>Ga0209403_10004741_pt1 | contig 14602 bp, 14 predicted proteins | sample ArcticOcean_MG_C_8_FD_187440 | JGI IMG/M metagenome (GOLD analysis project Ga0209403, IMG submission 187440) | Marine microbial communities from western Arctic Ocean - ArcticOcean_MG_CB11_86 (SPAdes) (version 2) | ecosystem: Environmental > Aquatic > Marine > Oceanic | place: Arctic Ocean... | reverse complement strand
AGGAAGTTTCTCCAATAAACCGAGATTCCTCCGGCATTGCCTTTAGAGCAACTGCGTCAGGCACAGATCTCTGTAAGAACTCCGGGACACCTTTTTCCTTGACCTTTTTAGTTAGTCTTGGGACCCCTGCTTTACGAAAATACTTTTGAGCGATTACATCGGACGCCACTTGACTCCAGCTTGCCGGAACTTCCAAATTATTCAGCTTAAAAACTATTGTTCCATCAGGGTTTCGAATTTCTGATGCCCTCATAGTGAACTCTATATCTAAGTAGGCATCTTTTCCGTCTTTTGTTAATTTCCGCTCAATTTTCATTTTTATTTTTTCCTGTTGTCTTAGTGTAAAGTAACTTTTTTCGAATCGTTCGAACTGCTATCTTGATAGTTTTTAGTCAGATAATTTATTTAGTTTTACGCAAACGACGTTGTATTAAAGGCTGTTACACCTTTTGGGCCAACACCACATATAGTAGTTAATTTCTGCTGTGCTACTATTTGACGTGTTATTGTAATCGCCGTCAACGACTTTTTTTAAATTAATGACCTTTTTTTTAAAAAAAAAACCTACCTTTAAAAATATAAAGTTTGGATATTAGAAATAAAAAAAGATTCAAGAAATTGAAAAAACTAATAAAATAATAATTAACCAAATTACTTAATTTTATAACCCCCAGGTTAAACTACTATGGCTTAACATCGAAGGGTAGTTAATTGTTCTTTTTGCCGTCATACGCATTAAATAACGGTGGTCGGGACGGTAAGACTCGAACTTACGACCCCCTGTTCCCAAAACAGGTGCGCTACCAGACTGCGCCACGCCCCGACTGCCGATCTTTCTCCTAAACCGACAATCCCTATTTGAAAAGCCCAAAAATGCACGGCTATTACATTAACATGGCCAAACCGCAGTTTCCTGATCAAGTAAAGGATACTGAATTTGATCCCCCACCCCCAATCCCAGAAGAGAAGAGGATCCCCCTAAAAGCTCTAAGGCACCTACTAAGTTCGGACCACCTACTAGTTTTATTTGATTGAGCGGAGCATTTTTTTCAAAAACCTTGATAATTAACCCTGTTTTGTCAAAAAATAAAATATCCAATGAAATATACGTATTTTTCATCCAAAATACCAAATGTGTCGGATTTGGATAAATAAACATCATACCACTATCAGCATCCATTTGGCGCCTAAACATCAAACCTACAGCTCTATCCTCAGGGGTCACGGCAAGTTCAACTCTAAATATAAAAACTTTGCCGTTACTCCTAATGGCTGCCGAATCAACACTGCAGCCCGAAAAACCCGCCTTGCCCATGGCAAACAAAGCAAGAAAGAATATGCCTAAGAAAATTCTAAATTTAATGGCAAACAGCCCTTTTATTTTCAATATAAAAAACTAATCATATTGGGTTCTTATGGCTGAAGACGTGTGACACGCCAGTTTGAGTCAACATTAGCGCGCACCCACCTATACCTATCGTGTAACCTATCCGCTCCATCGGCCCAAAATTCAATTTCTATAGGTATTAACCTATAACCGCCCCAAAAAGGAGGCCTTGCTGGTTCACTTCCTAGTGAAACCGAATAGGACTCAAATTTACTTTCTAACTCTTCTCGAGATTCCAAAGGGAATGATTGACGCGATGCCCACGCACCAATTCTACTTTTCAGAGATCTAGAAGCATAATAACTGTCAGCTAGAGAACCATTCTCAAGGACTACGTTTCCTCGGACCCTTATTTGTCTTCGCAATGACTTCCAATGAATAACAAACGATGCTTTTTTTGAGGCCTCCAACTCTTGAGACTTAACACTTCCATAGTTCGTATAAAACACAAAAGAATCCTTGGATATACCTTTTAATAGAATGATTCTAACGTTGGGCAGGCCTTCGCTGTCAACACTTGCCAAAGCAATGGCGTTCGGGTCATTCAACTCTGTTACCTCCGCCTCCAAGAGCCACTCTTTAAAGAGTTTAATTGGGTCTTCCCCAGAGAAAATATCTCTTTTCCTGTCCATTTCATAATATCCTTAGTAAAAAAAAATATAAATCAATTTTATTCAAGTTTTAAAAAAAAGAAAGATCTCGTAGCTTGATCCCGTACTTTCTTTAACATAAGTATTTAATAAGTTTTGAAGTTAAGAGGGAAGCTATGTCAAATAATCTTATGAAAGGCAAACGAGGACTGATCATGGGTGTGGCAAATGATAAGTCCATTGCCTGGGGAATTGCCAAAGCCTGTGCTAACCAGGGTGCAGAAATTGCCTTTTCTTATCAGGGAGAGACTGTATTAAAAAGAGTAACTCCATTAGCCAAAAGTCTTGGATCAGAAAAAATAATTGAATGCGATGTGGAAAACCCTAACTCGCTTGACAAACTTTTTGTAGAGTTAAAAAGTTTTTGGGGTAAAATTGATTTTGTAGTGCACGCTATTGGTTACTCGGATAAAAACGAACTAAGGGGGAGGTATGTTGATACCTCACAGGGAAATTTCCTTAAATCATTGGATATATCTGCCTATTCCTTCACAGCTGTTGCATCTAGAGCAGAAAAAATAATGCCGGATGGAGGCTCTCTACTTACTTTAACCTACTATGGTGCAGAAAAAGTCATGCCTCACTACAATGTAATGGGCGTGGCTAAAGCTGCCCTGGAAGCCTCTGTAAGGTACCTAGCTGAAGACTTAGGAAAGGACAGGATTCGAGTAAATGCTATATCTGCTGGACCAATAAAAACCCTAGCTGCCTCAGGTATTGGCGACTTTAGATATATTATGAAATGGAACGAGTACAACTCACCCTTAAGACGTACCGTGACCCAGGAAGAAGTTGGGAATTCAGCCTTATACCTGCTTTCAGACCTGGGCTCTGCTGTAACAGGCGAAATTCTGCACGTTGACGCTGGATATCATATAGTGGGTATGAAAGCAGTAGACGCACCGGATATAGAGAAAACATGACCGATCAACTTCCTCATGAAAAAGGATTTCACATAAGTTGGGATCAAATACATAGAGATTCTCGAGCACTTGCTTGGCGATTAGACGGACATGGTCCCAGTGGCGGGAACTGGAAAGCAATAGTGGCGATAACCCGGGGAGGAATGGCACCAGCGATGATTGTAGCCAGAGAGCTAGACATACGTATAGTTGAAACTATTTCCATCAAATCATATGACCATCAATCTCGAACATCTGCTAAAATCCTAAAAGAACCCTCACAAGAATTAATGGGCAATGGAACCGGAATAATAATTATCGATGATTTAGTCGATACCGGAAAAACCTTAGAAATTGTGAGACACCTTTTTCCTAAAGCACACTATGCAACGGTTTATGCAAAACCAAAAGGGCGGCCATTGGTTGATACTTTTATTACGGAGGTTAGTCAGGATACTTGGATATTTTTTCCTTGGGACATGGCACTTCAATACGTACAACCATATCGCCGAATTTAACTTCAAGAAGTTAACAAGGATAATTTTTGAAAAGTTACAATTCTAACATTATAAACACAATAAGCCCGCCGATTATGGATATAAGCGGCTGGTTGACTGGTATGACTTTTTCAAACGATCAGCCTTTACTTGATGTGTCTCAAGCAGCTCCTTCTGAACCACCACCACCCAGGCTCCGGCAAGCTTTAAGTGAGCTAATCCTTACTGACGATAGTGTTCATCTTTATGGCCCGGTTTTAGGAAATGACGACTTCAGACTTGAGTTTTCAAACCATCTAAAACAATTCTATAAATCTGAAAATATATCTCAAGAGAATATTGGAATAACTTCAGGCTGCAATGAGGCCTTTGCCGCGGTGATCTCAACTCTGGCCAGCCAAGGTGATGAAATCATCCTACCGTCCCCCTGGTATTTCAATCATAAAATGTGGTTAGACATAACTGGAATAAAAACTGTTATTTTGGATACAGGCGAAAACTTAACTCCAGAACATAATGATTTGCAGGGACTCATAACAAAAAAGACCAAAGCTGTAGTGCTGGTAACCCCAAATAACCCAACTGGTTTAGAGTATCCTGAATTTGTTGTATCCAAAATTTTTGATGCCTGCACCGAAGCCGGGATTTCTCTTGTGATTGACGAGACTTACAAGGATTTTGACATAAGACCCCTACCCCCACATAATCTTTTTTCTAAAGATACTTGGGCCGAAAATTTTATACATTTGTATTCTTTTTCCAAAGTTTTTCGTCTCACAGGCCACCGAGTTGGCGCAATCGCAACGTCCCATAAACGATTAGTTCAAGTTGAAAAATTTCTAGATACAGTTACAATTTGTCCAAATCAGTTGGCGCAAAAGGCTGCAGTTTGGGGTTTGAGAAATCTTTCGGATTGGGTTTCATTTCAAAAATTAGAGATTTTAAAGCGGAGATCTCTTTTAGTAAAACAATTCAAAAAGATTGAGAAACAAGGTTGGGAACTATCGGGAATAGGTGCTTATTTTGCGTACGTCAAACATCCTTTTAATAGAAAAAGTGACGAAGTGGCGAGACGTCTCCTAGATGATCAATCAATCTTAAGCATACCTGGAACTCTTTTTTCGCCCAAAAATAGTGGTGCGGGAGATAACCACCTTAGAATTGCATTCGCTAATATTAACTGTTCTGACATTGTAATTCTTATCGAAAGACTTAAAAATTTTAGGTTGTAAGTCTTGCTCCCCTCGTAACAACGCGTTACGACGTTATGAACCCACTTTTAAAGGTCTAAATAATGGCAAACCCTCGAGCCTCAAAATCTTCAAAGTACTTTGTTTGGGGGATACTTGTTCTCTTAGTTATGGGTTTGGCCGGTTGGAGTGCCGGCTCTTTTGGCACTTCCATTACGTCTATAGGTTCAGTTGGAAAAACCAATATCTCAGCTGAGGCCTACTTGAGAGCATTGAACCAGGATATAAATTATATACAGAGACAGACAGGACAACAGCTTAACTTCTCAGACGCGCTTCAATATGGAGTGGACATCAGAGCAAAGGAAAACCTAATTAGGTTGGCTACTTTAAAAGAGGAAATTAGAAACATTAATCTGTCTGTGGGCGACAAAGAGACCGGGAAAGAAATAAGTGCGATAAAACAATTTCATGGACCCGATGGGCGATTTGATATCGACACTTACAAGAGAACCTTAGACCAAATCGGAAAAACAGTTACAGACTTTGAGTCAGAAATTAGAGACGACATATCTCAGAATTTGTTAAAAGAAACGATAACTGGAGGTCTTAAGTCCTCCGAATCCTTTGCAGAAATTCTTTACCGGCACTACATGGAAAGCCGCACTATTAACTTTTTAATACTAAATGATGGTGATCTTGAAAAACCTGTAGCATCACCCGACGATGATGAATTACAGAAATTCTATACTTCGGATCCCAATCCCTTTAAAACTAAAGAAGTAAAGAAACTAACTTACATTTCTCTTGCTCCAGAGATGTTATTAAACTCAATAGAGATTGAAAACGAAGAAATATTGAGTGCATATAACGTACGCATATCTGAGTTTGTTATACCTGAACTTAGATCGGTGGAACGTTTGGCGTTCAAAGACACTGACACAGCTGAAAAAGCAGCGGCCTCACTACAACTAAATAAATTAAGTTTTGACGACATTATATCTGCAAGGGGCCTATCCACTGAAGACGTTGGGCTTGGTTTCATGGCTAAGCAAGATTTTAGCTTAAACGAAGCGAATGTGATATTCGGCCTCGAAGCCAACGTGCCAAGCCAAGTCATAGACACAGCGCTTGGGCCAGCTATTTTCCGTGTGATAGATATCTCTTTGGAAAATACCACAAGTCTTTTAGAGGCCACAGATAAATTAACAAAAGATATAAAAATTCAAAAGGCGAAACTACAGATTTTAAACTTAATGGGGAGTCTCGAGGACTTATTAGCCAGTGGTGCAACTTTAGAGGAAGTATCTGATCAGACAGATGCAATTCTATCAACCGTTGATTTTGAAGATACTAGCTCACAGGGAATTAGTAAAAGCTCTGAATTCAGGAGTGTTGTTCAAGGTTTAAGTTCTGAGGATTACCCGAGCCTAACCGAAACAGCTGATGGGAGTATTTTTGCAGTTAGATTGACTCCATAACTCCACCAAGAGTACCTTCACTTTCCGAGATAAAGGAAGACGTCACCAGAGCATGGAAGTTGACTAGATTAAAGGAGAGCCTCACAAAACTCGCCCTAGGGATTAAAAGCCAAATAGACGGCGGTAAAGAATTCGTAGATCTCAATCTTTCTAATCCTATCGAAATAACAATAAGCCGAAATTCAAACAGCCCGGATATCTCACCTGCACTCTTTGTTAAAACGTTCGAACTTAGCTTAAATGAGACTGATTTTATTTTAGAAAACGAAAACCTTAAGATAATTAAGTTACAGAAAATTAATGTTCCAACTGTGGATGATGATGCGGCTAAAATTATTATTTCTCAATTTAATGAACAAATTCTGTCGGAGCTAAAAGATGATGTGTTTGATTACTACTACAATTCTCTTAAAAAATCATTTGGATTAAAATTAGATCAGAGTGCTATAACCGCAGTTCACCAACAGCTTAGGTAAAGTCATGATCCTCAGCCCTCGAATTTCACAATTTAGAGAGAAATATTTGAGGAAAGAAAATCAAATTGTTTATACTAGGCTAATAGCTGATCTAGACACAGCTGTTTCCTTATTATTAAAGCTTACTAATGCCAAGGCCGACAGTTTTGTTTTAGAGTCAGTTACAGGAGGTGAGGTTAGGGGGAGGTACTCTTTTATCGGAATGCGTCCTGATTTGATATGGAAATGTAAAAATAAAATTGCGACAATTAATCGTTTTCCAGATTTAAATAGTGACCAACATCAGGAATCCTTCGTCGACCCATTAGCGTCTCTGAGGATGCTCCTAAGCGAAATGACAATGGTGATGCCAGATGGCCTTCCGTCTGGTTCAGCAGGCCTTTTTGGCTACTTAGGTTACGACATTATACGGCTGGTCGAAAATTTACCAAGCGAGTTGCCTGACCCGCTTAACCTTCCGGATTCAGTTTTAATGCGGCCCTCCGTTATAGTTGTCTTGGACGGAGTTAAAGGGGAAGTAATTATAATTAGTCCCGCATGGTATAACGAGGATAATAGTTTTGAGGCATCATATGGAATATCCCAAAAACTTGTAACCGAAACATTAAATCTTCTTGAGGCAGATACTTTAACTCAACCGAGAAGCCTTTTGCCTCCTGAAAAGGCCCCCTTAGCGATTTCCAATTTTACTCACTCAGAATATTTATCTACTATACGAAAAGCAAAAGACTATATTATAGCCGGTGATGTATTCCAAGTTGTACCGTCACAGAGGTGGGAGCAGAGCTTTACTCTACCACCCTTCTCTCTCTACAGAGCTCTAAGAAGAACAAATCCATCTCCCTTCATGTTTTATTTTAATATGGGGGAGTTTCAAATTGTTGGAGCTAGCCCAGAAATTCTTGTCAGGGTTGTCGGAAGGAAGATCACTATTCGTCCCATAGCTGGCACACGGGCTAGAGGGAAAACAGAGGAAGAAGACCTTCTTTTAGAAGAAGATCTTCTCTCCGATCCAAAAGAACTTTCAGAGCACCTTATGCTTCTAGACCTTGGAAGGAATGACGTCGGAAAAGTATCAAAAATCGGCTCTGTTAGACCTACAGAAAAATTTATAATAGAGAAATATAGCCACGTTATGCATATCGTTTCGAATGTAACTGGCGAATTAAAACCCGAAGAAGACTCTTTATCCGCATTGCTTTCTGGTCTTCCAGCCGGAACGGTGTCCGGTGCACCAAAAATTCGTGCCATGGAAATCATTGATAAGCTGGAACCAGAAAAGAGGGGCGTTTATGGAGGGGGCTGTGGGTATTTCTCCGCGAACGGAGATATGGATATGTGTATTGCCCTAAGAACAGGAGTTATTAAAAATAAAAAGCTATACATTCAAGCTGGAGGCGGTGTAGTTTTTGACAGTAATCCAGAGGCGGAATTTATTGAAACAGTAAATAAATCCAAAGCCTTAAGAGCCGCAGCTGAACAAGCTTCAATGTTTGCAAGTATATATGATCTGAGTTAAAATAAATTAAATTTCTGCATATTATGTTCATTTATGGATTAAGTTTGTGATATTAATGATAGATAACTATGATAGTTTTACATACAACTTAGTTCAGCATTTTGGCGAACTAGGCCAAGAAGTTGATGTCATAAGAAATGATGCATTTTCAGTAAATGAAATTTTGAAAAAGAGACCCGTTGGGATAGTTATTGGGCCTGGCCCAGGCTACCCCTCGGAAGCTGGTATATGCTTGGAACTCACTAAGGCACTTGAAAAAACTAATATACCACTGTTGGGCGTGTGCTTGGGCCATCAAATAATTGGTCAAGCTTTTTGTGGAAAAGTACTCGGACATACAGAAATAGCGCATGGAAAAATTTCAGAAATTCACCACAGAGGTGCTGGAATTTTTAAAAATTTGGAATCTCCTTTTATGGCTACAAGATATCACTCACTGGTAGTTACTCGAGAGAACTTTCCAAATCGATTGGGAATTACTGCAAAGCTAAGTGATGGAACTATTATGGCTTTAAAACACAAAACTAAAGAAATTTATGGCTTACAATTTCATCCTGAGAGTATAGCATCCGAGAATGGGTATGCGCTCCTAAGGAGCTTTATAAAGAAAATAGATTGCAACACAAATGTCTAACCTAATTCAGGAAATGATCGCAAAGGCGATATCTGGCCCACTTAGCGAAGAGGAGGCGACGGAAGCATTTGAGTTACTGTTTTCGGGTAAAGCGTCAAATGCCCAAATTGCTGGATTCCTTATTGCATTAAGAATGCGTGGAGAAACGGTAAATGAATATTTTGCGGCTTCCCAAGCTATGCGGTCACGTTGCAAATCTGTTAATGCCCCACCGGGCTCCATAGACATTGTTGGAACTGGAGGAGATGGAAAAGGCACACTTAATATCTCTACGGCAACTGCTTTTGTAGTGGCAGGGGCTGGAGTTACTGTAGCAAAACATGGGAACCGTAACTTGAGTTCTAAATCAGGTTCTGCAGATGTCTTAACATGCCTCGGAATAGAAGTAATGGTTGGCCCAGAGGTTGTTTCCAACGCAATTTCTACACTGGGAATTGGGTTTATGATGGCTCCGATCCATCACCCAGCAATGGCTCATGTAATGCCGGTCCGCACAGAATTAGGAACCAGGACAATTTTTAATATTCTAGGGCCTCTTACAAACCCAGCTGGTGTAACCCGACAGTTAACAGGTGCTTTTTCTAAGGATTTAATTCGACCAATGGCCGAAACTCTAAAAAAACTGGGCTCGGATAAAGTATGGGTAGTACATGGGGATGACGGAACAGACGAATTATCTATTTGTGGAAGATCCTCGATCGCTGAACTAAATCAAGGAATAGTTACAGAGTTCACTGTCGTTCCAGAGGATGCCGGGCTTCCTCGCCATGAATTGGTAACAATCTTGGGTGGAACACCTAAATTCAACGCTGATGCCCTAATAAAATTACTCGACGGAGATTTATCTCCCTATAGGGACGCGGTTTTGTTAAATTCTGCGGCAGCTTTGATGATTTCAGGCGCAGTGACATCACTTAAAGAAGGAGTTGAATTGGCCAAAGAAAGTATAAACTCTGGTAAAGCGAAGTTCAAAGTAAAAAAATTAGCACTTTTGACATCAGGACACTAGTCAATGAAACCATCAATTCTTACCAAGATACATAAATATAAACTTATCGAAATAAAAAATAAAAAGGCAGCTAACTCCCAAAAGAGCTTAGAAGAAATTATTCCGTCACTTTCGCCTCCCCGTGGTTTCATTAAATCAATAATTAAGGCATCTAAAACTCGATTTGCTTTAATCGCTGAAATAAAAAAAGCTAGCCCGTCAAAGGGGCTTATAAGAGCTGATTTTAATGTGACAGAAATTGCGAAAGCTTATACTAAAGCCGGAGCCACATGCCTTAGCGTACTCACGGACAACCCATCTTTTCAAGGCTCTAATGAGTATTTACATCAAACTAGGGTTGCGTCATCATTACCTCTACTAAGAAAAGACTTTATGTACGATCCATATCAAATTTATGAATCTAAAGTAATTGGAGCAGACTGTATTCTTATAATAATGGCAGCAGTTAGCGATGCACAAGCCAAAGAGCTCGAGGATACAGCTATAGCATTAAAATTAGATGTCCTTATCGAGGTTCACAACACCGTAGAGTTGGGCAGAGCGCTTACCCTGAAGTCGTCACTAATTGGAATTAATAATAGAAATTTAAATACCTTTAATGTTGATTTGGACATCACTCGAAGCCTAGCAAAATTAATACCCAGAGATAAAATCATTGTCACCGAAAGTGGTATCACTGGTTCAAATGACATCCTGAGTATGTATTCAAGTGGAGCACGTGCATTTTTAATTGGAGAAAGCTTGATGCGCCAGAAAGATATTGAAAAGGCTACTAACCAACTATTGCAAACTGAATTAGTAGAGATTGGAAAATAAAATGTCGGAATTCTCACACTTTAATGAACAAGGCAATGCACATATGGTTGACGTCAGCACTAAGGATGGAACAACCAGATTAGCTATAGCTTCTGGAATTATAAGAATGACTGCTAAAACACTTAAGTTAATTGAGGACGGAGGGGCAAAGAAAGGCGATGTTCTTGGTGTAGCAAGATTAGCCGGTATAATGGGAGCAAAGAGAACATCTGATTTAATTCCGTTATGTCACCCACTGTATCTCTCAAACGTTAGTATAGATTTACATATTCGTCAGGATCTCCCGGGAATTGAGATTCAAGCGTCTGTAAAAACCTTTGGTCAAACAGGTGTAGAAATGGAGGCTCTTACTGCAGTGTCGATTACTGCCTTAACTATATATGACATGATTAAGGCAGTTGAGAAAACTATGACCATAGACCAAATAAAACTTACTTTTAAGGACGGTGGGAAAACGGGTAAATTTGAGGCTAAATCGTGATATCAGTAAACGATGCTCTTACTCATATTCTAGCTGAGCTCCCAAAACTTAATACCGAAAAAGTTACGCTATACGATGCCATGGGTCGAGTTCTAGCCATGGATGTGAGTGCAAAAGTATCCCACCCACCTTTTGACTCTTCTTCAATGGATGGGTACCTAATAGCTGATCAGACTCCAATGACTGATAAGCCTTATATTTTAATTGGAGAGTCAGCTGCGGGGAAACCCTTCAACAGAGCCATAACAAAAAACGAAACGATTAGAATATTTACTGGAGCACCGGTTCCTGTTGGTGGGCGTAGAGTGATAATTCAGGAGGACATCACAAAAAAAGGAAAAGAAATTTGGGTACAACCCACTTATGATAAAAAAAACTATATTAGACCAATCGGAAATGACTTTTCCATCCATTCTGTGCTAAATGCTCCAGTGCTATTAACTCCATACCACGTATCCCTAATTGCCGCTATGAACCTGAACGAAGTTAACGTTTCGAGCAAACCCAGGGTTGCAATCGTAACCACAGGAGACGAATTGGTTATGCCCGGTGAAACGCCCTCAGAAAGTCAAATAATTTCCTCAAATGCCTTTGGATTATATTCTATGGTAAAGAATCAAGGGGCAGATCCTATAATTTTACCAATTGCTAGAGATAATGAAGATTCCTTGATTAGCGTTTTAAAATTAGCCACAGATTGCGATCTTATTCTTACAATTGGAGGCGCTTCGGTCGGAGATTACGACATCGTACAAAAATGCCTTAAAGTTATGGGCTTACAACTTTCTTTTTATAAAGTAGCAATGAAACCTGGGAAACCGCTGTTCGCTGGAAAACTTGGAACGAGTTCTGTAATTGGTTTACCAGGAAATCCGATTTCGTCGCTGATATGCGGAGAATTATTTGTTGTCCCAGCACTAAAAAAAATGCTTGGGTTAACCGATGTGGCCAGGACAACCGTAAACATAAAAATATCCCATAATTTACAAACGAACGGTCCTAGAGAAACTTACATGCGCGCATCGGTAGATTCATCTCTTGAAAACGTTAAGGCATTTTCGCGTCAAGATAGCTCTCTAATAACCATATTGACCCAATCAAATGCCTTGATTAAAAGACCAGCGAGTGCTCCTCCGGTTAACAAAGGTTCCCAAGTCCCTGTTCTTTTGCTGTCATAAATTTGAAGGTTGTATTTGACACAAAAAGTGAACTCATGTAGAACATTATGTGAACACTGTGGCTGTCTGAGATTAAAGGAGCTTTTAAATGCTAACAAAAAAACAACTAGGGTTATTAAAATTTATAAATCAATCCATTCAATCCAATGGAATTTCTCCATCTTTTGATGAAATGAAAGAAGCACTTGATTTAAAATCAAAATCTGGAATACATCGACTTATTACAGCGCTAGAGGAACGGGGTTTCATTAAACGTCTAGCTCATAGAGCTAGGGCGTTAGAGGTTGTGAAGATGCCGAACGGCCAAGAAATTATATCTGATCTATCTATTAATAAGAATGAGCCGAAAGTCATGAGTTTTGAAGAATACAAATCTAAATCACAGGAACTACCTGTTATGGGAAAAATTGCTGCTGGAACTCCTATTGATGCAATAAATGAGGTCTCCCATCATATTTCGGTTCCTAACGAAATGCTTGCCAACCAAGGAAATCATTATGCTCTTGAAATAAAAGGGGATTCCATGATCGAAGCTGGAATAAACGATGGAGATGTCGTCCTTATTAGAGAACAAAATTCAGCAAACAACGGTGACATAGTTGTCGCTCTCATTGAAGGCCAAGAAGCCACACTAAAGCGTTTTCGGAGAGACGGTACGTCCATTGCGTTGGAGCCTGCAAATTCAGCGTATGAAACGCTAGTAGTTCCAGACAACCTAATTGAAGTTCAGGGGCGTTTGGTTGGGTTAATAAGGTCATATCAGTAAATTAATTCTGAACTTAATTAGCACTAAAACTTGTTCAATTTAATCTGGTTATAACTATATACTACATAGTTGGTAGGAAGTAATAACATTGGAGAAAACCCCTATCGAACTTCTTCTTTTTATTTAGGTAAACCATGGAAAACTTTAATACAGAAATTATAACACGCTTTGCCCCTTCACCAACGGGGGATCTCCATATTGGTGGGGCACGAACGGCTCTCTTTAATTGGCTTTATGCCCGAGCTAACGGTGGAAAATTTTTATTAAGAATTGAAGATACGGATACTGAGCGTTCGACTAAAGAATCACAAAAAACAATTTTAGACGGACTATGCTGGCTAGAACTTGACTGGGACGGAGAGCCCGTTAGTCAAAAAGAGTCTAGAGGTAGACATCAAGAGATAGCTTACAGGCTCTTAGAGACTGGTAAAGCCTATAAGTGTTTCTCGACCCAAGACGAAATTGAGGACTTTAGGCAAAATGCAAAACTAAATAAAGAATCGACTCTGTTTAAATCACCTTGGCGAAAAAGGGACGAATTAGATTCTCCTAATAAACCATTTGCCGTGAGATTAACTGTTCCTGAGCGCGAAAATATTTCTGTTAAAGATTTAGTTCAAGGGGAAGTAACCTGGGATAGTGATCAGATCGACGACATCATGGCAGGCAAAGAACCGCGTATCCCAAGCGATTGGATGGACGACGATAGTGGTGGTGCCCCGGAGCCGGCGTCTGATGGCAATGAGGAAACCAAAACCGACGGGACTATCGGTGGTCCGGCAAGCTCGCATTAATGATCACGCACGCGCGCCATATAGCCCTCGAGGCGCCGTTAAGGACGTCAACAAACTAGCGCCACGAATTCGTAAACTTGTGTTACCAGCTGAACCACGTTCCGGTTCGATCTGGCGATTAGTCTTAGGCTCTATGGCTTGGGGTAAACATTAAGGACGGAAAATGTCAGAGCACGAGCGCAAGTATTTCGGCACCGATGGAATTCGAGGAACGGTAGGGCAAGCACCGATAACACCAGACTTTGTAATGAAGCTTGGATGGGCTGCAGGCCGCGTTCTTACGCACGGTAGCCGCAACCGATCTAAGGTTCTCATTGGAAAAGACACCCGCGTTTCAGGCTACATGTTTGAATCTGCACTTGAAGCTGGTCTTGCTGCCGCGGGGGTCGATTCACATTTGCTTGGCCCCATGCCAACCCCCGGGATCGCCTACCTCACACGAACCTTTAATGCTAACGCCGGCATTGTCATCAGTGCATCGCATAATAGTTTCGAAGACAACGGTATCAAATTTTTCTGCGGCAACGGGTCGAAGTTACCGGATGAGGTTGAACACAAGATAGAGCAAGAACTTGAGAAGCCGATGCAGTCGGTAACGTCGCGTGAACTTGGCAAAGCCCATCGGATTACAGATGCTGCCGGCCGGTACATCGAGTTTTGTAAGAGTACGTTCTCAAACGATATCAATCTCAGTGGTCTGAAAATTGTCGTCGACTGTGCCCATGGCGCGACCTATCACATCGCGCCTGCGGTCATGTCAGAACTTGGTGCGAATGTGATCGCGCTGGGTAATAATCCAGATGGATTTAATATCAACGAAGG
>Ga0209403_10004739_pt1 | contig 14604 bp, 14 predicted proteins | sample ArcticOcean_MG_C_8_FD_187440 | JGI IMG/M metagenome (GOLD analysis project Ga0209403, IMG submission 187440) | Marine microbial communities from western Arctic Ocean - ArcticOcean_MG_CB11_86 (SPAdes) (version 2) | ecosystem: Environmental > Aquatic > Marine > Oceanic | place: Arctic Ocean... | reverse complement strand
TAAGTACACTGAATGGCGGAGGAGCAGGGATTCGAACCCTGGGAAGACTTTCACCTTCGTCGGTTTTCAAGACCGGTGCATTCAACCACTCTGCCACTCCTCCGACTGACGCACCTTTTAGCCTTAGATTTTCGATTCTTAAAGGGCGAAATTAAAAGTTTATTTAAAAGTTAGTTATTTTTTTACTTAATAGCTTATGTTATAATGCTATAATATCTTTTATTGTTAACTTGCGAGCTTCAAACGATTAAATTATTAGTCTCTAAATGCAAAATATAAGGAAATCTCTGGATGCTATTTAAACTAAAAATATTTCTATCAGGTTTTTTTATAATTATATTTACTAATAATAGTATTGCGTTCGAAACTGTCGCCAAATCAGCAATAATTTTAGATACAAACTCGAAGCTTGTTTTAATGCAAAAAGATGCTGATATTCCATTACCTCCAGCGTCAATGTCCAAACTAATGACCTTAAATATGGTATTTGAGGCTTTAGAAGATGGAAGACTAAGATTAGATGACATATTACCGGTTTCAAAACATGCTGAAAAGTATGGCGGTTCCACTATGTTTCTTACCAACCAAGATACAGTGAATGTAGAACAGCTTATAAGGGGCGTGGTTGTGCTGTCTGGGAACGACGCAAGCGCCGTATTAGCAGAAGCTCTATCTCCTGACGGAACTGAGATTGGTTTTGCCAAAATGATGACTAAACGAGCAAAATCTTTGGGAATGCAAAACTCCACATTTGAAAACTCAAATGGTATGCCATCAGCAAATCATAAAATGTCAGTACGCGATCTTTCAATCTTAGCTGATCGGTTAATTACAGTTTTTCCTCAATATTATGGCTATTTTGCAGAGAAAGAATTCAGGTTTAATAACAGAGCTCCAGATAATCGTTTTAATAGAAACCCTTTGTTGAAAATGAATATTGGGGCTGATGGACTAAAAACAGGTCATACTAGAGAATCTGGTTATGGACTTGTTGGATCAGCAGTTCAGGGCGATCGTCGAATAATCTTTGTTATTTCAGGACTTCGCTCTGACTCTGTTAGGGCAAGAGAAGCAAAAAGAATGGCAACATGGGCGTTTAGACAGTTTACAACGGTTAAGTTAGCAGAAAAAGGTGAGGTAGTTGGTAAAGCAGCCGTTTGGTTGGGTTTGTCAAAGAATGTTAACATGGTCGTCAAATCTGATATTAATATTCTTGTACCTATTCTTGAAAAGGAAAATATTTCAACTCAGTTAGTATATTTGAGCCCAATCGAGGCCCCAATAACTGCTGGAACAAAGATAGCAGAATTAATAGTTAGTATTCCAGAACTGGCAGATAAAAGTTATCCAATCGTTGCTGGAGAAACAGTAACTGAGGGAAACTTTTGGGGAAGATTTAAGGCTTCAACAAAAATCTTAAGTAAGCTGTTGATAACTAAAATTTCTCAATTATTTTAATGAAAAAAGGTCTGTTTATAACTTTTGAGGGTATTGATGGTTCTGGAAAATCAACACAGGCAAAAGCACTCAGCGTATCGTTAAAGAAAATTGGCATTGATAGTATTTTAACTCGTGAACCAGGAGGATCTGAAGGGGCTGAAATTATACGAAAGTTACTTGTAGAAGGTGACCCTAATAAATGGTCTCCTGAAACAGAGATGCTCCTGTTTACAGCAGCTAGAAGAGACCATCTTGAAAAAACAATAGAGCCTGGTTTAAGAGAAGGTAAAGTTGTGATTTCTGACAGATTTGTTGACAGCACTCGGGTCTATCAAGGTGTAACGAGAGGTGACTTACGTCAGACAGTTGATAAACTACACCAACTTATGATTGGTAAGGAACCAGATTTAACATTTATCATAGATATGGACCCTAAAGAGGCTTTATATAGAGGATTGGCTCGTGCCTCGGGAGAAGATCGTTTTGAAGATTTTGGTCTAGAGTTTCAATTAAAACTACGGAATGGCTTTTTGGAACTCAAAAATAATTTTAAGCAAAGGTGTCATATCATTGACGGCTCTAAGTCTTCACAGCAAATAAGTTTGGAAATATTAAACATTGTTAATAATACTTTAGATGATTGATTTAGATTTACCTCAGTCAGATAAACAGTCAGATGCCTGTCACCCTAGAGAAACCTTAGAGCTTTTCGGGCAAAATCTTGCTGAAAAAAGGTTTTTGAACGCATTTAATAATAACAACTTGCATCATGCGTGGTTAATTAGTGGTAGTAGCGGTATTGGAAAGGCTACTCTTGCATGGAGAATAGCTAAATTTTTATTTGTTAATCAATCTAATAATTCGAATGAATTATTAAAAGAAGATACCCTATCTAGTTCGTTGGACATTGACCATTCACACCCAGTAAACCCAAGGTTAAGAGCATTAAGTGAGCCTAATTTATTCTTACTCCGAAGGCTTTATGATGAAGAAAAAAAGCGATTTCGAAGTAATATAACTGTGGATCAGGTCCGAAAATTAAATCATTTTTTTGCACTTTCAAGTACGGACAGTAAAAGACGTGTTGTTATCATCGATAGTGTTGATGATTTAAACAATAACTCAGCAAATGCCCTTTTAAAGTCTCTAGAAGAGCCACCTAAAGATTGTCTGTTTTTATTAATTAGCCACCAACCTGCAGCATTACTTCCTACAATAAAGTCCCGATGTATCGAACTTCGATGTCAAAAACTTAGCTCCGAAAATATGTATAAAGCTTTAAATACTTCCAACATAGATGCAGACACACTAAGCGATGGGTTAATAAATTTATCTGATGGCTCTGTTGGAAATGCTATTCGCCTATCAAATTACAATGCTCTAAGTATATATAAATCTATAGTTGAAATAGTAGAAACTTTCCCAAATCTCAATGGCAATTTAGCCATAGCTCTTAGCGAACAGGCATCTAAAAAAGGTAATGATCAAATCCTTAACATTATAGTGGAACTTATAGAGTTAGTAATCTCACGTCTTGCTTATTCAGGCTTAGGTAAACTCACTGAAGAGTTAATCCAAAATGAGAAAATTATTTTAAACAGTGTTTCAAATACGGAAAAGCATGCAAAAAGTTGGGCAGATTTAGTTGGAAAGCTTAGAAAGAAAATAAACTATGCAATAACTGTTAATATTGACCCCGGTACTTTGATCCTAGATACACTATTTACAATGAACCAAACGTCCCAACAATTGCGGTTAAGAAATTCTACATGACAAAGATAGAAATCACCGATAGCCATTGTCATTTAGATTTTAGTGACTTTCAAGATGACCTCGACAAAATTATAACCCGTGCGTTAGAAGCTGGGGTAACAAGAATGATAACTATCTGCACTAAATTAACTGAAGAAACCTTAGTTAGAGCTATTGCAGAAAAATATCCGTCAGTTTTTTATGCTGCAGGTACTCATCCAATGAATGCAGCAACTAACCCATTAGTTACAGTATCGCAGCTTTTAGAGCTTACTAACCACTCAAAATTTGTAGGAATAGGAGAGACAGGTTTAGATTATCACTATACCAGTGAGACTGCTGACATTCAGAAGGAAAGTTTTTTAACTCACATAGAAGCAGCCCGGCAGTCCAACTTACCATTGATTATTCATTCCCGTGGTGCTGATCACGATATGTGCCAAATACTTATTTCAGAACATAAAAATGGTCCTTTTGAGTGTGTCATGCACTGTTTTTCCTCTGGGGCTGAGCTTGCAAAGACTGCTTTAGATTTAGGTTTCTATCTTTCCATGTCTGGAATTATTGCATTTCCTAAAAGTACAGAGCTAAGAGAAATATTCTCTTACGTTCCAATCGATAGAGTACTTGTTGAAACAGATTCTCCCTACCTTGCACCGCCACCTTTTCGCGGTAAAAGGAACGAACCTAGTTATTCAGTACACACAGCAAAAGTTGGTGCCGAAATATTTGGAGTAGACTACTCTGAGTTTTCTCGTCAAACTCAATCAAATTTTAACCGTTTATTCAGTAAGGTTGTCTAATGAGCAAAATCTGTTTCACAGTCTTGGGGTCAGGTTCATCTGGTGGTGTGCCGAGAATAGGCGGCCATTGGGGGGCATGTGACCCTGAAAATAAAAAAAATAGACGACGTCGGTGTTCTCTCTTAATTGAAAAAACTATAGGTGATCAAGCGACCACAATACTCATAGACACATCCCCAGACCTGAGGGATCAACTATTAAGTGCAAATGTAAGTCGCCTCGACGGTGTCTTATATACACATTTCCATGCAGATCATATTCATGGAATTGATGACCTAAGAATGGTAGTTTTCAATATGAAAGAACGGATAAATGTTTGGGCTGATGATCAGACAAAAACTAATCTTTTAGACAGGTTCGGCTATGCATTTATTAAGCCAGAGACTTCTCCGTATCCCCCAATACTAATAATGAATTCATTAAACGGACCACTCCAAGTAAATGGTCCTGCTGGAACAGTTAACATCAAACCATTTAAAGTAAATCACGGGTCAATTGATAGTCTAGGCTTCAAAATTGGGAAATTTGCATATATTCCAGATGTCTTTGAATTATATGACGAGAGCTGGGAAGCTCTAAAGGACCTTGATTACCTAATTATTGACGCCCTGCGTAGAACCCCTCACCCATCCCATACTCATCTCGAAAAAACACTTAAGTGGATTGACGAACTAGCTCCAAAAAATGCTATCTTGACAAATATGCACATAGATATGGACTATGACACTTTATGTGCTGAGTTACCCAAGAATGTTCAACCAGCTTTTGATGGGATGCGCATCGAACTGGATGCCTAAGTGAGTTCTCTAATTGAAGTAATACTTCCAGTTTTTTTAATAATTGGGATTGGCTTCATCGCTGCTAAACTTAAATGGTTACCTTCAACCGCTGTAGATGGAGTAATGTTATTTACTCAAAGATTCGCGATTCCTTGTTTACTATTTAATGCAATGGCGAACATCGAAATAAGTAACTACTTTAACTTTCTGCTGATAATTTCTTATTTTACTCCCTCACTAATCGGCTTCTTTTTAGGAATCTTAATATCTCGATACCTTTTAAAATACTCTCTCGAAAAGAGTGTTGTAATAGGATTTTGTTGCCTTTATTCTAACTCTCTTATGTTAGGTCTGCCAATAATGGAACAAGCCTACGGTACAAATTCATTGGGACCAAACTACGCCATAATTGCCCTGAATACTCCTTTTTGCTATGTGACAGGCATAATTTTTATGGAATTTGTAAAAGGCCGCGGGAACGGTTTTACATCAACTGTAGGCAAAGCAGTAAAGGGAATTTTTAATAATATCCTAGTTTTAAGTATCTTATTAGGGATTTTAGTAAATGTTTTAGAAGTTATAATACCTACTACAATTGATAATGCCGTTAACATAATCATTAAGGCCGCAATACCAACAGCGATATTTGGTCTGGGAGGAGTTTTAGCCCGTTACAAAGTAAACGGTGATATTTTACCAGTATTAGTTATCGCATTTATAGCTTTATTAATGAAACCAAGTTTAGGTTTCTATTTGGGAGAGTATAATCAGTTAGATAAAAATTCAATTCGAGCTGTAGTACTAACTGCGGCCATGGCTCCTGGTTTGAATGCCTATATATTTGCTAACATGTACAATACAGGAACAAAAATTGCAGCAACCTCTGTTCTGTTCTCTACAGCACTGTCAGTGTTTACTTTATGGTATTGGTTGGGCGCTTTACCTTAGAAGTAAAAAAGTACTGAGAATAAACCCCAGTACTTTTTTAATAGACGTTATAAAACTTGTTAATTTATTAATTAGAAGTGGATGTTCCGAACCAATTCATTGGATTGACATAAGAGTCTTGAATTGACGCACATCCACCCAAAAGTGTTACTGCTGTAAGTATAATTGCTAATCTAGTTTTCATTACCATAAACCTCGTTTTGTAAACATAGTGTCAAACTAATCTATAGAAACCATTCTGAAAAGCGAAAAATTCACAGTATAGAAAAAAACTACTGTAATATTTTAGGAAAATTAGATTTAAGGTCATTAGCAATCATTCTAAGACGCCGTACATTACATTGGTGCGACGAATTAACAATATGCCGTTATCTGAATCATCACACCCCAAACCCAGTCTCCAAAGTGATCAACATAGTGCTGTCGAAACACTATCAAGTGGTACTACTGTTTTTAAACCTTATTAATGAAATGATTATATATGATCTTTTTTGTTCTCAGATAAGGTCTTGCCGTACCTCATTATATCCTCCTGGTTTTCAAAGTGTATTTGTCTCGCTAATCCAGTATATCTAGCAGTAACTTCGGGTGACAAGTCCGACTCTTTATGTACACCAACTAAGATACCATATTTTAGTGCCCCACCAGTTTTTTTTATTATATCTTTCTCTGACATAGTTACCCTTTGTGCCATTCTTATCGACCATTCGCTAAGCTGTTTATAAAGGCCCCTAATAACCTGATTATATTCCTCACGATCTCCAATATCGTTTAATTCACTAGGATCTTCTAGCAAATCAAATAACATTGGTCTGTGCTTTCCAGCAGAGTGCATAAGCTTATATCTACCATCAAATACCATAAAGAGTCTGGACTGCCAGGTTTCCAAATTCAACACTTTTCGCATTGGTGTTATGGAATAGTCATATTCACTTATAACAAATTCTCGCCAACTTTCAGGTCTTTCTCCTCGCAGTAATGGAACAAGAGATTTTCCTTCAAGTATGTGAATTGGTATTTCACCACCTGCTATTTCAACAAATGTAGGCGCTAGATCTATCTGCTCTACCAATGCATCACAAATCGTACCCCGGCTAATATCAAATTCACTGTCAGGGTGATATAAAATTAAAGGTACTTTAACAGAAACATCATGGAAAAGGTCTTTTTCACCCAACCAGTGGTCTCCCAGATAATCACCATGATCTGAAGTAAGAGCAATAATTGTATCTTTAATTTTACCAGTTTTTTCAAGATGATCCAGAATTAAACCCAACTGGTCGTCGCACTGCTTTATTAACCCCATATAGGCAATGATTGCTTTTATACGTGCCTCGTCATTTTGAAAGGTCTTTGCGATTTTATTATTAAAAAATGCTTCATAAACAGGGTGAGGGTTTTCTTTTTCTGACTCAGCACGAATTAAAGTTTGCACATCTTCCTTTGTGTACATGTTGTGATAGGGGGCTGGCACGATGTAAGGCCAGTGTGGTTTTATAAAGCTAACATGAGCACACCATGGCCCTGAAGATTCATCCAAAAATTTTATTGCTTCCCTGGTCAACCAAGGAGTCTCACTGTCTTGTTCATTAATGTTAGCTGGTTTGTCAGAGTTCTCTAAAAACCAGCCCGATGCTAACTTTCCACCCTCGACTGAACCATTTGCATAATCTGCCCAAGGGTTTTCACCATCATATCCTTTTGATTTCAGATACCTGTTATATGGGCCATCATTCTCTCCATAATCACCGCTGGGACCTGATCCATATAAACCATCATCACGAACCCATGGGTCGAATCCACACTCAGCTTGGCGAACACCAATTAAGCTATCTTTTTCTATACCTAATCTTTCCATACCCTCTTCATCAGCTTCCATATGCGTTTTGCCTAATAGCCAACAATCCATACCCAGCTTTCTAAGGTGATCTCCTAATGTGATTTCTCCGACCCGTAGTGGAAACTTGTTCCAAGATGCACCGTGACTTGAAACATATCGGCCAGTATAGGTGCTCATTCTACTGGCTCCACATACAGGGGATTGTACATAAGCATTAGTAAAACTAACTCCCAAGGTGGAAACTCGATCAAAGTTTGGTGTTTTTAAAGTTTTGTGCCCTGCATAGCTCAGATAATCAAAACGTAACTGGTCGTACATAATAAATAAAATATTTTTTTTTGCCTTTACCATGCTCTATCAGTTCCCATTATCCACCGGCTCTAAAATTGAACAATAGTTAGCAACACCTGATCCACCCATATTAAACAAGCAACCTAAGCTCGCGCCCTCTTTTTGCATCAACCCTGCCTCCCCGCACAGTTGAGCAGCAACAAGTGCATGCATTGAAACACCAGTAGCCCCAACAGGGTGACCTTTTGCTTTTAAACCTCCAGATAAATTAATAGGCAAGGCACCATCTGAATAAACCAACCCTTCCAAAATCGCTCTTGATCCTTGCCCACATTTAGTTATTCCCATAGCCTCATAAATAAGAAGTTCCGCCATAGTAAAACAGTCATGTACTTCTGCAAAATCGAGATCAGTAACGTTAATTTTAGCTTCTTTGAATGCTCTTTTAAAAGCTTCGGTCGGACCTTCAAACTTTAAAATATCTCTACTAGACATTGGTAGAAAATCATTCACTTGAACACCTGCACGAAACCTAACAGCTCTATCAAAGTTATGTGAAATATCATCCGAAACCATCACTACAGCCGCCGCGCCATCAGAAATTAACGAACAATCAGTCAATCTTAATGGTGAAGCAACCATCGGATTTTTATCACTAATATTATTGCAAAAATCAAAACCCACATTTTTTTGCATTTGCGCAAGTGGATTTTTTACTGCGTTAGTATGATTTTTTACCGCAATTTTTGCTAAAATTTCAGATTTATCACCGTTTTCCTGAAAGTAAGCATCAGCATAGCGAGCAAAAATATGTGGAAATGAAACCCCACCCTCCTCTGCCTGATATGAAGCAGTCATTAATGCTTCAGTAACACTCTTAGTATCTTTAGCTGTCATTTTTTCGACACCTATAACCAGAACAGTTTTTGCTGTACCGGCCCTTATAGAGTCTCTCGCGGCGTAAACAGCTGCTGATCCCGATGCACAAGCATTCTCTACACGTGTTGCCGGGGTGAACCTTAATTCAGGACTAATCTGTAATGCCAAAGAAGAAATAAACCCATCCGGGACTAACCCCCCATTATAATGGCCAACCCAGATACCATCTATGTCCTTAGGGTCCACGTTGGCATGCTCTATAGCTTCAGTCGCAGCTTTTGTAATCAATTCCTCTATTGAGTCTTCTAAACGTCCAAATGACGTATGTCCCCAACCAACAATATGTGCATCCATACTATTATTTCCCTTAATTAAATTTTTACCATTTACCTATAAGTATACCATTGGATGTCTCTTTTCCACGGGCATTTTCGAGTGCCTCATCAGATTGAGCTATTCTATTTTTTCTTCCTGTTAAACGATCCAACAATATTGCATGCATGTTTTGCCGAGTTACTTCGTGATCAACATCTCTGCCTAAATCTTTAAATTCGTTAGGATCATCATTTAAATTAAAAAGTTGAGGTTCAAAGCCTCGGAAATATACATATTTCCAATCATTTGTACGAATCATATATCCCCGAGCATCGTAGTTCCCGACGCCAAGTATATCTCTTGCTTTGTAATATGAATAATCAATTTCAGAAAAGACAGCACTCCTCCAATTTTCTACACTTTCTTCGTGAATTAATGGCTCCAATGACAAACCTTCTAAACGATGATCAGCCGATGGTGCACCAGTAGCGGCAAGGAATGTTGGAACAAGGTCAATTGCTTCCACAAGTTCCGAAACAACCTTTCCTCTCGTTTTATTAGCTTCTGGTCTTGGGTCATAAATGATAAGAGGAACCCTAACAGAAACTTCATGAAACAACTCTTTCTCACCAAGCCAATGATCACCTAAATAATCCCCATGATCTGATGTGACCACTATCATAGTTTCATCAGCCTTTCCTGACTCCTCAAGCCAATCAAACAACTTACCTAGGTGATCGTCTATTTGTTTAATCATCCCCATGTATGCAGGAAGGACAGTCTCGCGGACACCTGCTGTTGAGAACGTCTGACTTACTTCCATTTCCATAAAGGCATTGTACACGGGGTGAGGGTTTACTTTTTCAGAACTATCTCGAATTATTGGTTTGAAGGTATTTGGTCCATACATATTATGATATGGTGCTGGCGCCATATATGGCCAATGGGGTTTTATATAGCTAAGGTGACATAGCCACGGCACGTCTCCAGTCTCCTGGATAAACTCTCTCGCCCTCATTGTCATATAAGCAGTCTCCGAGTGCTCTTCCTTTATCCTTGCAGGTAAATTTGAGTTTTTCAAATACCACCCAGATAAAAGCTCTCCATCAGGCCCTTCAGCAGAATTAGCATAATCATTCCAAGGGTTTTCTCCATGATAACCCTGCTGTCTTAACCAATCATTATATCGTAATTTTCCACCTTTTTTCTTCAAAACAGCATTGGGGTGCAATCCATCATCTCGTTCATATGGATCAAAACCTGGTTGTGAAATCACCATCCCTATTTCTGTACTATTATTGAGGCCCAAACGCGACATTCCTTCTGGATCAGGTTCCATATGTGTTTTTCCGACGACTGCCGTTCTCACACCTAAAGGTCGTAAATAATCCCCTAAAGTTAGCTCTCCAATCGGTAACGGAACCCTGTTCCATGTCGAACCATGGCTAAAAACAGTTCTTCCCGTATAAAAAGAAGCTCGAGATGGTCCGCAAACGGGAGACTGGACAAAAGCCCTATCAAATCGAACTCCTTTGCTTGCTAATTTATCAATATTAGGAGTTTTCAAATGAGGGTGACCGTAGCATGATAAGTAATCACATCTAAGCTGATCCGCCATTATAAAAAGTATATTTTTAATCTTTGTCATATTCCCCCTTCACCTAAAATACATTAAGTAAAAACCAATTATTAAATGAACTAACCCATTTGATTTAAAAATTAGCTAGCGTGCCAAAAGCTCTTATATCCCTTCTAAGAGCTTTACTCTGCCTCGTATAGCTATCTAAATTTTTCATTACATCTTTGTTTTCCCAACTTAGCAATCCTAATTCAAAACTTTCGCGTTTTGATACTCTGTTAAACCAACTCCTTAAATAAGGTGTATTTTGAAAAGGCCAATTCATTAAATTACACCGATGAAAATTTGGCACCCAAGCCACATCGCTTAAAGAATAAACAGCCCCTCCAAGAAAATGCCTTCCGTCAGACAAGATATTTTCTAATTTTTGAAAATGATTATGAGTCCTTGCAACAGCCTTCTCTATTCTATCTCTTTCAAATCCATTGGATAAATCAACCCTAAACTGCTTGAGTTGATCGTTATTATGGTTGACTTGGAATTCATCAAACTCTTCCTTAATTTGTATTGGAGTACCCTTAAATAAAAATTCAAAAGACAACAATTTTAAATCTATTTGAGCGTCATCAGCATTCTTCAAAAGACTGACATCATGATACAACAATAGGTCAGAATCGTCGTCTGCCAACAACCCTATAATATCAATGGACTCAATAAATAAACGACCCTCTATAACTATAGCAGGCACGAGTCCGTTAGGATGTATAGTCTGGTAATCTTCAGTGGCATGTTCATTTTTTGCTATATTAATCACATGACTTTCATAATTTTTTTTTGTTTCAGCCAAAACTATACGTACCCGCTGTGAACAGCTAGACATTGGTGCGTGCCAGAGGTGGATACCCTTGAGATCTCTTAAGAGTTGGCTTTTAGATTGAATTTCTGGCATGGGTTTTAAGTCCTTCATAAACTTTTAAACTGCAACTTTATTACCAACTTTTAAAGTACGGTTTTCTCTAAATTCATCCGATCTTCCTAGTTCAAAATCTAAGTCTTAGACGATATATCTAATTTTATAAACTCCCTCAGCATTATTATGTACCAATTTACCTTAAAATTAATAAGCTGCGCTCAGATTAAACAGATACATACCCGCCCACTTGAATAGCAAGCGAGGACAAAGAATATAGTACTGAGCTACATATATTTTTATGTTCATTCCAGTAACTGATTTTAAAAAGGAGAACTAATACTGGTTAATTATTACTTACATACTTCATTTTTTAAATTATTATAAGCCATTTGTCGCTTTGTAGCAAATTTTAATCCGTAAGACTTTGAAATAATTAGAAATTTTATTATATATGAACACTTAAAACTACTACTAGGTGGCAACCAATCTAAGGGACCAAATGCGCCTTTTTCACGGTTAATCTTTCTACCTACAACAAATAAGTTCATGGGATTATTGTAAAACGATCTCATTTTTTTTTGAGACCACTCCGCTGCACCGTGATCCCATGCGAATTTAAGTGGTACAAGATGATCAATATCAACGCTTTTTGCGTTAACAAATATCTTTCCTGTATACAAATCAATCCATCGCCCAAACTCTACTAGACACCCTCTTTTGCGTAGTATTATCGGAATAGTAGAGTATTTCTTTAGTAATTCATGTCTAGTATTAAGACAGTTTCCATCTAGGTCACTCCAGCGACCAAACAAATCTCGGTTGTATTTTTCAACCGCAACTGACTGTCCTACCATCAACAGTAGGAAGAACAGTACTTGGAGGTTTAGTGATTTATAGAAGAACCTCTTACCTATGGTGCTATTATAGCTCCAATTGACCGAACATCGTACGCGACTCCTTCTAGAACCTCTCCGGCTCCATTGGCTATTCCGCCTAAAGTTCCGCATCCAGTTAAAAGTAGCGTGAGTAATATAAAAATATTTTTCATCTACGTTCCTTAAGTAATATGAACATATTTTTATGGAGTTATACTCTTCAAGTCAATAATGAAAAATAAATTCATTTGGAAGTCATAAGCTAACAAATCCCTACTTCTAGGATAGACAGGTTAAAGTTTTGCATGATCATTTCAAAGAATTGATAGCTGTATATTATCAAAAAAAAACTGACGCCGGTTGTAGAAATCTTAGATTATTGTTATCATACTATTGCTAACACAATGCAATACTAGGGTGAATTTCTATGAAACGTGAGTACCTAAAAAAAGCGAAGAAAATGGCTTCTGAATCTTTGTCAGAAGTACGACAGACTGTTCAGGAAATTTTAAATAACATCGAAAAAAATGGTGAAGTTGCTGCTAAAGAGTATGCATTAAAATTTGATAAATATGTAGGTAACCTCATTTTAACCCCGGATGAAATTTTAGAAGCAAATGCTAAAGTACCTCAAAAAATCAAAGATGACATTAGATTTGCTTATGACAATGTCCGTACTTTCGCTGAAGCACAAAAAGAGACCTTGCACAATTTTGATATCGAAATAGTTCCAGGCTTTACTGCTGGTCAAAAATATATACCATGCAAGTCGGTTGGTTGCTACATACCCGGAGGCCGCTATAGTCACGTTGCGTCCGCAATTATGACAGTTACCACCGCAAAAGTCGCAGGTTGCTCCCATATTAGTGCCTGTTCTCCACCGCGAGCGGAGGTTGGCATAAATCCTGCCATTATCTATACAGCTGATCTGTGTGGGGCAGATGTCATTATGGCAATGGGTGGTGTCCAAGCTATAGCATCAATGACTTATGGACTATTTGGATTACCAAACGCTGATATTCTAGTTGGACCAGGAAACCAATTTGTTGCGGAAGCGAAACGCCTCTTATTTGGTAAAGTAGGGTTAGACATGATTGCTGGACCAACTGATAGTTTAATTATAGCAGATAAAACTGCCGATCCGCTAATAGTTGCAACAGATCTAGTAGGTCAGGCCGAACACGGTTATAACTCTCCAGTTTGGTTAGTTACCGATAGTAGAGAAGTTGCAGGTAAAGTTTTAGAACTTGTCCCATTAATAATTAATGATCTTCCAAAGCTAAATAGAGATAATGCAGAAGCGGCTTGGAGGGACTTTGGAGAAGTTATCCTATGTGTAGATAGAGAGACCATGGCCGCAACATCTGACGAATATGCTCCCGAGCACCTAACTGTCCAAGCAGAAGATTTAACTTGGTGGCTAGAAAGGTTATCTTGCTATGGTTCATTATTTTTAGGCGAAGAGACAACAGTTGCCTATGGAGATAAAGCTTCAGGGACAAACCATGTACTTCCAACTGCACAGTCAGCCAGATACACAGGTGGGCTATCAGTTCATAAGTATATGAAAGCAGTAACATGGCAAAAATCTACTAGAGAAGGTTCCAAAAAAATTGCTGAAGCTACGGCTAGAATAAGTCGTACTGAGGGGATGGAAGGACATGCGAGAACAGCAGATATTAGATTAAAAAAATACTTCCCCCATGAACACTTTGACTTAACTGGAGAGTGAGTAACTTATGAACACTGAAGAGCTATTTAATCTTAGAGGCAAGGTTGCTTGTGTTACTGGAGCAAGTAGCGGTATTGGAAAGCATACTGCAACACTACTAGCCAATAATGGAGTAAAAGTTGTTGGCGTTGCAAGGAACCAAGACCTTCTAAATGACTGGGCTAAAGAAACCGAAGGACACAGTAGTTTTGTTTCCGTTGATTTATCAAAAAGATCTCTAATTAAGGATACGGTCAAAAAAGTGACTGAAATATACGGACCGCCAGATATATTAATAAATGCTGCAGGAATTAACACACGTGAACACGCTGACGATGTAACTTTTGATAATTGGGACAAAACTATTGAAATTAACTTGTCAGTCCCGTTTTTCCTTTCTCAAGCTTTTGTTCCAGAAATGCAGAAAAAAAACTGGGGCCGAATTATAAATATTGCGTCCCTGCAGTCACGTAGAGCAT
>Ga0209403_10004729_pt1 | contig 14630 bp, 15 predicted proteins | sample ArcticOcean_MG_C_8_FD_187440 | JGI IMG/M metagenome (GOLD analysis project Ga0209403, IMG submission 187440) | Marine microbial communities from western Arctic Ocean - ArcticOcean_MG_CB11_86 (SPAdes) (version 2) | ecosystem: Environmental > Aquatic > Marine > Oceanic | place: Arctic Ocean... | reverse complement strand
TGCTAACATGAATTAGATTACCTAAAAAGAAATCTTCCTCTGTAAGTATGGATAAACAGGTTGCTTTATTATCATCATAAATTTTTGCTATTTCTATAGGGTCATAATTTTCCATTATTATACCAGCTGACGGACTAGCTTTTTTTATTTCTGCAATTAATGAAATTTTATTACTGTTTATATTATTTTGGATTTTATCCTTAAAGTTAATAAATGATTTATTTTCATTTATTTTTTCACTTAAAGATTTTAATGAAATTGATTTTTTTAATAAATCAATTCGTTCAATTTTTTTTTTAATTATTTTCTCTAGTACGTTTTCAGACATTTTGTATATTTTTTAAATTTTCAAAAGATTTACCAGATAATATATGTGACCTTGCAGACTCATAGGCGTTTTTGAATTCTGAATTTTTTTCTGTTACAATAAGTCCAGCTGCAGCATTTAAACAAACAGCTTTTGAAAAATCATTATCCTCACCCTTAAATATATCTAGCATTTTATTTGCGTTAAATTTAGCATCATCACCTAATAAATCTTCAAATTTATTTGCATCAACATTTAGTTTTTTAGGATCTATTATTATTTCTGAAATTTCACCATTTTTTAATTGAACTACATTTGTTTTTGCATAAGGAGATATCTCATCCAAACCATCTTCACTATTTACAATCCAAGCATATTTAATATTTAAATTTTTTAAAGCATCGGCAAAAATTTTTAATAACTTTCTATCAAAAACACCAACAACTTGTCTATTAACAAGGGCAGGGCTGCTTAAAGGTCCAATCATATTGAATATTGTTCTTTTGCCTATTTTTTTTCTAGTTGGTCCAACAAATCTCATTGCACTGTGATAGTTTGGTGCAAACATAAAACCAAAGTTATTTTTATTAATTTGTTCTTCGATATCTTTTGGTTCTAAATCAATTTTTATATTTAAAGCCTCTAGAACATCGCCTGATCCACATTTAGATGAAACAGCTTTATTACCGTGTTTTGCTACTTTAATACCCATACTAGATAATAATAATGCTGAAGCAGTAGAAATATTCAGTGTATTCATGCCATCTCCACCTGTACCACAAGTGTCGACACAATCCTTAACGTTAACCCTTTTAGACTTATTCCTTAACACATAAACGCCTCCAGCAATTTCGTCTGAAACCTCACCTTTTGCTGAAAGAAGAGTTAAAAAATTAAATATTTCGTCATCTGAGGCTTTACCCTCCATTAATATTTCAAAAGCTGCTTTGCTTTCATCAAACGATAAGTTCTGCTTATTTTTTAGCTTTTTTAAAAATGATTCCATTAACTTTTATAATTGATAAAATTTTTTAATATTTTTATACCTATAGTAGTTTTTATACTTTCAGGATGAAATTGAACACCATGAATATTATATTCTTTATGTTTTACACCCATAATAATTCCATCTTTTGTTTCAGCGGTAATTTCAAGTTCTTTTGATAATGTTTTTTTATCAATAATCAAGCTGTGGTATCTAGTAGCTTCAAATTTTGTTGGTAGATTTTTTAATATCCCAATATTATTGGATTCTATTATACTTGTTTTTCCATGCATTAATTTTTTAGCTTGAACAATTTTTGAACCAAAAACCTGTCCAATTATTTGGTGACCCAAACAAACACCTAAAATTGGAATTTTTTTATATAAAGTTTTAACTATTTTTAAACAATTTCCTGATTGATTTGGATTACCAGGTCCTGGTGAAATAACAATTCGGTTGTATTTATTTTTGATTATTTCTTTATCAGTAATTTCATCATTTCTTATCACATCTACTTCAATTTTTAATGACGAAAGATAATGATATAGATTAAAAGTAAAACTATCGTAATTATCTATTAATATAATTTTCATTATCTTAAAGCGTTTAATAAAGCTTTTGCTTTATTAATGGTCTCTTCATATTCTTTAATTGGTTTGCTGTCAGCAACTATTCCAGCACCTGCTTGGACATAAAACTTATTGTTTTTAGCAACAGCTGTTCTTAAGGCTATGCAAGTATCAAATTCACCGTTTGCTGAGAAATAACCTATGCCACCGGCATATACTTTTCTTTTTGTACTCTCAAGTTCATCAATAATTTCCATAGCTCTGATTTTAGGTGCACCAGATACAGTTCCCGCAGGAAAGCCAGCAAGCAATGATTTAAATTTTGAATATTTTTTATTATAAACTCCCATTACATTAGAAACTATGTGCATTACATGTGAATATTTCTCAATAATAAAACTTTCAGTTACTTTAACTGTATTAATTTTAGAAACTTTTCCCGCATCATTTCTACCTAAATCTAACAACATTAAATGTTCTGATAGCTCTTTTTTATCTTTTAATAAATCTTTAGCATAAAAATTATCTTCTTTAAGGTTTTTACCCCTAGGTCTTGTTCCGGCAATAGGTCTTACTGTAATTTTATTATCTCTTAATCTCACTAAAATTTCTGGACTTGCACCAATAATTTGAAAATCTTTAAAATTAAAGAAATACATAAATGGAGAAGGGTTAGTAACTCTTAATTTTTTATAAATTTCTAGTGGTTCCTTTGATAATTTAGCTTCAAATCTTTGACTCAGAACTACCTGAAAAATATCTCCTATTTTAATATAGCTCTTTGCTTTGTTGACCATCTTTAGAAACTTATTTTTTGTCGTATTGGATTTAACTTTAATATTATCTTTAATATTATTATTTATATTTCGTTTTGATAAAGATGATTTTATTAATAAATCACTTATTTCATTCTTAATTTCTAGATATTTATGTTCATAACTTTTAATTTTTTCATCTTTAAAAACATTAATTATATAAAAGATCTTTTTTTTTAAATTATCATGAATAATAACTGTTCTTGGTCTTAATAATCTTACGTCAGGAAGTTTTAAATCATCTTTACATTTATTAGGAATTTTTTCTATATATCTAATTGAATCATAAGAAAAATAGCCTGAAATCAAAGAACAAATTGGAGGAAGGTTTGATGGTGTTTTAAATTTAAATTCTTCAATAATATTTTCAATTACTTTATCAGGATTCCCTTTAATTTTTTTTTTAACTTTATTTTTAATTAAATAGGAATTTTGATTATTAAACTCCCATATTTTATCTGGGTTTTTCCCAAAAATTGTATATCTGCCTTTTATTTTTCCTTTTTCAACAGATTCAAAAATAAAGCTATTTTTTTCTTTAAGAAAATTATCAATTAAATTTAAGATCTCACTATCATTTTTTATCTTTTTTGATGTATAAATAATTTGATTTTCGTTTCTTTTGTGTCGAAACTTAAAATCCTTGAAGTTTCGATTCAGCATCATCTAAAATAATTTTTAACTTTTTCAAGTGTTTTTTTATTAATTTTAACTTTATATTTATTATTCAGCATGTAGTCGTAGGAACTAAACATGCTATTTCTTAATTTAATATTTGCTTGTTTATTAAATTTTTCAAATTCATTGGATTTAATTGAAATATCACTTGTGTACTTATCAGCAATTTTCGCAAGATAAATATCACCATTCCTACCTGAGATTAAAGAATAAGAATTTTTAGGTAATGAATATAATAATTTTACAGAGTCCATGTTAAATTTGTCGTAATCTTTACTTGATTTTAATTTTATATTTTGATCTTTATTATTTCCAATCATATTAAAACTTATTTGGTTGAATGTTTTTTCATTTATTTCATTAAATATTTTTTTATTATATTCAAACTTATTTTTTTCATATAAAATTTTTTTTACTCTATCTTTAAATGAAATATTATTTAAAGAAGGCAAAATTTTCTTAATATTAATAATCTCATAAAGAATATAAGAATCATTTGCCTCTATCAGTTGAATTTTATTTTCATTTCTTTTTTTATAAATTTTTTTTTCTATATCCGAGCTTTCTTTATCGATAATAAAATCATTTTTTTTAATAGACTCAATTTTAAGTTCTGATACTAAGACTTGATATTCATTGCCATTTAAAATTTTATTTTCAATAGCATCTATTTTTTCAAAAAAGAGTTTATTATATTCATCTGTTCCAATTAAATTTTTTGGATTTATTTTAACAAAGGAAAAATCAATAAATTCTTTTTTTAAACTTTCTTTATTTTCTTCAATAAATGTTTTTATTTCAAATTCTGTAAAGTCTTCTTTATTTATATATTTGTCTTCAAGATTTATGTAATTTATTTCAATTTTACTATTTTGATCTTTAAAAACATTATTTGTTAAAAAAAATGGTGATTTGATACCACCACCTATATAAGAAAATAGTTTTTTTTGTAATTCATTAGCTAAAAGCCTAGCTTCAAAGTCAGGTGCTACTATATTATTTGATAATAAAAATTTTTCATATTTAGTTCGTGAAAATTTTTTATTATCATCAATAAAATTTTTATTTTTTTTAATTTGTTCAACTAAAGATTTTTCTGAAATTGATAAATTTAATTCTACAATTTCCATTTCAATCAATGTTCTTGAAATTAACTCTCCTAGCAATTCCTCTAAGATATCATTATCAATGTTTTCTTTAATTTTATTAGAATCTATTTTTGAGATATTTAAATGTTCAATAAAATCCTGAGTTGAAATATTTTTATTATTTATTTTAGCTAGGCTGTTTGTATTGCCTCTATTAAACACTCCTCCCATTCCCCAAAAAACAAAGGGTATGATTATTATTACCAGTAATATTTTTGCAAATATTGTTTTAGAGAAATTTCTTATATTATTTAACATTGATAAATTTTAATTTATTGATCTATAAAAGACAAATCTATAGATTAAAATTTTCTTTATGACAAATAAATATATGTATTTTATCGCTAATTGGAAAATGTTTGGCGATATAAAATCAATTAATTCCTTAGATAAGGTTATTAAGTTTTCCAAAAATATTAGAAACAATAAATTTAAGATGATTTATTGTCCCCCACATACTTTATTATATCCATTTATAAAAAAACTCAAAAACACAAACATTATGGTTGGTTCACAAAATTGTCATCATGAAGAAAATTATGGACCATATACGGGATCTATTAGTGCTAAAATGATTAAAAATATTGGCGCAAAATATGTCATCATTGGACATTCAGAAAATAGATCTTCTGGGGATACCGATTTTTTAATTAATAAAAAAATTAAAGCTGCGATTAATAATGGATTAAAAGTTATTTTTTGTTTTGGTGAAACTTTGTCACAAAGAAAAAAAAAATTAACAAACAAAATTTTATTTAATCAAGTTAAAAAAGCTATTTCTGGAGTAAAAAAACTTAATTATATTGTTTTTGCATATGAACCAACATGGTCTATTGGAACTGGCGCTGTTTTGAAAAATAATGATTTAGAAAAAAATATAAATTTCATTAAAAATCAATTAAGGATGCAATTTAGAATTAAGAATCCAAAAATCTTATATGGAGGCTCTGTTAACCCTATAAATGCTAAAAATTTAAGAAAAATAAATAATATTGATGGTTTTTTAGTAGGCGGGGCATCACAAGACCCAAAAAAATTTATTGATATAGTGAAAAAATCCTTTATTTAACTTCCATGGAAAATATATTATTAGTTGTTAACCTCATACTAGCCGTTATTTTAGTTTTATTAATTTTAATGCAAAAGTCAGAAGGTGGAGCTCTTGGTATTGGTGTTTCACAAGACAACTTTATGCTTTCAAGATCAGCTGGTGATTTTATGACAAAAGCTACCGCTACTGTTGCCACATTATTTATAATTTGTAGTTTAACTTTAACAATTATCTCGAGAGAAAATTTAAAACCTACTATGTCTGTTATTGATAAAATTGAAGAAAATTCAGACGATACGCCTAAAATTCCAGAAAATAACAATTAATACTTTCTATTTTCTTAATATGTCGTTATAAAGTAATTCCATGGCGCGATATATATTTGTCACTGGCGGCGTGGTTTCTTCCTTAGGAAAAGGTTTATCATCTGCATCATTAGCTTATCTTTTACAATCGAGAGGTTTTAAAGTTAGGATAAGAAAACTTGATCCATATTTAAATGTTGATCCTGGAACAATGAGTCCATTTCAACATGGCGAAGTTTTTGTAACTGATGACGGAGCCGAAACAGATTTAGATCTAGGTCATTATGAAAGATTTTCAGGAATATCAGCAAAAAAATCTGACAACATTACAACAGGAAAAATTTATAATGATGTTTTAAAAAAAGAGCGTAAAGGTAAGTATTTAGGCAAAACCGTTCAAGTGATTCCTCATATTACAGATCGTATAAAGGAGTTTATTAAAAATGATATTAGTAAAGAAGATTTTGTTATTTGTGAAATTGGTGGCACTGTTGGAGATATTGAGAGTCTTCCATTTATAGAAGCAATAAGGCAGTTTTCAAATGATGTAGGTAAAAAAAACACATTGTTTATCCATTTAACATTAGTGCCATTTATGAAGGCATCAGACGAAATTAAAACAAAGCCTACTCAACATTCAGTTAAAGAGCTCAGAAGCATTGGCATTCAACCAGATATAATAATCTGTAGATCTGAAAGACCTATACCGCTAGAGCAACGAAAAAAAATTTCTTTATTTTGTAATGTTGATATTAAAAATGTAATTCAAACGGTCGATGTGAAAACTATTTATGAAGCACCAATAAGCTTTAATAATGAAAAACTTGATAAACAAGTTTTAGAATATTTTAAAATAAAATCAAAAAAAAAAGTAAATTTGAATCCATGGAAAAAAATTACTAAAACGATTTTGCATACAAAAAGCTTTGTTACTATAGCTATCATTGGCAAATATGTTAATTTAAAAGATGCATATAAATCGTTAGATGAAGCATTGACTCATGGTGGCATTAATAATAATTTAAAAGTTAATTTAATTAGAATTGAGTCTGACAATTTAAAACCTTTAGACATTAAAAATAAACTTAAAAATGTATCAGGTATCCTTATACCCGGAGGTTTTGGTAAGAGAGGCACTGAAGGCAAGATAGCAGCTATATCTTATGCTAGAAAATATAAAATTCCATTCTTAGGAATTTGTTTTGGCATGCAAATGGCAATTATTGAATTTGCAAGAAATAAACTTAATATTAAAAAAGCTACTTCTAGTGAATTTGGCTCTAGTGGAATTTCTATTGTTGGTTTAATTAATGAGTGGAATAAAGATGGTAAGTTAATTAAGGGTACAGACAAAGAACTTGGAGGCACAATGAGGCTTGGTTTATATGAGGCTCAATTAAAAGAAAATTCATTAATTAGAAAAATATATAAATCTAAATCTATCAAAGAAAGACATCGTCATCGATATGAAGTTAATATTAACTATAAAGATCAATTTGAAAAAAAAGGTATGTTTTTTTCTGGATTATCTCCTGATAATAAATTACCTGAAATCATAGAGCTAAAAAATCATCCTTGGTTTATAGGAGTGCAATTTCATCCTGAATTTAAATCTAGACCTTTAGCTCCACATCCTTTATTCTCATCTTTTATCAAAGCTGCAAAAAATCATAAATGAAAAATATAACTATAAATTGCGATAAAATAGAAATTTCAAATAACAAAAAAATCTGTTTAATAGCAGGACCATGTCAACTAGAAACAGAACAGCATGCTATGGATATGGCTGGAAAAATCAAAGAAATAACTTCAAAATTTAATATGGGTTTTATATATAAAACTTCTTTCGATAAAGCTAATCGAACAAGTCTTAAAGGTAAAAGAGGAGCCGGATTGGACCAGTCTCTTCCAGTATTTGATAAAATTAAAAAGGAATTACAAATCCCAATTTTGACCGATATTCATAATATAGATCAATGCTCAATTGTCTCGAACCACGTTGACATATTGCAAATACCGGCATTTTTATGCAGACAGACTGATTTGTTAATTGCAGCTGCAAAAACTAATAAAATTATTAACGTTAAAAAAGGTCAATTTCTAGCTCCTTGGGATATGATTAATGTAACTAAGAAAATTTCAGAATCTGGAAATAACAATATTTTAGTCACTGAAAGAGGCGCATGCTTTGGTTATAATACTCTTATCTCTGACATGAGATCTTTACCCATTATGGCCAAAAATGGTTATCCAGTAATATTTGATGCTACACATTCAGTTCAACAACCAGGAGGATTAGGAGAAAAAAGTGGAGGCCAAAGAGAGTTTGTAGAATATTTAGCGCGAGCCGCTGTTGCTGTGGGTGTTGCTGGCATATTTATTGAAACACATCAAGATCCTGATAATGCACCATCTGATGGTCCAAATATGGTTCCTTTAGATAAATTAGAAAATCTTATTAAACAACTTTCAGAAATAGATAATTTAATAAAAAAATAATGAGCAAAATCACTAAGCTTATAGCGCGGCAAGTTTTTGACAGCAGAGGAAACCCAACTATTGAAGCGGAGGTATTTTCAAAAAATATTAGTGCTACTGCAATATGTCCCTCTGGAGCCTCTACCGGAACTTATGAGGCTTTTGAAAAAAGAGACATAAAAAATAAAAAGTATTTAGGAAAAAGCGTTCTAAACGCAGTTAAATTAGTAAACTATAAAATTTCAAAAAAGTTAAAAGGCACGAATATACATAATCAAGAAAGTATAGATGCTTTGTTAATAAATCTTGATGGGACAAAGCAAAAAACTAACTTAGGTGCAAATTCTATTTTAGCTGTATCAATGGCTGTTAAAAAACTTTCTGCTAAAATTAAAAAAATACCCCTATATAAAACTTTTTTAGTAAAAAAAAATTTTAAAATACCTTATCCTTTAATGAACATAATTAATGGCGGAGCACATGCTGATAATGGACTAAGAATTCAAGAGTTTATGATTAGACCTGATAAAGCTAAAAATTTTACAGAAGCATTAAGAATGTGCTTTGTAATCATTCAAAATCTTAAAATTTTAATTAAAAAAAAAAATTTATCTATTTCTGTCGGTGACGAAGGAGGCTTTGCTCCAATGATAAATAATAATGAAGAAGCGCTTGATTTAATAAATAAATCTATCAAAATGTCAGGATTTAAAAATGGTAAAGATGTATGTATTTGCCTTGATGTTGCAGCAAATGAACTAATTAAGAAAAATAAATACTCGATTCATACAAAAAAATTTATTTCAGTAGAAAAATCAATAAATGAGTATAAAAAAATTATTAAAAAATATTCTATTAAATCTATAGAAGATCCCTTTGCTGAAAATGATTGGATATCATGGAGCAAGCTAATGAAAGATTTAAAAAATGTACAGATTGTTGGCGACGACTTGTATGTTACTAATCTTGAAAGATTAAAAAAAGGTTTTTTAAATAATTCATCAAATGCAATTTTAATTAAACTTAACCAAATTGGCACAGTTTCAGAAACTTTAGAGGTTATTAAATTTGCACAAATTATTGGATATAAAACAATTGTTTCACATAGATCTGGTGATAGTGAGGATACTTTTATAGCAGATCTTGCCGTCGGTACAAATTCCAATCAAATTAAAACAGGTTCTTTGGCCAGATCTGAACGTGTTTCTAAATATAATCAATTAATTCGTATTGAGGAAGAGCTAGGAATAAAAGCAAAAATGAATAATATTAACTAATGTTTAGTAAATTAAAAAAAAACTATTTTTTATTAATTTCTACATTTTTTTTATTATATTTTTTTTTCAATCTTTTAGATGGTGAACGTGGCTTATTTTCTTATTTTAAAAAAAAAAATATTCTGCTTAATTTGCAAAGCAAAGAAATTAATTTGATTAAAAAAATACAAGATTTAGAAAATAAAAATTCTTTGCTTACAAACAATTTAGATCTTGATTATATAGAAATATTAATTAGAGAAAAATTTTTGTTTGGCAAAAAAGGTGAAACACTTTACATAATTAAGAATAATGACAATTAGGCATCCTGAAAAAATAAACAAACCTATAAATCTAATTAAAAAAAAACCTGATTGGATCAAGTCAAGACTCATAAATAGCAAGGAATTTCTTTTTACAAAATCTATTGTTATTCAAAATAATTTAGTTACTGTTTGCCAAGAGGCTAATTGCCCAAATATTACCGAATGTTGGAGTAAGAGGCATGCAACTTTTATGATCATGGGCGATACTTGTACGCGAGCATGTTCATTCTGTGATGTAAAAACTGGTAAACCTGAAAAATTAGATCCACTAGAACCATTTAAAATTTCAAACGCTGTAAATAACCTAAGTTTAAAACATGTTGTTATAACTTCCGTTGATCGAGATGATTTGATAGATGGAGGTTCAGATCATTTTTCTGAGGTAATTAAAAGCATAAGACAAAAAAATCCCAATACTTCTATTGAAGTTTTGACTCCAGATTTTTTAAGAAAGGGAGACGCTTATAAAAAAGTTGTAAAAGCTAATCCAGATGTTTTTAATCACAACATTGAAACTGTTCCTAGGCTTTATTTAAAAGTAAGACCTGGGGCTAGATATTTTGCTTCTTTGGATCTTTTAAAAAATGTAAAAAAAATTAACAAGAAAATTTTTACTAAATCTGGTTTAATGGTTGGTCTTGGTGAAAATAAAGATGAAATTGTTCAAGTTATGGATGACTTAAGATCAGCTGAAGTAGACTTTTTGACTATTGGTCAATATTTACAGCCATCAGTGAAGCATCATCCATTATACAGATACTATCATCCGAATGAATTTAAAGAACTAGAAACTATTGCAAAGTCTAAAGGTTTTTTACTTGTTTCATCTACACCTTTGACAAGATCTTCATATCATGCTGATAAAGATTTTGCCCAATTACAAAAAAATAGATTAAAAAATTAAATGCCAAAAGCTTCAGTTAAGAGATTAATTGAATGTGATAAAAATCAACTCATTGATCTTGTTTTAGATATAGAAAAATATCCAACGTTTATTCCTTACTGTCTAGATTCTAAGATTTATGAAAAAAATGAAGAGGGTGATTTAATCTTAATTATAGCAGACTTAACTATAGGTAAAGGAATAATTAAAGATACATACAAAAGTGATGTTAAATATAATAAAATAAACAACATAATCCACGTAACAAATATAGATGGACCACTAAAATATTTGGATAACAGATGGTATTTTAAAGACCATGAAGGTGGTACAGAGATTTCTTTTGACGTAGATTTTGAACTGAAGAATAGATTCTTAAATATTATTATGACAAAATCTTTTCAATACGGTCTTGATAAAATAGCGGATGCTTTTCAAAGTAGAGCAAATGAGCTATTTAATAGTTAGCTAAACTTAGAGCTAAATTTAATGATTCTTTAACAGCGGCTTTTTGTATTGAAATTCTATTTTTATTTTTAAAGATATTTTCTTTGACAATAATTTTATTACCTTTTTTTAACCCAATATAAACCAATCCAATTGGTTTAAATTTTGTTCCACCATTAGGACCAGCTATTCCAGTAATAGATATTGATATATTAGCTTTACTGATTTTACTTAAATTTTTTACCATAGATAAACAGCATTCTTTACTTACAGATCCATATTTACTGATAATTTTTTTAGGAACTTTAAGAATATTAATTTTAGCTTTATTAGAATAAATTATTAACCCAAGATTAAAAACTTTAGACGAACCACTAATAGACGTAATAGTACTTGCTAACATTCCACCAGTACAAGATTCAGCAAAAGAAATTTTAAGTTTCTTTTTTTTTAATTTATTTACTACATTTTTAGCTAAAGTTTTCATTATATAATGTAATTTTTAATCATCATGAAACATACAAGTGACAAGACGACATAGAGTCCAGCACAAATATCATCCATAATTACACCAAAACTATTTTTAAAATTTTTATCAAAAAAACTTACTGGAAATGGTTTAATTATATCGAAATATCTAAAGAGTACAAAAAAAATAATATAATAAATTATGGCATCATTATTTTCTTTTGTAGTTCCATGTGATATTTCATAAAGATAAATAGGTATGGATTGTCCTAAAAATTCATCTATTATTATTTCACTAGGATCTTTATTTTTATTGTCTTTAATATGGTTTGAGATTGCATAAAAAGAATAAATAAAAATTATAATTAAACTTATTAATATAACATTTGATGAAATGTTTAATTGATGAAAAAAAAAATAAAGAATTATAGCCGTAACTAGAGAACCAAAAGTACCAGGTATATATTTGATTTTGCCTAAACCAAACATTGTTACGAATAAAAAATTAAATGTTTTAATCATTTTTAATTACAGATGCTATAACCTCACAAGCTATAGCTTTTTCTTTTCCTATTACACCTAATTTTTCTGTAGTTTTTCCTTTTATATTTATTTTTGAAATTGATATTTTACATAATTTAGCAATACTATTAATTATTTTATTTTTGTATTTTTGTATTTTTGGTTTTTGAGCAATAATATTTATATCAATATTATTTATTAAAAAGCCTTTAGACTTTACTTCTAGAACTATTTTTTGGAGCAAAATATTAGATCTTATATTTTTAAATTTCTTATTTTTATCTGAAAATTTACTACCAATATCTCCCATTTTACAAGCACCTAGGATAGCATCTATTACAGCATGCAAAACTGGATCACCATCAGAATGACCTAATGTTCCAACGTTGGATGGAATTTTTACTCCACCTAAATATAACTTTTTTTTAGGCACTAATCTGTGTACATCAAATCCAATACCAAATTTAATAGAATTGTAAATTTTTAAATCTGATTTAATAGTAATTTTTTTATTATTAATTTCACCGCGTATAAATTTAACTTTTTTCCCTGCAGATACGAATAAATTTGAATCATCGGTAATTTTAAATTTTTTATTATTTTGAAGTTTATATAATTCTTTATAATCAAATGCTTGTGGAGTTTGAGTAAAATAAATATTCTCTCTTTCAATATTGGTAATCTTATTTGCTTCTTTAAGTTTTATTGAATCATTTGTTTGAATTGTTGGCACAACACATTTATTTTTTTTTAATTCTTTTAATAATTTATCAATTAATTTTAGTGAAAAATTTGGCCTAGCAGCATCATGTATAAACACTTTTGATATATTATAATTTTTAACACTATTAAGAGATTTATATGCCGATTCAGCTCTAGTTTTTCCACCCTCTACAATTTTAATATTTTTAATATTCAAGTTTTTAATGAATTTTTTATGCTTCTTATTTATTACAACTACAATTTTGTTAAGTTTTTTGTGTGATTTTGCCTTATCAATTGAGTGTTGAATTAGAGGCTTTCCCTTATATATAAAATAAGGTTTTGGTAATCTATAATTAAATCTTTTACTTTCACCAGCTGCTAGTATTATAAAACAATTATTCATGATTAAAACATATAATTAGCTTATTTATTACATAATGATTGATTTTATCAAAAAAAATTTGTTTATAATTTTTATATTTATAATCACTTTATCAGTAGGTTTTTTAACCTTTTTAACTTTTATTGACAAAAGTTTTATTAAATTAAATGATTTTAACCTTCAAATTTTATTAATAATTAATATTTTTCTATTAGCCATTTTTTTCTTTATAATATTTTTTGAAATTAAAAACTCACTTAAAGATGACATTAACACAAGAGGCTCTAGAGCTAACAGAAAATATATAGCTTTTTTTTCACTCTTTACTTTAATTCCATCAATTTTAATTTCCGTTTTTTCTCTATTCTTATTTTCGTTCGCTCTTGAAAAATATTTAGACAAAAAAATTACTACAGCAGTGAACAATTCTTATGAAATAGCCAAAAATTATGTCGATGATGTTAGGGACAAAATTGAATCAGATATTATTTTAATTGGTTATGATTTAAATAAAAGCATTAATATATTTTATGAGAATCCTAATCGTTATAAAAATATCTTAAGAACTCAAAAAATTATTAGAGATGTGGATGAAATTCATTTAATAGACAGCTTAGGAAATTTAATTGTATCAACAATAGCTAACGTAGAATCTTTTTCACCACCATCAGACGAAGCTTTAGAAATGGTGTTTGCTGAAGAAAGATCATTAAAAATAATCAATGCATTTGAAAACAAATCTGCTGCAATATTGAAGCTTAATGGTTACATAGATACGTACTTGTATGTAGTAAAATATTTAGATCAAGAAATTTCAGACTACCTAACTGAGTCTGAAGAAGCAATTAATTTTTATTATACTGTAGAAAATAAAAGAGTTGGAATTAAAATATCTTTTATTTTAATATATATTGTCGTTGTTACTTTGCTTTTATTCCTTTCGATATCTATAGCGATTAAGTTTTCATCTAGATTTTTTAGATCTATAACAAATCTTATTTCAGCTTCCTTAAATATAAGCAAAGGTAATTTAGATGCTAAGGTTCCTGAATTAAAAACAGACGTCGAACTTGAATTATTAAACAAGAATTTTAATTTAATGATTGATCAGTTAAAACTTCAACAAGAAAAATTATTAATTAATGAAAGACATGAAGCATGGGAAAGTGTCGCAAGAAAATTAGCTCATGAAATTAAAAATCCATTAACACCAATACAACTTACTATTGATAGATTAAAAAATAAATATTCAGATAGAATGACTTCTGATGATAAAGACAATTTTAATGAACACTTAAAAACAAT
>Ga0209403_10004728_pt1 | contig 14631 bp, 11 predicted proteins | sample ArcticOcean_MG_C_8_FD_187440 | JGI IMG/M metagenome (GOLD analysis project Ga0209403, IMG submission 187440) | Marine microbial communities from western Arctic Ocean - ArcticOcean_MG_CB11_86 (SPAdes) (version 2) | ecosystem: Environmental > Aquatic > Marine > Oceanic | place: Arctic Ocean... | reverse complement strand
ATCTACGCGGGTGACCGCTTCCCCAACTGGCGCGGTCACGCCTTCATCGGTGGTCTGCGCGGCTCGCAGCTTCACCGCGTCGCACTGACTCTGGATGGGTTACCCCGGGAGAGGCAGTCTCTGCTGCTCTCGCTGGGACAGCGCATTCGCGAAGTTCGCGAGGGACCGGACGGCCTGCTTTATTTGCTCACGGATCACGATCGTGGCGCGCTTTTGCGAGTCGAGCCCGTCGAGGAGTGATGGGCTGCAGAACGAGGCGGCCCGAGCTCGTGATGCACGACCCCCTTATTGGGCAGGAGCGGGACTTGCAGTTTGGGCGGTAATTTGGTCATATTTGTGCGCTGAGCGGTCAAATGTGCAATGTGCGCACAAAAAATCATTGACATAAGTGTGCGTGCGGATCACATTAGTATGCTACGCATATAAATCTAAAGAAAAAATGACTCGCGATTAGCGAAGAGGCTGCGCGGAAGATTGAACTTGATTCGAGACTTAATTAATAGCAAGTAGTTATCTTGAAAAGGCAGCGCTGATTACGCACTGCTCACAATTATCGAAACTAGATGGGGATCGTTGCATGAATTATCGTCGTACGTTGATAGCCGGGGCAGTGCATAGCGCTGTTATAGCAAGTGCATTGACTGCAGGTGCGGGATTAATTTCCACAGCTGCTTTTGCGCAAGAACAGGTTCTGGATGAGGTAATTGTTACCGGCTCTCGCCTGCGGCGCGATCGCGACTTTGTCGAGATTAGCCCGGTGGCCACCGTCGGTATGGATGAGATTCAGCAGTCGGGCAACCTGACCTTGGAGCAGACCATAAACCGGATGCCCCAGCTAAAGGCGGATACTACTTCTAGCACGAACCAGTACGGCGGTGTGGCGATGAGCGCCGATCTGCGCGGTTTGGGTGCAGTGCGTACCTTAGTACTTGTTGATGGAAGGCGCTTCATTCCTGCTGAGAATTCAGGTATTGCGGATCTTGCCTCCATCCCCGACATTCTAGTCGAGTCTGTTGAAATCGTTACGGGCGGTGCTTCCGCCATTTACGGATCCGACGCCATCTCCGGCGCGATCAATTTCCGCTTACGTGATAATTTCCAGGGCGCCGAGTTCCGCTACCAGCAGGGACAGGCCCAGGAAGGTGATGCTCAGACCAAGCGGGCAGATTTCTTACTCGGCGCTGGATCCGATGACGGTGACAGCAACGTGACGCTCGCCGTTTCCTGGTCTGAGCGTGGCACGGTTATGGGGGGCGATCGGGAGTTCTCTGCTATACCATATTTGACTGACTCCGAAGGCGTATTCGCGCCTTTCGGGTCCGGTAACATTCCGGGCACCGTGTTTGCTCTACAACCTGCGGTGTTTGACCAAATCAATGGACTTAGTGCTCCGGGATACCCCGGAAAAGACCTTTTTAATTCGGACAATTCCTGTCCGGGACCGATTCAGGGCGTGCGTTTCGACGAGGGCAGTCAACCGGTACCGTATTGCCGTCCTATAGATCAATTTAATTACGCGGCAACCAATTATCTGCTGCGGCCCATGGAACGCTACCAGATCAGCGCTATCGCCAAGCATCGATTTAACGATGAGGTTGAAATTTATGCTCAGGCCTTCTACAACAAGATGAGCGCAGCGTACCAGATGGCGCCCGAGTCGACGTCCCCGACAAGCGCGGGTCAGACTCGTGGCACACTTATCCTTCCGGCCGCCGCCACAAATCCGTTATTTAATGCCACGCTGCGGGCTTTCTGGGCGGCGAACTCCGCCTTCTTTGATCCGGACGGCGATGGCGACTATGAAGTCAAAAGCCTCGGTCGGCGATTCGAGGAATTCGGTCCGCGCCATACATCTTTCGATGTTGATTCGTTCCTAATGACCAGTGGAATGCGCGGTGATTTCGACTTTGGCATCAGTAATTGGACGTGGGATGCGTTCTTTCAGTATTCCCAGAACGACACGACCCAAGTAACGACTGGCCTGTTGTCAAAATCAGCTATTACGCTCGGCCTTGACCCTGTGGTCAATGCAGATGGCAGCGTGACCTGTCGTACAGTAATACGTGGTTGTGTGCCCGTTAATATCTTCGGCACAGATGCGCTGACACCAGAAATGGCCACTTTCCTTCAGTCGGATAGAATCACTGAAAATCAGTTCACACGGAACGTCGTTGGTCTTCACCTCGCCGGTGACGTGTTAGAGCTACCTGCTGGTCCGGTGGCCTCGGCGTTCGGTGTGGAATACAGAGGGGAATCAATTGAGATCCTGCCCGGTGAAGCGCAAATGCGCGGTGATCTATGGGGCGCGCCAGGCGAAGTTATCACCGGTGATTACAGCCTGATGGAAGTATTTGGAGAGGCGCGTGTGCCGTTACTGGCTGACCTACCATTCATTCAGAGTCTGGCTTTGGAAGGCGCGGTCCGCTTCGCCGACTACTCGACCGTCGGTTCGGTGAGTACCTGGAATCTCAATCTAGATATGGACGTCAATGATCAGTTGAAATTCCGGGGCGGTTACAGTAGCGCTATTCGTGCACCTAACCTGTACGAGCTGTTGAGACCGATTAGCCAAGGCTTCCGTCCTGTGGAAGATCCTTGTCTAGCAATGAACTCTCCGTCACAGGCAGTGAAAGATATGTGTGTGCTTCAGGGTGTACCATCGACGTACGTTAATACGCTAGAAGATGGGACGCGCTCAGGGTACTACAGCATCACTGGTGGTAACCCAGACCTGCTCCAGGAAGAGGCTACTACCACTACGTTAGGCTTCGTATTGGCGCCGAACGCGATACCTGCGCTGACGATGTCGTTGGATTACTACAATATCGACCTCACGGATACGATCGCGCAGGTCGACGGCCAGTTGTTGATTAATGATTGTTTCGCAACCCTGGTATTTGGGGATGAATCATGTCAGGCAATTGTTCGCGATCCGAACGGTAATATGCTGGAGGTTCATGCTTCGACTCTTAATCTTTCTGATCGGTCAGTGAATGGTATGGACCTAGCGGTCAACTACGCCGCCTTCGATAGCCTACCTGGCTGGGCGGGCGCCAGAGATGGGACGCTCGATTTTTCGTGGTTCTCGTCGTGGCAGTTCGAAAATACTACTCAGGTACTTCCAACTCTTCCGTCGACTGACTGTGCTGGCTTTTACAGTGGCACCTGCTCCACCGGAGCTATTCGTCCGACGGCGGCTTTCCGCAGCATACTTCGCGCAACCTACGCTACGGGGCCGTTGAAGATTAGCCCTGAGGTGACTTATGTTGGTGAGCTGGCTCTTCACGAATCATCGCGTAAAAATGAGAACGGCACGCAGGAAGGTTTGTATTTCACTAACCTGAATGGCAGCTGGGACTTCAGCGAAAAGTTTGGGGTGTACTTTGGTATCAACAACCTGTTCGACCAAGAGCCACCGATCTGGGGTTATCGGGCAGCTGGTGATATGAATATTAATGTTCATATCTACAATCCTGTAGGTCGCAGTTTCTTCCTGGGTGTGCAGACCGCACTCTAAGACGACGACACATGCAGCAAGCGCTGCGATGGATCTACTGACCCATCGCAGCGCGTGTTACAGGAATAAATATTGGGCTGGCGCTCTCAACACTTGCCAGCCTTTTTTTTTGCCCTGCGCAGGTGCAAAAGGCTACATCCTTTTTTATGGCGTCGGTAGAGGTGTAAAACGGCAGAACGCTTTCCGCGGACGAGTAAGCGGAGTGTAGTAGTTCTGAATATGATCATGCAGCATATCCCGTCAGCGCGTGCGCCTGATCAATGCCGAGGAGAACCTCACCGAGTACATTTCGAACTGGTGGAACTCGAGTGCGACTTTCGCCCCGAATGGCAACGCTGAGCGAGCGTGCCGCTGACCCACTCAACACCAGACTAGGAACCTTCAAGAGCATGAAACATTTCAAGAGCTTTTTATTAGTGTCACTCTTGCTTGCGTGCTGCTCCGGAGCTTTCGCGCAGGACGGCTATAAAACGCTGATCAAGATGAACGAGGAGATACTCGAGCTCGCCAAGCCTGAGCAGAACGATGGCGTGCAGGACCTGAGTCGCCGCGCCGTCGCGGACCAGCGCACGCAGCTCGATGACTTCCGCGAGCGTCTTCTCGGCATCGACACTTCCTCATGGTCCGTCCCACAACAGGTGGACTACCTGTTGGTCTGGTCGAAGATGAACGACATCGTCTTCAAGCACCGGGTGATGCAACCCTGGTCGCGCGACGCCCTGACCTATCTGTACCAGTTCCGGCGCATACCTTACGCGGAAACTCCCTCCGCGCCTGAGAAGCGGGCAGCATTGTCCCACGAGCTCAAAGCCGTGCCGATGATGGTGGACAACGCCATTTTGAACCTGACGCAGCCGGCCGGCGAGCTGGCCAGGCTGGCGATTTTCCTTCTCGATAATTTCGACGGCGTAGGCCAGGGTGAGCCTTATCGCGACATCCCGCCGGAGGGGACGATCGGCTGGTTCAAGGATCTCTGCGAGCGTCTTGCGAAACAGGGCGGCGATCTGCGTAGAGACTGCCGGGAAGCCACGGCCGCAGCGCAGCGGTATCGTGACTGGCTAGCAGAAAACCTCGACAGCATGGAGGCATCGGCCGCGATCGGTACGGAAAACTACAACTGGTACCTGAAGCATGTTCGCTTGCTACCGCAAACGGTCGACGACCTGCAGGCTATTGGCAAGCGTGAGTTTCACCGCTACCGCTTCAACTACATTCTCGATAGCTACAAAAATGCGTCGCTGGATGAACTGGAACTAACGCAGAGCGCCGAGGAGCACCGGCGGAGGACTCGCGAGGCAGAAGCCAAAACCCGGAAGCTGGTCGAAGAACTCAACCTATTTACGATTCCGGACTACATGCCAAGCGAGTTTGAGTCCGACGTTTTTTGGAGCCCCCGCGCGAAAACGGACCGCCATTTCTGGGAGGAACTCCAGTTTCGCAACGCGCTGAACAATCACATCCACGCGTCGATACCCGGGCACCGCTTCGATGCGGAAATAAGGAAGCGGCTCGAAAATCCGATGCGTCGTACGCACGCAGAGAGTGCCCGCGCGGAAGGCTGGGCCACGTATCTCGAGGAGACGCTGATCCAGGCCGGGATTGCCGAGGACAATCCCCGCGTGCGCGAACTTTTCTACGCGGCTTTGATCAAGCGCGGTAGCCGGTTCTTTGCCGAAATCGGCATGCACACCGGCGAAATGACCCTGGAAGAGGCAAACGCTTACATGATGGAGTGGGTGCCGTATATGGAAGAAGACCTCGGTCGATACGACCTGGTCGGCTACCTGCGGCGGCCCGGCCTAGGCAGCATGTACCTCCTCGGTAAGACACAGATCGAGCAACTTATATCGCAGCGCGCATTCCAGCTCGGCGATGACTTCGACCTCGGCGAGTTCCATAACGATTTCCTCTCGCGTGGCGTGATCCCCGTGACCCTGATTCGGTGGGAGATGGCCGGTTTCGATGATGAGGCACGGGCCGTGTGGATGGAGGTCGTTGGAAAACCTTTCCCCGGAGACGAATAAGGGGAGCGGAGGCTGCGGGGCTAGCTGCGGCCGATCCCGTGCATGCGGTCACGGTGAAAGTCGATGGTACCCGCAGCCTGAAGCAACAACGAGGTGATCCGCCAGCCCGTCTCGGTTCGCCTGTAACGGTGGAGATAGCGGCCCCACAGGAAGCCGTCCGGGGCGCCGTTGTGGTAGCGGTGCCACGCGTCGACATAGCACAGGGAGCGGGCCGTATCGCGGCTTTCAAAGGTGATCATCACGTTGCTGACATGGTGGCTGGTCGCGGCGAAGGTGTCGCGGAGCCCGGCGACTATCGTGCTGGCCAGCTCTGCCCCGCTGATATTCGGTGTGTCCGGGTTGTAATCGATGATCGCGTCGGGCGTGAAAATCTCGGCGGCGCCGTCGGGGTCGTTGCGGTCGAAGCATTCACAGTAGCTGTAGATCAGCTCGGTGATCGCCTGGCGGTCGACTAGTTCGTGTACGGCGGCTTCCAGGTCCATGAGGTCTCCTATTACTCGTCCGCGGATTATTTCAGACTCATTTCGATGCATCAAGCGTGGCCCGGGCCCGGGCCATGGGCTCCAATACATCATCGGAGCTATTCAGATGTGATAGTTACTTGCCACACGCATGCGGCAGCTTGGCGACGATTTCGTACTCAAGGAATTCCATGATGAGGTCATGTCGAAGGGCAAGATTCCGGTTGCGCTCATTCGCTATGAGATTACGGGCTACGACGATGTGGTGCAGGATTTTTGGGATTGACAGCCCTTGGAAGCGTTCCTCGAGGAGCAGCAAGCAGGAAACTGACATTAATTGAATTCGTGCGGTCGGACGCGATTTGAGCGTAGGGACAGCGCGGGCCTTCTGATTATGCAGGGAGTGCGGTAGAGGTCCGATAAAACAATAACGAGCACCAGCCTAGAGGAAATAATGCTGTTCAAATCGACACCAATTGCTGCTGCGACTCTCGTAATGTGCTTGCTGGCCGTGCCTGCTCCAGCAAATGGGCAGGAAGGTGAGTCGGTCCGCCATGCGTCGCCGCCACTTATCGAGATGACGGCGGGCTTTCGCGAGTTTCGCAGCCCACACTTCAGGCCGCGAACATGGGGTCCCACGCATCGGGTCGAGGGCGTTCCTGACTATGCGGAGGTAAAGAGAGAACAAATCGATGGACTTGCACGCTTCAGGGAACGGTTGAATGCGATGAACCCGCGCGGCTGGCCTGTGCATGACTAGGTTGATTACCTGTTGCTGCGGTTCGAGATGGACGATGTCTATTTCGACCAATACATTCTTCGCGAAGTCGAGACTAATCCTGCTTATTACATCGAACAGGCCATCAATGGTGTTGCCCGGGAGATACCGGACGTCGTTCCTATAGTGCCGATACGGCCGAAGCAATCATTGCAGCGCTCGAAAGAACCGGCCCAATTGTGGAGCAGGGACCAGTGAAGATCATACTTTCAGATGCCTCTCCGGAATTAGCGGCTATGGGCGTTCGGTATGTTGAAGGTATTCGAGAAAAGTATGCCGCTGGAATTGAAATGTTCGAACCCCATTTCCCGGCATAACGCAAACGGGATTGTAATTTGGCTAACATGACGGCAAAATAGACGCGAACGAACGTTCGCAGAGCGGACACTTAGATCTGCTGTCTCGGCCACATCGCGTTATGCGGAGCCACAGCAACGGCTGCCAGGCTTCTCGTTCCATCGCTGCGCCGACGGCTCAACGGGAAGGAGGGATCAACATGAACAGATACCCAACCACAGTTCTTTTGTGCGGCGCCTTGTACCTGTGCGCCTGTGGCGAGAGACAAGAACCGCCGTCTCAAGAATCAACGGCACAGAAGGAAGTCGCCACTTCAGAAATTCGGATTGCAGCGACAGATACAAACGAGAACGCCGGACCGCCTGATGGACCGGGAGACTACGACGACCTTCTGAAACTGCACGCCGAATTGGTAACCTGGAGACCGTTCTCACCCGTGGACGGCGTTGTTGACTATTCACAAGATAGGATTACCGAGCGAATTAGCGAGATTAGCGACATGCAAATCCGGTTGCAGCAGATCGGCGTTCGTGGGTGGACGGTGCCGCAGAAAAGTGACTACCTGATGGTACGCGCAGAACTCGATCAGGAGGAGTTCATATTGCGTGTGACGAGACCATGGTCCCGCGATCCCGGATTTTATCTTTCCGCTTTGCTCGGTATTGCATTTACGGATCTTCCGCTACAGGGAGAAGAGCTAGAGAGTCTGAAGCAAAAACTAAGTGCTGTGCCGTCGTTGCTCGAACAAGCGCGGAGTAATCTAACCGATGTCGCGTCCGATAATGCGATCCTGGCGATGCGGTCACTCAGCATGTCCGACGGTGTCGAAAACGGATTCCCCTATCGGGAAAGCCCGCCGCCTGGTGTCATCGCCTGGTACGAAGATCTTCTGGCACGTGCGCAGGATCAGCCTACCTTGGTGCCTGAAATTAAGGCAGTCGTGACGTCCCTTCAGGGATTTCGCGACTGGCTGATTGAGAACCAGGACGAAATGGATGGCCAGAACGGTGTAGGCAAGGACGCGCTCGACTGGTTTGCTCGCAATGCGCTGTTGATTCCGTATACGTCCACGGAAATGCTGGTGCTTGCGCAGCGCGAATTTGACCGATTGTATGCATTTTATGCGTTGGAGCGGCATCGCAATCGGGAATTGCCGGAGATTAAGCTGCCGACGTCGAGGGAAGAATACCAGCAGAGGCTCGCTGAAACCGACGAAATGATCCGGACCTGGCTGGTCGAGGATGAGGTCATCACGATTCCAGACTATATACCCAAGGGTTGGCAGGAAATGGGTTACAACGTGCCATGGATCGAGCGCGACACAGGGCCTAACTTCTGGGAGGCGGTACAATTTAGGGATCCGTCCCCAGATCATTTACATGCTGTCGTTCCAGGCCATCGTTTCGATGGGTGGGTATCACCTCGCGTGGATAATCCGATTCGAAGCCAGGTCCACTTCGGAGCGCGCACGGAAGGCTGGGGCGTCTATCTGGAGGAAGGCATGATGCGGGCCGGTTTGTTTGAGTCTCGGCCGCGCACGCGAGAACTGATTTATATTTTCGGAATCTGGCGAGCCGCACGGACGGTAGGCGACATAAAAAATCAGTGGAACGAGATGACGGCCGTAGAAACTGCCGAGTATTGGGTCGGCGTCACACCAATGCTGGATCCAGACGTTGCACGCAAATACGCCCACGTGCGGCCGGCACCGGGCCACGGGCTGCAATACACGATCGGTGCCATTCAGATGTTCGAGCTGCTTGCTACGAGCATGCGGCAGCTTGGTGATGATTTTGTGTTAAAGGAATTCCATGACGAGGTCATGTCGAAGGGCAAAATCCCTGTTGCGCTCATTCGCTATGAGATGACGGGCAATGACGATGTCGTGAAGGATTTCTGGCAGCGACAATCCCTGGACGAATTCTTGAAAGAGCAACAAGCAGCAAACTAGTATCGTCTAACATCGCGCAGTCGAAGCGTAGTTGAACGGACGGAGTACACAGAGGTATCACAGAATCTCAGGAAATATCGCAGTTGTCGCAAGGTCAGTTTCCGCAACATCTGAACGGTCGACCGAGTGGAACCTTTCCCGGAGATAGCTGCGGATCGATGAAGAGGCTGTACTCGAAATCGATGGCGTTATCCGCGTGACCTGGAACCTGATCTTAATCGGTCAACTGCACCGGCTTGCGCTCGTGTTGCATCACGGACCGTACTCCAGTAGCTGCGGGCCGCCGCTTTCTTTCATAACGGATATTCATTGATGAACAGAGTCATCCGATCAATTGCGTTTGTAGTACTGTCGCTGCCGTCGGCGGCGGTTTTTGCTGAATTTCCGAATGATCGGCCGATTCGGGTCGTCACGCCGTACGGCGCAGGTGGTGGAATCGATGTCGCAGCCCGTATCCTCGCATCGATCGGGGAGGAGCACCTTGGAACGCGTGTCGATGTAGTGAACATGCCGGGCGCCGGCGGCCTGACAGCTGCCACCTTTGTAAGAGAGGCCGAGCCGGATGGTTACACGCTGTTAATCAGCGACTACACGCCGCTCGTGACTTTGCCTTTGAGAGAGTCTACGCCCTACAGTACCGATGACTGGCTTCCACTGGTGCAGGTTACGGAAATCGCGCCAACATTTGTCATAAACGCCAGCACCGGGTACGAATCCCTTGCGGACGTTCTGCAAGCTGCCAAACAGAAACCGGGGGCCCTTGCTGCAACTCATGGGACATTCATGAGTTCCAGTCATTTGCCCCTTCTGCGCCTTGAGCAGAATGCGGGCGTCACCTTCAATCACGTGCCAACGTCAGGGGGCGGCGAGACCTTTCAGTTTCTTCTGGGGAACATCGTACAACTCGCAGTGACTACTCCTGCAACCATAATTGGGCCCGCTCGTTCCGGACGAGTATTGCCTGTCGCTGTTGCGACGGCGAACCGCATATCTGCCCTGCCAGATACGCCGACACTCAGGGAATCAGGTATCGATATCGTAATGCCTGTCTGGTATACGATATTTACGACGTCCGAGGTGCCGGCCGATCGCGTACGCTTGCTGGCTGAGCGCATCGTCACCGCCTATGCAAGTACAGAAGCTCAGATACTGGCAAAGCGTGCCGGACTTGAAATTGAGCCGCGCGGCCTTGAGGACACGAAGCAAAATTATTTACAAACAATTTCAACCGTGGCCGACACGCTTTCCGGACTACGGGAGTGACTGCAAGGTTATTTCGAGGTCCGCATCAGGCCCTTGCTGTGGCTTCCGAAAGCGGCATGAGGGCTGTGTCTTCCGGCAAATGACCCTATGACTGCCGATATTCTCGCCACAGTAACTACCCTCGCACTTTCGCCGGCCGTCATCTTCGCGGTATTGACAGGCGTATTGCTTGGCGTAACCGTCGGCGCTGTTCCCGGAATTTCGGGCGACATGGCAATGGCGCTATTGCTGCCATATGTATTTACAATGGACCCCGCGCCGGCGATTGGAATGCTGATGGGCGTATACAAGGGCGGGCTGTTCGGCGGATCAGTTTCGGCCATCCTGTTCGGCGTTCCGGGTACGCCCGGCGCAGCAGCTACAATATTGGACGGTTTTCCAGCGAAGGAGGCAGGATACCCAAATCGGGCGCTGCACGTGGCACTCTATTCCTCGGTCGCGGGCGATTTCGCTGGAGTGTTGGTGTTGGTTTTTGTCGCTGCGCCTCTCGCAATGCTGGCGCTGAGCTTTGGTCCGCGGGAATTCTTCGCCTTATACCTCGCCTCAATAGTGATCATTGCTGGCCTTGACAGAGGCAGGATTGCAAAAGGACTTGCGGCTGCATGGTTAGGCGTTCTGCTGGCCATGGTAGGCCGCGACCCGTTTAGTGGCGCAGAGCGCCTCACGTTCGGCTTGCCCGAGCTAGGGTCCGGTCTGGGCCTTATTCCAGTATTGATTGGCTTGTTTGCTGTTTCTGAAATCCTGTTGCAAGCTGCCCGCACCTGGCGCGAAAGCAACAGCGGGAAAACGAACACGATAGCGGCGGCCGATAAATCCCTTCACTACCTGGCAAACGACCACCTCGGTTGGCGTGAGTTCCGATCGCTTTGGCGCCCGGTCGCGATCGGCAGTGCCACCGGCACCTTTATTGGTGCACTGCCGGGAGCTGGCGCTACGCTTGCAGGTTTCCTGAGCTATGGGCTGGCCAGGCGCGCCTCGAAGCACCCGGAGCGTTTCGGAACAGGCTCGCTCGAAGGTGTCGCTGCACCGGAGGCCGGTAACAGCGCCACCGCCTGCGCGACGCTGATTCCACTCTTCGCTTTTGGGATTCCTGGGAGCGGCAGTGCAGCCCTCATTGGCGCTGCATTCATGATGCAAGGTATCAGCCCGGGACCGACGATGATCGATGACAATATGACCATCGTTTACGCTATCTTTGTCTTACTGCTCATTGGCGGTATCTTTAATTTGCTGACGAGCAAGTTGCTTCTTCCCTACTATTCTCGTATAGCCATGCTGCAACCGCGCTATGTTTTACCGGTAGTACTCGGACTCGCAGTGCTCGGAACTTACGCTACAAATAATGTAGCGTTCGACGTCTGGGTGTTGCTGGCTGCGGGCTTGCTGGGTGTCGCCATGCGCCTGCTTGGGGTCCCTATCGCCCCCCTTGCCCTGGGTTTTATACTTGGTCCCGGATTGGAGCGGGCGCTGCGCCAGAGCCTGATACTTGGCCACAATGACTTGGCATATCTGGTTGCCAGCCCGGCGGCGATTGCAATATACGCTGCCAGCACTGCGATGTTGATACTTCTGTTTCGTGCACACAGTACCAGGCCATGAAAACCTCATTCCCGAAAAGTCTGGTCGCTCATAGGAAAAGACCTGACGCAGCGTTAGGGTTAGGTTTGTTGCTGATCAGCATGGTGGGGCTGCTGCATATCTGGTTTGGCAGGTGGGAATCCGGACCAGGCGTAGGCTCTTGGTTGATACCTTTGATCGCTTATTTGTGCATGGCGCTTGCGGCCATTGTCATATTATGGTCTCCACTTGCAGAAATCTCCGAAAATGATGAGACCGAACCAGACGTTCGCTGCCCCGTTGTCGTCGCTGCAGCGTGGGCAATCCTGCTTTTTCTGACAGTGTTGAACATCGGATTGATGGTCGGTACCTTTGCCGCGGTCCTCTTGGCTACTTGGTGCCTGACGCCGCGCGACCAGCAAGCATGGTTGCCAATCCTATTTACATCTTCGCTAGCTGCCGTGGGGTTCTGGTTCATTTTCGGAATTCTCGCTCCGATCATTGTTTAGCAAATGTTGTAATTTTAATAACACGCGCCACAATTTCCATAAGCTGAGTGTGCACTGGGCTTCGCCGCAAGAAAGGCATCGCCGTAGCACGAGCAAATACGTCTTCGATCAGACACACTGGTTTAACGGTCTTGCCCGCGGGTCGCGTGCATAGTACATACCATATGTGCGATGAATCCGTGCGGCTGGCCCGTGCATGACCAGGTTGATTACCTGTTGCTGCGGTTCGAGATAGACGATGTCTATTTCGAGCAATACATTCTTCGCGAAGTCGAGACTAATCCTGCTTATTACATCGAACCGGCCCGAATGTGGAGCAGGGACCAGCGAACATCATACTTTCAGATGCCTCTCCGGAATTGGCGCCTATGGGCGGTCGGTACGTTGAAGGTATTCGAGAAAAGTATGCCGCTGGCATTGAAATGTTCGAACCCCATTTCCCGGCATCACGACGCAGTGAATTGCGGCGCGCGGCATCAACCCGAAACCGGTGAATACTTCGACGATACAAGACGCTATGTCGATCGTTTGGGTCTGAATAACGATAATCGATCGGAGCGCGGCTTTATGGTTCCGAATTCAGGTCGCAGAAGTACGCTCAGTATTACGCCGCGTTTTCGCGCACCCATCGGGCGACTTGCGCGTGTGTACCGAACCATGCGCTACCGAGTGATTTTGCATGCTCAATGATGTGCTCGATTATCCAGATCCTGGACCGGTGGCCGATAACGTGCGGATGCATCAGTAGCTGGAAAACATCGCGCTCCGCTGCTGCCGCCTCCAGCTCGTCCTTGAAAATTCCATACACATCAGCGGGCGACAGCCAGGGTCGTGCGCCCGAGCGGTTAAAACTGAGATAGGTAGCATCGTCGCGCAACCACTCGACCGGCACCTCCACGACGCCCGAGCGCTTGCCTTCGAGCAACAGCTCGTAGCAGGAATCGTCCGCCATCATCGAGCTGTCGTATTCGAGGCCCATCTCGGCGACCAGTTCGATCGTGTTCGGGCTCATGTCGAAATTCGGCGACCGGTGGCCGACGACCTCCTTGCCCGAAACCTTCTCGAGGACGTCACGCGCCCGCAACATAATTTCCCGCTCGGTGTCCCGGTCCAACCGTGAGTTATTCGCATGGATCCAGCCATGCAGACCGACCTCGTGACCATCGCCGACGATGCGGCGGGTCTCGTCGGGATCCATCAGTGACGCAACCGCTGGGACAAAGAAGGTTGCCGCCACATCATGCTTGCGCAGGATGCTTAATATTCGCGGCACGCCAACCCGCCGGCCACGTTCGCCCCAGGCCAGTCGGCCGGGCGCGAAGTTACCGCCTGCGAGGGAACCCACTTCGTGGTCGCAGTCAAATGAAAGTGCGACCGCAAATTGTGACTGGTCAGGCCAGCGTTCGGGTTTGAGCATTCGTCCCGGCTGTACGCGTCCGACGATTTCGGTCCACTCGTCCTCAGTCATTTCCCAGGGCCTGTCGAGCCGATCTGCCAACGGACCCTCCGGGCGATCGAAGTAGCCTATCGTCGGTCCGTCAGCCTGATTGGCGATCGATGCCCGACTGGCACCCAGAAGTCCGCCAGCCACGGCAGTGGCACTCATGTTCCTCAGGAATTCGCGTCTGCTCATCGTGATTTAGCCTCTTCGAGTCGATCAGCTTTTGGTCGCCAGCATCAACAGGCGCCCGGTGCTGTGCGCCCACGACCTGGTCCCGTACGTCGCCGCCCTCGGGTTAAGCCTGGATTCCCGTCGTTGGGCCTTGATGTCGAAGACTTGCCATCCGTGGGATAGATTCGGCAGCGCAGTCCTGCCACCAATATTAGCGTTACAACAACCACGATATTTCGAAGCTGCGGGGCAACCAGTACTGCGCCAACCCTACCGATGAACATCTATTTGTTCGTATTCGGTATCTCAACACCGCCCACTATTGACTGCATACTGTAACGAATGGCAGGTAGCGGCGCCAGCCGGTGACGACTCGCCACAATGGGGCGGTTGAGCGGCAAAGGCGTGAACAAGCGCTATGCGCTAATGAACGGAAGCCGAGGTTGAAGGGTCATCAACAAAGCCGTCTATCTGGCGTTGGGCGTCAACATGGAGGGCCACAAGGAGCTGTTGGGTCTGTGGCTGGCCGAAAACGAGGGTGCATGTAGATCTGAAGCCAACGTGGGCTCATCGTTCCGATGATGCCTAGAATGAAACGCCTATGTATTTCTGGTTACCCAATGCACATTGTGCAGCGTGGCAATAATAGGCCGCCGTGTTTC
>Ga0209403_10004725_pt1 | contig 14637 bp, 12 predicted proteins | sample ArcticOcean_MG_C_8_FD_187440 | JGI IMG/M metagenome (GOLD analysis project Ga0209403, IMG submission 187440) | Marine microbial communities from western Arctic Ocean - ArcticOcean_MG_CB11_86 (SPAdes) (version 2) | ecosystem: Environmental > Aquatic > Marine > Oceanic | place: Arctic Ocean... | reverse complement strand
TTGTGTGCGGTTATCTGCATATTTCCTTGGGAATCAATCGAGATTGAGGGCTCGTAGCCGACGCCGTAGCCGATGTAGTCCTCATCCTGACCGTTGGCTGGGTCGATGCACTCCTCATGTCGAGGCATGTAGATGGGCTCACCCCAGATGATTGCAACCTCCTTCTCTCCGATGACATTGCTCCCATCTCCGCCACCGTAGTCACTGCTGACTCCCCAAAGTGCTGAGAGCATCATGAATACGATGACCACAGCGCCGGTCGCACCAAAGGCGATGTTCAATTGAAGGCGCTCTCGACGCTCATCCTCATGAGCGACCGGGTCCAACACCGCATCGAGAACTTCTGCCTCCATTTCGGAGAGTTCAGCATCCAATACTTCACCGGTCACACAGCCACGAAGTGACTGGGCATCATCAAATCGACGCCTACGAGACAAGCGGTAGGGAGCCGGTTAGAGAATCGATGTCCTCTCTGCCGCCCGGTCCAATCCCAACGACGGTAACCGTGCCGGCTGGAATCTCGGTATGACCTGCATCCTTGATGAGAGTAGCAATCAGTCCTGCTGCCTGCGCTTCTCCGAACAGGCGACGCAAAGAATCCTCATCAGCAACCTGGCAGACAATTTTGCGCGCCCCTCGCGTCATGTATTGGTCAAGCGTTTTCGGGATTTCCCGCTCCGCTTTCAACACACAGTCAGCGGCTGCGTGGCTGCATTGAGCAGCCAACTTGCCGCGCGACAATTTGAGATCCTTTCGAGTAACGAAAACCATCGTTAATTCAGGCTGTGACCGGGACACTTTGAGCGACCTCCAATCGAATGGTTCTGTGTCGCTCAAGAGCTTGGCTCACCGAGACACCGATGACCGCAGCGAAGGAAATATTTCCTAGTGCGTGGACGAGGTCGAACATGAAACCCTGTGCGAGGTATGGAGGAAGATAGGAGACCGGTTGGGTGTGCAGAACACTCAGCGAGACGAACCAATCGAAGGCGAAGCCGGCGGCAAAGCCCACAGCCATTAGGCGCGGCAACACCAACTCGCGCTTCTCATCGAGCAGCCAACTGGAGAGCAGTGCCCCAGCGCAGCCGACTAGAGACCAGCCAACCGCCTGATAGAAAGTCCACAGCCCATGACCCATCCAAAGGTTGGAGAAAAGTGCAATCACCGCAGCCAGAGCGACCGCACGGCGCGCTCCAAAATGGGCGCCAGCGAGTAAAACAAGAATGGTGACCGGAGATACATTCGGTAGTGGTTCGAGAAGTATACGACCAAAAATTCCGGCGACAGCCAAAAGGCTGAGGACCAACAGGTCACTACCCGAGTTGAGACCCTTTTCGACTTTCCAAATTCCGAACAGCAACAATCCGAAGACGGCAGCGTTCAAAGCGACCATCGCACCAGTTCCGAGTTCAACATCATGGGCTCCAAGCATTGCGACTACCGGTCTAGGGAGTGGTGGGCCTCACTTCATGCTTGCTCTTCAGCCCAAGACAAGTGGCCCGCCTACTGTGCGGGGAGGGTCAAAGAAAACGCCATTCGACGATACTCGATTCGCTGAGAGGTTGGGCATCGACTGCGAGGTTTCCATGTTTGCCATCCACCCAATAGAGCCACCAGCGGTCACCATCGCCCCCGATTCCCGGACCAATGTCTTCGATGAAAATTCCAAGTGGTTGCTGGTCAAAGCCGACCTCAAATCCTGACGCATCCGCGCCCGCGTGCGTAAGAGAACCAACCGTTCCGTACCCTTCTAGACCTCCCACGCAGGTTCTGGTCTGGTCATCCTCCACACTTTTGAGGACCGCACCTGCTGAATCTAGGAAGCGAGTTTCGCCCGCCTCGCCTTGCCACACATCCTCTGGAAATTCAAAACAGATTATCTGGCTATCTTCCCAACTATCGGGAAATCCAGAACGGTCGACCTCGTGGTCGGGCGCTTGGTCGGCCACGCCGGTGACCCACGCGGTGTTGAGAACTGGGAGTAGGATGAGAGCGATGATGAGAAGGCCGAGTGAGCCGGCGGTGAGTGATTTTCTGCTGCCGAGAGCGAGGCCCGCAGTTGAGAAAAATAGCGTGATTACGAGTAGAATTTCGGAATCGATGCTGAGTCCGGTTGTAGTGGCGTGAATTTTAGGCGAGTAATCTTGGCCGGTCTGACCTGTTCCATTTGTGGGGCCGAGCGCACCCTCGACATCTTCAGTAAAGTAGCGGACTTCAAGCCAAGAGGCGTCATTTGCTGCTGCCATCACACTGGCGTTGCCGCCGACACCCGCAGTCAACCAACCCGCTTTTTGGGGATGCCAATCCCACCTCAGTGTGTGAGTCCAGTTAGTTCCATTCACATAAATTGAGATTCCTGTCCAATATCCTGATTCGGTATTGTGAGGTACTGCCAGTTCTAGTGAACTATGATTATCCCCTTTTAATTCACTCAATTCACCGGTGACTGGCCCCTCATCGATTACAAATTCATACTCACAATTTGTAGCAAGAAAAAAGCAGTGAAAAATCACCGAATCAAAATCACCCGTGATTGTGGCTCCACCTAGATTGATGGGAATTGAGGGAGCGATTCCTAATGTCTTTGAAGAGTAATTTGATACCGCCCCGTTCGGTTGAATATCGAGTACTACGAGGCGGCTTTCTTCCACACCTTGAAGAATCACTTGAACTCCAAATGAGTCGTTTTGGCCTAGGAGTGTCACGAATGAAGGCGGTGTTCTAATCTTCCAAGAACCGGAAAGACCGGTAATTGAAGGAACATCCCAAGTAGTAAAATTCGAGCCGTTGGTCGACCACGAATACAGATTACCACTCTCATCGCCGGCAGCGAAACCCCATTCTCGATTTTCAGAAATTAAACCCAGATAAATTATCCCGATTCCATTTCGGTAGCCTGTCCGCTGCTCGGGAAGGGAGTTTTTGAATAGGGTTGAGCCATTGTCTGGCGAAAGTCCGTAGAAGGCAGTTTCTCCGGGAACATGGACCGATTTTGTGGTATCATTTTGGGTACCCGAATAATAAAACAGTTCGCCTGTTACACCCCAAGCAACAGATTCTGTTTCCGTAGACCAGAGAAGTTCTCCGCTCTGCAAATCATGCGCCGTCACATGGCCGCTGGTCCAGCCGTTGACGACCATCTGATGTTCCCTAACATTGAGGATTGGAGATATCTCGAAACCTGTGGTGGATTGCTGATTACTATAGCGCCAAGCGAGGGTCCCGTTCTGCAGATGAAATGCGTACAACCCCGGTGCCTTCCCCTCATCCCATGGACCCCCTGGTGAGTCGCTTTTTCCCCCTACTTTCACAATTACTAGGTCATCGAAAATCAGCGGTTTTGTCGAAACATAACCCGAATCGAGGTCTTTAGTCCATTGAACTGGAGGTAGAACCCACTCCGGTTGTTCGGGTACTGAGGATTCGTGGGCGACGGACGGCGCTGGGATGAGCAGGCAGGCGATGAGGGCGAACAGCAGGAGCGCCATCGGTGTTGGTTGCGAGGTGAAGCGCATTGGAAGACCTCAGAGGCGGCGGCCAATGGCCTCCTTCAGGGCGGCGCTGACCGCTTTGCCATCAGCACCTGAACCCAATTCACCGATGACCACTCCCATCAGAGGGCCCATCGCTGCCATTCCCCGTTCTGCCACAAAGTCAGCACGCTCATCCAAAATACGCTCGACGACCGCCTCAATCTCGCCTGTGTCGGCAGGAATCACTCCCAACTCCTCAGCGCGAGCGGCGATGGCTGTGCGAATCGAGGCTGCATCGCCGTTGGCGGCGTTCCAATCGCCTGAAGTCAAAAGTCGAGCGGCGAGAGGCACCAAACCATCACGAGTTACGTCGCCGGATTCCCTCGCTTCGAGGCAGAATCCGATGAGAGAGAGGGGGATGTCGCTTGAATTTGGAGCGTGCGATAAACCGGCGATTTCTTCTTGGGTTCGGTCGAGCAGTAAACTGGCCCACGCTTTGTCTGGGAGAGGGTCAAGACTTGAAGCGAGATTTCCCTTGACCCCTGCTAGGAACTCTTCGTCCTCTTCTCGACCGAGTAGCGCATCGACTTGATTCTCTGAGAGGTCGCACTGTGTTAGCTCGGCGCGGCGCTGGTCACTTGTCAGCGGAGGATTCGAAGCGATTTCATTCCAGTGCGACTCACTCAATGCGAAGACCGGCACATCAGTTTCTGGATACATCCGCGCTCCGCCGGGTAGCGGCCGCATCGCTGTTGTCGTACCATCTTCAGGGGAACCCTTCTTGATGACCACATTTCGCACCTCTTGGGGGATACGATGGAAGGCTTTTCGAGCTCGCAGCACAACTGATTCAAGGGCCAACTCGGCTTGCCAATCGGACGCCACACAGAGCACGAACGCGTCTCCGTTATCGATTCCCAATCCAAGCGCATCACGAACCGCGGCAACATCTACCTCAGTGATTCCGTAGGCTGGCAATTCATCGGAGTGGAAAATCCCCCGCACCCCGGCCAACTTGGCAGCCGATGCGAGTTCACGCCCTAATCGTGGCATTTGGGCTCCTTCGGAGTCGAGTTCACTACTTCCCAAATCGCCAGCGAAGCCGGAAAGTTTCACTCCGACCACCGAGGCGCCTCCAGCAAGAGCATCGACTATCATCTTGCTTTCACAAGCGGCGAAAGCGCTGCTGACATCGACCAAATTGACCGGTAGTAATTTCGCAGCCGCGGTCGCAACTGCCGTTTCAATTACCGCATCATCTTCATCCCTGTGCGTGGGAAGTCCGGGGAGTTTGTTGGCAGAGCGGAGTCGGTTGGCGAGGCGATAAAAGTGGAGTTGTCGGGCCATTTCCAGACGAATAATCCGAGGGATCCATGCTAGGTCCTGACACCCTTTGATTTCGACTCTGTCACCACATCCGAGGCTCACATTGAGGTCCTGGCGAATCGTTCCGAGTCCTCTTTTCACCCGGCGGGTGTCGCGCAAAATCTGGCCGAGCGCGATTGCCGTTTGTTTGGCGTGTTCGGGGGACTGCACCTCTGGGTCGGTAGCAATTTCAATCAGTGGAACGCCCAATCTGTCCAAGGTGTAAATGACCTGCTCACCATGTTTTCCAGGCTGAGTGTCCAACTTCCGTGCCGAATCCTCCTCAAGGCAAAGCAGCGTTATTCCGACCGGCCCATCTTCGGTTTGGACGGCTCCTCCGGTAGCCACCAAGGTAGTTCGCTGGAAGCCGCTCGTGTTGGAACCGTCGACTACTGTTTTGCGCATCGATTGCATCATCGAGACCGGGTGCATCTGCATCATCGCTGCCACGGTGAGTGAGATGTCGACGGCGTCAGAATCGAGGTCGAGTGGCGGCGCCTCGTCGAGTTCGATGAGTCCTGCGTTTGGTGATTGAACATAAACGAATGAACGATTCCGGCGAGCCTCAAAGCGAGCCGCTACATCGACTTCTCCCGCCTCTCCTTCTGCTGCTCTAAGGCGGCGGGAAACCCGCTTCCAATCGGCAGGAATCGTATCGATTGTGTGGTCGTATAGGACACCGGGTTGACGAGAATGCAATTTTCCTGTGGCTAGTTGTTGGTGGATTTCAAGGCCACACATGAAGCCGAGTTGTTCCGGGTCGAGAGCGTTCGCATCCCCGACTTCTCCGGCTGGTTCGCGTGCGCCCATCACGGCCTCGGAGAGGCCGTCACTCCTTAGCGGCAGCGGCTCGGGTTGCTCAGACTCTGCGCCAAATGCCCATCTTTGGCTGATAGAGCCAATTTCCTACCGAACCTTGTTGCAGTGCTCGGTCGATTTCGTCTTCGGTGTAGTTGAGCGGTGTCATTGTGTTGTAGATGTCTGTGATTTCTATATCGACATCCTTGCGGCCTTTGGCGAGTTCGGACATGACCTCCTTCAGAACTTGGTCGGCAGAGCGCCGTCTTGCGGAACGGCCAGTGAAGATTGACCCCTCATCGAACGCGTCACCCATCAATTCATAGCGCCAATTACCAAACATCGCCAATGCCAATTCAGCATCCCTTTTGATGGCCACATCCGAGAGCCGGAGGCGAGCGCTGGCTTCTGCCATGCGAACCAACCCCTCGAGGGCACGGGCTGTGATTGGAACGCTGTTGTCTTCCTCATCGAACGCGTCACGGGTACGAAGATAGAAGTCGATTAGCATCTGCTTCGCCTCATCATCGATTGTCGGATGGAATTGCCGTTTTGCGTGAGCGACATATTTCTGGAACATAGGAATCGTCAGTTGGTCTTCTCCACTGTAGCCTTTCTTGAAGATGTCATCTACCTCGACTAGCCGTGGGTCGACTTCACGCCCTTCCTCGATGAGTGACTCGCTGATTCCAGCACTTCGGTTGCTGAGAATATGCTCCGCAATTCTACGGTCCTGCTCTTGGATGATGTCATCACGGAGCAGCCAAATGATGTCGAACCGGGAAACAAGAGCGGGAGGAAGGTCAACCTCTTCGAACATCGGGGTAATGTCGCCATACTGTTGATGGCGAGTTGAGAAGCGCCCACCTTTCGGGTTTGCAGCAGCCAAAATAGAGCAACGAGTGCGCAGCATTGCATTTATCCCACCCTTTGAGATGTGAATCTGTTGTTGTTCCATCGCTTCGTGCATCCTTGAGCGGTCCTCGGTGCTCATCTTGTCGAATTCGTCGATTGCTGCCAATCCGGTATCAGCGAGAACTAGAACTCCTGCTTCCAAAGCGAAGCGCCCATCGTTGAATGAATCGCGAATCGCTGCTGCAGTAAGACCAGCCCCGGTTACACCTCCACCCGATGCGTAGCGACCACGAGGGCTGATTTGGCTCATGTAGGTGAGGAGTTGGCTCTTTGCAACACCGGGGTCGCCCATCAGTAGAATGTGAATATCACCTCTTGCGCGGGTGCTGTCTGAATATTTCCGCGAAACACCGCCGAAGAGTTGCAAGACCAGCGAGCGCTTGACCATCTGCAACTTTCCAGCGCCGAAAATTGAGGGGGCGATGCTGTTCGTCAGTAATTCGAGAAGATCTTCCCGCTTGCTGATCCTCTCGATTTCATCCATATCCTCATCCGAAATTTCGATTTCGTTGAATGGAGTATTCTCCTGTTCAGCGGAAACGAGTGAATGGTAGATATTGAACATCGGGGTCTTTCCTGAGCGCTTCATTTCGGTGCGAATGAAAGGTACGATATTGGCGGTCACACGCTGACCTGGCAACAATTTGTTGGCAAGGTCAGCCTCAGCGAGAACTGTCGCTCTTGCGGGTTGCGCCCCACCGGTCACATTTTCTGGCAACTCTTGAATTTCCAACCATTGATTGTCGATGAGAACCGCGTTCTCTTGAATCAACTCAAATCGAGTACCATCCTTACCACCCGGTGAGCGCCCACATCCGCCATCGGTATCGTCACAGAGAACTGGTTCCATTAGTTCCAATTCGTTGAGTTGTGCCATCGGAGTAACATGAGCGCAAATAGCACAACGAAAATCGGCGTGGTATACGCGAGGTTTCAGTTCGGACACTTTGGTTACAACGACTTCTGAAGAGACCAACCGTTCAATATCCTCAGAACCGATTTCTCTCAACGAACGCTGACAATCGACTGGAAGTTCGATAATTCTTAGCATCGGGTCGATTTCATGACCGCCCTCGCGGCAAATCGCTCTCAGCGCTTCGGTCCCAGCCCTCAAAATCGGTTTAGGATATTCGATTAGAGTCCTAGCAAAATCGGGGTCCCAAGCCTGCACTACACTGAACTTGACCGACATCACTCTATTATTCGGCCAACCGCTTGCAAGAACTTGGACATCTTGGGGAAATTGCTCTTGGAGGAGAGTCCTCCAACGGGCGTTCGAATCTTGTATTCCCATCATGTGAATCACTCGCGTAGGCAACGGAACCGATGCTCGGCGGTTCTTGAAGTAAGCGATTACACCCCTGCATTTCCAGTGGAATCACCCCTACATCACCCGCTGCACTTCTCCCCGCCTCGGCATTTCTTGTGGAACCGCCTTTCAATTGGTAGGAGGGGGATGGCCCCTCTCCTCGAAAGGTGGTCCCGAATAGTGGAAAATGGCTGGTTGTCATGGCCTCATTCAAGAAGCTCATCCACACAGGCGCGCAGGTCAGCAAGACCGATTGGTTTCTGCATTATTCTGCCCGGCGCAGGAACGCCTCCTGCCTCTTCGATTTCTTCTTCGTCATGACCACTCATCAAGAGAATTGGGACCTTAAATCCAAGCGTCCGGATTTGGTGTGCGAGTTGTACTCCACTCATGCCGGGGAGCGACATGTCGGTCGCCAACAAGACTAGCCCACCATTTTGGATTGCGACGAGTGCTGATTCAGCATCTTCATGCGCGGAAACCTCGAATCCCATGCGGCTGAGGATAGTTTCACCCAATCTGCGAAGGGTCTCCTCATCCTCGACGAAGACAACTCTACCCCGGCTCATGGTGAATTCCGGATGGACGCCGGTCGCGAATCACTATCAACACACCGCTCTCTCGTGCCTTCCATGGAGCAGTCACGTTGGGACGACCACCTCTTCCTCCGCCTCGACCCCGGAGACGAAATTCACGCCTCTATCCAATCCGCGATGACTTCCCAAGCCGAGACTGCCGCCGCAGTTACAAGTGGAATAGGCAGGGTCCGGGATGTCGATGTTGGCTACCTTGGCGAAGATGGCATCTACCAACGGGTGGTAATCGAGGGTCCAGTCGAATTACTCTCCATGCAAGGAAATGTAGCCAATTTAGATGGAAAACCGTTCACCCATCTGCATATCGTCGTATCTGATAACGACCATATGGTTCACGGTGGGCATCTTTTCTCAGCGACGGTTCATGTCGTGGGTGAGTTTCATCTCCGCATTTTCCCTGAAGGGAACGGTGCCCCGATGACTCGCTGCCACATTGAGGGCAGCGAGTTCAAGCCGCTGAGTTTTGAGTAATTGAGAGGGTGTTCATCGTTCAATCAAGAATTTATTGGGAATGGGAAATGGCTGAAATGAAAACCGAATTATGGTGGTGATTAAAATTGGTAAGAGTTCTTTTTGCACACGGTTTTGAGGGCACTCCGGAGGGTTCCAAACCGTCCTACATGACTGATGAGCTGGGCTGGGAGGTCGTCACGCCAGTGATGTCCGAGTTAGGCTGGACCATCGAACAGGAGACTGAAGTTTTGCTGCGACTGATCGACGATTCGGGACCGTTTGACATCGTTGCCGGCTCATCGATGGGCGGGCTTGCTGCTGCTAACGCCTCGGCGCTGCGACCAAATTCTAATTTTGCTCTGCTTTTGATTGCGCCCGCCTTTGGACTCGATGACCTGTGGCGGGCGGGCGCCCCAGAAGGAGGGTTGGCGCACTGGAAGAAGGAAGGAAGTATCGAATATTTCATGCGAGGTTTGGACAAGGAAGTCACGCTTGGTTGGGACTTTTTTGTGGCAGCAGAAGAGATGTCTTGGCCAGAACTGGCTCACCCAACTGTGATTCTTCACGGGACTCAAGACGATGTCGTGCCAATCGAAAACTCCCGAAAGGTGGCGGGTTCGACCGGTCGAGTGGTGAAATTGATTGAAATTCAAGATACCCATCGGATGCAGGAGTCGGTGCACTACTTCAGAGAGGCATCAGCACTTTTGGGAGTCGAGTGATGTACGACGAACAGTATCGGCCGTGGTACTTCTATCTGGTAATGGGCATAATAACCGTCGAATGATGGTTCCGGTTTCCGAATTTTTGCTCTTACATCGATGAAGGAGTTGAAAGACTGGCGGCAACTCGACGGTTCAATGAGTGATGGCGAAGGTTTGGACTACGCCTCTTCGGGAGTCGACATCGACTTGGAGGCGGCTTCTGTCGCTTCCTTAGTCGGAGCCCTCTCGAAATCGGTGAGGCAAGCTGGCTCACCTGGCGCGCCGGTCGACCTGCCCGGCGGCTTTGGTGGACTCGTGGAGTTTGGTGACAATCTACTCGCGCTGGCGACTGATGGAGTCGGCAGCAAGTTGCAAATCGCCAACGAGTTGGAGCAGTTGGCTGGCGTTGGAATCGACTGCATGGCGATGAACGTCAACGACCTTCTCTGTGTCGGGGCTGAGCCTATCGCGTTTGTCGACTATGTCGCAACTCCAAAACCTGACCCGGCAGTTCACGCTGTACTCGGCGCTTCACTGGCTGAAGCAGCCTCGCGAGCGCGCGTGACATTGGCGGGAGGAGAAACCGCTTCCCTGCCTGGAATCGTGAAGGAACTAGACCTCTCTGGAACCGCACTTGGCTGGCTGCCAAAGGATGCAGCTATCACAGGTGAGGGGATTTGCGCGGGTGACAAACTCATCGGATTGCCCTCATCCGGATTCCATTCAAACGGCTATTCGCTGGTACGCTCGGTGGTCGAAAAAACCGGGGCAGACTTGAGAGCAGTGGCACCATTTGAGGTGGATGAGGCGAGGATAGAAAGGTTCGCGGAGGGGGCTGTCACCCTAGGTGAGGTCCTGCTAAATCCTACTCGAATCTATGTTGATCCCGTCTACGACTTGATTGGGGCGGCGCGGGCTGATGCGGGGCCATGTTCGGCGGCGGATTTACGTGGTATCGCACACATAACGGGTGGCGGGCTGTCCAACCTTCTCAGGCTTCACGATACGCTGGGCTACCACATTTCCGACCCTCTTCCCGGGCTTCCCGAGTTCGACTGGGTGGCTGACGAGGGTGGCGTCGATGTTCGTGAGATGGCGCGTACTTTCAACCTAGGAATGGGCATGGTATTGGTGGTCGCTCCGGAGTGCGCTGACTCGGTGGTTTCGTGGCTGAACGAGCGGATGGGCGGCTGTGCGGTGGTTGGCGAAGTGCGAGAGCACGGCCGACGAGTTACTCACATCGATGAGCGAATATCGTTTGACCACTACTGATGAGCACCACTGATGTCGGCCGCAAGGCGGCCGATGTTGATTCATTCAAAAACCCTGAGAATTCAATTGTAGTCGATGGTGAGTGAAAGCAACTTCTGTCGCTGTTGTCGCGAACCTGTTATGGAAGAAATCGATTTCATGCTCTGTCATGTCTGTCGGCCATGGAATGATGCTGAAAAATTAGCCCGTCAATCAATTCCCGCTTGGCAGAGATATCTTCAATCGAACTCAGCCTCAGTTCTCGAGGAGGCGCTGGAATGGTTCCATTCTGCTGGCGTCATGTCCGCTCTTTTACCGACCGATGAGGCGTGGGCGGCGTTGTTGCGAGAAGTGAGTGGGAGAGACCAGATTCGTTGCCCTCCTGACCCACTGGTCGACCACCCAGACTTCGCTCTGATGGACCACATTCGTCAGCGTCTAGCATCACGAAATTCAGCATTGTTCCCCGGAGTGAAGGCCGAACTTGACCACGATGATGAGTACGAAGGGGTGTTCGCTGGATATCTAGTGAGGACTTCGGAAACAGCTCTCATCGTAGATGGTGTTCGGGTCAATAGAGGGCCCGGATTGCTTCTGTTTAGGATGATGACGGAGAGAAAAAGCGAGCCGGCTGGTCATAGATTTCTCAAAATACTTCGACTAATCGAAGGGGATAGCGCTGCTGAATCACAACAATTGCACAAACAGCGACGCGGTATGCTGCGGGATGGAAGATTCCAGACCGCAGGCGCGGCTGATGCGCCTCGCTACGATGCGCAGAACGGACATGTTCAACCACCACCGCTCTGTGATTGGGATTGTGACCGATATCTGCTTGGAATCGAGGTCGGCGTGGCGGGTCGATATGTCATCCCCTTACCAATTCAGCCCCATTTGATTGAACAATTCCTGACGATTTGGTCCGGGCGACACAACATGCGGGTTTCTGACAGATTGAGAGCGCTCTGTATGCAGTGGGCACAGAACTTCGGCGAAGAGGCACCAAAGGTGAGAATCACACCTCACGAGCGTTCTTTCGGCCTACTCCGAAGCATCATTGACGGAAACCCAGAAGCCATCTCTTGCCGACCTCGGGGATTCAGAATCACCGGTACAATGGCTGTGACTTGGAGAGTTTCTCCCGGTAGGGGAGCGCACAACGCCCCCTACACAATTCGACCATCATCAATCGACGGAAAAGTGGTTGGTGACCCTATTTGCATGTTCGATGGCGGCGACCATCTACCCGATGGAGACAGGTTGGCATCGGTCGTTCTCGGTCTTCTTAACGATAGAATTCTCGCTCGCCAATTCATACAAATCGCAGCCGCTGCTCATCAAATCGATAGAATACAGGCCCGAATCGCTCGCGCTAAAGCGGTTGAAGGGTGAGATTATTCATGTTCGGATTGGGCGGTCAAGGGGCTCCAAAGTAAGCGAAGCGCACTTGAGTAAGAGGTCACCACGGAAGGTCATGGAAGAGCCGGATGGGTGGCCAGGAGAGGTCATTCTCGAAGGAAGAACCACACTCCATCTACCCCCACGGATTGGCGAGGAGGTGAACCAACGTGGCCCGGGCGACAAGGATGAGCGGGAAGTTTTCCACAACGCTGCTATGGCGGCGAGTCGTACTCGAAGCGTCCTACTCATGGCTCACGAATTTCAAGATGGCTGGCTTGGCTCCGCCGACAAACCGATTCAAACGCTCGACGCATTGACCGCAACAGGGGCGAGGTCGCTTCGCTGGTTGCATGAACTTCCAAAAGATGTAGTGGCCCGACTTCAACTGACACAGGTTGACCGAGATGCGAAGGCAATCGAATGGGCTACTGCTAATCTGGCTCACAATCCGCCAAAAAATCGGAACTCTGGGGTCGAACAATTGGTCGGTGATGTGCGTCAAATCGCTCTTGGACAGGGCTGGCAGTGGGTTGATGTCGACCCCTTCGGCTCGCCGATTCCATTTATTGACGCGGTTCTCCAATCGACCGCCCGGCGAGCCGTTATCCAAGTGACTGCAACCGACACCGCGGCGCTCACCGGCTCGTCACCATCCGCGCTACGCCGCCGCTATGGAGCAAAGGCGCGGCTCGACAGTATTGCACACGATACTGGATTGAGGATTCTGTTGGGATGTATCGCCAAAAATGCTGCAAGGCACGACCGAGCAATCGAGCCGCTCCTCTCCATTTGGGATGGGCATCACCTCCGAGTAAGTTTACGAGTAATCCGCTCGGTTGAGGCTGCGAACGAAGTTGAGGAAAACCTTGGCTGGAGGGTCGCAAACCCTACTCTCGAAGAACTTCCAAACCCCGAAGATGAGGGCGTTCCCCACACCCTAGTTCCACTCACAGAACCGATTGACGGTAAAGACAAGAGAATCTCTGGCCCCCTCTGGATTGGCCCACTCGGAAATCCCCGGACAATGGCGGCGATGACAGAAGAGCGAGCACTGGAATTATGCGCGGATAAAAGGGAAGACTCGAACAAGGAACCCGGAGACGAGGCCGCATCGCGTGAGGAGGTCGCGGAGCGTGCCGCAAGACGAGGAATTGCCCGGTCTGTAAGACACATCGCTGAGGAAGGCTCAGCCATCCACGCTGGCAATTTGATTGTGGTTGACGATATTCCTGCTCGACTTGGAATCGGTCACCCCCCTTCGCCGGCTAAACTTGCCGCAAAACTTCGTGAGGCCGGGTTCGCAGCAGCGATTGCATCCTATGGAGAGCCTGCCATCAGAACTGATGCGCCTTGGAGTGCGGTTTCTGCTGCGGTGCTCAAACCCTGACCGTCGAGCATTTACTCGTGACCCATTGAACTGTAAAGAAAAATACAGAGGGTTCTCTAACCTTTCAGCACCGAAGATGTTCTCTCTTACTCTGGTTTCGTCAGAACATCCATTCAAGCACCTTGCAATTCAATGGAAGTTTGGTTCGAAGTACCTTAAGTGATTCAGTACTAAGGTATTTCACAAACGAGAAGGCTTGTAGAACCACGATTGACCGGTATTTCTTCGCGTACATCGAGACCGCATTCTTCAATGAGTTTGATAAACTCAACATGCATTCCAAGACCGAGACGTTTTCGGAATGGATTGAACATCGAGATGAGGGGTCCTCCATTTTTCTTGTAGTGATTTACAATGACTATTTTACCACCTCTTTTGGTGACTCGAATCATCTCATCCAATACCACTTTTGGTTCTGCTACAACGGCCAGTGCATGAGCAACGACCGAATGTTCAAATGCATTATCTTCAAACTCGAGTGAGTGAGCATCCATTTTTGTGAAATCGACTTGAGCCGAAATTTCTCCCTTTTGAAAACGTTTTCGGGCTTTTACAAGCATTGCTTCACTGAAATCTATGGCATCGACACGGACAAACTCAGGGCAGTGGGTCAATGAGATCCCTGTTCCAATTCCTACTTCGAGAATGTGGTCGTTCTTTTCAAGAACAAGTGAAGAATACAATTTCGAATGACCATCCGAAAAACTAGGAGCAAATACCCGGTCGTAAAACAGTGCATAGAATCGATAAATACCATGACGATGTTTACGCTTACTGGTCGCCATAATTTTCGATAGGTTCAGTCATTGATGAAGTTTCGTATCAGAGGGTGTTCAGCCCCCCAGTACACTGCCTACCCCTCCAACGCCCGTTAGTTGCATGGGCCCCCCCTCTCAACTATTTGCGGCCGACTAATCCTAAGCCTCACTGCCATTTTTTCCATGGCTCTTCAGAATTTTCCAATCGGTACCATTTGTCGCCATCA
>Ga0209403_10004723_pt1 | contig 14637 bp, 18 predicted proteins | sample ArcticOcean_MG_C_8_FD_187440 | JGI IMG/M metagenome (GOLD analysis project Ga0209403, IMG submission 187440) | Marine microbial communities from western Arctic Ocean - ArcticOcean_MG_CB11_86 (SPAdes) (version 2) | ecosystem: Environmental > Aquatic > Marine > Oceanic | place: Arctic Ocean... | reverse complement strand
TAAAAACAAAAAAAATTAAAGTATCTTTATTTATTGAACCAAACAAAAAGGATATTAAAATTTCCAAAGAATTAGGTGCGAACAGTGTTGAGTTGCACACTGGTAAATTTTGTAATGTTTTTAATACTAAAAAAAATATTAAAAAAGAATATAATAGACTCAGCAAATCTGCAAAATACTGTATTAAAATTGGAATAGAAGTTCACGCAGGTCATGGTCTCACATATAAATCAGCGAAAATAATAAGTAAAATTAAAGAAATATCTGAATTTAATATTGGTCACTTTATTATTTCTGAGTCCATATTCGATGGAATAAAAAAAACAATTAAAAAATTTATTAACATAATAAATAATAAAAAATGAAAATCTATGGTATAGGCACTGATATTGTTAATACCAAAAGAATAAAAAATTTAATAAATAAGAAAAATTCACCATTTAAAAAAAGAATATTTTCAAAAAAAGAAATTGATTATTGTGAAAATAAAAAAGACCCACATTCATTTTATGCTAAGAGATTTGCTGCTAAAGAAGCTTTTACTAAGGCGATGGGAACAGGTATTCGTAACGGTATAACACTTAAAGATATAGAAGTAGTGAATAATAAATTTGGTAAACCGTCAATAAATCTATCGGGCAAAACTGCAGTATTTTTTAAAAAAAAAATTAAATCAAAAAAATATTTTATTTATCTTTCTTTGTCAGATGATATACCTTGGGCGCAAGCTACTGTTTTAATATCTTGTAAATAATGAAAAAAATAATAATTGATAATACTATAACAATCTTTTATGCTTTATTAATAGCTTTGCTTATAAGAAGTTTTTTTTTCCAACCTTTTTATATTCCCTCATCTTCAATGGAGCCAAATCTTTTAGTGGGAGATAGATTTTTTGCTACTAAATTTACTTATGGTTTTAGTCGCCATTCTTTTCCTTTTAGTCCAAATTTATTTAATGATAGATTTTTACCAAATAAACCTAAAAGAGGAGACGTAATAGTTTTTAAAACACCCGCCGACAATAGAACGGATTATATTAAGAGATTAATTGGCCTTCCAAAAGATGTTGTTCAAATTATTAATGGAGATCTTTATTTGAACGAAGCAAAAGTCAAAAAAAATAAAATTAATTCAAAAATTAAAATTAATTGTGGTGAAAATATTATTGACGTAGATTTTTATAATGAAACATTGCCAAATGGTCTTACTTATTTAGCAGCATACAATAAAAAAAATACAATGTTAAATACAGATAAATTTATAGTTCCATTAAATCACTATTTTTTTATGGGCGATAACAGAGACTGCTCAAAAGATAGCCGTTATTTAAGTAGCGTAGGGTACGTACATTTTGATAATCTTGTTGGTAAAGCTAGTATAATTTTTTTTTCAACCAATAGTAAAGAAGGAAATTTTTTTAATTTTTTCCGTTGGAGTAAAATAATAAGAATTGATCGCCTACTAAAAAGAGTGAATGAAAATTAATATTTTAAAAATTGAAAAGAAGTTAAATATTAAGTTAAAGAATAAACTTCTATTAGAAAAATCATTTACTCATAAAAGTTTTAATAAATTCCTAAATAACGAAAAATTAGAATTTTTGGGTGATAGGGTTATTGGCTTAGTTCTTTCAGAAAAAATATATAATCTTTACCCAGACGAAAATGAAGGAGTGCTTGATAAAAGACTTGCTATATTAGTAAAAAAATCAACTTGTCGTAATATCGCCTGGTTACTTGGTCTACAAAATTTTATTATAACTGGAAATTCAAAAAAGAAATTATCGATAAGTGATGATAAAATTTTAAGTGATGCTTGTGAAGCTTTAGTTGGTGCTATTTATATAGATCAAGGGTATGAGTATGCAAAAAGTTTTGTATTAAGAGTTTGGAGTGAACAAATTAATAAATCAAATATAACAATATTTGATTCAAAAACTAAATTACAAGAATATTCTTTGAAAAAATATAAAAAACTACCTTCATATATTTTTGTTAGCTCTAAAGGTTTTAAACATAATCCTGTATTTAAAATATCTGTATCTATAACTGGTAGCAAAAAACATTTTGGTGAAGGCAAATCTAAGCAACAGGCTGAACAAGATGGTGCCTCTAATCTTTTAAAAGGATTAAGTTTAATTTAAATGTTTTGGAGTGACGAAGGTTTTTTGCTACATAAAAATAATTTTGATGAAAATTCATCTATTGTTGATGTTTTTACATGTAAACATGGAAAAATTTCTGGCATAGTGTACGGAGGATCTTCTAGAAAACAAAAAAAAAATCTTCAGATTGGTAATAAAATTTTTATAAATTATAAATCAAAAGCAGAAGGTAGAATTGGTTATTTTACTGTAGAAATAATACAGCCTGTTTCAGCGGCTTATTTTGAGAATAAAAAGAAAAGCATATGTATACTGGCCGCATCGTCAATTTTAAAAATCTTATTACCTGACAGTCAAATTAATTCTAAAATTTATAAATCATTTGAGGATCTAATTAATAGCTTATGTTTTGATGACTGGATAAGTAAATATATATATTGGGAATTATCATTAATAAAAGAACTTGGTTTTGGTATAAATTTAGATTTAATTAATAATGATAAAAAATTTAAAATTGATGAAAAATACTTTAAGTTACCTAAAATTTTTCAATCAAAAAGTCTTAATCATAGCAATTATGATATTAAAGAAGCTCTTATGTTTAATAAAAGTCTTTTAATTGAAAATTTTATATTACCAAATCGGCTTCAAGTTCCTTTTTCAAGAAATATACTAGAAAAATATTTTAATTAGTGTTTTCAATATTTATTTTTATTAAGCTTTTTTGCAATTTCATATGCAAAGTATGTAACTATCGCATTAGCTCCTGCGCGCTTAAATGATATTAAACTTTCTATAACAGCATTTTCATTTATTGTTTTGTTTATTATTGCGTTTTTTATCAAACTATATTCTCCAGAAACTTGATATGCAAAAATAGGTATAGCAAAATTGTCTTTAATTGTTTTAATAATATCTAGATAAGGTAAGCCAGGTTTTACCATTACAATATCAGCTCCTTCATTAATATCTAAAGAAACCTCTCTTATTGCTTCTTTAGAATTTTTATAGTCCATTTGATAATCTTTTTTGTCACTTTTAAGTGATTTTTTTGACCCAATAGCTTCACGGAAAGGACCATAAAAATTAGAAGCATACTTAACAGCATAAGATAAAATTTGCACAGATTTAAAACCTTTTTTATCTAATGATTTTCTTATTTCGCCAATTCTTCCATCCATCATGTCGGATGGAGCTATTACATCACAGCCCATTTCAGCTTGTAAAATTGATTGTTTTGCTAAAATTTTTATCGTCTTATCATTATCTACTGAATTTTTATTTAAAATTCCATCGTGACCATGACTTGTGTATGGATCTAAAGCCACATCACACATAACACCAATATTTTTAAATTTTTTTTTAATTAATCTTAAGCTTTTGCATACAAGATTATTTTTATTTAATGCTTCAGATCCAATAAGATTTTTTTTTTTATTTGGTGTGCATGGAAATAATGCAACCATCGGTATTTTATACTTACATGCGTCTTCAATTAATTTTTCTAGTCTATCTAAAGAATATCGATATACACCTGGCAATCCTTTAATAGGTTCCTTAATATTTTTTCCTTCTCTAATGAAAATTGGCCATATTAAATCATTTACTGACAGTGAACTTTCTTGAACTAAACGTCTTGACCAATCTGTTTTTCTGTTTCTTCGTAACCTAGTGCTAGGGTAAGATGCTATATTTTTCATTTGATAATAGTTCTCAATTTTAAATACTGTTTATATATAAAAAACTTACATATTTATTGCGACAAATCTAACCTATTATTCAATAATATGTTGATATAAATCTATCATATTGTATTAAAAGTAATCTATGGATATTTTTGAAAATTTTCACACAATAAAAGATTTAAAATTTGATATTATCGAATTACAAAAAAGTCTTAAAGAAGTTTTAAAAATTCATAATTATGATACAGCAAATGGAATAAAAAATTTTGCTGCAATATGCTTAAACCAAATTCCAGGAGAACCAGCATCAAGAAAAGGAAATAACGCGAGAGGTGTTTACTGGACTAAACCTGATCACTTGGGTAAGGAAGTAGAAAGAGATAAAATTCTTGATGAAAGCTTGTATAAAGAATTTGTAAAAGATTTTGAGCATACATATTTTAAAAAAGTATATGATGCTCTTTCTGCAAAGTTTAAATTAGGTAGAGTAAGAATTCTTTTAAAAGAACCAAGATCAACGTTAAGCTGGCATAGAGACCCTGAACCAAGATTGCACATCCCAATAATAACAAACCCTGGGTGTATGATGGTTATCGAAAATGTAGCAAAACACCTGCCTGCCGATGGATCAGTTTATATAACTAATAATATTAAATATCATAATGCTTTCAATGGTGGCGAAGAAAATAGGGTCCATTTGGTAGCTTGTTTAACTGATTATAAATTTAATTAATCTATTTAAATAAATCAAAATATTGTGGTCCTAAACATAATAATATATATATGTTGTATTAAACACAATATTATCCGTGCTAACTTATAAGAAGATATATAAAAAAAAAATTATTTTAGCAGCTGACCATGCTGGGTTTAAATTAAAAGAAGAAATTAAAAAATTTCTAAGTGAAAAAAATAATGAAATTATAGATCTAGGAACAAAAAACTCTACCTCAGTAGACTATCCTGATTATGCGCATTTATTATCTAAAAAATTAAAAAAAAATGGTCAGTTTGGTATTTTAATCTGTGGATCAGGTATGGGTATGATTATGGCAGCAAATAAACATAAAAATATTAGAGCCGCTCTATGTTACGACCTAAAATCTACAAAATTAAGCAGACAACACAATAATGCCAATGTTATTGCTATAGGTGCTAGATTGACTAAAAAAAATGTTGCTTTAAAGTGTGTAAACAAATTTATTAATACAAATTTTTTAGGGGGAAAACATTTACGTAGGGTTAAAAAAATATAATAAATAATGACAAAACTTAATAACTATATGTCGAATTCGTATCTTGATTTTTTTGATAAAGATTTATCAACAACTGATCCTGTTTTGTACAACTCCATAAAGCTTGAGCTTGAAAGGCAACAACAACATATCGAATTAATAGCTTCTGAAAATATTGTTTCGAAAGCTGTTTTGGATGCACAAGGCTCAATAATGACAAACAAGTATGCTGAAGGTTATTCATCTAAAAGATATTATGGAGGCTGTGAATTTGTTGACAAAGCTGAAGATCTTGCAATTGAAAGGGTAAAAAAGTTATTTGATTGTAAATACGCTAACGTACAACCACATTCAGGCTCACAAGCTAATGGGGCTGTTTATTTAGCGCTTCTTAATCCAGGAGACTCAATACTTAGTATGAGTTTAAATTCAGGAGGTCATCTCACGCATGGTGCAAAAGTTTCTATTTCAGGAAAATGGTTAAATGCATTTCATTATGAAGTGAATAAAGAAACTGGCTTAATTGATTATGACCAAATACTCCAGCTTGCAATAAAATGTAAACCTAAACTTATCATTGCTGGTGGAAGTGCGTATTCAAGAATTATTGATTTTAAAAGGTTTCGAGAAATAGCTAATAAAGTAAATGCTTATCTCATGGTTGATATGGCTCATTTCTCTGGATTGGTGGCTGGAAAAGGTTATCCAAATCCAATTCAACATGCTGATGTTGTTACATCAACTACCCATAAAGTTTTAAGAGGTGCAAGAGGTGGTATAATATTAACAAATAACGAAGAGTTATATAAAAAAATTAATTCTGCAGTTTTCCCCGGCTATCAAGGTGGACCTTTAATGCATGTAATCGCTGCAAAAGCTGTAGCTTTTCAAGAAGCACTTAAACCAGAATTCAAACAATACATTAAGTCAGTTATTGATAATGCAAAAATTTTATCAGAAACTTTGAAAAATAATGGTTTCAAAATTTTTTCTGGTGGTACTGATACGCATTTAATGCTTGTAGATCTAAGACCATTTAAAGTTACCGGCAAAGATGCGGAAGTTAGTTTGTGTAAAGCTAACATCACATGTAATAAAAATGGTATACCTTTTGATACAGAAAAAATGACGATAACTTCAGGAATTAGATTGGGGACTCAAGCAGCTACAACACGAGGATTTGGGCTAACAGAGTTTAAAAAAGTAGGTGAACTAATAACTAGAGTTATTGAGGGTTTATCAAAAAACACAAACGATAACAGCAATGTAGAAAGAGAAATTAGAAATGAAGTTATAGATCTCTGTTCAAGTTTTCCTATATATAACCATTTAAATAAAAATTAATTTATGCTTTGTCCTTTTTGTAGAGAAAAAGATACTTCAGTAGTTGACTCAAGGCCAACAGAAGACGGAGCGGCTATAAGAAGAAGAAGGGTTTGTGGCTGTGAAAGAAAAGAACGTTTTACTACCTTTGAAAGAGTCCAATTTCGAGAATTAACTGTTGTTAAAAACAATGGAAGAAAAGTACCTTTTGATAGAGATAAAATTGCTAAATCTATAACTATATCATTAAGAAAAAGACCAATAGATACCGAATCTATTGAAAAATTTATTTCAAAAATTGTTAGGAATCTTGAGGGTCTTGGGGAAAACGAAATTCCGACATCCACTATAGGAAAATTTATAATGGATGGGCTCGCAAATTTAGATCAAGTAGCTTATGTTCGTTTTGCTTCTGTTTACAGAAATTTTAAGGAAGCTAAAGATTTCGAGCAATTTATAGGCAACTTGAATGTATACAAATCAGAGTAATCCTAAAAATCAAAAATATTATATGGGTTTAGCTTTATTTTATGCAAATAAAGCTCTAGGAAACACAAAAAAGAATCCTGCTGTTGGATGTGTGGTAATAAAAAATGGAACTATGATTAGCGCAGGACATACATCAGTAAATGGTAGACCGCATGCCGAATTTAATGCTTTAAATAAAAAAAAAATATCTTACAAAGATTCTGAATTGTATGTAACTTTGGAACCATGTTCTCATTATGGTCTTACACCACCTTGTATAAATTCTATAATTAAAAAAAAAATTAAGAAAGTTTATTTTTCTATAAAAGATTTTGATCAAAGATCTTTTAATAAAAGTTCAAAATTATTGAAAAAAAATGGAATTGCTGTAAAATCTGGAATATTAAATAGAAAAGTTAATTCTTTTTATAGAAGTTATAAAAAAAATAAAAAAGAAGATTTTCCTTTCCTAACTTTTAAGCTAGCTATTTCTAAAGATTTTTATTCAATAAATAAAAAAAAAAAATGGATAACTAATTATTTTTCTAGAGGTAGAGTCCATTTATTAAGATCTTATCACGACGCTATATTAACTAGCTCAAGCACCATAAACATAGATAACCCTAAACTTAATTGTAGAATAGAAGGCTTAAATAAAAAAAGCCCAGTAAGGATAGTTTTAGATAAAAATTTAAAAACTAATATTTCGTCTGTAATTTATAATAATCAAAAAAAACAAAAAACTATAGTTTTCTATAACACTATAGATAAAAAAAAAATTTATAAATTTAAAAATAAAGGTGTTAAAGTTTATAAAATTTTGATAGATAAAAAAGGCAACTTAAATTTACGTGAAGTTCTTAAAAAAATAAAGAAACTTGGTTTTTGTAGAGTTTTTCTAGAATGTGGTGTTAATTTAGGTATCAGCTTTATAAAAGAAGGTCTAATAGATGATTTTAAGCTTTTTGTATCAAATAAAAAATTAGGGTCTCTTGGTAGAGGCTCTACTAAAAAATTATTTAAATCTTTTTTAATGGGAAAAAAAAAAGAAATAGAAAAAGTAAACCTATTTGGGGAAAAACTATTAACATATAAATTGCAATAATGTTCAATGGAATAATTAAACATACTGGAAAAATAAGCAAAGTTCTAAATAGAGGTAAAGATTATACTATAGATATATACTCCTCCTTAAGATTATCCAAAAATGAAATTGGTTCTTCGATTTCTTGTTCTGGAGTATGTCTTACATTAACTAGTTTTAAAAAAAAAAACTCAAAATTTTTTGTATCGAAAGAAACTTTGGATAGAAGTAATTTTAAATTTATTAAAAAAAATGATATTATAAACTTAGAAAAATCTCTAATTTATGGCGATAGAGTTTCTGGTCATTTTGTGCAAGGTCACGTTGACACAACTTGCAAAGTTATTAAAATTGATTTTGTTGGAAAATCGTGGGAAGTTGAAATTTCATTACCTCAAAGTTTTAAAAAGTATTTAGTCTCAAAAGGTTCAATAGCAATAAATGGTGTTTCATTAACTATTTCAAAATTATTTAAAAAATCTCTTCAAATATCTGTAATCCCACATACATTAAAATCAACTAATTTAATATATTTAAAAGAAAATAGTATTGTTAATGTTGAATTTGATATTTTATCTAAATATATAAATAATAAAAAAAATGGATAAATTAAAATTTTCTAAAATTAAAATAATTATCGATGATGCCAAAAAAGGTAAAATGTTTATTTTGCTTGATGACGAAGATAGAGAGAATGAGGGGGATCTTGTAATTCCAGCTACCAAAGTTACACCCAGATCAATTAGTTTTATGGCAAAACATGGTAGAGGTTTAATATGTCTTGCATTAAGTAAAAACCAGGTTGATAAGCTTAATTTACAGTTAATGTCTCCAACTAATAATTCAAGAACCCAGACCGCATTCACTGTTTCTATTGAAGCAAAAAAGGGTGTAACCACAGGTATTTCTGCACACGATAGGGCCCATACAATCAAAACAGCCATTAAAAAAAATGCATCTCATAAAAGTATAGTTTCACCCGGCCATGTTTTTCCTCTAATTTCAAAAAATGGAGGTGTTTTGGTAAGAGCTGGACACACAGAAGCGTCTGTAGATATTTCTAGACTTTCAAAATCTGGATCTTCTGCAGTAATCTGCGAAATCATGAATGATGATGGAACAATGGCTAAAGGTTTACAATTAGTTAATTTTGCAAAAAAACATAAATTAAAAATTGGTAAGATTGATGACTTAATATCCTATAGACTAAACAAAGAGAAATTTATCAAACTAAAAAAGACGTCGATTATTAAAATTAGAAAACAAAATTATACAATTAAAGTATTTGAAAATATTTTAGATGGATCAGAAAACTTTGCTTTAATAAAAGGAAAGATAAATAAAAAAAATAAAATTAGAGTTAGAGTTATTTCGTCAAACATAATAAAAAACTACTTAATGGGAGAAAAGTTACCAAATGCTTTTAACAAAACTATTGATTATTTTAAAAAACATAAAGATTGTGTTCTAATATTTATAAGAGATACTAATTTAAAATCTGTCTCTGAAACTTTGAGAGAATATAAAGGTAAAAATTTTTATAAGAAGGGAAGAGATAAATTGATTAGAAATTATGGGATTGGAGCACAAATTATTAAATCATTAAATATAAGTAAAATGATATTAGTGACACGTTCAAAAAAAAGAGTCATTGGTTTGGATGGATATGGTGTTAGTATTATAAAACAAGAAATTATAAAATGAACAAAAAAATTTGCATAATTTTGTCTAATTACTACCCAAATATATCTAAAAATTTGTTAATTGGTGCAAAAAATATAATTGAAAACAATAAAATAAAAAAAATAAAAATAATCAAAACTAGTGGTGTTTTTGAAATTCCTGTATTGGTATCAAAAAATATAAAATATTTTGATGCATTTATAGTTTTAGGATGCGTAATTAAAGGTAAAACCCCACATTTTGATTTTATTTCCTCATCTACTATTAATGGTATAATGACTTTATCAATTAATTATAAAAAACCTATTGGAAATGGTATTTTGACTTGTCTGAACAAAAAACAAGCACAAGATAGATCCGATCCAAAACTTAAAGATAAAGGTGGTGAGGCTGCTAAAGCTGTTATTTCAATCTTAAAATTATCTTAATGAATAAAAATGAAAACTTTCAAAATCCACGTATTATTGTAATTCAAAAATTATATGGAAAGTTTTTAAACGAAGATACAGATTTAAATTTTCCAAAACATAGATATAAGAAATTTATTAAAGATGTCGTAATAGGAACTATTGAAAGAAAAGAATTAATTCAAAAATTAATTGATGAAAAATTAAAAGATAATATAAACCATAATAAAACCGAACTAATAATGAAGTTAATGATTATGGCTGCTATATACGAATTTATGTTTATGCACAAAACTCCAATCAAAGTTATTATTAATGAGTATTTAAAAGTTGCAGATTCATTTATAGAGGAATCTCAAAAAAACTTTTTAAACGCAATACTTGATAAAGCTTCAAAGGTTAGTCGTTTTAAAAATGAATGAATTTTTAATTATTAAAAATTATTTAACTAAATTATCTAAAAATAATTTACCAGCGTTAAATCTTCAAGATGACATTTATTTTAATAAAGAAAAAAAACTTGGTATCAGTGTAGATACTTACGTTGAAGGAGTTCATTTTTTAAATTCATCAAACCCTGATCTTTTTCTTAAAAAAATAGTAAGATCTTCATTGTCAGATATATACTGCAAAGGTTTGATTCCTGAATCTTACTTTTTATCACTTGCATTAAATAAAATTTGCGCAAAAAAAGATTGGTTAAATAAATTTAAAAATATTCTTTATTCTGAGCAAAAAAAATTTAAGATAAGTCTTTCAGGTGGCGATACAACATTTTCTTCTAAACTTATTATTACTTTTGTTGTTTTAGGGTATTCAAAAAAACCCCCCGTTTTAAGAAATGGCTGTTTATTAAATGATGATGTATATGTTACTGGTGATATCGGAGATGCTTTTTTAGGTTTAGAAATTATTAAAAAAAGAAAAGATTTTGGAAAACTAAATAATTTTTTTAAAAAAAAATATTATGAGCCAAATATACCTGTTAATTTTTCTAAGTATTTGCCGAATATCGCAACCTCTTCCATTGATATTTCAGATGGCTTAGGTCAGGACCTTAATCATTTATGTGAACAATCAAAACATGGTGCCAACATTAATTTATCTTACTTGCCTTTATCAGCTTTTTGTAAAAAACTTTTGTATGAAAATAAGATAAAAATAGATAAATTTTTCTCAAAAGGTGATGACTATCAAATATTATTCACTTCAAATAAAAGAAATAGATCTAAAATAGATGGAATAGCTAAAAAAACAAAAACAAAGGTGTCTAGGATTGGTACTATCACCAAAGGTAATAAGTTAGTTTTTAATTATAAAACAAAAAAATATAATTTTAATAGCTCAAAAATGGGATATACACACTCTTTTTAGAGTCGATTTTTGTTGCCTTTTATGTTTTTTTTTGGCAATTTGCGATTTTTTAATCTTATTTAATTATAATAAATGATTGATGCTCTTTATCTAATAATATTTACAGGTCTAATTGCTATACTTTATGGTTTTTTAGTAGGTAAAAAAATTATGTCTGCCAGTCCAGGGAATAGCAAAATGAAAGAAATTGCTGCTGCTATACAAGAAGGTGCTAGAGCATATCTAAATAGACAGTATAAAACTATTACGATAGTTGGAATTGTTATTCTTATTATAATTACATATGCGTTAGGTTTTTGGGTGGGTCTAGGTTTTTTAATAGGTTCTGTTCTCTCAGGTTTAGCTGGATATGTTGGAATGTTAGTTTCTGTTCAAGCAAATGTTAGAACTGCAGAAGCTTCTAGAAAAGGTTTAGCTGCTGGATTAAATATTGCTTTTAAATCAGGGGCTGTTACAGGTATGTTGGTAGCGGGTTTAGCCTTACTTTCTATAGCAGTTTATTATTTACTATTAATAAAACTAAATATTGATAGTCGAGATGTTATTAATGCTTTAGTTGGTCTAGGTTTTGGTGCATCTCTAATATCAATTTTTGCAAGATTAGGTGGGGGAATTTTTACAAAAGGTGCTGATGTAGGTGCTGATTTAGTTGGTAAAGTAGAAGCGGGTATACCAGAAGATGATCCAAGAAATCCTGCTGTTATTGCAGACAATGTTGGTGATAATGTGGGTGATTGCGCGGGTATGGCTGCTGATTTATTTGAAACATATGCAGTTACTATAGTTGCTACTATGGTTTTAGCATCAATATTTTTTTCTAATAACATTATGGCTATGAATATGATGGTATATCCATTGGCCATAGGTGGTTCTTGTATATTAACATCAATAGTTGGAACTTTTTTTGTAAAGCTAGGAAAAAGCAAAAATATAATGGGTGCTCTTTATAAAGGTTTTATAGTTACAGCCATTCTATCGGTACTTATTTTATATCCAGTTACGGATATAATGATAGGTTTAGAAAATAATTATTCAACTGCTAATTCTAATTTTTCAGGATTCGATTTATATCTATGTGGTATAATTGGTTTAATTATTACTGGTTTGATTATATGGGTTACAGAATATTATACTGGAACTAATTTTAGACCGGTTAAAAGTGTTGCAAAATCATCTACAACAGGACATGGAACTAATGTTATACAAGGCTTAGCTGTTTCTTTAGAAGCTACAGCACTACCTGCTTTGATTATAGTCGCAGGAATTCTTTCAACAAATCAAATTGCGGGACTTTTTGGAATAGCTATAGCTGTAACTACAATGTTAGCTTTAGCTGGGATGGTTGTTGCTTTAGATGCTTACGGACCAGTTACAGATAATGCTGGCGGTATAGCTGAGATGGCAAACTTACCTAAGAAAGTAAGAAAAACAACAGATGCATTAGACGCAGTAGGAAACACAACTAAAGCTGTCACAAAAGGTTATGCAATTGGTTCAGCTGGTTTAGGTGCACTGGTTCTTTTTGCTGCTTACACAGAAGACATAAAATTTTTCTCAACTGTTAAAGGCTCACCATTAGAAAATATTTCAGTAAGCTTTGATCTTTCTAATCCATTTGTTGTGATAGGGTTACTTATTGGCGGAATGTTGCCATATCTATTTGCATCTATGTCTATGCAAGCAGTCGGTAGAGCAGGTGGCGCAGTTGTAATGGAGGTAAGAAGACAGTTTAAAAGAATTCCTGGTATTATGAAAAGAAAAAGAAAACCTGATTATGGAAAACTAGTAGATCTTTTAACTAAGGCCGCAATTAAAGAAATGATTCTCCCGTCATTATTACCCGTTTTATCACCTATAGTTTTGTATATGATAATTTTATTTATAGGCGGTATAGAAGCTGCTCTAGCATCAGTTGGTGCTATGTTGCTTGGTGTTATTATTACAGGTTTGTTTATGGCTTTATCAATGACAGCTGGCGGAGGAGCATGGGATAATGCTAAAAAATATATTGAAGATGGTAATTTTGGTGGAAAAGGTTCAGAAGCACATAAAGCAGCTGTTACTGGTGATACTGTCGGTGACCCATATAAAGATACTGCAGGTCCAGCTATAAACCCAATGATAAAAATTACAAATATAGTAGCTTTATTATTGTTAGCAGTGATAGCACATTAAAATTACTTCCTACCTGATTCCATTTTTTGTTTAATACTAGATAAAAAACCAACTATAAAATTTTCTTTTTTTATTTCGTTTTCAGTAATTTCTTTTGCAAACTCAACATCTTTCATTGAATCTATATTAAAAAAATCTTTTTTTTCTAGAATACCGTACTTGTTAAATTCAAGAACTAATACATTGTTTTTTTTAAGATAAGATTTACCTAGCTTAATAACATTACTTCTTGTTTTTGTTCTTTCTATATAAATCCACACGTTATTATTCGTCATCCCTTTTGTTGACGGATAACCTAACACAGCCACAATATCGTTTTTATTTGATTTATTAAGAAATATTAATTTTTCTCTCTTATCTAAGTACGAGATACCATGTGTTTTTATTACATTATTAGATTTACAACCTGATATGGTATAAAAAAGGATTAAAATTAAAAATATATTTTTTCTCATATGTATAAAAAAAATTTATATACGGATTCTAATGAAGCTAAATTATATAATAAAATTTTACACTTATCACGAAGTAAATTTTTATATACAGAATTGCTTATTAACGATACCTTTCAAAATAAAATAAATCTTATTTTTTTACATATCGCATTTATATTTACAAAAGTAAAACAAAATAACACTGAAAATTACTATAATAAATTTTACCAAAAAATGTTTGACTATACTTTCAAATGTATTGAAATAAATATGAGAGAAATAGGTCATGGAGATACATTAATAAATAAAAATATGAAATTTTTAATTAAAACTTTTTATGCAATTTTACTTAATTGTGAAAAATATATAAAAAAAAATAATAATGACAAATTTTCATTTTTATCTAATTTTTTAGAAGTTAATAATGTCAACAAAAATGCCAAAAATTTCAATATAATAGAATATTTCAATCAATATCATTCTTTTTGTCTTGCTTTAAGTGCAGATAATGTATTAAACGGTGACCTAAACTTTAACTATAGAAAAATTTAAAATGGCTGTACCTAAACGAAAGACATCAAAATCTAAGAGAGATCAAAGAAGATCTCATCATAGAATTAAAGATGCCAATATCATAGAAGATAAAAAATCTGGTGAATATA
>Ga0209403_10004715_pt1 | contig 14669 bp, 13 predicted proteins | sample ArcticOcean_MG_C_8_FD_187440 | JGI IMG/M metagenome (GOLD analysis project Ga0209403, IMG submission 187440) | Marine microbial communities from western Arctic Ocean - ArcticOcean_MG_CB11_86 (SPAdes) (version 2) | ecosystem: Environmental > Aquatic > Marine > Oceanic | place: Arctic Ocean... | reverse complement strand
TCAGTTCTTCGTCGATATTTCGGCCTTCTCCTCGTTCATCTTTCTGGTTGGCCGACAGGGAATGCACCAGCTTGCCGCGACCAACCTCGCCTTCAACGTCAACACGCTGGCGTTTATTCCGATGGCAGGCTGCGGGACTGCGGTGATGACGCTCGTCGCCAGGCGAATTGGCGAAGGCCGGCCCGAAATCGCCGTCCGCACCACGTGGCTGGCTGCAGGGGTTGCCGGTGCCTATATGGGAACCTTTGCGTTGATTTACCTGTTTCTTCCCAACGTCATTCTGTATCCCTTCACCTGGAAAATGCCGCCGGATGAATTTGCCGCCGTGCACAGCCAGGCGATCGTGTTGTTGCGATTTCTGGCGGCGTTCTCTGTTTTCGATGGAATGGCAATCGTCTTCGGGATGGCTGTCCGTGGAGCCGGCGATACCCGGTTCCCACTGATTTTCACACTGTTAACGGGTTGGCTGCTGATGGTCGTTCCCACATGGATTTGCTGGAAGTGGTTTGACGGCAGCCTGCTTGGAAGTTGGACCGCCTGCACCGTCTACATTTGCGTCCTCGGAATCGGCATGATGTTCCGCTTTCGATCTGGTCGATGGAAGTCGATGCGCGTGATTGAACTCGGCCCAACTACCCAGACCGATGTGATTGAAACTAAAGAAACACACGAACGATCAGACTTGGCAGTCGAGACAGTGTAGCGGCGAATCATTCCACGGTAACTCAACTCATATCGCGACCAACATCACCGACAACGGCTTCACATATGAGCAACACGGACACACTGAAACTTGAAGGCAACGGTATGCAAGATGCGTGGTCCATTGCAGACGACGTGACCTATCTCAATCACGGCTCATTTGGGCCGTCACCACGAGTTGTTGAGCAGGCGAGACAAGAGTGGACGGATCAGCTCGAACGCCAGCCAATGAACTTCTTCCTGCGGCAGATGGAAGAGGCCCTCACCGAAGCACGTGAAACTCTGGCGGCATTTGTCGGGGCTGACGCTGACGATTTGATTTTCGTCGACAACGCGACATACGGCATGAACATTGTTGCGGCCAGTGTTGAATTGAAGGCGGGCGATGAAGTACTCGTGACCAATCACGAATACGGAGCGGTGCTGCGAGTCTGGCGTCGCCTTTGCAAACAAACCGGCGCAAAATTGGTCGTCCGTAAATTGCCTCAACCGTTTGTATCGGCAAATGAAACAGCCGCCGATTTCCTGGACGGCGTAACCGACAAGACAAAGCTGATCGTCGTCAGTCACGTCACATCGCCGACGGCACTCACTTTGCCGGTGAAACAGATTTGCCACGGTGCGCGACAACGCGGAGTGCAGGTTTGTGTTGATGGCCCGCATGCCATCGCAATGACGCCGCTCAGTATTCGCAAACTCAATTGCGATTACTACGCCGCCAGTTGCCACAAGTGGCTTTCGGCACCGTTCGGAACCGGGTTTCTGTACGTTGCCGGCCGACGTCAAGCGACTGTGAAACCGCCCATCCTGAGTTGGGGCGGCAGCATCAGTGGGAAAGCGCCCGATTGGAAGGACGAATTCAATTGGGTCGGCACACGCGATCCGGCTGGCTTTCTGGCAATTCCTGCGGCCATCAAATTCCTGGAAACGACCGGGATCGATCAGTTTCGACAATCGACTCACCAGATGGCAGAGTATGCGCGCCGCCAGATTGATGAGTTGTTCGGCATCGGCGACATTCCAGCGCCGGACAGCATCGACTGGTACGCTTCGATGATCGCGCTGCCGATCACAACGGGTGACGAGGAGCAGCCACGCGAGGGACACCGCGATCCGTTGCAGGATGCGCTATGGGAGAAGTTTCGCATTGAAGTGCCGATTGTGCATTGGCAGCAACGGCGATTCGTGCGCGTCTCCTGCCATTTGTACAATAGCCGCGCCGATATCGATCAACTCACCGACGCTTTGCGAACGTTGATCCAATGACTTGAGGCGTGGCCGTTCAATTTCGCTTGCGGTTTCGCAAGCAATTCAACATTCCGACGCTGCGAAACCGCAAGCGGCTAATCTCGTGTCGGCGGGAGACCGGCACGGGATTCAATCTTCCGGTATCAACTCCCGCGCGACCTCGAACACGTGGTCCAGCATCTCCTCGGTCAATCTGCCGGTAAACGTATTCTGTTGGCTGGGGTGATAACTGCCCACCAACCACTGACCGGTGTTGAATTGCACTTTCGCCGCGTGGCCGAATTTCGGAATGGGGCCGCTGTACCAGCCCGCGGCGCGTGCTTTGTCAATTACCGCCCGCCAACCGATTTGCCCCAACGCCAGAAAGACTCGCACCGGCAGCAAGGCCGCCGTGCGCTCGAACCATTCTTCGCAATTCTGAATCTCTTCACGCGTCGGCTTGTTCTGCGGAGGCGCACAGTGCCCAGCAGCGGTGATTGCGCAGTCGATCAATTCCAATCCGTCATCGCGGTCGGTTGCGATCGGTTGATTGGCAAAACCAGCCCGGTAAAGTGCGCCGAACAACCAGTCGCCGCTGCGATCGCCTGTGAACATGCGGCCGGTACGGTTCGCTCCGTGTGCCGCCGGCGCAAGACCCACAATCAATATTCGTGCCTTGGGATCGCCCATGTTGGGAACCGGCTTCCCCCAATACACCCAGTCGCGATAGGCACGGCGTTTCTCTTTCGCGACCGTCCGGCAATGATCCCGCAGCCGCGGACAGCGTTCGCACGCGACAATTTCAGCATTCAGGCGATCCCACTTTCGCATTTGACTCTTACCCCACATTTTATTTCGTTGCCGCTAACATACGACATCGAAGTCCAAATCGTAATCGATTACGGCCGCTTGAACCGCTTCATTCGTTATTCGTTTTCTAACATTCATCACTTCTCACGGAATCCCGCTCTTGCCGTCGCCTGTCTCGACGATTTAGTATGGAGTGAGGAGAATTCGAGGCAAGGAACGCCGATCGCGACACTGCGGTCTGTCGGCGCGATTCAAGCGCCAACTCACCCAGCACAGAATCGAGAGACCCCGTGAGCAAAATTGGATTGGCATCGGCTTCGCTTATCGCTGCAATTCCCGGCGCGGTTTTGACCGTACTGCTGGTGATGACCTTCCTCAAGAATTCCGAAAACCTCTCGGGCATGATGTGGGCGGTGTCGGTACCAACTTTGTTGACCAGCGTGCTGGTGGCCGTGCTTCCGGGCGCGGTGATGCTGTTTGGACCAAAGGCCGATGCGGCGGACAAGGCCAAAAAGGATGATGACGATTTCGGTGACGATGACGAAATGCTCGACGATGCCGGATCAGACGCGGAACTCGATGAGTTCGGCGATGACGAAGATCTCGTGGCCGGCGAGGGTGACGAACTGACGATGGAGGGCGACGACGAGTTCGATGACGACGCCAGTGAAACCATCGACGCCAACAGTGACGATCTCTTCATGGAAGAAGACGACGACTTCGGACTCGAACTGGAAGACGAGGACGAAGAAGACGACTAGAAATTCGTCAACCGACCGTAGACGGATGCCACTGGCGTTTCGCCAGTGTTCTCTGTTCCGCACTGGCGAAACGCCAGTGGCACACGGTTAGCTGCTTGCGCTGCGGTACATTCTCAGTGACCACTGGAAAATCCACCGCGACACAAACAGGCTCATCACCGCCCCTGCGCCCGCATACAGGGTTAGCTGAAACAGCAGGCCGGGTTCACCAGCGAACGGTTTCTGTAGAAGAACTCGCGCGGGAATTGTGACCACCAGCAGAATGGGAATCACGTAGGTGAAGGCGACCTGCAAAACATCGCCGGGGGTCCAGCCATCACCGCTTCCGCCGTAAATGCTGCGCGGATACCGCGCGAAGACGGTGATGTAAAACCAGAAATCATACAGTCCTTGATTGCGGCCGAACCAGATGCTGGTACTCGCCAGCGCGATCATCAAACTGTAGAAGAACATCACACCACAGGCCAGCAGCGCCACATAAAGCGCGACCTGCGGCAGCCCAACGTGATACTGGCCCGGCGATTCTACGTTGAGCCGATATAACGAATACCCCAACAGCCCGCCGGCCAGCAGCAATTGGTTAAGCATCGCCACGTTCACTTTCTCAAAGGAGACGAGGAACTGCGTGTCGATGGGTTTCAGCAGCGCGAAGTCGAGATTGCCGGTGCGAATCAACTCGCTGAAGTTGGCGCAGTTCGGCATAAAAAACGTCTCGACGATGGCATTGATCAACATGCCGGTCGCCATGAAGGCGAAATACTCCCACTGCGACCAGTCGTTGATGTGACGAATATGCCCGTAGATAATTCCGAACAACGCCAACTGCGCAGCAAACCAGAACGCCCGCGTGAGCACGGTGATGATGAAGTTCCCGCGAAACGACATTTCCCGCACCAGTGAGTTGCGGAAAAACGTACTGAAAACACGGCCATATTTCGGATGCGATGACATTGGAGAATGTAAAAAGTGAGGAGTGTGTCGTGACCGGCAAAGCCCACGGGCTGCAGCCCGTGGGATCAATCAACCTTCAGCAACCTCACCAATGGCATGTCCCCCAACACCGCATTCGCTCAACTGCTTGACGATGGCGTCCAGTTGCAGCGGCCTGACGATCATCGCCATCCCAATGCCCATGTTGAAGACACGGAACATCTCCTCGGTCTCAATCTTGCCGAGTTCCTGCAGCCAGGTGAAGACCGGCGGGACAGTCCAGCGGGAGCGGTCAATTTTCGCTCGTCGTCCTTCCGGGAGAATGCGATCGATGTTCTCTTGCAGCCCCCCTCCGGTGATGTGGGCAATGCCGTTCACGCCCACCACGCCGCGCGGATGCTGCATTACTGCGCTGATCGCTTCCATGTAAATGCGGGTCGGTTCGAGTAACACATCACCAACCGTCTTGCCGATCTCGGGAACGACGTCTTCCAGCGACAAGCCGCCGATATCGAACACCGCCTGCCGAACAAGGCTGAATCCGTTGGAATGCAGTCCGCTCGATTCCAAACCGAGAATCACGTCGCCGGGCTGGATTTCGCTGCCGTCAATAATGCGATCGCGTTCGACGACCCCGACCGAAAAGCCGGCCATGTCGAAATCGTCGTCAGCATACAGTCCCGGCATGATGGCGGTCTCGCCCCCCAACAAGGCCGACTTCGACTGCGTGCACCCTTCGGCGACACCTTCGACAAGTTGAGCGATCAACTCGGGATTATCCCGCCCGAACGCCAGGTAATCGAGAAAGAAGAGTGGCTCGGCCCCCAGGCAAAGACAGTCGTTGACGCACATCGCCACCAGATCGATGCCGATGGTGTTGTACACGCCCGCCATTTGGGCGACTTTAATTTTGGTCCCGACGCCATCGCTGCCGGAGACAAGCACAGGATCCAGATACGAATTCCCGCCGCCATTCAGCCGAAACAGCCCGGCGAATCCGCCGGACAATTCCATCACACGCCCCGGTTGCGTCTCGTGTGTCTTTCGCAGAAACCCTGGCAGTTTTTGCATCGCCTGCTGATACTTTTCGAGATCAACGCCAGCCGATTTGTAGGTTGCAGTGTTCATGGACGTATCATAGACAGCGAACCGGCGGTTCGTCGATTGTGCAGCAACGAAAATCTAATCAGCAAAATCCCACGGGGTGCAGCCCGTGAGCTTTGGTCGCAGAGATATTCAGTTTTTTAATTCCCAGGTTCGTGATTCGATTCGATCGGCGGCGTGGGTTTCGGGCCGTGAAGCGCAATGTTCCAGGCATGCGATCACTTCCTCGACCGAGTCGGTTAACACGAAGCGTTCAATATCCTCTGGGGAAATGGTTTCCTCGCTCAGCATCCGCCGCTGCATGAAGTCGAACAGTTCGTCCCAGTAGTCGCGACCGACGAAGATAATGGGGAAATTGAAGACTTTTCCCGTTTGGATCAGCGTGGCCGCCTCGAACGCTTCGTCCATTGTTCCAAAGCCGCCCGGCATGATTATGAACGCCTGCGAATACTTGATCAGCATGACCTTCCGGACGAAGAAGTAGCGGAAGGAGACGATTTTATCGAGGTAGGGATTCGGCAATTGTTCTTCGGGCAGCACGATGTTGCAGCCTATCGAGAGACCGCCCGTTTCCTGCGCACCGCGATTGGCCGCTTCCATGATGCCGGGGCCACCGCCGGTGATTGTGGTGAATCCCTGCTGTGCCAACTGGTTGCCAATTTCGCGGGCCTGTTGGTAGTAGCGATGATTTTCATCGAATCGGGCCGAACCGAATACGGTCACGCATGGTCCCACAAAGTGCAATGCGCGAAATCCACGGATGAACTCACGCATGATTCGCAAAACACGGAAAAACTCCGCCGTCCGCGACCGTGGGCCTTCCAGCAGGTAACGATCTTCGCGATGCCAACCGTTTGTGGGCGGCTTTGCCCCAGAAGGCTGTTGATGGTCCTGATTCATGTGGTGAATCCAACTGACGCGGCGGTCGGGTGGGTGTTTGTCACGCGCTCGGCCGAGTATAATGCGGTTTCCAGTTTGATGCGATTCCGTTTCACAATGCCTGCAACCTCACTCAGCCATTCACTGAAACTGTTTTTGCTCTCGAATCTTGTCCCCCGACTCTCGACCATCCCTCCATGACCAATTCTATTGAAATTGACGGCGTCACTCTTCACATGGGTCGGCCCGACCCTACTGAGGCACAGTGGATCGGCCAGCACGAGGTTTTAAAGCAAACGCTCGCCTGCTGGATTGTCGTCGATGCGAAAGACATGCCGTTGTCGCCAAGGCTTGTTGGCACGCCGGGCATCGGCAAGACCTCGCTCGCAATCGCTGCCGCGCGAACGCGTAAACAGCCGCTTTACATTTACCAATGCACGGCCGACACCCGGCCGGAAGATCTACTGGTCACGCCGGTATTGGCCGAAAGCGGGAAGATCAAATATCACGCCTCACCGCTGGTGTCGGCGATGATCCGTGGCGGCATTTGCCTGTTGGATGAAGGCAACCGCATGAACGAGAAATCGTGGGCCAGTTTGGCTCCACTACTCGATCATCGCCGGTACGTCGAATCAATTGTCGCAGGCATCACAATACCGGCCCATCCAGACTTTCGCTGTGCCGTCACCATGAACGACGACGAATCGACGTTCGAGATTCCCGATTACATCCTCAGCCGTCTGCAACCGACGCTGTCCTTGAGCCACCCGACACGCGACGATGAATTGGCGATTATGCAATTTCATCTCCCCTTTGCCGACGTGGAGATGCTGAACCTGACGGTTGAATTCCTGCAGGAGTCGCATGCCTTGAAACTCGATTTCTCGACGCGCGACGGCATCAATGTTCTCCGGTATGCCCTGAAACGTATCGCCCAGGATCCCGATCACCCCTTGGGCAAAGACGAGGCGTGGCGTGAATCGTTGGAGAAGTGTTTGGGTGACGATGCCCTCGATCTGCGAGCGCTCGCTGACCGCAAGAGTCAGACGTTGGGCGGCAATGCCGTCCCCATGGGACTGGGCGACTTCTTCTTTTCGCCCGATGACCCATTGCATCCGGATTACGACGACGATGACGACGACGATGGAAGTTAGAAGATGGACGATTGCCAGACGCGAGCGCAGCGGCTCTTAATACTTTGGATTTGACGCGTCCACATTTCTCTAATTCCCCACATGGAGCCGACTGCCATGCCCGCACTCAAGCACGCTCGCCCCGAGGAGATTGGACTCGATTCGGCCCGTCTCGATGATGCTTACAAATTGCTGGAAAAGTGGACGAGAGGTGCGGAGGCTCCAATTCCCGGCGGGGCAATTCTCGTCGGACGCAACGGCAAGATTGTCCCCCCGCGATTCTTCGGGCGGCAGGGGCCGGAATCGAAAGCCGAACCGATTCGCGACGACGGCATGTTTCTGTTGGCATCGATCAGCAAGCCGTTGACGTATTTCGGCGCGATGATGCTGGTTGAGCGCGGGCTGCTGAACCTGTCCGACCCGGTGACGCGTTACATTCCCGATTTCGCAGCGAATCACAAGGAAGAGACGCTCGTCCTGCACCTCTTCACCCATACATCGGGCATGCCCGACATGGTGCCGAACAACGCCGAACTCCGCCGCAAGCACGCTCCGCTGAAGACCTTCATCGACGGAGCAATTGCAGCGCAGCCCTTATTTCCGCCGGGGACTGATTTCAGTTACCAGAGTATGGGAACGCTGGTTGTCGCCGAGATCATTCAGCGGATCACCAAATTGTCCATTCGCGACTATCTCGACCAGGAAATCTTCCAGCCGCTCGGAATGAAATCGACGGCTCTCGGATCGCGTGGACTGGAACGAGAACGGCTGGTGCGTGTCCAGGTGCCCGACTATCAAATTGGTAGCGACTTCGGCTGGAACAGCAAGTACTGGCAGGAATTTGGCGCACCGTGGGGAGGCGTCTTCAGCGCACCGGAAGATTTTGCCCGCGTTTGCCAATTGCTGTTGAACAAGGGGGAACTCGACGGCGTGCGGTTATTGTCTGCCGCATCGATCGAAGCCATGACCAGCAATCGATTCAACGACCAGCCCGAATTGCCGGAAGCCATCCGCAGAGCGCGCCCCTGGGGACTCGGTTGGCGGCTGAACCATGCGGGGACATCGGGCAGTTGGGGTGATTCGCTCGGGCGAAATGTCTTCGGCCACACCGGGGCCACCGGAACAATGTGCTGGATCGATCCCGATCGACAGGGTTTCTGCCAGTTGTTTACGTCCGGCATTCGATCGCGCGCTCCCTGGCGGCTGGTTCATCTCTCGAATGCGGTTGCCGCAGCGTTTGTTTGATCGCGCTGTTGCAGTCGTTCGTTCCCACGGGCCGCTGCCCGAGGGCTTTGAGACGTCCCCCGACAACTGCATTCCGTCGTGCGCCGCCGTTCAACGGCCAACCCATCCTCACTGTATAGACGGCGACTTTTCGATAAGTTGCTTGTGCCAAGTGATTTACGCATATGTGGCTGATTTTGTCGCGCAACATGAACAACGATTTCGCGCGAAATAATCAGAAAACTTTATCTAAACGGCCTTTTCCGACCGATCAATATAACCAACGAGTGGAAAGTTCCTTCCGCACGAGCCAAATCGCCGTGGAGTTTCCGGGTTCATTGATTGCCTGGCGTGAAATCATTAAGGAGAGCTCTTGATGAGCATGTGTCGCAAATGGGTTTTGACGCTGGGATTAATGGCTGTGACGCCCGGCATTACGATGGCAGCCCCGAAATTGCCATTTTTCAATTCGGGGAAGCAGGCCAAGTCGGCTCGTCCGACGCCGGGTGAAAGTAATCAGCGAATTGCTGATGACATCGCCGGGGCGTTACGACAGGCAAAAATCGCCGGTTACGACATTGCCATCGAGCAACGTAACGGCATCGCCACGCTGACCGGCAAGGTGGCCGATAACCGCTTGAAGGCAAAGGCGACCGAGATCGTCGGCCAGGTCCGTGGCGTCAAACGCGTCGATAATCAATTGAAGATCATCGGCGCCTCGGCTGGTCGGCCGGCACTTCCTTCCGGTCGCGAAGCATCGGCCCCACCAATTCGGAGAGTGAATTTCCAGGCTCCGGCACCGGGAAGACTGCCAGCCGAAACCATCTCACAGTCGACGGAGACTCCAGAAAACCCGTTTGGCCAGCAGACTTCGCCACAAGACAACCAGGCGGTTGCTCAGAAGATTGCTGATGCCATGGCGCAAGCCGGCCTGAGCGGCTACGATGTTGAAGTTCGTTTCATGAACGGAACCGCATTGTTGGCGGGAACGGTTCGCGACGCGGCACAGCGGGCAAAGGCCGAGCAAGCGGCTTCGTCGGTCGCTGAAGTCAACAATGTTGCCAATCGTTTGATGGTCCCCGGCCAGCAAATCGCTCCGCAGCGTGGTTATCCCGGCGGCGCCCAGTTTTCTCCTGCCCGATACCAATCGGCTCCGGGACAACAGCCGATGCCCGGTGGTGCTCCGCCACAGCAGGGATACGGTGGTGGTGGCGCTGTTCCCATGCCGCTGAGTTACGGACACCCCGGTGCCGGTGCCCAGCAGGCCGTGTTCAACTCGCCCAACCTTCCAGAACACGCGTGGCCGTCATACGCCTCGTATCCGAATTACTCCCAGGTGGCCTATCCGAAAGACTACAGTGCCAGCGCCTGGCCGTACATCGGACCGTTCTACCCCTATCCGCAAGTCCCACTGGGATGGCGGCAGGTGCAACTGGAATGGGATGACGGATCGTGGAACTTAAACTTCCGCCCGCGGACCGACAAATGGTGGTGGTTCCTGAATCCGAAGAACTGGTAAACCAGATTCTGCTGCCGCTCACGACTTGAGTGTGCTTCAATTACGACATGATATTGTCCCCGGGGTGAAACTGTTCGCCCCGGGGACAACTTCTATTGCAGTCCGAATTATCCGTAAATCCGGCATAATCGGAATATTCTCACAAGTCCGCACGGCTATTCGTTCGATATACAGAACATTGGCAGTCCTACGGCAACTCTGCACAAGGACTCGCTGCATTCTCAATGAACGAGATCATCCGATCTCAATGAACGAGATCATCCGAAAGGGACACGGGATGGCCAGGCTGAAGACATTTACCAAACGGATGGTATTGCTGCTCGGTATCTCATTGGTGACGATGACGAACAGCGGGTGCTGGTTCTGGAACCTGCATCTGCTCGACGGGTTCACCACGGTTGCCCTGAACTACTCACAGTTCTGGTCGACAACCCCACTGATCCCAGTGAGCCCCTACTACAGCGAATTGATTGAAGATACGTATCACGAAGAGGAACGGTACGGGAAGGTGCCGATTCTCGATCCAGTGGAAGGCGAGCACGCTCCGCTGTTCTGCCTCGATCCGCCGACTCCGGACGAAGTCATTCGCGCACTTCCCGACAGTGCAGCCGGCGGAATGTCGTTCATCGCCGAGACGCAACGCAACAACGTCCGCATGGTAATCGAACTGATTGTGGACCGGGTGGACGAGTGCCGATTTTATCCGTTGGCCGGACCAGCGCGGCTGCATCACTGTCACTACAAGTGTACGGTCTACTACACCAAAGTGATCCGATCCGAGTGGCCAGTGCCGTTTGAACACAGCGACGAGACGCAGGATGTGGTCTACGTCGATCACGACCATCTCGTCCGATGTGCCGGCCCTGCATCGCCGCAGTAGGCTGACAACCGACAGCTGCCGTCACGCTCACTACGAAGTACAAATCAGCCCGCAGCGCAAGCAATGGCCCAAGCCACATTTGTGGGTAAAGGCGTCCGGCTTGCACTGCGGGCTGTTTCTACTATGCATGGCAAGCCGACTTGCCGCGATTGCCTGCCGATGAGTACCATACAGCACTCGCGGGCTGGTATTGTTGGACGGCTATCCATCGGGGCAAGCCACCGCATCGCGATGGTTCGTTGGCCTTGTGATGTGCCTCGTCTCTGAGAATTCGCTGAATGGGGTCGGTCTGATGTATTCTCTCACCGCCAACCATCCATCGCGGCCCTTCTGTCTTTCGGCACGATGTCGATTTGGGCGATGGACAATTGGCTTGCTCGTTCTTGCCTTGGTCATTCAGCAGTCGGCGCGGGCCGACGAAGCGCTCGATGAATACAATCTGGCCACCGGCCAATACAAGTTGAAGCGATGGGATCAGGCGGCTGAGAGATTTCAGACGTTCATCAAGAACCACTCCGGCAACATCAAGATTCCGCTGGCCCGACTGTACCTCGGTCTCGCGCTCGTACACCAGAAGAAATATGGCGATTCGCGGACCGTGCTGCGCGGGTTCGTCAAAGACTACCCCCAGAGCAAGCACCGGCCGGACGCCATGTACCGCATTGGCGAATGTAGTTATTTCCTGGGAGATTTGAAGGCGGCCGCACAGGAATTCTCGGACTTTCTGAAGACGTATCCAAAAAACGAACTCGCCGAATGGGCCACCCCGTATCTCGCCGATGCCCAACGCCGCTCGAAGCAACCGCGGGAAGCCGCAGAAACGTATCTGCAGGCGCTTAAGAAATTCCCCAACAGTCGCTTTTCGGAAGAATCAACCTTCGGACTGGCACGCTGTTACGAAGCGCTCAAGCAGCCCGACGATGCCATTGCGATGTTTGGCAAGGTTGCAGCAATGAAGAACGGCACGCGCGCAGCCGAGGCCCAGATGGCGGTGGCATCGGTTCAGTTTGATGCCGGCCGCTTCAAAGATGCAGCGGGAAGTTACGAACAGTTCATCGCGCGATATTCCGCGAGCGACTTAATTCCACAGGCCGAAATCAACGCTGGCTATGCTCACTACCAGGCAGGAGATTTTCAGCGTGCCGTTTCACATTTTGACCGGGCAGCAAAAGACAAAGGGCAGCAGGCAACCGCCGGTTACTGGAAGGGAGTCAGCCGCAAAGCCCTACGACAATATGCCGAAGCTTCGCGGGACCTGGAAGCGGCATTCAAGGCGGACGAGAACGGTCCGTTGGCACAGAATGCACTATTTCAATGGGCCGACACGGAGTTCCACCGCGAACAATACAGCACGGCTCGCTCGCGGTTTCTCGAAGTCGTACAGCGCTGGCCAAAGGGCGATCTGGCTGACGACAGCCTGCATCTGGCGGCCGAGGCCGCTTTGAATGAAGTCAAACTGGACGACGGAGATCGTTTGGTTTCCCGGTTCCGGAAAGAGTATTCCAACAGTGCATTGCGGATGTACAACCGAATCCTCGGGGGGCGGCTGGCGTCGGCACGGGGTGGTGAGATGAACCTGAAGATTGCTGCCGACCACTTTCGTGGAGTCGTCGAAGGCAGCAAGATACCGCGAACGCGTTCGCTGGCACGGTTTCATCTCGCCCGGACGTTGCAACAATTGGACGACGACGACGGCGTGCTTGAAGTCGCAGCTCCAATGCTTGACGACATCGCGAAAGAAGGCGCATCGTTGGAATTCATCGATGTGCTCATCATCGCCTCCAGCAGCCAACTCACACTGAAAAAGTACGGCGATGCCGTCACATCAACGTCACGCTACCTCAAGTCCCGCCCCAAAGGCTCGCAAGCGAACCAGGCGTTAGCCACACGCGCCATCGCAGCGGCCTATCTGGACGACAAAGATGATTCCCAAACTGACCTGACGCGGCTGACGAAAGCAACAACGGCGAGTAAGCTCGCCCAACAAACCACTTACAAAATCGCCGAGATCGCCTACGACCTGAAGGATTGGGAATGGTCGGCCGATCTGTATGGGCGGCTTGTCGCCCGCGGACCAAAGTCGTCGAATCATGCGCACGCGCTGTCGGGGCTCGGCTGGTGTCGTTTTGAGCAAAAGAACTTCCTCGATGCCGCTGACCATTTTGGGCGGCTGGTGGAGCAACATCCCGGCGAAACGGTTCTGGCGCCAGAGGCGGCATTCAAACGTGCCGAATCGCTGGAGAACGCAGACCGATTGCCAGAAGCGGCCAAGGCGTATGGCGAATCGTTCAATACATTCGCACCGACCGAACCGCCACCAACCGGTGCCGAACAAAAGCCACCATTACAATACGCCTTCCTCTCGGGTTTGAATCAGGCCCGCGTATTACGGTCGCTGAAAAAGGTCAAAGAAGCTGACGCTGCTTACGAGCAGCTACTGAAACGGTTCCCCGATCCCACTGCATTGGATAAGCGACTCGACGAGTGGGCGCTGCTCAATTACGACGCAGGAAACTACAAACGCTCGGACGAACTTTTCGCTCGCCTTGTGAAGGAGTCGCCCAACAGCGATTTGGCCGACAACGCGCGGCTTAGTCTCGCCGAAAGTGAACTCCTGGCTGGCCGCGTCGGCGATGCCCGCAAGTCGTTCGATCACCTGCAGCAAGACGTTAAGTCCGACAAACAAGTGCAGGAAGTGTCGCTGCATCACCTCATCGGCATCGCGGTCGAAGAGGAAAGATGGAAGGATGTGAGTATGCGCACCGCCGATTTCATCAAGCGGTTTCCTGAGAGCAAACAGGCGCCGCACGCACAGTTTCAATCGGCCAACGCGTTGCTCAATCAGAAGCAACACAAGGCTGCGCAACAGACGTTGCTAAAATTGAAAGTGGATTTCGAGAAAGCGTCGCCGGATGACCCATCGTGGGTTCCCCAAGTCTGGATCATGCTCGCGGAGACTCACTTCCGTGCCAAGAAATACGACGAGGTCACAGCAGTCGTTTCGGAGTTACGCGACCGCGATCCAAAGTGCCCCGTGCTTTACCAGGCGGATGAGATTCTTGGCCGGAGTTACAAGAACCTCGCCAAGTTCGATGAGGCACGAACGGCATTTCGACGCGTTGTTGCCGACCCCAACGGCCGCCGCACCGAAACGGCGGCCAAGGCTCAGTTGATTCTCGCCGAGACGTTTCTGCTTCAAAAAGACTACAAAAACGCTCAAGCCGAATACTTCAAGGTGTACCACCTCTACAAATTCCCCACTTGGCAATCGGCGGCGTTGTATCAGGCCGCCCTTTGCGACGAGGCGCTGAAACGATGGACCGATGCGGCCAAACTCTACGAGGAATTGCTGGAGAAGTTTCCACGCAGCCGGTACGCCGCACAGGCAAAACAGCGGCTTCCGCTTGCCCGAAAAAACGCAGGCAGTTAAAGTGCGGATTACTGCGGGCCGCAGCGGGAATGGCAACTGCTAACACAACGGGAACCGTTGATTCCAAATG
>Ga0209403_10004713_pt1 | contig 14671 bp, 16 predicted proteins | sample ArcticOcean_MG_C_8_FD_187440 | JGI IMG/M metagenome (GOLD analysis project Ga0209403, IMG submission 187440) | Marine microbial communities from western Arctic Ocean - ArcticOcean_MG_CB11_86 (SPAdes) (version 2) | ecosystem: Environmental > Aquatic > Marine > Oceanic | place: Arctic Ocean... | reverse complement strand
ATTTAAAAATAATATGGTAATATTATCAAATGTCTAACCTATCAAAAGAAGAAATCGAACATATTAAATCTATTTTTAATCAATTTGATAAAAATAAAAATGGTACTATTGGAAGATCAGAACTGACAACACTCAGTATAGCACTTAATAACCCGTTATCTCCATCTGAATTATCTGATTTGTTCAGACAATTTGACGAAAATCATAATGGCATTATTTCATGGGATGAATTTATCCGTTATTGGACCACGCTTAACTGATTATAATATAATTAGAATTATAAATATTCACGAAGTGGAATGTCTTCTACTAAAAATATGCTTGCAATTCTATCGGACCAAAATCGTTCAACACTTCTCTTTTTAATTTGGCAAAATTTTTCGAATTCCTCCAAAAGATTTTTAATTGTATTGTGAACGCTCCAATTATTTCCGCATAATAAGCTTGAACAACACATACAACCACTGTCTCCTAGTAATTTCGACATATCATCTCTGATTTTTTTGTTTGAACAATCTGATAATTCTCTATAAAATATAAGCACATTCTTACCATTATATGTGACACTAGGGGGTCTAAACGGGTATGCTGACTTGTAGACCACTGTTAATAAGTTTTCATCCTCTGCCCCTACAGATATATAGATACTTTTGTCTTCTATAAAATGCACTATTCCCAACTCTTCCCAATTATCTCGAATGGCTTCGTTTGCTAAGCGTCTACTCATTGTTTTATATTTTTACAAATATAAAATAATTTAAGTTCAATTTATTATATATTATCTGATGCCTTTTTGTTTCTTATATTGGATAATTAAAGTACCCACGTAAGAATAGGGCAAACCAAAATATCGTGCGGTTCCTTTGATACCTTTACTGGTTCGCATAAAGTAACGGATAATTTCTCTAGAAGACACAACCATTCCTTTGTTAAAAATGGAATTAGTTTTTTAATATATTTTAACTAATAATATAGGATTAGCATTAATTTACTGAAAAAAAGGCACTGAAAAAAAGGAACTCACGTTTTGGGAGTTAAAAGTCGGTGGACCTTTTGCTATTTGGACATTTCGAAATGTCCAGAATGAGATTCTTGGTCTTTTTTTATAGTGATTTTTTTACACAAAATACAAAATACTTCCATTGTGTAGGAAAAATAAATAAACAATGTGTTTTTTGATGAAGGCAGCCTATGGAGTACCGAAAAAAAGGCACTAAAAGGTCATTTTAAAAAATGGATTTAGGGGTTTTTTATGTTATCCATATATAGAGATGAAAAAACCCCAAAAAACCCCAAAACAATTTCACTGTAAAAAGTGTGGGTTCACTTCTAGGAACAAAAAAGATTACACTCGTCATTTATCCACTACAAAGCACCAAATGGATAACATGGATAACATTAAGAGTAACGAAAAAAACCCCAGACGAGTTTTCGAGTGCGTTTGTGGCAAGGTATACAAGTATAATTCGGGTCTCAGTAAGCACCGAAAAAAATGCACACCGGACTCTAAGGAAGAAAATATTAAAAATATTGAAACCGTCACTGCATCTAGTAGTACGGCTGTTTCGGCTGAAATGTTGAACAAACTTGTTGAGCAAAATAATACATTAATGGAAAAAGTGATAGAATTGTCAAAAGATCGACAAGTTATAAATTATCAAAATTGCGGAAACAAGAAAATGACAATAAATGTATTTTTAAATCAAGAATGTAAGAATGCCATGAATTTAACAGATTTTGTTGAAAATGTTAAAGTTTCATTGGAAGATTTAAAATATACCAAAGAACATGGTTATATCAAAGGTATAAGTAATATTTTTGCTAAAAATTTACAAGATTTAGATCCTAAAGAAAGACCGATTCATTGCAGCGATAAGAAACGATTGCAATTTTATGTAAAAGAAGAGGATAAATGGGAAAAAGATATGGCGAATGCTAAAATAAATAAAACGATTGAAGATATTACAATTAAACAAATCAAAAGAATTAAAGAATGGGAAAGAAAACATCCTGATTATTTAAAAGATGACCGGCTTCTTCAGGAATGGCACAGAATGATTCAACAAATCACAGGTAGTGGAAATGATGATGAACTCGAACGTAGTAAAGAGCAAATTAAGAAATCATTAGGGAATACTATAGAGATTAAAGACGCTATGGTAATCGATGATTAAAATGCAGCAAAACTGCCTCCTCCTCCAAAATTGTAAGGTTCTGGTTCCAGAGGAAGATTGCTGTATTGTTCTTGTGTGTTATTTTGTTGCGTCACTTGTTGTGTTGGAAGTGAAGGTTGTTGCACAGGTGGTAACATTTGTGTAGCACTCGTTTGTGCATTAGGCGAGTTTAAATAGTCTGCTCTACTAGGAGAATGTGTCGGCATACCACCTCGTGAAATGGGTTGAGAAACACTTACGACCGAACCACCTCCTTGTTTTTTTTGTCCTTGTTTCTTTTTATCTTTATCATCACTAGATTTTCCATCCCAAAGATCCATCATTCTTTCACTAATTGCTTTAAATTTCTTTTCAACTTTTCCATCGAACATAAATGAAGTGAGTAAAAATACAACAATAATACTAAATAAATTTAGGTCACCCATGGCTGATCCACTGAATGTGGGTACAGCTGTAATAACACGATGAATAAAGAATAATCCCATGAGTGTCATTAATGATTGACCTAGTATTTCTGCTAAAAGTTCCATTGTACCTTTTGAGGCATCAAATTCTGGAAATGCTTTTTCAGAAATATTTTGTAAAATAGCCACGGGTATAATTGCTAATACCATATACTGCGAAAGATTCATCAAAGTAGATTTTGTATCATCGTCAAATTTGAAAATATGTTTGATTATGGTATTTGCAGAAGATGTAGTTGGTGCTGATTCTTGTTTGTCCATATGAATTATAAAAAGAAATTAAAAATATGATAAGGTTATAAATTAGATGTTTCGACGATTTTCTACTATTGCTACAAGATGTCATCCTAATGTTGAAGAAAAGCAATATCTAGGTTTGATATCTAATATTTTAGATAAAGGTGAATTTCAACAAGGAAGGAATGGAAATGTATATAGTAGCATCGGGAAGAGCATGCGTTTTTCACTTAAAAATAATACAATACCATTATTGACAACTAAGAAAGTAGCATGGAAGACTTGCCTAAAGGAACTATTATGGTTTATCAAAGGAGATACCAATAATAAAAATTTGAAAAAACAGAATGTAACTATTTGGAATGGTAATGGAACACGAGAATTTTTAGATTCGAGGGGATTGTATCATTTAAATGAAGATGATTTGGGACCTGTATATGGTCATCAATGGCGATATTGGAATGCGTCTTATAGTAAAAATTTGGGTTGTTTAGAAAATTATGATGGAAAAGGTATTGATCAATTGCAAAATGTAATTGATATATTGAATCATCCAACAGATAGGTATTCGAGAAGAATCATTATGTCTGCATGGAATCCTGAACAATTAGATGAAATGGCTTTACCACCTTGCCATGTTTTGTCTCAATTCAAGGTCACAAATGAGAATGAATTATCTTGTATTTTATATCAACGGAGCGGGGATATAGGATTAGGAATTCCATTTAACATCGCATCTTATAGTTTTTTAACTCATTTATTAGCCAAACATTGTAATCTTAAAGCAAAAGAATTTATACATTTTATAGGTGATGCTCATATTTATGATGATCATTGTGATATTCTAAAACAACAAATAAACAGAGAACCTTATCCATTTCCACAGTTAATCATCGAAAATAAATATGATGATATAAATAATTATGAAGTAAAAGATTTTACTGTAGAAAATTATTATTATTGTGATGCATTAAAAATGGATATGCGTGTATAATTTAGGAAATATATTATGGTTTTAGTTTATAATGTTTCAACGAAGATCCCAACCAGCATATAGTGGAGTAGATCCCACCAGTGAACAACACATTTTAACAGTATTGAGATTTCATGAGGTGAGATTGGGCAAAATAGAAAAACATCTTGTTACTATTAATAAACAGTTAGAATTGTTAACTATGCAAAGGAAACAAGAACCAAAGAAACCAACTAAAGTTAGTACACAAACAAAATCTACGAATATAGCGGAGCATGCTTCACTTATGATTTTGAAAAATATGATGACAACTTTAACAGAGCAAGTTGAGGTATCACAAAGTTTTATGAAAGATCTTAAAGAAGTTGTTAATAATTTAAAACTCAACCAAGACAAATTTTTTTCACGTCAATGTGCACATTTAGGACAAATTTTAGTCAAAACAGCAGTAAAAGAAGCACCATCTGTGGAATTAGATTCATCTTCTGATGAGCATGATGCAAATAGTAAATTATTAGAATTAGAAAGAAATATTGCAAAAGCATCTATAATTAGTATTGGGCTAGAACCAACCGTGAATAGGGTTGATAAATATATAGAAAGGAGTCGATGTGATAGAAGAAGAATTTTAAATTTAGAAATAAATAAAGAAGAAGAAATAAATGAAGATGAAGAAACAAATAATGAAGAAACAAATGAAGAAGAAACAAATGAAGAAATAAACGAAGAAGAAATAAATGAAGAAGAAATAAATGAAGAAATAAACGAAGAAGAAATAAATGATATGTTACACCCAATAGTGGATGATACTGTTTTAGAAAATGACATAATTAAATTAACAAATCTTAAATCCCACATAGAGGAAGAAGTACAAGAGGTTATAAGTAAAATTCCGGTTACTATTAAGCCCAAAAAGAAAAGACGAGGTAGACCAAAAAAAAAAGACATAATTGCGTAAATCATTTAGAAGTTAAATAAATACATTTAACATAAAACATGAGTGAATACAATAGAAACGTATCTTCGCAAGCGCAATCACAAACTGTCCCTGGTACACCTATGCAACAAATGTGGCACATTTTAAATTTTCACGAAGAGAGATTTAAGCAATTGTCCCAACAGTTGAATATGCAAAAATCAATCAATACTAATCAAAAATCAGGAGCACAACATTTAGCAGAATATAATACATTATTGCAACATGTTGGAGATTTGAAAGCAAGAGTAAGTACTTTAGAAGCAGAAAAGAAAAGAGTTAAATTTCCTTCAAATGTTACATTAAGCATCGAAGAAGAAAATTAGATAAATTGATTATAATAATAAGGATTATATTATTACTATAATTAACAAATGAAATTGGTCATCACTGAACCCACAAAGGTAAAAGCATTTACTACGATTTTTAGACAATTGAAAAATATAGTAGCTGATGTAAATATAGATCTCAATAGAGATGCTATGTATATTCAAGGTATGGGTGACTCTCAAGTATGCTTATTTGAACTTCTTATACAAAAAGATTGGTTTACGGAATATGAAGTAAATAAACCTTTTGTTATGGGAATGCATTGCGAGTTTATGTTTAAAATGTTAGGTTGCTTAGAGGACGGACAGAAAATTACGATGTATATGAAAGAAGACGCTGATAAATTATCTGTAGATTTTGAGAGCATTGGAGAAAATAAAACAATACGGAAATGTTTCGCAATGCCTCTTATGAATATAGATTCAGAACATCTAATTATTCCAGAAAAAGAATATCAAACCGATATATCTATTATGTCTGATGAATTTTCAGATTTGATTAGTCAATTATCTATATTTGGAGAAGAATTGCGAATTAAATGTAATATGGAAACAATAGATTTAACCTCAAATGGTGATATGGGACAAATGACCGCTTCGATAGAAGAAGAAAATATCGTAGAATATGGAATTGAAGAAGACGTTGTTGTGAATGTATGTGTTAGTCTAAAATTTATTGAGAAGATGTGTGGATTCTCAAAAATTAGTGAGGTAGCTTATTTACATTGTAGCAATGAATCTCCCATTAAGCTGCATTATTCATTAGATGACGAGGATAGTACTGATAGTATAAATTATGTAAGATTCTTTGTAGCACCAAGAATTGAAGAAGATTAATATTTAAATAAATTATAATATAATCTGTTAAATGTACAAAATTTATACTATAAAAAATAAAATAGTTTTTTCTTCTGAGATGATAATATTATTTGGATTATTAGATAAATTACCAAGCGAACCTCCGCATTGTTATAATTACAAAGGAGTTTCTAGATACGGTGATGTTGTAAATTGGTGTGTAGAACACATTGAATATGTGGATAATATAAAATCAGCTGATTTTGTCGTATTACCATATAAGTTTAAAGGTATAGACGATTCCATATTTCAATTACTTAATAAATTAACAAAATCGGTAAACAAAAAATTATGGTGTTTTTATAATGATGATGATGATAAAGTTTATAAATTGGATGACAATGTAATATTGTTTAGAACCAGTTTTTATAAATCTTTAAAACTATCTACTGAAAAAGCTATGATAGCATTTTCTCCTGATTATTATAATAATAAGATCAGTGATAATATATCTATTGGTTATTGTGGATATTATACAGCTTTTAATAAACGTTTTCCAGGCGGAATATTTAAAGGTAGGGCACCTTTTTTAGATTATTTACAAAAATGCAAAATTCCAAATGATTTTATTATACGAAGAGGATTTTGGGCACCAGGTATTAATAAAACAGTGGCCCGTAAAGAATATTTAACCAATATGGAAGATAATATTTTTGTATTTTGCTATAGGGGTGCTGGTAATTTCTCTTATAGATTTTATGAAACTCTAATGATGGGTAGAATTCCATTATTTATAGATACAGATTGTGTTTTACCCTTTGAAAAACTAGTTAAAAAATCAGAAGTAGGACTTTTTTTAAATGAGAAAGATATAATCTCAGGAAAGATAAATTTAGAACATGAATTAATAAATTATATTGAAAAATATAAAAAACATTTTAATGAAATGCAGAAAAATAATAGGCTTTTATGGAAAAAAATATATTCTCCTGTTGGATTTTTAAATACTATAATAAATACGGAAAAACTACAATAATCCTTTCTAAAATAGTAATAATATGAATTATTTTATTGCTATTTTTATATTTTGTGTAGTATTATTTCTTTATTTACACATATATTATCATTTGAAAACCAGTAATGATTTAGAAGTTTACACGATTGAACGACCCTCAAAAAATAAGTTAGAAGAAATTTGCGACTTACGACAACCTGTTGTTTTTGAATTTTCTAACGAAAGATTGCTTGAAAGTTGTAATTTAGCCAGCTTAGATGATAATTATGGCGCTTTTGATATTAAATTAAGAGATACACAACAAAATGATGAGAATAGCGAATTATATTTACCTTTTTTACTGAAAGAAGCATTAAAAGTATTTCAAGATGATAAGAATGCAAAATATATAACAGAAAATAATGGAGATTTCTTAGAAGAAACAGCCGCCATCAAGAATTTTAGATATAATGATTCTTTTCTTCGACCCCCAATGATATCTAAATGTACATATGATTTTTGGTCAGGCTCTATTGGTGCCCAAACTCCTTTAAGATATAATCTAGAATATAGAACATTTATTTATCTCACCTCTGGTAAAGCCAAACTAAAGTTAATTCCACCACATAGTAGTAGATATTTGAATGTTGAAAAAGATTATGATAATTTTGAATTCAGATCAGTGATAAATCCTTGGAATGTTCAACAACACTACAAAGCTGATTTTGATAAAGTAAAAGTATTAGATATAGAAGTAAACCCTGGTTATATTATTTTTATACCTGCATATTGGTGGTATAGTATTGAGTACGAAGAATTATCATCAATATGTGTTTTTAAATACAGAACATACATGAGTACATTGTCCACCTTGCCACAAATCCTTATGTCCTATTTACAAAAGCAAAATATTAAACGAGAAATTGCAAAGAAATTAGATATAATAGAACAAATAATACCAATAAACACCAATTCAAAAAGCGATTTAAAGGAAAATCCACCAATTATATCACATAATGAGACGGTGGATTGAGTACATTTGGTTAGATTATCTAAATAATTATAGATCGAAAACACGCATTTTAAATTATGATGGTTCTGATGGACCTTTTTGCATTGAAAGTCTTCCCGTATGGAATTTTGACGGTAGTTCTACACAACAGGCAGATGGTGAAGATAGCGAAGTATATATTAAACCGGTATATATGGTTCGAGATCCTTTCAGAAGATCTAAAGATTCGTGGCTTGTACTTTGCGATACTTGGCTACCAGATGGTAAACCACATCCGGACAATACGCGAGTTACTGCGATGAAAGTATTTTCTCAACAACCGGTCATTGATTCTGAAACATGGTTTGGTTTGGAACAAGAGTTTTTTATTACAAAAATGGGCTTACCAATGGGGATGGATTCAAGTACCATGACACTATCGAAAACCGAAAATATACAAGGACCATATTACTGTGGAGTAGGAACGGGAATTTGTCATTGTAGAGAATTTATGGATGAGGCAGTTAAAAATATGGTCGATTCTGGATTAAATATAACAGGTTTGAACTTTGAAGTTGCGCCCGGTCAAGCTGAATTTCAAATTATGACAGAAGGCATCGATGCTGCGGATGAGCTACACTTGGCTAGGTACATTTTAATCAGAACAGCAGAAAAAAAGGACTTGACAATTGATTTGCGCCCCAAACCTTTTAAAACAAAGTTGAATGGGTCCGGTTGTCATACTAATTACAGTACCAAGGCAATGCGAGAGAATGGAGGATATGATATCATTATTGCCGCAATTAAGAAATTAGAAGGGAAACACAAAGAACATATTGCAGTATATGGAGTAGATAATGATATGAGACTGTCTGGAAAATGGGAAACTGCGGATATAAATACATTCACATATGGTGTGGCTGATAGAGGAGCATCTGTTCGTATTCCACGATTTACGGAGAGAGACAAAAAGGGTTATTTGGAAGATAGACGCCCGGCTAGTAATATGGATCCTTATTTAGTAACAGCTAAAATTGCTGAAACAACAATTTTATAATTTATATATAATATAAACAAAATATAAATGACAACATTACAACCAAGAACTTTAAAGATAAGATTCAATATCTCGTATATAGAGGTTCGTTCCTTGTTAGACCATGTGATAAATATGTTGATTTCGAATGATCCTGAAAAATTCAAACATTTAAGGCTGGTGGTAAATAAATATATTCTCCCTAAATTAGAATATTTCGATAGAAGAAGAAGAAGCACAGCTGGAGATAAATTCTTAACCTGGTTAACAAAAACTCTATCCGACGCAGATATTTCACAGGCAAATCTGGCGGCATCAATGCAAGACAACCCAAAGCAACAAGATCCTAACATTTATTTAATTAAGATATCATTGCAAAATTTTTATAGATTAGCAGAAGTTGAAATAAAAAGAAGGAAAGAACAAGATCAAACCAAAATCAAAAATTTTTTAGCAGCGAAAAGAAAAGCTAATGCAACAGAAAAAGAAGAAGAAACAGCAGCAAAACCAAAACAACCAAGAACACCAAGAACGCCAAGAAAACCAAGGCAACCATATAAAGGCAAAAAAGCCGAGGCAATCAGGTCAATCAAGCGACAAGAACAAGAGGCGGTAAAAATGCAAGCACAGCAAAAGGCGGAGACGAGACAATTTTTAGTCCATGAGAATATGGTGGAAAATGACGACGTTTTCTTAATAATGTCGAGATTAGTTGACTTATATACTTATCTTCGTCGTCGTAACCTTTTTGCAAAGGAAAGAGAGATTCGTAAACGCCTGGTAGATGAGTCCTCACCGTATGTTGAAGAAATGTACCATCATTTACCAAAATTGTCGCAGCTTTTGAAAGAAAAAGATGGAATACAATTAATTATAACTGGTGGATATGCAACATATTTATTAACAGGTTATCGTACTACTGATATAGATATAACAATAAGGCGCGCGGATCTTCCAATAGTATATATGAGAGATCTTTTTAAAAAAGAGTTTTCAACAATGTTTGATAAGACTAAATATACATTCGTTTCTAATCTTCCAGGCCGAAAACTTTTAGAAGAGGAAGAATCATCGGATATTATACCAGAAACAATACAAACTATAAAGGGGGCAGTTTCTATTTTGGATATAACTTTCAGCAGAGACCCTATAGACGATAAATACCTGGAAAAAATAGATGGGGTATATTTATATAACCCATCTAAATTAATAGATAATTTACTTTTAGCTACCAATAATTTCGCCAATAGAATTGATGATGCAGAATGGGTTAAAGACAACACATTAGTCAAACCTGAAAGTATTTATCCACAAAAAGTATTAAGTTGGTTTTTACAATTACAAAAACTTTTTTATTTAGTATATCCACAATTTAAAAAAGAATTAGGTAATCGCATCCAAGCTGCTGGACAGGGTTTGCATGGGGATTACAGACACGTGCGAGACACACGTACCAAATCAAAGACGCAAACCCGCAGAAAAAAGAAAACTGGTGGAAAAAGAAAAACTCGTAAAAGGGGAGGAAGAAAGGGTCCAGAAGATTCTGCAACAAAATTTTCAGTGGGAATTAAAAAAACAGGAAATGATGGTAATGCTTGGGTAATAACTAAAAACAAGAACGGTGTGAAACGATGGCAAAGAACAAAGAAATCTAAGAAGAAATCAAAGAAAAGAACAAGAAAAATTTTCAAAAGTAAAAAAGATAAAATTACTGGAAAAATATTAAGAGCATTAAAGAAAAAATATAATGTCACAACAACTGGTGATAAAAAAGAAATGGCGGAAGGTTTATGGGTAGTTAGAGGTGGTTCAATAAGTGATGTTGATTTACAAAAAATTATTCCATTGCTTTCAAAAAGAGATAGAAAAGAAGCCGAAAAATTATTATCGGAACGCATAACTGAACCAGTAAGTAATTATAAAGGTATGTGGAAACCATTACCAAAACCATTAAATAAAATGTCTCGTAAAGAGTTGATAAAACATTTACGTCATTTTAGAAACGTATGGGAAAGAGAAACGACAAGAAATCAAGATTTAAGCGATGAACGATTGAACGAAGAATCGGATAAAGATTTGCGTGGATTATTGGAATTTTATTTTAGCGATGAAGCCAAACAAATAGCAGGCGATTGGTTACGAAAATAAAGAAAATTGAATATATACAATTGTTGTTTAATTATACTAAACAACAATGCCTTTTAAGCTGCATGTAGCAGATAGGAACTATGAGTCTTTTACTATAATAAATTCATCTACTTTATCCAAGGATGTAAATATTCCTTCAATTAATCCCATAGAACATAAGTTATTAAATCAAGATATATTTGATTATGATGTAGAGTCACATAAAATAACTATTCAACATTCTACAACTCGTTCTATGCCAAATATTCCAGGGGTATTGGTTCTGGAAGGTAACAAACGCTACGGTAAACATAAAAAAAAATTCTTATATAAGTGCATTCCAGATGATAGAAGATTGCCTATTTTCATGATACCTTATGCAATAAGGCTAGGCTTCAACAAACGATTTCACAACAAATATGTTGTTTTCAAATTTAATCACTGGAATTCTAAACACCCACGAGGTATGCTGGTACAGACTTTGGGAAATGTTACTGAATTGTCCAATTTCTATGAGTATCAGCTGTATTGTAAAAGTTTATATGCATCTATTCAAAATTTCAATAAAACAACTATGCGAGCATTGAAAACAAAATCGGAAGCAGAATTTATTGATCATATTAAAACAATTCATGATGTCGAAGACCGACGAGATTGGGATATTATATCAATAGATCCGCTTACTAGTAAAGATTTCGACGACGCGTTTGGTGTAAAAGAATTGGATAATAAATTTATATTAAGTATCTACATAGCTAATGTATCCTTCTGGATGGATGCATTAAATTTATGGAGTTCATTTTCACAAAGAATAGCTACGATTTATCTACCTGATAGAAAGAGACCAATGCTCCCAACGATTTTATCTGATGCATTATGTAGTCTGCAGGAAAATCGTTCGCGCTTCGCATTTACCCTTGATCTAGTTATTAACAAAGACAATTGGTTAATCGAATCTTCTTCTTTTAAAAATACTTGTATTTGTATACGCAAAAATTTAAGATATGATACTGATGAGCAAAGAGGAGATAAAATGTTTAAGAAAGCATTAAATTATGTTAAAAAAATGAATCAGGAAAAAAGTTATATAGATAATATTACAAATTGTCATGATTTGATTGCTTATTTAATGATTTTGATGAATTATATTTCGGCAACTTATTTGAAAGAAAATGAAACAGGTATATTCCGTTCTGCAAAGTTTAATACAGCGTTTGTAGCACCCAATACAGTGCCATCAAATGTTCAAAAATTCTTAAAAATGTGGAATAGTTTTGGTGGACAATATGTTAAATATGAACAGGTAGAACGACATGACATGCTTAAATTAGATGCATATGTACATATCACATCTCCGATTAGACGGCTGGTTGACCTATTAAATATGGTTGTGATACAAGATTCGCTGGGTCTTATGAAGTTAGAGGGTGAACAATTAATATTTTACAAAAGATGGACAAATTCAACATCGGTTGATTATATTAATCAAACAATGCGATCGATAAGAAAAGTACAAAATGATTGTAGCCTTTTGAATATATGCACCACTGATACACAGTTATTAGAAAAAGTACACACCGGATTTATATTTGATAAAATTATTAGAAATGATGATTTATATCAATATATGGTTTATTTTCCAGAATTTAAGATGGTAAATAGATTTACTTCACGACATGATAAAACTGGGTTATCTGAGCAACAATTTAAATTATATGTATTTATGGATGAAAATCAACTGAAACAAAAAATAAGAATAGAATTACAGTAATTTTATAATTGAACCTCTTGAAGTTGGGGGGTATTGTTGAAATAACTATTATGAAAATAGCCAGTAATTCTGTGTACGTTTAAATATGGAGCCTTTGGTGGTAGACAGTGGAAATCAAAAACATACTCTAATTCATGCGTAACTTTTATAAATTTATTCTCATGTGTTTTTTTCCAATTAAATTGGTATTCTTTTATAATATCCCATAATACATCAGGTAAATACATTTAAATATATTAAGCCAAATATCTTTAATATATTTTTTCTTCCTAATTTTAAAAAAGATTACAAAAATATTATAGAATTTCAAGTAGAACGAATAAAAACACATTAATCATAATAATTATAAATCATATAGAATCTCTAGCTCAAAAGATAAAGAATAATCCATATTATTCATGTCTAAAATTCGTCCATATTCATCCATTAATTTAATTTCTAATTTTGTTAAATTAACTGGGCCAAAGTATATGCGTTTAATGTGTTGACAACAACTGTCTTTGCAACAATCACTAGATATTTTTGCTAGAATATTATTATCAGCAAGCATATCTTCTTGAAATGGCGAAATTATACTAGTACCATGATTATTTTGAAAATCATTTGTCACAAGTAAAAAATATCTTGTTCCGTGAAAATCATATAAACCTTCTCCTGTGTAAGTAGGAATTAGGGGGATTTTATTTTCCCATTTATAATTCGATTGTCGAAACCCCATTAACCAACCTGCTGTTAACTGTTTTGGGTCAATCTCTCCGTGTGTAGTATATGAACACGGATTTTTATCTATACAAGAGAAATCTAAATCAAAATAGAAAGTGTTTGGTGCAGCCACTGTTCTACTGAAATTAAATTTCCCAGTATTCATATTATAAGCTGCTACTATTTGTACAAGTGCTCCGATGAATACAGTAGTATTTAAATAATCAACTAAATTATCAGGAGTATATGTACCGTTAGGAATATGAATTTCGTTTGTTACAATAGTAGCGGGGATAACAATATTTAAACCATCTACTTCATAGGTAATGATTTTAAATGAATTTGAACATAATTTATCTGAAAAAGTATAGACTGCAGTAGGAAATTCATTACTAAGTAATTTTAAGGATACCACATTTTTGAGCATATATGGTAGAGAAAAAATAAAATTAGTTGAACTAGTAGAGGCATAATTATTTCTAAATCGCGTATTTACATTTAATATTCGTTTTGTCTCTTTGCGTTTTAGTGGATTAATCATTCCCGCCTTTAAATGTGAATTAAAAGTATCTATGGGTTCCGCATCTTTATGCTTAACTACAAAACTATTACTTTGTTGCACAATATGATTTTCATGTAGAGGTGGCAACAAACCAGCTTTCACTGATTCAAATTCTTGCATTTCAAAAGGGTCTACTTTCAAATCATAATTATTGGCAAGTCTTAAAAAAGCTTTTATAAAAAAATCGGTTACCTGTCGTTTGTCTCCCACAACATCGTCCTCGGCAGATGTGATTACTTTAACGTGGTCTAATGTATTTGTTTTCAATTCTTGAAGTGTGTATTTTTCTTTAATAGGCAAATGAAGTAAATTTATAATATCAACATCGCTATAATTATCTAAATCAAGGTCCATATGTATAATCTAGATAATTTAAAATAAATTCTAACATAAATAATATAAATATCAACGAGTATATTGCTATAAATGGAAGGAACTAAATTTAAAAATATCTACCAGGGCGAGTACATGATATCAGAACTAATAAAAAGAAACGGTGGATGTTACTCTAATTTTGATTATGACTCCTTATATCAA
>Ga0209403_10004711_pt1 | contig 14674 bp, 30 predicted proteins | sample ArcticOcean_MG_C_8_FD_187440 | JGI IMG/M metagenome (GOLD analysis project Ga0209403, IMG submission 187440) | Marine microbial communities from western Arctic Ocean - ArcticOcean_MG_CB11_86 (SPAdes) (version 2) | ecosystem: Environmental > Aquatic > Marine > Oceanic | place: Arctic Ocean... | reverse complement strand
CTCTCTTATCAATCCCTTGGCCTTCACCCATAATTCACTCACCCTGTTACGGTAAACATCATGGGATTTCCTTGTGTCTGAAGCTCCAGCTTGTCGGGACGAAGCGGCTCCACCAAAATGAATGTCCTTACATAGCGATGACCACTCAGCAACCACCACATCACGAAATGCTAAGCCGGTGCCGGTGGCGTCATAACCAAAGTGAGAAGGTTCAACTGAGAACTTGGAGCAATTTGCCCTAAGTTGATCAACCATCTTGTGTGATCTAGGCCTCATGTCAGCTAAGTCATCCTCAAGGGCCTTGCACCACTTAATCTCCAAATATGTTTTGCCCTTAGTATTTGTCACTACCTCACCAAGAACTTGCGGGAATTCATCACCACCCTGAGTAAAGGCCGGATCAGCAGCTGAAACACTCTTCCTGCTCACCACTTCACCATCTCTCTCAGCACTATATGGCTTGTTACAGTAGTTTATGATTATCTCACTCTCAGTGTAAATAGTTTCCGTGGATGCTTCTCTATACCAAAAAGCCTTATACTGCTTGTAAAACATGAGGGATTTCTCTCCCCACCTTGATTTAGCCTTAATGATGGCATCTCTAGAAGGATACCAAGAGTATAAATCTTCACCCCTAAGAATGTTTGGGTTTCTCTCCGCATCAAACCTGTGCACCACACCACGCTCAGTGAGCCAAGTGTCATCACTCTCATCAACACTGTTCCACCCATCCAATGGTTCACACATGTCACCAAATGCATCGGTCATGAGGTTTGGGTTTCCCATAGCCACCATCTTAAATTCCTGCTTATCTTTATTGGTTCCGTTCACCATGTTACCAAAGGCAGCCTCAACAATCATCTTTGGGAGTTGTGGTAGCTCATCAGCAATCAAATACATTCTCTCCTGTTTAATACCAATAAGAGTGTCGTAAGCGTCTTTCTCAGAGCCAGAGCCAGCAGCTACAATTTGTATGCCCACACTATCTGACTTATTCCCTGACTTGTCCCAACCTCTCACCATGCACTTAGAGTAAACCATGTCACCAAACTGAGCCATTTTAGGTAGGGCGTGCCAATATTGAGATAAGCACTTCCACACTCGAAGCTGAGCTCCTTTAATAGATGTAGATGTGATGAGGATAAGAGATTCATTTGGAGCGCAAAGAAACTGAACAATAGCATATATGGAAGCTGCCATACTCTTCCCGGAAGAAGCACATCCAGCTAAAGACACCACGTCATTCTCAATCATACTCCTAAGCATGCGGTCGGTCCACTCGTTCCATATCACTCTCTGAGCATTGGCGCCATCCTCACCATCATTCCAATTCCAAAGTATGTCGACTATGTTACAGAAATGATACCACTTATTCACGCGCTCCCCTTCATCCCGGATAGTGTTGTAATTATCTCTCCTGTCTTCATGAGAGCACTCAAACTCCTTCTCAGGACGAGTGTCATACATATATGCGAAGATCTCGACAGCTAGCCTGTGAGTGTCGCCAAATTCCATTCCATAAGCTACCATAATTTCATTTAGTTGGTTGTTTAAAGTTACTCTTCGATCATTTTGGCTGTCTCCGCTGATAAGTATTCCACCAATAAAACAGCTTCTCTCTTATCTAAACTAAATGTAGATCTATGTTCTTCTCCTTTATCTTCTCTGATGCAATCTATGGTTATCCCAAAACCCTCTGATTTACCATCAAAGTTCCTCATCTCCAGCTGCATCCCTTTAGTTTCTGAAGTGCATTCTTCTTTTATAATGAAATGATTAACCACTTCATGAGAATAATCTTTGTATTCTGTTTTCGTCGTAATCATATCGTTTAAATTGGTTGAGGTAATGCTGCTCTTGCGAATGAATCGTCTGTAAAGCACTTACCAAATGGATAGCCTTCCTTTAACTCGGAGATTAATTCAGGCCGGGTTATGGTGCTCCAAACGGTTCCATCAATTAAATCCTGAGCGTAATAAACATCAATACCGTGGTTTGTTTGGCAATAATCCACACAACCCACATGGAGCCATTCAAAAACAACTCCAGATTCCAGCTTCTCTATAATATATTTAACACTCATAATTACCAAGTGGTGGCTAATTTAGGGGTGAATGAGAATAACCTCCCCTTACCCACGCATGTGGGGCACCGCTGATCTCCAGCACTAGCACTCCCATCACAAGAAGGACAAACACTACTAGCTATCCCCTTGCTCTTAAGGTGCTCCTCGCTTCTATTTGCCGGGTTAAACCCAAACAACTGGATGACTCTATTTGATGTGATTTGCTTCATAATTAAATTGTGTGTGGGGGTAATTCTCCGTCATACTCTACGTCCGTAGTGGCTATCAACCTATCACCAACAAAGGTGTCTATCGTCACTGTGTAGGGAGGTTTAAATGTTCTTTTAGATAAGTCGTCCAAAGCGGCCTGGTATGATGTGCTAACAACACCATGAAGCTTCCTCTCGTATTCAAGGGCCATACTATTTGTCAGTTCTTCATAAGCATCGTCTATGTCATCAGGTGCAGGAGTGATGCTGAAGTTTCCTCCACCCACTCCCTCACAAATGGCTCTATCCACATGATGGTCAACGTAGGCTCGCCTCCTAAACTCCACAAGCTCATCCCTAGTTGGCCCGCCATGATATGCCACTTGAAGCTCATCAGCTTCCTTGGCTATACCCTGCATGGTTTCTATTAAGGTATGTCTCATATTCTCGCGCTCATCTCTCTTAAGTTTGTCATATTTCTCTTTAAGGTAATCACTCACATAGCGAACATCAAACCCTTCATGCCAAACACATTCATTACTAATAAACCCGCAACCCAAGCACAGACCGCTAGTATGGCTCAAGTATAAATCATTAAACCCGCATGTGGGGCATTGGTATTCTGTATTGCTCATAACCAACAATTACCCAATTCTTCTCCCCACATCAAGCTTTATTTGTTGAGGGCCTCCCGCTTACTCAGAAGTTCATCAATGGAGTTATCCATAGCACTTGTGTCACAATCACTCCAATATGCGTTTCTGTCATCCTCAGCAGCCTGATCAATATCAACACCTTCAGGCATATCCATAAACCACTCACTACTAAGAAGAGCACAAGCAACATCACTAATCAACTCCTTAGCATCCTCTTCCTTCCAGTGTCTAGCGTGGTATTCTGCCGCAGTCTCTCGCCTACTCTCTCCAAATGGCTCAATCGGTATTAGTCTCATAGCACAACTCTACTACCCACCCCCTCATCTACAAGCTTTATTTACCATACAAGCCGCCTTAACAGGCTACAGCTAGATTATCTCACACCTTTAACCATTACTAAAACCACCATAACTTAACCCAAATCAAACTTAATTCTAAGTTCATTTAGTCTAAGCTAAGCTAGTTAAGTAGCTGGTAAAAGCTATTGTAAGATAACCAAATGAGAAGTAAAGAAAGAAAATCACTACAGAAGCACTCTGACGATTACATACAAATAGCTTCATGTGCTAGTGAGCCATCCCCCCCATACTATAGCCCGCCTTAGCGGTGTTTCGTGGTTCTGGCTAATTCCCCCTTTGACGATTTTATACAAAAAAATATAATGGCATGACTATCACCAACAAGCTCTCCCATGCAGATAGCTACCCACCCCCCTTGCAAATAACACCAACTTCAAGTGTATACATACTTCTATCTAATTCAAGCCTCTCCAGCTACCAGCACCAGCAAGCGACCACCCGTGGCGTGTCTAGCTGCTAGCTGTTGCTCTAGCTGTAGCTGTGCTGCCCTGTGCCTGCTAGCTGCTAGCTGTGGGCTCACGATACAACCTAGCTCGCCCTCTAGCTGCTGGGGGAAATGCTCCATCTAGCTGGTGAGGGTCTATAGTGGGCCAGCTTCTACCTAGCGTAAGCTGACCATGTGGTCAAGCTATGATGCTTTGTTGCCGGCTTGTTGCTGGCTACTGCTTACGATCAACCAAGGTTAGCTAACGCCTTTAACGAGCACACACAACCTATGAAAACTACTACATTAATCGAATGGCTAATCAACTTAGAAGAGTCTGAGCTAGAAAACGAGCTTCCAAACGCCGAAATGGCAAACTAGCTCATGCTGTCCCCGGGTTTAGCGCAGCCCTTTGTAAAATGCGCCCGTATCATTGAGTTAACGCAACCAAGTTGTATTAGCTGCTTTTATCTAGCGTAAGCAGCTGGCAGCAGAGCAATGGTGCTTTGTTGCTCTGCTTGCTGCTCAATTTAATCAAATTCATTATGAAACATTACACTGGCGTTGGGAGCCGTAAAACCCCTAAGAAGTGGCTCGATGCCATGTGTCGAGTGGGCGTCATCCTTGAAGAGTGTGGCTATGTGCTTCGCTCTGGCGGCGCTGATGGTGCTGACGAGGCATTTGCTCGTTCAGTGACCGTAAAGGAAGTATATGTGCCCTGGGATGGTTTCAATGGCTTGGGATCAAATGTGATCTCAGGTGCCTGTGACAAGGCTCTTGCCATGGCTGAGTCAATTCATCCGGCTTGGCATAGGTGCTCACAAGGCGCTCAGAAATTGCACGGTCGCAACATCTATCAAGTGCTAGGCAAGGGATTAGATTCTCCTTCTGAGTTCCTTCTATGCTGGACACCAAATGGTGAGAAAGTGGGAGGCACCGCCACTGCTATTAAGCTCGCTGAGTCTAATGGGGTGAAAGTGTATAACTTCGGAAACAAGGCGCATGTGGCAGAGTTTCATGCGTTTCTAAAAACCATCCTAGCAAGTGCTGGGGTGATATAACCGCCATAATGGCAAAACAACAGGGAGAGGCATCTGAACTAGCACCTCAAATATTATTATGAACATCACATTTAAAGCAATGAAGTGGGTTGATTGGGTAAAAGCAGTTGAAAAGGCTGTCCATACGGATTACATGAACAACCAGGTGACTATGGAGGAAATATTATCAGCTCCACCATTAGACCCTGATAATTTAAACCAGTTCTGCGAGAATTTCCAAGCCCCTGAGTCGGAGTTTCCGAGCTACATATTTGTAAAGCACCCAAAAGAAGCAAACAGCTATTGGTTTGTCACAGCAATGTCGGCTGATCTCATATACCATCCACAGAGAGGGCATGGTAACTAGCACCTCAAATATTATTATGAAATACACACCAAAACCACACGTGGATCAAATCATCTGCGAGGAAACAGGGGAAGACTTCTACGAAATAATCCATGACGAGGAAGTTCTAGCCACCTTCGGTTTTGAAGAGGAAGCTAGAGACTTTATAGACAAAATGGCTAAAGTGACAGATTAGCTCTTCTTTCTAACGTAAGAGCTGGCAGCAGAGCAATGGTGCTTTGTTGCCGGCTAGCAACAACCTGAAATATTATGATTACAATTAAAAACATATTCCTACATGAGCAACCAGATGGGGGGCGCATAATTATCAAGCGAGTATCGGAAACAGAGCAACATCACTTCGTGTCTGATAATTTCATAGCCTTTAAATTCAACTCATCCGGCAATGAATGCGAAGAAACCTCATTCGACTGCATGGAGTCAGCAGCAGCATACATATCTGCAAACGCAGAATACTAACCAACCACCTATTATGACAGATAAAGAATTCAACACAGCACTAGAGTTTGAGCTAGAAATGGCAAGAGCAGCCTTCAGTGCTCAATACAAGCTCACTGAGCAAGCAGAAAGCAAACAATCAATCCTCCAATTTGAGAAGGACAAGGCTATGTCAAACATGACAGTGCTAAAGGCTCAAGTGAGCAATTTAGCTAAAATAGCTAATCACGCACTACCGATGAACGAAATAGCGGTGGTGAAAGAAAGACTAGAACTAATAATAAAACTAACATCATGATCACATACCTAGTAGAACTAAAACTAAACATTGGGGGGCATGAGAAATATGTTCAACGATTGATAATGGAAAACACTCGCATATCAGCGGGTGTGCAAGCAATGAAAGATGAGTGCCATTACGAATTTGGTGGTGGTGCTGAAATGATGAACCAGGATGAATGTAGCGATGATTTTGGCGACATGATTTACCAAGTGTATAAAATCACAGAAGTGGAGCCTAGTCACCTAGCCATACTAAAGACATACCTAAAATAACCAACCAACTAACATTATGAATACACATCTAGAATTAAACGATATAATAAAAGGGGCAGAAGAACTGTTCAAAGAAGAGGGAAACATAAGTATCAGAATTAATGACGAAAAGTGCTGACTAACTCAACAAATTGTCGCTAGGTCTAGCGCTAAAATAGGAGTGAACAGCTCCTGGAGTATTGTAAAAGATGAAGAAGGAAGACTAATTCACACCGTCACCCCTGATTATCAAGCAGCTATAAAAAACATGAGTGAGCATAAATGGCGGAAATCCTTTGAGATTTCACTATCCAGCCTAATCGAAGCAATGAAAAAACACCAAACCAACTAACATTATGAATAACCAAAAACAAGCTGGAGAGCAACTCAACTTCGTTCTAAATGACGAAAAAAGACAAACCAAGGTGCAGAGCCACTTAGCCTTCATCAAGGGTATGACAACGAAAGCAGCCACCCTCACCTTTAAGAAGGGGACGATAAACTACAAGGCCGTAAAGTGGGCCTACTTCGTAGCAAAAGGGATTGTCATAGCACCACACTTAAGCCAGTTTCGCTGGGAAAGTGGAGCCAGGAAGAGTGTAGTGACGGTGGAAAATGGCCACACCCACATCACCGTTAACATCAAAGCAGCGTGATCACAACAACCACAAACTAAATAACATTATGAATATTGAAGAAATAAAAAAACGACAAAAGATACTTGAGTCTCGGATAGCAGAAATCACAAACAACTTCAACTCCAGATGTGGGGTGAAAATTGACGAAATACAAGTAAGTAAACAAGGTGACAATCCATCAAGAATATACATTAAAATAGAAAACCCATTCTAATAAAAACATACACCCACCAACCATACAAAATCATGAAAAACGAAACAGATATGAAGGCTCAAGCAGCCCAGAACAAAGCAAGACAATTAGCCCCGGCTAAATCCTACACCACATTTGAAGATCAGAGGGAGGAGCCTAAGCTAGGGTTTTCCTCACTAAGCGTGAAGCTACCTGAAGATGAGGCATGCAGATGGTTTGAGGAGGAGTTTCACACCAACTTAGAAGGTTTTGAAGTGTGGACTGAAGCAGCCCCACATAGCGACCTTATTGTCCATAATCCAGAGGCGCTCAGCTACACAGCTAAAACAAGCGATGAAGATGACATGCTAGAGCTAGACATACCGTGCTATTTAAATTACTCACCATTCGCACATCTGAAATCTACAACCGATCTAATAAAGGAGAATAAAAGAGAAATGCACAGAAGTTTCCATGCAATGTCACTAGAGGAATTGAAAATGCACGAATGGATGAATAATTCATTCCGAAAGAAGGATAAACTACAGCTAGCCTTTAGCATATTCAAAGCCACACTATGGCTGTGCTGTGCAGCCTTCACTGCGTATTGCGCATATTCACTCATCAACCTACTAAGCCATGGATACTAATTCTGAACGAAATAAAGAGACAGATGAGCAGTGGGCATGTAGAATGCTAACACTCGCAGGAGCTGTAGAGGTGAAACAAAAGCCTCTTATCCCGGTAAAGGGAAACTTGTGCGTGAATAAATGCGACAACAAACGAGCGTCCATCTACTACGCTGATGAGGACAATGTAATTATTGCCTTCAACGAGCATGACAAGAAGCCATATACCATGGAGTCTTTTAACAAATATTGGCGAGTGTTATAGCTTGCCTTATAACTAGCGTAAGGCACTGTGAGCCAACCATGGTGCTTTATTGCTAACTAATCTAAACAAAACAATCATATGAAAACATTACAAGAAACATTCAACATAGTGAAGTCACACTTACTAAAGCAAAATAAAAGATGTGCAGAAGACGATGTATGTCTATACAGAAACGACGAGGGCTTAAAATGCGCCGTTGGAGCCCTTATAAACGATGACGAGTATAGGTCAGAACACAATGAATTAGGCTTACACACAGGACTAGTAAAAAACATGCTAACAGCTTCAGGAGTGAGCACAGACCGAGAATCAATGGACCTCATGCATGATCTTCAGTCCACGCACGACCAAATAGAACCCGAAAAATGGGAAGCAGGTCTAAAATTAACAGCAGTAAAATACAACCTAAACTACTAAATAACTACAAAAATGAAAATTGAAATAGAAAATCCACCAACACCACCTAAATATCATAAATGGGAGGTTAGAGGGCATGGATGGAAGAAAAAGGAAAAATGCAATTATGCATATTATGTGTCGGGTCGCTGGGATAAAATGTATAGCACTCCAACGGGTCATCACAATACATACTACCTAGAAGCAGTGCGCACCCATTATGATGACGGAGTGCCTATTGAGCTATCTCCATTCCCAGAGATGCCAGATCATGTCGAGAAACTAGAATATCACGGCACTCACATGAAGCCAGAGGACATGGGTGATGCTGATAACTACATCACATGTTACGCTGGTGGCACGGACTGGAGGCTGGCTGGTATTAAATACAAATACACAGATAGGTCACCTGTAGGATCTGGTCACCATTACGCCAGAGTATTCTTCAAGAAAGAAAAGCCTGCACCGACCGAGGAACTGCCAGAGTTCGAAGGATGGAAACACGATCTCAGCAAGGGTAAGTGGGGCATGAGCAAGGAAGAGATGCTTGCTATTGGCTGCGATGGGGTAACGCTGTGGTCTGCTGGGTCCTACGGGAAATTTAAACCCAAATTAGGCTGGCATTACGATGTTAAAAGTCAGTTCTACCTTCCAGCATACAAGGTGAAGGTTAAGCCAGCCAAGACCGAGCTTTCCGACCTGATCGGAGAGGATGGGCAGAAGATTGCTTATTTGATTAATGACATAGGAGGCGTAGCACCGTTTGAGTTATGTAAACAAGGCGAAAAATGGGACGATTACGCAATTAAAAGAAACACATTAATGGAAGACTGGAGATGGTCACACTCACCCTTCACAGCCTATGAACATGCACATCCATTCGTATTCTAACCATGGCCGAGCAAATAACAGAAAAAGGAAGCAATTCCCACATGTTCAAAAGAAAATCGAGTAAGTGGGAGAAAAAAGCCACCAACAAAGCCATTAGATCACTACCCAAAAGCTTAGGCAAATGGGTGGTGAAGAAGATGGTGATAAGAGGGTGGATAGACTAACCGAAAACCAACAACAACATCATGTTACATACAAAAAAAGAATACAGAGCAGCCCTAGAAGCAGCAGCAGAACACGCTGAAAACTGGCACAGAAGAGCCAGCTCAAAATGCTCAGCAGACTACAAGTGCTACTACACTGGCTACCAATGACCAGCAAATGCATTCGCTCTAAGTTTAGGGTATAAAGAAACAGGAAACCATGACGAGATAGCTACCACCGAAAATAAACAAAAAATGATAGTGAGAGACCTGAAAATAAAAACACATGCAACAGAGCCTATTGATGACTTCGTTGACATACTAATGGCAATAGTTAAAGAAAGCGGTCCTGAAAGTTACTTAGCAGACGTAGATAACGAAAAAGGCAAGAAAACAGCAAAAGCACTAAGAAAGTTTGCCGCCCACCTCTAATCCACATCTATGACAGGTTTCTGAGCCACCTTAGCGGGGGCTACAGATGAGAAATCAAGAGTCATTAGCTTGGAACCAGCTGCATCCTCTAAATCAACACCAAGTGTGCGTCTAGCAATAGTGTCTAGCGTGTCTAGATCTCGCACACTTTTAATCTTGATATGGTCAAATCCATTATCAATTAGCTTAGTGAGAACATCGTCAGTGACTTCCATCATGCGCTGGCGGTGTTCTTCTCTTTTAGCTACGAAGTCCACACGTTCTCCTCTAATCTTCTCCTTCAGCACTTCCATCTCTTCAGCCTTCACTTCACGCAAGGCCAGGGCCACCTTCTCTTTCATCACACCGGGGGTTTGCCATTCATCACGATAAGCCTTTGATTTAATAGCTTCATATTCAATATCAAAATGCTCAGCTGCTTGACGGAGAGAAAACCCACCATCCACACAAGCCACTTTAACACTCTCCCATTTAGTGAGGGACACTCTAGGATTAACCATGTCCTATCATTACCAGAGTTGATTCATCCTGTCTACAACAAACAGACGGCATGAGTTAACACAGGAAACTCAAGGCAAGCTGCGCCTCCATTAAGGGAATCAAGCACAAAACAATATGAATACTACAAATACATCAAATGGCATACTCGGAGAAGTGAAAGCAACCATCCAGGAGCGAGTGGCACAATCATTAAGCTCAGACCAGAAGGAGTTTTTCCTACGCATTGCACCAAACAATATATTGCTAGGCATTGAAAGCAGCCTAACTAGGGAGAAGAAAATGGGAGGGGAAGCGGTGACAATCAGTCCTACATGGGAGATGACCTTAGACGAAGCTCAGCAATACCTAATTGACCAGCAAGGTGAAATCAATGCATTTCAAAAGCTATGCACTCTGATAGAAGAGAAAGACGAAAAATTCACTAAAGATTGGCTTAATGTTACAGGAGAAGATAAATACAAAACAGTGGGACACAAAGGTAGCTTTTTCACCACCAATGAAGCTGGTGAGCCGTTAGATGGATTCAACATGTATATTGTGACAAACAGCTATGTGAAAAGAAATGGGGTGAAGGTATTTACTCCAAACTACATCCTCATCACTCCGGCAAACCTTCTGCCTATTGAAGTGATGACAAGAGTGGAAGAAATCATCAAAGAAAGAAAAGAATACGCAAACTCACAAAATGAGCTAAGCGAAATCTAATCAAATACAGGGGCAAGGCATCCTACACCTTGAAAAACACAACTACGAATTATGAGCAGTTATTACACAGACTTAGACGACGCGTTAGGCGCAGACGAGGAAGCTGAACAGTATCTCAGACAACGCGCACTTGAGCGCAGAAGAGATCAACTCAGAATACTCAGAATAACAGTCAACACCGTTAAAAATACACCCGTTAGGGGCGCAAAGGTAGAGGTTAAATGCAGTTGCGGAAATATATTCACAGCCAGAAAAGCCGATGTGGCAAGGGGGTGGGGGAAATACTGCTCAAAAAGCTGCAAGTCCACTTACAAGAACAACGGTAAAGGATGGAGATAACAAACCAAACAAACAAACAACGAATTATGAACCAAGAAACAAAAGAAATAATACAAGAAATCGCAGAGAAACTAGGAACGACAGCAGAGCACCTATGGGGCGTGCTGATCAAGCAAGCGGGGATAAACGCCATCACAGATGTGATCATTGCGACAATCACCATTTGTGTGTTCGCGTTCACTTTTAAATATGTGATGAAAAAAACCCATGTCCCAGAAAAAACAGAAGAAGAAAGATACCCAACAGCAGAGTGGGATGATGAGTTGGGAGTATTAGCACATATAATACTTCTTATTTTCGCGATAATCGCAGCATCCATAACACTAGCGTCCATATACACGGTGATAACAGCACTACTAAACCCTGAATACTGGGCACTAAAACAAATAATAGGATAATCTTATGAAACAAAAAAAAGAAATAATCGAAGTGATTGTTAAATACAAAATAAAATATGAATAATATAACATTAGACAACTACACACTAAATAAAATAGCATCTCAAATTGAACGTGACCTTGGAGGAAACCTTAGGTTTGAGCCAAACACAGAGCAGCAATTTGCTGATCACAAAGCCAGAGGGCTAGAAGTTTGGAAAGAGCAACAAACTCCACACCACCCATTCACAGTTCAAGTGCAAGGGATGAAGAAAACAGTGAAAATGAAAGGTGAGCACAATCCATCCACCTACAAAAGAGTGATGGGAGGAGTTTGGGCCAAGGTGTTTGCCACATACCCACCTGAGAAGTTTAGCCACCAACTCATCATCAACAACCACAACTACAGCACTGAAGTAAAGCTGATTGTCATGCCGGTGATGAGTGAGTTGGATAAGAACCATGAAACAAAAGTGGTGCTAGGCTATCGTGACTTCGACACAGTAGACCGTGAGTTCAACACCATCCAAAACTGTGAGAGCTTCAAATTCAGCCCTCATGAGATTGCTGGCTTGAGTATGGACGAATCAAGAAATGAAGAGCAAGAATACACCTTAACAGAAAGTGAAGAAGAGGGGCTCATGTGTGACATGGAAATAGCACTCATCCCTGAAGAAACAGATGGATTTCTACGTCAACTAGTAGAAGCTAGAGACGATCTAAAGAGCGAGATTGAAGCTGCGGCCCCGGCCTGGTAACACACCCAGCATCTAGTGAGCTATCCGCTCGCTAGGTGTTTTTTTTGGCTCGCTAATGAGTTTTATTGTAGGTCTGTAGCGTGTGAGCTCACAGCATCACAGGTGGACTGTATATGAAAAAGTATTTGAGTATTTAATTTTTAAGTATATGAATGATGAAAACAACTAAGCCTATGAGCAATACAGAAGAAAATAAATGTTGGAATTGTAAAGACATGGAACTAGATTCAACAAGATTGAAGGATTTGCCTTACGGTGATGATGGTCGCTGTGTTACAATCTGGATTAAGTTTTGTCCAAAATGCGGAACGATTCAAGAAATTGATAATTAAACTAAACCAACCAACTAAGCCTATGAGCAAAGAAGATAAACTAAAAGCCAGCAAGCCATGCATAAACAATGATGGAACAGCGAATAAAAATCATGTAAGAAAGATGTGGAATATTGCCCTCAATACAATGATTGATGATCAAAATAATAGTCTAGATGATGATGATTACAATGCTAGAGTAAATGAGTTTAAAGCAATGGCGAACCAACTAGCATCACACCCAACCAACTAACGACTATGAAAACACTGGAAAACTTAAATCAATCTACGCTCAATCTAAACACTCGCGCGCCAAGTGGGTTAGATACTGCGTCTTGTTCGATTTGTTTGATGCGTTTATTAAATCTTACAAAATATAGATACTCGTATCAAGCGAAGTGGTGGGAATTGGATGGGGAGGGGTGGAGAGATACTTACGAGCTATTTAATAATGACGAGTGGCAATACCTAGAAGTGTGGGAGAGTGATGGAACTGTTATAGCTACTTCACACGAGGAAGCTAAAGAATTAATATTTCAATCGGGGGTATCCAGAGACTCACTACTAACATTCAGTCTTCTCGGAGAGGTAAAAAATAATACCACAGGGAAGAGGCGTAAAAAACGTGCAGCATAATTCTTTTAACCAACAACCAACCAACTAAGCCTATGAGCAATACAACACAGTTACTAGAATTCCCAACAGTTGAGCAAGTGAGAGCACAAAAACTAAACTCTGTTCATCCCTACGCTTATTATATGATGACTGGCTATAGCGACTTTAGGCCCATAATGATCAAGTGTGGAATTGCATATCGTTGGGATGATAGCCTTCATGTATCCACAAGCCTATTCTGTGATGACTCAAGCTATCATAGTGTTCTCAACATGACAGCAATCGGTGACAACTTCAAACTAACACCAGTGAACCTATAAACAAATAACATGCACAGAAAAATTACACTAGAAAACGGTCACATTCATATAGGACAAGGACCATATCAGTCACTACAAGAAGTGAAAAAAGCCAACAGAGAAATGAAGCAGATGTGCGAAACGGGAGTAATAATACCTAATAACATATGCGAATTGTGCTACCACGATAAATCAACAGCGCTAACATGTAACCGTGATGATTGCAAAACGTCACACCAGTGAAAATATGAACGATACAGAAGAACAACTAAAAAAAGCAGAAGACTTAATACTAGCACTAGTCGAATCAACACCAAATTCAGTGTGGTTGTGCTGCCATGATGAAGCGGTGACATGGTTAGAAGACAGAAACGAATATAAAAGAAAACAAACCTATGAGCACACAAATAGCACGTGACAATGACGGAAAAGTAGTAGCCTACCTAACTTTCATAGACGCATATAAATACCAGGGCTTTTATTTCTCATTCCATAATTACATGGGAGTGGTGAAACTAAAGAAAAACTTAGACCCAGCTAAACGAGAAGGAGCTAAGTTCTGGAATGCCTTTGAGAAGTGGGACACCCTCACTATAAAGCAAAAAGAAGCCACCAAGATATTTGGATAATAACACTAAATAAATTATGAAATCAAAATTAAACACAAAACAACAGACAAAAATCACCTACCCAGTGTTGATGCAATCAACAGTAAGTAAACAAGTGGTTCTATTCACAAATGACACAACTGGAACAACAGTAAATGTCGGTGATAATACAACTCTAGAAACGGGGATACATTCAGTAACTTGGACAAAATCTACTAGTGATAACTGGAAGCGATATAAAGGAACCGTAAAACTCAGCAACGATTAGTAAATATAGAAAAAGAATCAAAATTATGAAACACTACGAAAAAGATCAATTAATGAGGACGGAAATGGAGCTCAAAATGGACATCAAAAATCTAAAAGAAGAGCTTAAAACTCAAAAAGAAGTGTTAACCACCTTCATTGCATGGAGTATGACGGAACTAGGGAAAGACAACGCCATGAAGCTCCTAGACATGCTAGAAGGAAAAACAGGCACACCAAAATCAATCAGCGAATAA
>Ga0209403_10004706_pt1 | contig 14680 bp, 10 predicted proteins | sample ArcticOcean_MG_C_8_FD_187440 | JGI IMG/M metagenome (GOLD analysis project Ga0209403, IMG submission 187440) | Marine microbial communities from western Arctic Ocean - ArcticOcean_MG_CB11_86 (SPAdes) (version 2) | ecosystem: Environmental > Aquatic > Marine > Oceanic | place: Arctic Ocean... | reverse complement strand
AAGGCTGGCTGGGAGCTGAGTGCGCACGGACTGTTCCAGCGCTCGCTGCAGTTCGAGCCCGACGAGGAAGCCGTTATTCAGGAGGCCTTGGAGAAATTCGAGACATTTTCCGGCTCACGCCCACGCGGCTGGCTCGGGCCCGGCGGCTACGGAGAGACCTTGAATACGCCTGATGTTCTCAAAAGGAACGGCATTGAATTTCTCCACGATTGGATGTTCGACGATACGCCGTTCTGGATGCGCACGAAACACGGACCGTTGCTCGGTATCCCCTATGCCTTGGACATGAACGACGTCATGACGTTTGCCCTCGATCGCAACACGGCGGACGAGTACTACGCCCGCTTCAAGGCTGCGGCCGACTACTTCGCCTCCGAGCCGGGCACACCGCCACGAATCATGACCATGGGGCTCCATCCGCACATCATCGGTGTGCCTTACCGTCTGGCAATGTTCGAGCGAACGATCGACATGCTCATGGACCGCGACGACACCATATTCGTCACGGGCGGCCAGATCGCGGACTGGTATTCAGATCAGGATCCGGAAGGCAAACGCCTGGTGGCGTAGCTGGTCACCGCATCGGATTCGGATCCTCGACGATGACACTTTCGTCGAATTGCGTTGTGACACAAGCTTGATATGGAGTACCTGTCGAGATACGGCCGCCGGTCTTGAGAGCCGACTGGAGCCATTCGAAACCGCGCTGCCCCAACAGTGTGTTATGACCCCAGAGGCCGACCTTCAAATACCGATCGATGGCGCCTTCCAGGTTCGCGCGTGGAAGTCTTGGAAAATAATTGGAGACAAGCTTGGCGATGGTGGATGCGGGCTGATGATGCAGCCACTTCAGGGTCCGGTACATGCCACGTGTGAGACCACGGAGAACATCAGGATTGTCCCGGGCAAAACTAGATTTCGTATAAAACGTGGTGTAGGCAACGTCGCCACGGTCGGCGGCCGCGCACCATACGTGCCCGTCTCCCTTGCTGATCAATTCATCGACGTACGGCTCGTAGAGCTGAATAACGTCGAGCTGTCCGGCGCGTAGCCCTGCAACGTTCTCGGCCATGGATCTGTCAGCGATTCGAGTGAGCGCATTGGGATCGATGCCGGCCAGGCGCAGGTCGTGCTGCAGGCAAAGCCATGGCGTTGGAACTTCGGCAACGGTTGCGATGCGGGCATCCAACAGATCGGACACGGCAAACGCTGAATTCGGCACGCGACCGACCAGAAAGAATGGATCGCGCGCCACGACTTGGCAGAAACATACTAGAGCGCAATTGGGATCCAACTCATAATGATGAAGCACGCGCGCGGGTCCGCCCCATGCGACGTCCGCCTTGCCTTCCAGGAGGGCGTTCGCAGTCTGGGTCGGGTCGGGCGACGTCTCGACGGTGACCTCGAGTCCTTCCGCCAGAAACGCGCGCCGCTTCAGTGCCGCGTAATACGGCACGTAGGGGACTCCCCGAAGGTTTTCGTACAGGGTGATTTTCATGGTGTGATTCTTCACGGGGCCAATTGCATTGTGGGATGGGTTGCAGACCTAAACCAGGAATGCGCTGATAATAGCCCGAGACGGCGGGGCCGGGGGAATCGGCGTGACTGACGAAACGACCACGATCGTCGACTCGGGGCTGCAGCGGGCCTTCATTTTGATTTCGCTGACATTCTCATCTGCCCTTCCGACGCTCAATGTGACCGTGGGCAATGCGGTACTCCCGCAAATGCGCGGCGATCTCTCCGCCGGGCTGGAGGAGATTTCCTGGGTCCTCACGGCCACAATGGTGTGCACCGCCATCGCGATGCCGACCGCCGGATGGTTCGGCATGCGATTCAGCCAGCGCCGTGCGCTCATCGTCTGCATCGTGGCGTTCACACTTGCTTCGGCCATGTTGGGGTTTGCCGACACGCTCGGGGAAGTCGTGTTTTGGCGCGCCTGTCAGGGACTATTCGGCGGCCCTATCTCGCCACTCTGTATCCCGGTCATCCTCAGCACCTATCCCAAACGGGATCACGGGATGGCGATGGCGTTGTGGGCAGGTGGTGTAATGCTCTCACCTATAATGGGGCCACCACTCGGAGGATACCTGACGGCCCTCTACGATTGGCACTTGACCTTTGTGTTCATGGTGCCCCTCGGGATTCTCACCTATTTTTTAGTCGTCTGGGCGATACCGGATTCGCAAAAACGTGCCGATCTCCGGTTCGATTGGATGGGATTTTTGGCGCTCTCCACTGCAGTGGCCGCCACTCAGATCATGCTGGATCGCGGCACCCGCCTTGATTGGTTTGAATCGGGGGAGATCACAATATGGGCCCTGGTCGCGGCCGGCGCGTTCTACGTTTTCCTCATTCACAGCTTGACCACGCGTCAGCCCTTCATGGACCTGCGTATCTTCCAGGACAAGAATTTCTCAATTGGTTGCACGTGTTTGCTTGTTTCCGGAGTCCTGACGTTTGCACCCTTGATGCTGCTTCCGACATTGCTGGGAGACCTGCGGTCTGTACCGGTGGAAACTATCGGACTCATGCTGATGCCACGCGGCCTCGGATTTGTGCTGGGCACGTTCGTCTTGGGCCGCCTGATCAAGGTCATCGATTCGCGTGTGATGTTGGCGCTGGGGTTCCTGATTGAGGCTGCTGCATTTTGGTACATGACGACTTTCGATCTCACCATTGGCTTGTTCGAAGTTTTTATCGCCGGCGTTGTCCTCGGTACGGGTGAAGCCGTCATGTGGACGCCGGTCGCCGCGATCACGTTCTCGACGCTGGCACCACACCGCCACGCCTACGGATCGGCGATATTTCAGTTTGGCCGGTTTTTCGCGAGCGGCATGGGCATCTCGGCGGCTGTCATCGTTCTCTCGCGATCGACCCAGAGCAACCATGCCACATTGAGCGAATTCATCTCCCCCTTCAACGAAACGCTACGAACCCAGAAATACGCTGCATTTTGGGATATTTCGAGCGTCGAAGGACTTGCGCGCCTTGATGCAGAACTCACGCGCCAAGCGGCCATGATCGGCTACATCAATGATTTTTGGCTGCTCATGGTCCTCACATTGGCGGTTATGCCCCTGATCTTGTTTCTCGATCGTCCTGGAAATTCCGAGTGATTTGATCCAGCCATCCTTACCCGTGAAGAAGGCGTGCCTGCTGGCCGTGACGCGACGGCGGTGGTAAACCCTGCTTAAGGTGGCGAATGTGTCGGAACTGCGTCCCGATACTTGCAGCCCACGATCCCGCCATACTGGGTAAAATTGCGCTTCGACGTTGGTTACAGCGGCGAGCACGGGAAAAGGCGTGACTGACGAATCAACCACGACCGTCGATTCACGACTGCAGCAGACATTCATCCTGCTCTCGCTGACGTTTGCCTCCGCGCTCCCGACCCTGAACGTGACGATCGGCAATGCCGTCCTGCCTCAGATTCGCGGCGACCTTTCCGCCGGACTCGAAGAGATTTCCTGGGTTCTCACGGCCAACTTGGTTGCCACGGCGATTGCCATGCCCACTGCCGGCTGGTTCGGTATGCGCTTCGGTCAACGGCGAACGCTTATCGGCTCGGTCATTGGTTTCACGATCGCATCCTCAATGCTCGGCTTTGTCGACAGTCTCGAAGGAGTGGTATTTTGGCGGGCTGTACAAGGTCTGTTCGGAGGACCGATCCCGCCGATCTGCATGCCGATTCTATTGAGGTCCTTCGCCAGGTCGGAACATGGCTGGGTGATGGCGGTATGGTCGGGCGGCGTGATGCTCGCCCCTATCCTCGCGCCACCACTGGGTGGCTATCTGACCGAACTCTACAACTGGCGCTTCGCCTTCCTCTTCATGGTCCCCGTCGGAATCGTGACTTACTTCCTGGTCTTCGCCGCCATCAATGAGTCCAAGCGGAATTTGGACCTTCGTCTCGACTGGTTCGGGTTTCTGGCACTCTCCGTCTCTGTCGCCGCGACGCAACTCCTCCTGGACCGTGGCAATCGGGTCGACTGGTTCGAATCTCCCGAAATCATCGTCTTCGCAGTCGTCGCAGGGGCCGGGTTCTACGTCTTTCTGGTTCACTGCCTAACCACCCGGCAGCCTTTTGTTGATCTACGCATATTTTTGGACCGGAACTACGCCGTCGCGTTCGCCTGTTGGTGTGTGTCAGGGATCATGACGTTTGCACCCTTGATGCTGCTGCCGACCCTGCTCGGTCGACTTCGGGACGTTCCCGTCGAAACCATCGGTATTATGCTAATGCCGCGCGGCGTGGGATTCGTGATTGGTGCCGTCATTGTGGCCCGGCTTATCAGGGTCATGGACTCCCGCGTGCTCCTCGCGTTTGGCCTGGCGTCACAGGTTCCGGCGTTCTGGTACATGTCGACATTTGACCTTGGCGTGGGCCTGCCCGAGGTCTTCGTCGCGGGATCGATCCTGGGGCTGGGGGAAGCCTTCACCTGGACGGCGGTCGCCACCATCGGGTTCTCAACCCTGACGCCTAGCCTACAAGGATACGGGGCCGCGATATTTCAATTCGGAAGATTCTTCCTGAGCAGCGTTGGCATCTCCTTGATGGTCACGGTGTTGGCCCGTTCGACGCAGGTTAATCATGCATCGTTGAGCCAGGGCATTTCACCCTTCAACGAATCGCTCCGGGTCACCAATCAGAGTGGATTGTGGGATATCGAAGTTTTACAGGGGCTGGCGCGCCTTGAGAACGAACTCACCCGCCAGGCGACGATGATCGGATACCTCAACGATTTCTGGCTGTTGACGTTGCTCGCCGCTGCCGTGGTGCCTCTCGTACTGCTGCTCAAGCGCCCACGCCGGGAAAGGACCGCGGCGGCCGAAGACACCTCCTCGTCCAGGGCATGAGTGATCAACTCACAGAAGTCGTGGAATCGCGTGCGCACCGCGCGGCGATCCTCGTCATCCTGGCACTGGCCGCCGCCTTACCCACCATCAGTCTGACGGTCGCCAATGCGGTGCTTCCGCAGATGCAGGGGGACCTTTCAGCCAGCCTCGAGGAGGTTTCATGGGTCCTCACGGCGGCGCTGGTGTGCACAGCGATCGGCGTGCCTACGTCGAGTTGGTTCAGCATGCGGTTCGGCCGCCGCCGGTCATTGCTTGTATGTCTGACGATGTTCACCATCGCCTCGATGATGTTCGCCGTTGTATCGACGCTCGAAGAAGTCATTCTTTGGCGGGCACTCCAGGGACTGTTCGGCGGTCCGATCCCGTCGCTGTGCATGGCTGGCATTCTCGATACCTTTCCAAAGAAGTTGCATGCAATGGCCCTCGCCATCTGGTCAGGCAGCGTTATGCTTGGACCGATCATGGGGCCGCCGCTCGGCGGCTTCATGGCCGAAGTCTACGACTGGCGCCTCGCCTTCGCATTCCTGGTCCCCTTCGGCGTTCTCACGGTATTTCTAGTAGTGGCCGCCCTCCCCGAGACCAGGAAATTTCCAAGCCTCCACCTCGACTGGCTTGGATTCGGCTCATTATGCTTCGCGGTAGCAGCCGTGCAGTTGATGCTCGATCGCGGGAACCGTTTGGATTGGTTCGAGTCGGCGGAGATCGTGATCTGGGCGATCATTGCCGGTTTCGCAATTTACTATTTCACCGTCCACAGCCTGACCACGCGGCAACCCTTTGTCGACCTGCGTATCTTTCTCGACAAGAACTGGCTGATCGGCAGTGCCTGTATGGCCATTTCCGGTATGCTCACGTTTGCCCCACTAATGCTGTTGCCCAACCTCCTGGCGCAGTTGCGAGGCCTTCCCGTAGAGGTCGTCAGCTTGATGCTGATTCCAAGAGGGGTGGGCTATGCGATCGGGGTCTTTGCGCTGGGCCCCCTGATCCGCTTCATGGACGGCCGACTCATGCTGGCATTGGGATTCGTCATACAGGCCTGCGGCTTCTGGTACATGATGAATTTCAACCTCACCGTGGGACCGATGGAGGTCTTTTGGGGGGGGACGATCCTGGGTATTGGTGAAGGGGTAATGTGGACGCCGATGGCCTCGATCACCTTCCTCACCTTGGCGGCGGGCCTCAGGAGTTATGGCGTTGCGATCTTTCAATTTGGGCGCTTTTTCGCGAGCGGCGTTAGCATCTCGATCGCCGTCGCTTTGCTGACATATTCCACCCAAGTCAATCGCGCGATGCTGAATGAGAACATCTCACCCTTCAACGAAGCTCTTCACGACCCGATCTACGCCTCCGTCTGGGATCCAACGACGCTGCAGGGCCTCGTGCGCATCGACAGCGAACTATTTCGCCAAGCTGCGATGATCGGTTACCTCAATGACTTCTGGGCGCTGCTGCTGCTGACCTTGGCAGTACTGCCTCTGATCATGCTGCTCGATAAGCCACCGAGGTTAGGGTAAATGGACGTCCCTGAGCCCGGCAGGCATCGGATTTGACTGACTCGAACGGCATGGCAAGCGAATCGCATACTGACGCCCCGCAGTCGATGGTCATCGACTCTCCGTTCCGGCGCACCATTATCCTTGTGTCGGTCACCATCGCTGGTGCGCTTCAGACCCTCAGTGCAACCATTGCCAACGCCGTCCTGCCGCAGATGCAGGGTGATCTTTCCGCCGGACTGGAAGAGATTTCGTGGGTCCTGACCGCCACCATGATCGGCACGGCGATCGGCATGCCCTCGGCGGGCTGGCTTGGCATGCGGTTCGGTCGCCGAAAATCGCTGCTCGTCGCCCTGACAATTTTTACCATCGCGTCTGGTGCCTTGGGGATGGCCACTAGTCTTAACGAGGTCGTGTTCTGGCGTGCCATTCAGGGACTGGCCGGAGGCCCCATGCTTCCCCTCACCATGCCGATCCTTTTGGAGGTTTATCCCAAGAAGCACCACGGCATGGTCATGGGGTTCTGGGCTGGCGGAAGTATGCTGGGGGCGGTGTTCGGTCCGCCGATCGGCGGGATCCTCGCCGAACTCTACAATTGGCGCCTGGCCTTCGTGTTCATGGTTCCGGCCGGCGTGATCGCGCTCTATATGATCGCCCTGACGGTTCCCCGATTTTCGCGCCGGCCGACGCTCCGTCTCGATTGGATCGGATTCATCAGCCTGGCGACGAGCCTTGCCTCGGTTCAAATCATGCTCGATCGCGGGAATCGGCTCGATTGGTTTGAATCACGAGAGATTGTCACCTGGGCGGTACTCGCCGCGGCCGCGCTGTATGTATTCATCACCCGCTGTTCATATGCGCGTCAGCCATTCATCGACTTACGCATCTTTCGGCACAAAAACTTCGCCATCTGCGCGTTTTGCATGGTGGTGGCGGGCGTGACCTCGTTTGCTGGAATGATGCTTCTGCCATCATTCCTGGGCCGACTTCAGAACATGCCGCTGGAAACAGTGTCATTGATGCTCACGCCGCGCGGCCTTGGGTTCATGACCGGCATCTTCATTCTCGGGCACCTCATCAAGGTCATGGATCCACGCGCCATGTTGGCGCTGGGCTTTGCGATCCAGGCCGTAGCCGGATGGTATATGACGACCTTCGACCTATCCGTGGGTCTTTACGAGGTATTCATCGCGGGCATGGGTCTTGGAATGGGGGAAGCCGTATTGTGGATACCGCTCGCCATGCTTGCGTTTTCCCCGCTTCCGCAAAGCCTGCACGATTACGGCGCCGCCGTTATCCATGCATCGAGATTTTTCGGCGGCGGCTTGGGAATTTCACTGGGCGTTACGATCCTCGCCCGCTCTACGCAGGCCAACCGCGCCGAACTCAACGAGAATCTTTCTCCATTCAATGAAGTGTTCAACATCACCGCGACGCAGGGTTTTTGGGATCTGTCGAGCATCCAGGGGCTCATGCGGCTTGATTTTGAGGTCTTCCGACAAGCCGCAATGATCGCGTACGTGAACGATTTCTGGGCGTTGGCCGTGGCCGCTCTCGTCGTAATGCCTTTTATCGTCTTCCTCGATCGTCCGCGCAGCATCGAATAAGCCGGCTTGCCCAATCTTCAAAAAATGATGATCCGGGTTCCCTTGAGGACCAAACCATGAGCGACGAGGAACAGCTCCTTACCGACTCGCCGCTGCAGCGCACAGCCATTCTCGTCACAACGGTGCTGGCGAGCACGCTGCCCACGATCAACATCACCGTCGTGAACGCGGTCTTGCCGCAGATGCGCGGTGATCTTTCGGCCGGGATCGAGGAGATTTCCTGGATCCTGACCGCGACCCTGATCGCGATGGCGATCAGCATGCCCACGGCAGGCTGGGTCAGCAATCGTTTCGGTGGCCGTCAGTCAGTGCTCGCCATGACGCTGGCTTTTACTTTGACCACGGCCATGCTCGGCTTCGCGGGCACCATCGAAGAGGTTGTCTTCTGGCGGTTTTTCCAGGGTTTCTTCGGCGGGCTGGTTCCATCAATCTCGATGGTCCTCGTGCTCAACGCCTACCCGAAACGCCAGCACAGCATGGCCATCGCATTCTGGGCGGGTGGCATCATGATCGGCCCGGTGATCGGACCGGTGATCGGCGGTTATCTGTCAGAAATTTACAATTGGCGCCTGGCGTTTGTGTTCATGGTGCCTTGGGGCATCGTCGCCTATCTGACTCTGGCGGCGGTTCTTCCGGCGACTCCAAAACAAGCCAACCTGAGACTCGATTGGTTTGGGTTCCTGACACTCGCAACGGCGCTGGCCTCCGCCCAACTGCTGCTCGACCGCGGGAATCGGCTCGACTGGTTCGAGTCAGACGAGATCGTGACCTGGGGCGTCCTGTGTGGCTTCGCTTTCTATCTCTATCTCGTACACAGCGTGACCACGCGACAGCCGTTCATCGACATCCGGGTGTTTGGCAACCGGAATTTCACGATCGGTTGCACCTTCATGTTCGTAAGCGGAGGCATAACGTTCGCCCCACTTATGCTCCTACCCACCCTTTTGGGTGATCTGCGGGATGTTCCCGTTGAGACGATCGGCATCCTGCTGACCCCGCGCTCCGTGGGGTTCGTGTTCGGAACCTATGTCCTCGGTCGAATGATCAATGTGCTCGATGCCCGGCTCATGCTGGCTTGCGGCTGCGCGGTTCAGGCGTCGGCATTCTGGTACATGTCGACCTTCAACCTCACGGTCGGCACAAGCGAAGTCTACATCGCGGGAATGATCCTGGGGCTTGGTGAAGGAGTCTCTTTCACGCCACTTGCGGCTATCACGTTCTCGACTCTTGCCCCACAACTCCGCAGTTACGGCGTTGCCGTGTTCCACTCATTCCGGTTCTTTGCGAGTGGTGTGGGAATCTCCATTGCCGTCGCCCTGTTGACCAGATCCATGCAGACCAACCGCGCGGAGTTGAACGAATCGCTGTCCTTGTTCAACGAACTGATGCGGTTTCCCGAGAACATTGGCCCTTGGAGCCTGTCGAGTATCGAGGGCTTGGCGAGCCTTGAGTACGAGATGGTCCGTCAGGCCGCCATGATCAGCTACGTCAACGATTTCTGGATTCTGATGATTATCGCGCTGCTGATCATTCCACTCGTCCTGTTGCTGGACCGGCCTCCGGTCACCCAGTAACGTTGTTTCACGAACAATTCGGCGGATAGAGGGCTTCCTTCATAGAACCATGGCGATCAGGGAACAGAAGAGACAGCAGAGCTATGCCGGCTACTTCCACCGGGACGTGCCCGGTGAAGACCCGGAACTGACTCACGTCGCGCCGAACACATCCATGGGAGAATTGTTCCGCCAGGCTTGGCAGCCTGTTTGCCTGGCGCATCAACTCGCCGATCTACCGCTGGCGGTACGGATTCTTGGTGAAGACCTCGTCGTATACAGGGATCGCGCCGGCCGGGTCGGCGTCTTGCACCGCCACTGCAGCCATCGCGGAACGTCCCTCGAGTTCGGCATCGTATCCGAGCGTGGCCTGCGCTGTTGCTACCACGGCTGGCTGTTCGACGCCGATGGTACGGTCCTCGAGACACCTGGTGAACCTCCGGAATCCAAACTCAAGGCATCCTTCAGGCACGGCGCTTATCCGGCCATCGAACATCAGGGCCTGATCTTCGCCTATTTGGGCTGGGCCGGGACTGAACCGGCATTCCCCCAGCTCGATACCTTCAACACCCCTGGCGACACGCTGGTGCCCTTCTCGCTCTGGCATCCCTGCAACTGGCTGCAGGTGCTGGAGAACTTCATGGACCCCATCCACACGATTTTCCTGCACAGCGACTATGGCGAGATCCAGTTATCCGAAGCATATGCCGCGCCGCCCGAACTGCACTGGCAGCAAGTCGAAGGTGGGATGATCTGCGTGTCGTCACGGCGCCTCGACGACGATCACGTCTGGATACGCACCAATCACCTGCTACTGCCTAACTTCGTGCAGGTCGGAACATTGTACGAGGACGGCAAGGAGAAGAACTTCAGCCGCGCCGGCATTACCCGCTGGATTGTACCTCACGATGATACCCATTGTTCGATCATCGGCTGGCGCCACTTCAATGAACATGTGCCGTCACTACAGCTTGGTGACCCCGATGCTTGCGGCGTGGACAGCATGGATGCAATCGGCCAGTCAGGCGGACGGCCTTACGAAGAAATGCAACGGAATCCCGGCGACTGGGACGTCATGGTGAGCCAGCGCCCCATCGCTGTGCACGCCCTGGAAAATCCTGGAACCACGGACCAGGGTGTGATGATGCTCCGGCGGATTTTGCGCATGTCCGCGCGCGGAGAATATTCAGGACCCCTGCCGCTTCGGGACTCGGAGGGACCGATCAAAACACAGACCCAGGACACGGTCCTTCGGGCGCAATTGCCCTCTGGCGCAGACGAACGCGCATTCCTGCGCGACTTGGGAGAACGTGTAACGGCGGCAATTGTTTCGGGCGAGGAGTTGGCGGATCAATCTCGGATCGGTCATATTCGTAGGCGCATTGCGACATTGCCGTTCGACTGCCCGCCCGCCGCATGACGGCAAGGTTATTCGCTAACCTGGACTGAAAGACCGGAGCCCAGAAACATGAAACTCAACGCTAACGGCATCGACATCAACTATGTCCTCGAAGGGCCAGAAGACGCTCCGGTGGTCACCTTCAGTCATTCCCTCGGCAGCTCAATGGCGCTCTGGGAAGCGCAAGCCGCCCTGCTCGCAGATCGATTTCGGGTGCTGCGCTATGACAACCGTGGTCACGGTGCTACCGAAATAACACCTGCCCCATATTCGTTCGAACAATTCGCCGAAGATGCCTTTGCACTGTTGCAGGCATTGGGCATCGCGCGCACCCATTTCGTCGGCCTGTCGAACGGCGGCATGATCGGGCAGACCCTCGCGCTGGCCCACCCCGAAGTGATCCGCAGCCTCGTGCTCTGCGACACCACCAGCCGCCCGCCGCCGCCCGCCATCCCTATTTGGGAGAAACGTGCCGTGACCGCCCTTTCTAAAGGGATGGACCCGATCGTTCAGACGACGATCGATCGCTGGTTCAATCCTGAAGCCCGCGAACGCGACCCGGAAACCGTTGCCCGCTTCGCCGAACTCATTCGCACGACCTCCCCTGAAGCCTACGCCGCCTGCTGCCGCGCCATCCAGAATGTCGACTTGACGGACCGCATCCACACTATCGCGGTTCCGACGCTCTTGCTCGTTGGTTCGGAAGATGTCGGCACTCTTGTCGAGGAACACGAGATCATACGTGACCGCATCAAAGGCTCGGAACTCGTGGTATTCCAGGGTGCCGCGCATCTGTCGAACCTCTGTGCCCCAGAGAAATTCAACGCCCGGCTCTCGGCATTCCTCGACGAAAATGCCGACGCCTAAGGGGAAGCCAGCTTTGGTCTCAAGGCCGTCACCGATCGAGGGTGCCCGCGTTTGGCACGGCCCTGACATGGTCACGCACAGTGATAGTTGGACCTACCGGCTCACTGACGGAGAACTCGCGGAACTCGATTCGGCTGTTGAGCGGACAAAATCGCTCGGCGTGGACGTGGTGGACATCAGACGCGAAAATTTTCCGCTGCCAAGGTTGGAAGAAACGCTGCGTCAGGTGCGGGACGACCTGTTGCACGGCGCGGGCTTCGCGGTCATCCGTGGATTTCCCGTCGAGCGCTACGGCCCTCAGGAAACCGCGATCGCCTATTTTGGCCTCGGATCTCACCTGGGCGAATCTGTCTCTCAGAATGCCAGAGGTCATGCACTGGGCCACGTCTGTAATCTGGGCTTCGGCGACAGCCTGTGGACGGTGCCGACCGCGCGCGGTTATCAGACCGCGGAGAAGCTCATATTCCACACCGACGCCGCGGATTTGGTCGGATTGCTATGTTTGCGAACCGCGAAATCCGGTGGGCTGAGTCGAATCGCCAGTACAGGTGCCGTCTTCAACGCGGTGCTCGAGTCCCGCCCCGATCTGATAAAGCCATTGATGGAGCCGATATACCGCGACCGGCGCGGCGAAATTCCCGAAGGACGTGAACCCTGGTACCGGCTACCGGTCTTCAACTTGCACAAGGGGCGCTTACTGACGAACTACGTCCGCAGTGTCATTCAAAAGGCTCAACGGTTTCCGGAAGCGCCCCGATTGACCGACGACCTGGTCGAGGCGATGGATCTGGTCGATAGCATCGCGGCCGACCCGGCCATGTATCTGGAGCTTGAGTTCGAACCCGGCGACATTCAATTTCTCTGCAACCACTACATCACACATTCCAGAACGGCCTATGAGGACCACCCCGGGCCTGACAGGAAACGGCATCTCCTGCGCCTGTGGCTGGCCTGCGATGATGGCCCGCCCCTGCCAGCCCCCTACGACGAATTCATGGGCAAGACCACATCGGGCCGACCGAATGGCTACCTGATGCCCGGCGTCCAACTCAGCGCGCCCCTCGAAGTCGAATACGGCGGCCCCGAAGACCGCCCGGCGTCATAAGTCCAATCGGGCAACGTTCAAACTCCCAAAGATCAGTTAACCACCGAGGACATCGAAATCACTGAGGGATCTCGCGAGCGTAGCTGCTCAGCCTTAAGAATTCTCAAGCCGGCAAGTTGAACAATTGGTATGTTTAATGAGGCGCGTAGCGCCTCTACAAATCCCAACAGACAACTCCCAAGCGATTAGGTGTGTCGCTATGCGCTTGTTGGAGCCACCGAACGAACTCCCTCAGTGTCCTCGGTGGTAAAATGATCCACCCCAAGCACCGCATCCCTGCGGACAAGGACCCGCTCAAGCCGCCGTTTCGCCCCCGGCATACTCTGCCGTGAGAACTTTCAGTCCGCGTTCAATTTCGGCCTGGCGCTCGTCCCCTTCGTAGTCGTCACCTGCGAAGATCGCCTGGATCACCTTGCGGCCGAGTTCCAACATCATTTCCCGGTCGTCGACATCTGGCCGCTCGGGAATGCGCAGGATCGTATCGTGCGTGTAGGTATGGATCACGCCGCTGTCGCGCATTTTGTCAGCCGGTTGCGGAACGCGGGTTTCACTGTGTGCACCGTTCCGCAAAATGCGCCGCATGCGGACCACTCCCTCGTCGCTGGCACCACGATGTTCGAGACCGTGAATCGCGATATCGCGCTGGCTGATCTGGGCCTCGTAATCTCCCGGGGTGCGCTGCTTTTCCTCGTAGGGCCGCTCACCCGTCTGGCCAAAGAAATCGACGCTGTTGTCGCCACACTCCTCCGGCTTACCCAAACTGTCGGGGTCGATGTTGGTGTTGAAGTGGCGGAAGCCAATGATCCAGCAGTTCGTGTCGTCGATCGGCACCGTCCAGCGTGTGATACTTGCGCGGCCGAAGTGCTTTTCCTTGTCCGCATCCTCCCACAGGGCCGCAACCTGTCCCAGGTTCGGCGCCAGGAAGTGATTGCTGCGCACCCAGACCATGTCCCCGACGCGCCGGCAGTTGATGTAGTACATGCCATCGTCAAGCTCGCCGAAATCCACCGTCGGCATGTTCCCCCAGGCTTCCGTGAACTGAACGTTGGTCAGATTCGTGTGGAGGAACACGGCATGGACCGGATCCATGAAGTTCTCGGCCACTTGAAGCCAGTTGCAGGGATGGTGGATCGAATACGGCACCAGCTTGTTGTCGCGCGGCCATTCGAATGTGTCGAGAATGGGGAAGTCCGGTTTCTCTTCGGGCGGCCCCATGTAGGCGAAGACGAGACCTTTGTATTCGATGGCCGGATAAGCCCCATGGTAGAAGCTGTCCTTGAGTTTTGACTCGGGGGGCTCGCCGGGCGTCTCGAGGATGCGACCATCGACGTCGAACAGCCAGCCGTGATAGCAGCAACGAATACCGTGCTCCGCTACGATCCCGTATTCGAGCGACGTCCCACGATGGCTGCAGTGCTTGTGCAGCACGCCGACGCTCCCGGATTTATCTTTGAAGACGACCAGGTCCTCACCCAGAATTCGAGTGGCATACGGCAGGTCGGTCAGGTTGCTGGAGAGCGCGATGGGGTGCCAGAACTTGCGCAGATACTCGCCGCTCGAAGTTCCCGGACCGATTCGGGTGAGTTCGGGATCTTCGCCAGGCACCTCGCTCAGGAAGTAGCCGGCAAACGGCTCGTTGGGGACCTTTTCCTGCACGCTCATTCACTCACTCCCTCGTACTTTACATTAGAGATGGCGAATTCGTTTCCATCCGCCGATCGGGTCATCCTAAGGGTTTATCCTCAAAGGGTTCAGACAGCGGGATGGAATTCATCCAGATTATCATGAATTTGTGA
>Ga0209403_10004705_pt1 | contig 14681 bp, 19 predicted proteins | sample ArcticOcean_MG_C_8_FD_187440 | JGI IMG/M metagenome (GOLD analysis project Ga0209403, IMG submission 187440) | Marine microbial communities from western Arctic Ocean - ArcticOcean_MG_CB11_86 (SPAdes) (version 2) | ecosystem: Environmental > Aquatic > Marine > Oceanic | place: Arctic Ocean... | reverse complement strand
CGCCACCTTGCTTCGATACCCATCACTCGCAACAAAAGACCTAGCCATGAGTAGGCGAGCGGTCACGAACGCCACGTGATCTACGACCGCCTAGCCGACCTCGTGGTCCTTGGCCACGGCCTATTCATTCTGTTTGTTATCTTCGGTGCGTGGCTTGCGCTTTTGCGCGGCTGGCGCAAGCCAATACTGTGGCTACATGTGCCCGCATTGACTTGGGGGGCGGCCACCGAGTTCTTCGGCATCGTGTGTCCTCTTACTTATCTGGAAAACTATCTTCGCGACAAAGGCGCGTCCGATGTGTATTCCACCAGCTTTGTCGAACAATATCTCGTCCCCTTCGTCTATCCCGCCGAGTTAGATCGAGAAATCCAATGGCTTCTGGGCGTTGCGTTGGTGGTGTTCAACCTGGTCGCTTACCTATGTTTGTGGTGGCGTTTTAAGTTCGAAAGTCGCGGCTGAAGAGGGTGTCGCAAAACACCCTCTTCAGCCCTTATTCCGCTCCGCACTCGCACATCCATGTGCTCGCTAGGCAACAAAATCAATCACTTAGCAGTGGTCGCTTTTGCTTGGCCATCCTCCTGGTCATAAGGAGGCCAGAACTCAGAGGCTGTTTAACGACAGCCTCTGAAGCCGCTACTACAGAAATATTCGTGGACGCAGGCTTTGCTTATGCCTAGGCTCGAGGTAGCGTTGTGCCCTTCATCCAGGGACCCACTGCATGATACTGGTAAAAATGCACTCGCCGTATTGCTCGGGCTTATCGTGGGCGGCGGCGTCAATATGAGCTTGGTGGTAGTGGGACCAATCACCGTTCCACCGCCAGTGAGCGTGGGCGTAACCGATGCGGATGCGATGGCGGCCGCTAGCTATTCAAAGCGCGCCACTTCGTGTTTCCGTTTCTTGCTCACGCGCTCGGAACCCTCGTTGGCGCATTCGTTGCATCGCTCGTCGCGGCAACGTACCGGGCCCAACTTGCGCTTGTCATCGGTGTGTTTTTTCTCGCGGGCGGGGTTACCGTTGCAATCATGATCCCGGCGCCCGGTTGATTCATAGCGATGGACCTGATCGTTGCCTATCTTCCCGCAGCGTGGGCCGGATTGAAAATCGCTCAGTATCGCCTACCGGATACTGCGACGCTTGCGTGACTAACCTAGAAGCATGAGCCAGGAAATAACCCGCGTTGCTGCATATGGCTTGCTGAGGACCGATACCACGATTCTGCTGTGCCGCTTTTCCCCAGCCGTGCAAGGCTTTGCCGGATATTGGACGCTGCCCGGCGGTGGATTGAATTTTGGCGAGGACCCAAAAGCTGCGGTGGTGCGCGAAGTAGCGGAAGAAACCGGCCTCGAAGTGGAAGTAGGAAGCCTCGCCGGCGTCGACTCTCGCCACATGCAACGCGACTCGCTCCAAGTCCATTCCATCCGCATCATTTATCACGTCGCACTCGTCGGCGGCGAGCTCACCTTTGAAAAGGACGGCACCACCGACATGTGCGAATGGGTTGAGCAAGAGAACGTCGAACGCCTGGACTTGGTCGACCTCGCCGAGGTAGGGTTGGCGCTCGCATTTCAACAGTGAAGATGACAAAGCTTGCGCAACGAATTGGGCTGTGCGCCCAGCTTTCGGGGGCGTTTACGTTACACTCCGGCGCAATATCGGATACGCATTTCGACAAATACCTCTTTGAGTCTAATCCGTTAATACTGAACTCAATCGCCGAAGAAATGGCCTTGGTCCCAGCGGAAACTGAAATCTTGGCCGGCTTGGGATTGGGCGGTATTCCAATGGTCACTGCCCTCAGTCGCGTCACGCGACTACCCGCTGCATTTATTCGTAAGGAAGCTAAAGCCTATGGCACATGTAAGTATGCCGAGGGCCTTGACCTTCGCTCGGGTTGCGTGAGGTTAGTCGAAGACGTGGTTTCATCCGGCACGCAATCCTCGATCAAGTACACAAACTCCGTTCCGACGGCATAGCGGCGACGACGGCTTTGTGCGTCATCGATCGCGAAACAGATGGGCGCGAAAGCCTCGTCGTAGGCATCGATGGCGTTGACGGTGCATGGACTCCTACGACTACGCTGCGCTGCGCTGCAAGATTCGCTGTTGGAGCCACTGCAAGCTGGTGGGTCGGGGCGCTATATCGAGGCCGTATTCGATCACCAGTTGGACCAAGCCGTGCACCAGCCCGTGCAACGTGTCGCGCAGCCAAGTATTTTGTTGTTCGACGGAATTCTCTTACACCGTCCAGAATTAGCTGGCTATTGGGACTACTCGATCTTTCTCGTTGTCAGCCGCCGCGAAACGCTCGTGCGCAACATCGCGCGCCCCGGTGGCAACGATATCTCGCCCGATCCAGCCGACCCAATCCATGCACGCTACGTCGAGGGGCAAAACCTCTACCTTGCGCAATGCAAACCAAAACAGCTGGCAACGCACGTCATTAACAACGAACATTTCGATCGGCCATTTTTTGACGACCCATCTGATACTCCGGAGCCAAAGCAATGAACAAAACCTATCGCGGATCCTGCCATTGCGGTGCGTCACAATTCGAGGTCGACATGGACCTCGATCACGTACGCGTGTGCGATTGCTCCGGATGCCGCATGCGCGGCGCGCTCAACCACCGGGTCGGTAACGACGATTTGCGATTGAGTACCCCGTTGTCCGCCCTCACCTTGTACCAGTGGCATACGAAGACGGCCAAAGACTACTTCTGTCCGACGTGTGGCGTGCAGCCGTTTCGTCGGCCGCGGACCGCACCCGAACTATGGACGATCAATGTGCGCTGTCTACATGATGTCGAGCTCGACACACTTCGGATCGAACGTGTACACGGCAGACAGCTCGAATAGCGGCCAACCCCGCTCAAAGGAGACCGCATTGTCCAACCCATCTGGCCGCAACGTAAAGCCATTTATCGGATCGTTCAACTTCGAAGGGGCACGCGATTTCTATGTCGCTATAGGTTGGCAACTCAACTGGGAACAAGAAGATATCGCTGAGCTTGAGCTCGGTGGGAGCTGTTTTTACCTGCAGCGCTATTACCAGGAAGATTGGTGCAACAACACGATGCTGCACATCACGGTCGATGACGCCACGGCTTGGTACGAACACGTCAGCGACGTAATCGCTAATCAAGCATTCGCTTCTGCCTCAAGCGGCGAGCCTCGGGTCAGCGCGCCAAAAGAGGACGGCTACGGCTCGCTCGTAACCCACGTTTGGGACCCTTCGGGCAACCTTTTGCACTTTGCACAACCGTTGGATCGGGACGACTAACGCCGCCACTGTCGCAGTCAATAAGTTACGGTTATTCTGGAGTTTCTCGCAAGCGTTCGAACGGATCGACATGGCTGTGGTATTGGCATTGGTAGCGATTGTGACTGTCAGTGCGGCGATCTGTCATTGGGTCGCGAAGAGAAAGAACCTCAATACGCAACGTTGGATCGTGGCAGGCGCACTATTTGGTCCGTTCGCGACACCATTCGTTCTGTTGGTCAAACCATGCACATCCGTCTAGACGAAGCCATCGCGGTAGCGGACCCGCCATTGCATTGGATTCAATATGACAACTGCCTACATCGTTACCCATACGCAAGCGACGCATCATGCCGATCAGATCGTCGGCGGTTGGCACGATTCGGAACTCACGGACCTCGGACATCGACAAGCGCATGCAATCGCTCTTTGCTCGCATTGACCGTCCGGCAGGGATCTACTCGTCCGACCTTTTACGAACCGGCCAAACCGCTGAACCAATCGCCAAGCTCTTTGCTAGCGACATCGAGTTCTCGCAGGACTTACGCGAAGCGAGCTGCGGTGTCGCCGAGGGCAAGCCGCAGAGTTGGCTGCAACAACGGCTGGTCCCACCACCGCGTGCAGGTAACCGTCTCGATCATCGAATCTGCGAAGGCGCCGAGTCGCGGCGCGAGACTGGCGCTCACATTTTTCGTTTCGTCGACGCGCTGCTTTAAGCGCCTAACGAAACCAGCATTATCGCGACCCACGGTTTTGCAATGAGCTTTGTGGTGTTCGCTTGGCTGCAGATTCCGCTCGAGTGTTTAGGCTTTGCCCGGCTACCTGCCCAATCCGGCAGTATCACGACCGTGAACTGGTCTGAAGATTTTGGCGACCGCAACGTCCTCAAATTGAACGACACTGACCATCTCGCCCTGCTCGGAAGCGACATACTGCGGGATCATCAGACTCACGAACCGCCTATGAGCCCTGCAACGATTCTAAGTACCCATTTTACGCGCTGTTCTCATGGACATAGTCGACCAAAAATTTCACATTGTCGACGGGCGTTTCCGGAATTATTCCATGGCCTAGGTTGAATATATGTCCGGGGCGTTGACCGACCTCGTCCAACAACCGTTGGGCTTGCGCCGCAATGCTCGGCTGGTCGGCACACAGCACGATTGGATCAAGATTGCCCTGTACGGCCGGACACTCGAGCGCTTGCCAGGTTGCGCCCAAGGGTGTGCGCCAGTCGAATGCCAACACGTCAAATCCAAGCTCGGCCACTTGCGGCAAGAGATGGTGATTGCCGGTGCCGAAATAAATGAGGGGCACTGTATCGGCCAACGCGTCGCGCAGCCTCTTCAAGTGCGGAACGACATAAACCGCAAAATCACTAGCCGACAAACACCCGACCCAAGAATCGAATAGCTGTACCGCATCGACGCCCGAGGCGATTTGCAGTTGCAGATAGCTCGTAACCTGGTCCACGAGCTTTGCCATCAGTGCATCCCAAGTCGCGGGCGCTTCATACATCATCTTTTTGACGATCGTATAGTTGCGCGACCCCTTGCCTTCGATCGCGTAAGAGGCGAGCGTAAAGGGGGCACCGGCGAACCCGATGAGCGCAATATCGGCAGGCAGTCCCGATACGATGTTCTTGACCGTGTCAGCAATGTAGGGGGTAGCTTCTTCAGCCTCTGCGGTGACCAGTCGATCAACGTCGGCGTGCGAGCGCACCGGATTGGCGAATACCGGGCCCACCTCAGGCACATAGTCCAACGCCAAGCCCATAGGTTCCATGATGGGCAATAGATCGGCGAACATGATGGCAGCATCGACGCCAAGAATCCGCTGTGCGTCTAGGGTCGCCTGTGCCGCCTTTTCGGGATGCTTGAAGAAATCCAAACTCTGTAGATTACCTTTGAGCGCATGATATTCAGGCATGTAGCGACCCGCTTGGCGATTCAGCCAGATCGGCGTATGCGGCGTAGGCTCGGCGCGACAGGCGGCGAGAAAAACCTTCTCCATAAAATGGTTCAGTCAGTTAAAGGCCCGCGCACCTTAGCAAAGATTCTCACACGATGCTTATTTGAACGGTGGGATATGGAAAGCTGTTGTAAGGCCTAAGCCTTTGAGGTCCATCTCGACCGGATCTCGGTCTGCGCCGATGAGCTTGGCTGTCACTTCATCCATCAATGCGCAACTTGGCTGGGCATGATGTTGCAGCCGCGCCGCCAAATTGACCGGGGTGCCGATGACCGTAAAATCTTTACGTTCTTCACCGCCCCATTCACCCACAGAGCAGTACCCCGAGGCAACGCCACTCGTGACCGAGAACTTACATAACAGACCCTGTCGCGACCATTCGATATTGAGATCATGTAGGAGCTCGGCGAGGGTTGCGACACAGTAGCTACATTGACGTGCCATGTTTTGTCGCTCTTCAATTGCCTCACTGCAAAATACAATCAACATGCCATCGCCCATGAATTTGCTCACGCTGCCACCCCAATCGCGAACCAACTGATCAACGTTGGCAAAGAAGTCGTTGATGACGGCCGACAGGCCCTCACCCGGAAGCCGACGCGCCGCTTCCGTGAAACCGACCAAATCGACAAACGTCACCGTCATCCATTGGCGCTCAACCATTTGCTGCGGGATATGTTGCAGGTGCCGTAGAACCTCTTTGGGGAGGTAGCGCATCAGGGAGCGGTTGACGCCTTTAATGCGCGCGCCGGATCGCAAGATCACATGTGCCTGCTTGTGCGCAACCAGGCCAATTGCAACTGAAAAAAGCAACACCCAAACCACGCTCCCTGCGGCAATCGGCTGATGCTGAACCAGGACAATCGGCATCTCGTGATTGGCCGAGAACGCCGCGCCAATACACGCGAAGGCAAACAACCCTACCCAGCGTTGCCCAAATAACGCCGCGTTACCGGACAGCAGCGTGCAGACCACGGCAAACTGACCAAGCAAACCAACTTCGCCAATTGCGGAGATGGCAAACACAAGGCAAACCGTCTCAACCAGGTGGACTGCTAGATTGGGGACGAATGTGTGTGCATGGCGAAAGACTAGGTGTAGTACAAACGGCATCGCAAGCGGTGCATACAAGAAGATTGCGCTTGGCGGGTGCTCGAGTTGCAGCACCCACACGCCCGCGTAAAGGCAGTATCTGGCCCAAGTGATGGCACGACGCAAGACGTCGCTGAACATGGTAGGACGCAAGGCGTCGTTGAAATTAGGAATTTGCACCCTCGAAGGGTGCAGGTCGTCACAGGCTGCGGATGTAAGCCGACTCAGCTATCCGCTGTAGGTGTTTTATCCCTGTCCCATTGTGTGGTCTACATCCGCATCATAATCGATGCCAGCAAATCCAAACCCAAATATCTTCAGGAAGTCCTCGCGATACCCACTGAGGTCGCCAAGCTCGGCCAAATTGGCCGTGTTGACCAACGGCCAGCGGCGTTTCACCTCGCCCTGTACGTCATCTGACAGCTCCACGTCGTCCATGCGGATGCGGCCCGAATCGTCCAGACGCATGTCTGCACCGGAGCTAAGCTGGGTCGCAAACAGGCGGTAAATGTGGGAGATCGTGTCTTCGTGGATACCGCCTTGTTTCATGACCTTAAACAGCAGCGCCACATACAGCGGCACTACCGGAATAGCGGAACTCGCTTGACTGACGATGGCCTTGAGGACTGCTACCCTTGCCTCGCCGTTGACCGCAGAAATCGTGTCGGCAATTGCGTTCCGTGCGCGATCCAGGTCCATCTTGGCTTGACCGAGTGTGCCGTCCCAATAAATTGGCCAGGTTAATTCACTGCCTATATAGGTAAACGCCACGGTTTTGCAGCCTTCGGCGAGAACGCCCGCAGCGTTGAGGGCGCCGATCCACAGCTGCCAGTCCTCACCGCCCATGACTTTTACCGTGTTCGCGATCTCCTCGTCAGTGGCGGGTTCCAACAGCACATCGGCAACTTCGCCACGGTCGACGTTTACCGACTTGATGGTCACAGGATCGCCCATTGGCTTGATGCTGGATCGGTGCAGCTCGCCAGTCGAGGGATCTTGCCGCACGGGCGATGCCAGGCTGTACACAACCAAATCAATCGAGCCCAAATCTTGCTCTATGGTCTCGATTACTTGCTCACGCATCGGGTCCGAAAATGCATCGCCTTCCAGTGTTTTCGCGTAGACCCCAGCCTTGGCCGCAGCTTCTTCGAACGCGATGTTGTTGTACCATCCTGCGCTCGCCGTCTTCACCGGCGTCGGCGACTTTTCTAAAGAAACCCCGAGCGTGTTTGCGCCTGCCCCGAATCCGGCGACGATCCGACAAGCCAGACCATAACCACCCGAACACCCGAGAATCAGGACATTCTTGAAATCACCTTGGGCGAGCGCTGTTTGCTGGCCCACGTAATCGATCTGCGAACCGACATGGGCGGCACACCCTGACGGATGTGCTGTGGTGCAGATAAACCCGCGAATCCTCGGCTTAACAATCATGAACTATCCTGGAAATTGTGCGGCGACATCATACCGTTTGCTTGAGCCCAAAGCATGGCAGCATCGATGTCGAGAACAAATGGTCCGTCCCGAGAGAGCGTAACGGTCGCCGATTCGCCCTCGAGAAGCTTGAGGTCGCGATCGCCGTCCAGTGCGATCACACCTGGGCCACGCATCGGCACGGCCACATCGAACCCAATGCGCGTTGCGGATTTGACGCACACGTCTTGGAATTGTCCTGGTGACAATGGCGCGCTCAACATGGTTCCACCGGCACCTAGGTCGAGCAGCAAGCCCTCGTCATCTTGCGCAAAAACAGGACTCACGTATCCGCCGATCGGCGACATGCCAATGGCACCGGGCTCGGCGCGGGTAAGTACTATCTGCGCAAGCTTCGCGGCATCAAACGGCAGCAAGTTGCCCACGTGATCGTGGCGCAACAGTACCGCGTCGATCAACGCGACGTCGTGGCTACGCGGCGTTTTCACGCGCAGCACTTTGGCTCGACACTTTAGCCGGGGCTCGCGTAATTTGCCGCACGAGTTTAAGCCGGCAACGATGCCTGCGACCGTCGGTTCCACCAACACTGGAAACACGTTATTGGTGCCCGTAGACAGTGGCACCAAATCGATGTCTGAGGTCGCTCTGACAATCGCTCGATTCGTGCCGTCACCGCCGAGCGAGACGACCGTGTCGCAACCCGCCTCGCGAAATAGCTTGATGGCGAGTTCGGTGTCCAGGGCGGTGTTGGTCAACTCATGTTCCAGCACATGTACGTTCGCTCTTAGGCCCATGTGCTCTAAGGCCATCGAAGCAATCCGGAACGGTTCTTTTGTGATGTAGATGTCGGTCACGCCGACCGCATCCGCCCCTGCAGCGACTCGGGCGACGATGTCGCGTTTTGCCTCGTGGGTCATATTGGTTGCACGCGCTGCGAGCCGGCGCACGTCACGCCCCGACATCGGGTTCACGCACAAAGCTAGCTTATGTTGCAACGCACTGCCTCTTTAGCATTTTTTCGCACTCCGCTGCGCTCCGCACTCGCACATCCATACGCTTTTTACCCCCCGGCACGCTGAAGGCTCTTTTAGCCCAAAAGCAACCAACTTTGCAGTAGTCGCTTTTGCTTGGCCATCCTCTTGGTCATAAGGAGGCCAGAGCTCACTGCGTCAATCTTTGAGATGGCGACGAAAAAATTCGAAGCGCACCACGTTGACGTAGTCTCGATTCGCTTTCTTGCGAAAACCGTGGCCCTCGTCTTTGGCCAATACATACCAGGCAGGCACCCCGGCGCGTTGTAGCGCTTGGACTATTTGTTCGCTTTCGCTAGCCGGCACGCGCGGGTCATTCGCACCCTGGGAAATCAACACCGGCGTCACCATCTTATCAACGTGATTCAAAGGCGATGCTTGTTGCAGAAACGCCCGCATAGCGGGGTCGCGTTCGTCACCGTACTCCGCACGACGTAGATCCTGCCGATATGGTTGGGTGTTCTCCAAGAAGGTCACAAAGTTCGAAATACCCACGCTCTCCGAGGCGGCAGCCAAACGGTCGCCATAATGCACCATGCAGGACAACACCATGTAACCCCCATACGAACCGCCCATAACGCTCACGTTGTCGCTATCGAGATCATCTTGTTGATCGATCCAATCCAGCAACGCACCGATGTCCTTGACTGAATCTTCGCGCAACATCCCGTTGTCGATCTTTAGATAGCTTTTACCATACCCATCAGAGCCCCGCACGTTGGGTGCGATGTAAACGACGTCGAGCTCCTGTACGTACGACTGGACGGTGGTGGAAAAATAGGGTCGATACTGTCCTTCGGGACCGCCGTGAATTGAAATCACCACTGGATGTGGCCCTTGTGTGCTCGGACGATATACGAATGCCGGAATGCTACGGCCATCAAAGGTCTCGTATTCGATCAGTTCCGCTTCCACAAACCGGTCTCGATCGAGCCCGCCGATTTCGCTCTGCGTCCATCGCGTAAGCTCGGCGTCACCGAACTCAAACCGATACACGTCAGACGGCGCCTTCGCACTGTTGACGGCCAACCCCATGCCGTTGCCGTCGGGCGTGAACGCAAACGACGTCAATATTCCCTGCGGCAGGGCCGGCAGACGCAACGGTTGCCTCTGCGGCAGACGCCGAACATGTAGTTTCGATACACCCCCTTCATTGACCGAGTAGGCTAACTTGGATTTGTCGGGCGACAAGCCGAACGCTTCTACATTCCAAGGTATATCGGCGGTGACATTCTCGACCGCGCCGGTCGCAAGCTCGAGCCGGTTCAGTCGCATGAACTCAGACCCTTCGTCGGAGGTAAAGTAGACGCCGCCTGCACCATCGTACGCACCAAGCCCAACCGACATCGGTTTTGAACGGTCGAGTAGGGGCGTGAGTTGCTTGCTACGTAGGTCCAGTTCGTACAGGTATGACTCGTTGGCGGACACATACTTGGAGACCAATAGGTGTTTGCCGTCATCCGACCAATCGTCGGTACCCCAAGCGCCACCGTCAGTTTCCAATATGGCTTGAATTTCGCCATCTAGGGTCTGCAGGTGGATATCCCAGTCGCGCCCGTTACGCTCAGTGGTGGTGTAGACAAAGCTTTGTTGGTCGGGCGACCACATGGCGCTGCCGTAGCGTGACCTGCCATCGGTCACCATCCGACTCGCGCCCGTTTTGAGGTTAAACAAGAAAAGTTGGTAGAACTCCGATCCGCCTGTGTCGCGGCTGATGATGACTAGGTCACGTGCACCGCCATTCGGTACGGTGACGGCGCCGACGGGTTCGTTGAAGAACGTCAACTGCTCGCGAAAACCCATGGGGTGCCGCACACGATGCAACTGAGTTGTTTCGGCAAAGCGCGTAACTACCAATGCAGACTGGTCTTGCCACCCCACAAGCGCAGCACTGCGCGTATTGGCGTAGCGTTGCAGTTGCTCGGCGACAGTCCGATCAATGTCCGGCACCTGGTCGGTGACGATGTTGGCTGGCACAGGCACGCTGTCGACTACGGCCTCGCTTGCATTGGACGGGCTTGCAAACAGGAACAACGACGCAACGCACCACCAGTGAGGAAAAGTTTTCATCAAAGCCCACACCATTTCAGCTAAAATTGCAGCATCATGGAACGCGACGGCGCATGCAACCATCTCACGAAAGATCTGCAGTTAGATATTCTGTGGACGCTGGATGCCTATCTGCATACCACTGACGCCTATGCAAAATGTGCGCTTTGTGATGCTCACTACCTAGTCGAGATGATTGACCTCAAGGGCATCGATGCGGTGTTTCGGATCGCGCGGCTGCCCGCGGACTATGTCGCCAAAACCGTACACTCCCTGCACCGTGGCTCGTGTGACATCAATCGAGCGCGCAGCGAAACATTCGCCTTACGCAATAGTGCCGAAACCTTGCCTTTGTTGCTAACCATGCACCATGGGGAATTCATCTCCACCATACCGGTAGCCGAGTGCACAGAGATTCCGCAAGCGAGCTGGCGCGATTTACCGTGTGACGGCTCTTGGCTCGAGTACGTTAACGCTCGTAGCGACAGATCGTAAAAGCAGCTTTGTGTCTTTCGTCGGCATGAATTTCTTTGCGATCAACTAATGTCCATAGCTCTAGACCTAGCGGTGGGAAGAAGACATCGCCTTGTGGGCATAGCTGCACTTGGGTGACATAGAGTCGGGTCGCGCGCGGCAATGCCATCGCGTAAATATTCGCGCCGCCGACTACCATTAGTTCGTCCTGTCCATCGGCCTTGCACTGGTCTTGCGCCATGGCGATTGCCTCGTCGAAGTCGTAGGCAATCTTGATGCCTACGGCATGCCAAGACCGATCGTTGGTGAGGACGATGTTTGTGCGTCCCGCTAGAGGCGCTGTCATCGACTCGAAGGTCTTGCGCCCCATGATGCACGGCTTGCCTTTGGTGGTTGCCATGAAGTGGCGCAAGTCTTTTGGCAGGTGCCAAGGCAACGCATTGTCGCGGCCGATGACACGGTTCTTGGCCATCGCCCAAATTAGACTGATGTGCATAGGCTCACTCAAAGCGATTAGACCGCGATGGGCGCCTTAATGCCCGGCAGCGGGTCATAGCCCGTGAGCACGAAGTCATCGATATCAAAGCCGAATATGTCTTTGATCACGGGATTGATCGTCATATTCGGCAACGCTTGCGCTTCGCGTTGCAGCTGGCGGTCGGCTTGCTCGATATGATTCGAATACAAATGAGCATCGCCGAGCGTGTGTACGAAGTCCCCGACCTGCAAACCACATACCTGCGCGATCATCATATTCAACAAAGCGTATGAAGCGATGTTGAACGGCACCCCTAGAAAAATGTCGGCACTGCGTTGGTAGAGCTGGCAGGAGAGTTTGCCTTCTGCCACATAGAACTGAAAAAGCGAATGACACGGCGGCAGGGCCATGTCATCGACCTCGGCGACATTCCAAGCGCTGACAATGTGGCGGCGGCTGTCCGGATTGGATTTGATGGCATCTACGACGCGGCTGATTTGATCGATGGCGGCGCCGTCCGGCCCAGGCCAGGAGCGCCATTGCGACCCATAAACCGGACCCAGCTCGCCGTGCTCGTCGGCCCACTCATCCCAGATGTGGACCTTGTTCTCGGTCAAATACTTGATGTTCGTCGAGCCCGAAAGAAACCAAAGGAGCTCATGAATAATACCTTTCAAAAAGGTCTTTTTGGTAGTGACCAGCGGGAAGCCCTGACTGAGATTAAAGCGCATCTGATAACCGAATACGCTATAGGTTCCGGTACCGGTACGGTCGTCCTTATAGACACCGTGGTCGCGCACATGGCGCATGAGATCGAGGTATTGTTTCATTTGCAGTTCGTTGCGACGGTTGTATTGGCTATCTTGTCAGACTCGTCAGTCTTTCGAACGAGGACGAGTTTTAGCGTGACTGCGCGGTCTCCTGATTCGCAGACCACGTCATCAGTACAATACCAGCGATGATCATCGGGATCGACAGAATTTGGCCCATCGTCACTGCATCGAGGAGCACGAAGCCTAGGTGAGCGTCAGGTGAGCGGAAAAACTCAGTTGTGATGCGCATACAACCGTAGCCGACAAGAAATGTCCCGCTCACAAATCCGGTTCGTTGCGGTTTTCGCGATACAAACCATACGAGTAAAAACAGCAACAAGCCTTCGCAAAATGCTTGGTACAACGGCGAAGGGTGGCGCGCGACCGTTTCCCACTCGCCCACGCACATCGGGTTTAAACCGCGCACGACATCGCACTTGTAGATCAATCCAAAGGCGCTGTCAGTCACCCGTCCCGGCAATTCCATGTTGATGAAATTTGCCAAGCGCCCAAAACCCAAACCGATTGGAGCCAATGGGGCAGCGAAGTCCACGACCGCCAAGAACGAACGATTCATTTTGCGGGCGAACAGCCACAGCGCAACCCCCACACCGCTCAAACCGCCATGAAACGACATGCCGCCTTCCCATATACGAAACAGGTAGAGCGGATCATCCAAGAACAGTGGCATGTTGTAGAACAGCACATAACCAATCCGGCCACCGAGCACTGCGCCCATCGCGCCAAAAAATACAAGATCCGAGATTTGGGTATCGGTCCAGCCGCCGGGATTGGTTTTTGCTCGCAGGCGACCAAGCCACCACACGACGGCGAATCCGGCGAGGTAGGACAGCCCATACCAGCGAATTGCCAGTGGCCCTAACGAAATAATGATCGGATCGATGATGGGGTAATACACGTGCGCTAGCATACCGAAAAATCCGCCCACTGGGTCCGTGTTGCCACCCTACCTGGGGCGGACCCCATGTCGCCACCGGGCAGCATGGTTTAGAATCGACGAATGTGTCTTATTCTCTTTGGTTATGAACCCGAAGCCGAGTGCAAACTAATTGTCGCGGCCAATCGCGATGAAGTGCATGCGCGCGAAAGCGCGGCGGCTGATTTCTGGACCGACGACCCACACATCCTCGCGGGCCGCGACCTAGTCGCGGGTGGTACCTGGCTTGGCTGCACACGACATGGGCGGTTTGCGGCGCTGACCAATTTCTCGCACCCGGACGATCCGGTGGCGGCAAAATCCAGGGGCCAGCTCGTGCATGAGTTTCTGGCCAGCTCAATTGACGCGCATCAGTACGCGCACGCCATTCACGGCGTCGACTATGCCGGATTCAATCTATTGTTGTGGGATGGCGATGAGTTGGTTTATACATCGAATCGGGGCACCACCGATGTGTTGAAGCCAGGCTATTACGGTCTGAGCAATGCCGAGCTCAGCGCGCAATGGCCAAAGTGCACCTTGGGCGCACACCGCCTGGAGGCGATTGCACACGATGACTACGCAGACGATGTTTTGATTGATTTACTGAACGACCGCTTCACCCCGCCCGACGACCAACTTCCGCTTCGAGGTCGAGCACTCGACCAAGAACGTCACACCGCACCGTGTTTCATCGTTGGCGACGAGTACGGCACCCGGGCGAGCACGATAGTCGCCATCCACAACAAGCGTCTTTCGTTTACCGAGCAAAGCTACGTCGCCGGTGGCAAACGCACGGGTCGCGTATGCTACGAGTTAGCGTTATAGGATGAAGGCGATTGGTAGGTCAAACTGATTTCGTCGGCGAGCTATGCGTGATACTGCGGCACGACTCGACCTAAGCCCGCATCGACCAGTTCTTTATGCACGTATGAGTTGATCTCCTCTGCCGTATCCATCTGCAAGCAACGCGCAACGATACGTCGAGCGTGACTACGCTTGAAGTTACGCAACACCCATTTGATCTTCGGTAGATGGGTCGCGTTCATCGAAAGCACGTGATACCCCATACCCATCAGCATAACCGCGCCGACTGGGGTACCGGCAAGTTCACCGCAAATGCCGATTGGCTTGCCTTCCGCA
>Ga0209403_10004703_pt1 | contig 14682 bp, 17 predicted proteins | sample ArcticOcean_MG_C_8_FD_187440 | JGI IMG/M metagenome (GOLD analysis project Ga0209403, IMG submission 187440) | Marine microbial communities from western Arctic Ocean - ArcticOcean_MG_CB11_86 (SPAdes) (version 2) | ecosystem: Environmental > Aquatic > Marine > Oceanic | place: Arctic Ocean... | reverse complement strand
AAAAATCCTGGACGAAGTGAACGCAGGCATCGCGGCAGGCGCCTGACAATTGGCGATTCTCCTCCCCGTTCCGAAACGGCTTCCATGATGGCGGAAACACCGATAAACACCGATCTGACGCCGGGGATGCAACTCCTCAACCGGCTTGACGACAACAAGCTGGCGCCCAACATCATGCATTTCGGCCGCGTCCTGCGCGCCGCAGGACTTCCTATCGGCCCGGGCAAGATCATCGATGCGACCAACGCCGTGCTCGCGGTCGGGATCAACAGCCGGTCCGATTTCTACTGGGCGCTGCACGCGGTGTTCGTAAACCGGCGCGACCAGCACGAACTCTTCGATCAGGCGTTTCACATCTTCTGGAAAGATCCGAAGCTGCTGGAACGCATGATGGGCATCCTGCTGCCGACGATTGACGGCGGCGAGGAACCGCCGCCCGACGAACAGCCCCTGCGCCGCCTGCAGGAAGCGCTAAGCCAGCAGGATGACCGGCCCGATTCCGAGCAGGAAGAAGAGCAGGAAGAGGAAATCGAGCTCGACGCGGCAATGACCGTGTCCGAACGCGAATTGCTCCAGACCATGGATTTCGAGGAAATGTCGACGGCCGAGATCGACGACGCCAAGCGCGCGATCGCCGGTATGCGACTACCGATCACTGAAATCCAGACCCGCCGGTATAAGGCCAGTCAGCGACAGGCCCGGGTCGATATGCGGGCGACAATGCGCGCCGCGCTGCGGTCGGGTGGCGACACGATCCCGTTGAAATTCCGCAGACGCCGTACCCGGCCGCCGCCGCTTGTTATTCTGTGCGATATTTCGGGCTCGATGAGCCGCTATACGCGGATGTTCCTACATTTCATGCACGCGGTGACCAATGACCGCGACCGGGTTCATACATTCCTGTTCGGCACCCGGCTGACCAACGTGACGCGCTACCTGCGCAACAAAGACATCGACCTTGCCATCGAACAGGTGACCGACGCCGTCGAGGACTGGTCCGGCGGCACAAGAATCGGCGAAAGCCTAAATGATTTCAACAAGTTCTGGTCTCGGCGCGTGCTCGGCCAGGGCGCCATTGTGATTTTGATTTCCGACGGGCTGGACCGCGATGCCGGGCGCGGCCTGAATCTAGAGATGGAACGGCTGCACAAATCCTGCCGCCGACTGATCTGGCTGAACCCCTTGTTGCGCTTTGACGGCTTTCAGCCCAAGAGCCAGGGCATTCAAGCAATCCTGCCATCCGTTGACGAATTCCGTCCGGTGCATAATCTAACGAGTCTGGAAGAGCTGATCGGGGCGTTGAACCGCCCCGGCGGTCCCCGCAAGCAAGGAGTGCAGGAATGGCTGACGGCAATGTAACGACCGGTATCTCGCAAGATGACGACGTGCTGAACGAGGCCGCGACCTGGCGCAAGGACGGCCGCAATGTCGCCCTGGCGACCGTCGTATCGACCTGGGGTTCCTCTCCGCGCCCGGTCGGCAGCCATCTGGCGGTCGACGAGACCGGAAAATTCGTCGGCTCGGTCTCGGGTGGCTGTATCGAAGGCGCCGTCGTGACCGAAGCAATGGAGGTCATGCAGACCGGCAAGCCAAAGGTGCTCGAATACGGGATCACCAACGAACTGGCCTGGGAAGTCGGCCTCGCCTGCGGCGGCCAGATCAACGTCTATGTCGAGAAAGTCGAATGAAACAGGATATCCTCAATCGCCTGCTCGAAGATCAGGCAGCAAAGCGCGCGGTTGCTCTGGCAACCGATATGGATTCGGGCGACCAGACGCTGGTGTACCGCGATACCGCAAACGGACCGGATGGCGACAACGCCGAAATCCTGGCTACCGCCCGTCAGGCAATCCAGGATGACCGAAGCAAAACCCACGACCTGAGCGGCAGGCGTATCTTCGTCGAAGTCTTTAATCCGCCGCTCAGAATGCTGATTGTCGGCGCTGTCCACATTGCCCAGCCGTTGTCACGTATGGCGTCGGTCGCTGGATACGACGTGACGGTGATCGATCCGCGCGCGTCTTTCGCCACCGACGAACGGTTTCCGGGCATATCGCTCAACGGAGACTGGCCGGACGACGCGATGAAGGCGCTCGACCCCGACCGCCGCACCGCAGTGGTCACTCTGACCCACGATCCCAAGCTGGACGATCCCGGCCTCGAGGTTGCGCTGAAATCCGACGCCTTCTATATCGGTGCTCTCGGCAGCCGCAAGACCCATGCCGGACGGGTTGGGCGCCTGACCGAGGCCGGCTTCACCGAGCCGGAACTGGCACGCATCCACGCCCCGGTCGGGCTTGCCATCGGATCCATTTCACCGGCGGAGATCGCAATATCGATCCTCGCGCAGATCACGGATGTGCTCCACCGTAAAATCGAGGCACGGGCGGCGGCGTGACGCCCCACCGGCTGACAGGTACCCCATGAAATTCGGCGAAGTCGGTCTTGATGAAGCCACCGGTGCGATTCTCGCGCATTCGGTCCGTCTCAATGACGGGGTTCTGCGCAAAGGTCGCTGTCTTATCGCCGACGACATCGGCCGCCTGCGGGGTTCGGGCCTGACTGCCGTTACCGTCGCGCGGCTTGAACAAGACGATCTCGACGAAAACCAGGCAGCCCTCCGGCTCGCCGAGGCAATGCAGACGGACGGGCTTGCAGCATCCGGCGGCAAAACCGGCCGCGCAAATCTGCGCGCAGATAAAGCCGGTGTCGCCCTGATAGACCCGGAAACCATTCACCGCATGAACGCCGTAGACGAGGCGCTTACGATTTCGACCGTCAGCCCGTTCGATGCGGTCGCCGCCGGCCATGTCGCTGCGACGGTGAAAGTAATTACCTTCGGCGTGCCGGCGAAGACCGTCGAGGCATGCGCGGCAATCGCCCACGCGGGCGATCCCCCGGTTCGCTTCGCACCGTTCCGCAAACTCAGGATCGGGTTTATTCAGACAATCCTGCCCGGCCTGAAGGAAAGTGTCATCGCCAAGGCGACCGCCACCACATCCGGCAGGCTCGCCGATATGGGGCTTTCGATACACGACGAACGCCATTGCGACCATTCGGTACCGGCAATCGTGGATGGCTTGAAAGCCCAGACGGCGCAAGGCTGCGATATAGCGCTTGTGCTTGGGGCATCGGCTATCACAGACCGGCGCGACACGGTACCGGCAGCGGTCGTAGCGGCCGGTGGCGAGATCGAACATCTCGGGCTACCTGTAGACCCGGGAAATCTCATGCTTTTCGCCCGGCTCGGCAATATGCGGGTACTCGGTATCCCGGGCTCGGCTCGGTCGCCGCGGCTACACGGCTTCGACTGGGTCCTGCAACGGCTGGTCGCCGGGCTTACGGTGACGCCCCGGGATTTAACCCGCATGGGGGTCGGCGGGCTGTTGAAGGAGATTCCGGGACGCCCCATGCCCCGTGAACAGGAAGAAATCGACGATATGATCGACGATGCCGTGAAATCAGTCGGCGCCGTTCTCCTTGCCGCCGGCCAGTCCCGGCGTATGGGCCGGGAGAACAAAATGCTGGTCGAAATCGACGGCGCGCCGATGGTGCTGCATGCCGCCCGCGCGCTGATTGCCAGCCGGGCGGCGCCGGTCGTCGTCGTTCTTGGCCATGAGGCTGAAAGCGTCGAAGCGGCGCTGACCGGTCTCGACGTTATATTCGTCGGCAACCCGGATTACGCGGACGGGCTGAGCACGTCGCTGCGCACCGGATTGTCCGCCCTGCCAAATGAAGCGCCGGGCGCCATAATCGCGCTTGGTGACATGCCGGGCGTGACCGACGCCGACATCGACAGCCTGATCGCGGCATTCGACCCCACCGCCCACCATTCCATCTGTGTACCGACACATGACGGCAAGCGCGGCAATCCGGTGCTGTGGGCGCGCCGTTATTTTACCGAAATGGCATCGGTGGCCGGGGATGTTGGCGCACGCCACCTGATCGGCGAGAACGCGGATCAGGTGATTGAGGTGACGCGCGACAATCCGGGCATTCTGATTGACCTCGACACCCCCGAAGCCGTCGCGTCACACCGGCGCGGCGCCTGACGAACCGTCGGATAACGGAATTTCTCGACCTCTCAAATAAAAGGGCCGCCGGTATACGTGACCGACGGCCTAGTTCTGGTGCGCCCCTTAAAACGCTCGGATTGCCTGCACATTTTTGTGCAGACGGATCACGTCTCAGTGAACCTCATTAAGTAATGCCCCGATCATCGCGTTTTCCGTCGCAATGGTCTTGAGGTTCGCCTTATGGGCTTGCTCCGCCTGATTCATATTGGAAAACTCGGTGGCGTAATCGACGTTCGGGCGCGCCACCAAACCGTCGTTGTCGGCAAGACGGTCGGCCGGGTCATAGACGATCACATGCGGAGCGCTGGTCGGAACGAACTCAGCCCGCGTGCCACCGATAACGAAAATCATAAGTTATTGTTTTTAAAAGGTTTTATAAGTTGGTTCGAATCTTGCGAACTAACGGTTAAGGAATGTATATCCAGCACCGGGAATTGAGCCATGAAGCACCAGTCCATATGCATCGCGATTATCGGTCTTTTCCTGCTCGCCGCGCCGGCTTCTCATAACCAGCAATCGGCCAATGCCGGAGACGGCAACTTCAAACTCGCATCTGCGTCCTACGGGGTAGGGATTACGGAACCGCGATGCGGCGCTGGATGAAAATAGCGAACAACAACATCGGCGCCGCCCGGTACAATGTCGGCCTCATGCATATTTACGGCCAGGGGGTCAGCAAGGACCCGAACGAAGCCTATAAATGGTTTCTCCTGGCGTCGGTAAACCGGGTATCAAAAGGAGCCACCGCATTAAGGCGGCTGTCGGGGCGGCTCACACCCTTTCGGATAACGCCCAGTGAAGACCGGGCAAAGAAATCGCTCGCGAGCCGGTCGAACTGAAATTCCGAATTTGTTAGTTGAAAGAAAAAGGCGGGCCCCGACGGACCCACCTTTTTTCGGGAGCGCGGCGCGATAACTCAGGCGGCTACGGACTTCCGGCCTGATTCAGTTTCAAGATAGCTTTTCGGCAGCTCCCGGAAATCGGTCAGCAACGAACCGAACCCTTCGATGATGTCGTCATAGCCGTTCGCTCGCATGGCGTACCAGTAGGTCGCGGTGTTGATCGCGATGACCGGTTTTTTGAGCCATTTCTCCGCCTCGCCGGCGAGCCTGGCCATGGCAAGATTGGTGCCAACCTGGACGATCGCATCAGGGTTATGCTCATTCAGCTCAACCAAGCCGTCGAGCAGCTCCGCCTCAGTCACCTGGGCGATATTGGCGGGGCTGTCGCATTTCAGTCCCTTGATCGCGAGAACCTCGAAACCGCAATCTTCAAAGAATTTTCGCACGTTTTTATCGCCGACCGGCCAATACGGCGTGATTACACAGATTTTTTTCACGTCCCCGTAACACCGCAATGCCGCCTGCGATGCGTCCGATCCCATGGCAACTCCCATGCCGGAAAGCTCCTTTACGCGTTCCCGGAGCTTGATCGATTCAGCCAGTCCGTCCCAGAACGTTTCCGCCGACATGCCCATCACGATATAATCGGGATTGCAGGTCATCACGCGCAGGATAGCGTTATCGAATTCGAGGCGGATATTTTCCATCAATGCGTTGAATTCTTCGTCCGAATTGACAGGCTCATCGGGAATCCAGATCCGCACGGTGTGGTTGGTCACGCCGCGCGGCCGCATGTCGTCGAATTCGGGCTGCACCGACGTGTTGGTGGACGGAAGGATCACCCCCCAGTTCGCGCGGTACCCAAGTGAATCGGTCATTCTGTTTACTCCGCTTTCTCGACGATATTCGCTTGTTTCGGCGCGAGCTTGTCGAGTTCCGCCATAACATCTTCCAGAGACATCACATCGCCGTATTTCTGATCGATATCGAACAGGTTCGCCTCGTGCGGACCTGTCGCCCGATCGCCCGAACATTCCCGTGGTACGATCGGCCGGAAGCCCCCGGACATCGCATCGACGACGGTCGCGCGCACACATCCGGACGTCGTGCAGCCGGTGATAATCGCCGTATCCACACCACGTTTTGCCAGCCAACCGGTCAGATCGGTGTTCGAAAACCCCGACGGATAATGCTTTTCCAGCACCCGCTCACCAGGGCGTGGCTCCAGCTCATCAACGACCTTTGTATCGTGCGATCCGCGTTTCAGCCGTGCCATTCCCGGTGATTTAAGGTTGAACACGCCATCCTCGCTGCCATCCTCGGCATAGACATGGGTCGTAAAGACGATCGGCAGGTCCATATGCCGCGCCACCGCCAAAAGTTCCGCGGTATTGTCTATCGCATCCTGGATATTACCGCCGCCAAACGCGTCGGGATCGTTGAAGCCGTTGATGAAATCAATGACAAGCAACGCCGGTTTCTTGCCAAATCCCATGCGGGTGCCAAAGCCCTGCTTTTCGTAGATCGCAACGTCATCAGTGTCATGCGGGTTGTCGGTCATTGAAGCACCTTTCATAAAATTCAGAAACGATAGGTTATACCAATAATCAGATCGTGGGATGTGTAGCTTTGGGCCTTGATAATCGTGCCGTCACTATGCGGGCCGCTTTCGACCTCGCCCAGATCGATATAGCGATACCGGAATTCAGCGTCCCAGTTCTGGGCAAACGACCAGATCACCCCAAGCGCGGTGTTCCAGGCGAAATTGTTCTTCCGGTCGACCCGCTCGGTCTTGGCTCCTCCTCCGGTCGGCACCCGGGCGACATCGGACACGTTCTGCGCCCAGCCGAGACCGCCGCCGGCAAATACCGCCCAGCGGTCGTTAAGTTGATAGTCGCCATAGGCGTTGACCAGCACAGAATGGGTCGATAGCTGGTTTTCATATCCGGCTGAACCTGTCACCCGCGTGTCGAAGTCGAATCGCGCCCGGTAGTGGTATTCGATTTCCGTCCGGATCGGCACGCCCTTCTTCGCCCAGTTATACCCAAGGGCAAACCCGAGGGCGGCAACTTCGTCCGCATCATTCCGCAGTTCCAGCGTGCCGGACGACGTCGTCACATCGTCGACCTTGGATGCGCCGCCAATCATCAGAAATGACAGATAGTCCCCCGAATGCGATGAAGATGTCGGCGATGACTGCGCCGAAGCCGTCGACGCCAGTGCCAGCACCGACAAAACCGCAACGCCGGATAAGACCGACCCGATACTAATGTTAGATGTTTCCCCATCTGCCATGGGCTTTTCCTATCGCGACACGCCCTGAATGTCCAGACGACACGCCGATCAGGCTGGGTCTCCGATCGCGCGTTCAAGCGCCGGATAGCGGACCCCGAGCGTTACCCCCCGCGCGCCCATAAAGATCATCAGGGACGCCCACAGGCCGTCATTTCCCCAAAGCGGCACCAGAACGAAACAACACGCCAAATAAAGCCCGAGCGACGCGATCATCGCGTTGCGCATCGTCCGGCCGCGGGTGCCGCCGAGGAACACGCCGTCGAGAACGAATGGGAACACGGCGACGAGCGGCATCGCGATCAACCAGACCAAAAATTCCCGCGCTGTCGCCCTGACCGAATCGATGCCCGTTAACAGATCGATGATGAACGTCCCGGCAAACAGATAGACGAGTGAAAACCCCGCCGCGATCACCAGCCCCCAGAACATCGAAACCCGGACCGACTCGCGGAACGCCCTGCGGTCCCGGGCGCCGATCGCTCCGCCGCCGAGCGACTCTACCGCATGGGCAAACCCGTCAAGCGCATGGGCCATGAACGTCTGGAAATTCAACAAAACCGCGTTCGCCGCCAGGACAACATTGCCGAACGCCGCGCCCTGGGCAGTGAAATAGGCGAATGCGGATACCAGACAGATGGTGCGGATAAAAATGTCGAAATTAAGGGCGATCGTTCGCCCCAATTTGGCCCTTTCGAGAATTTTTTCCCGGATAAACATGCCTCCCAGGCGGCGGAGCACGGGCAGTGCGAGCCAGATGCCGAACAACACGGCAACCGTGTCGGCAATCGCGGTTGCCGCCGCCACCCCGGCGACCCCCCATCCAAAGCCGAGCACAAACGCCAGATCGAGCACGATATTGACACCGTTCAGCACCAGTTGATGCCAAAGTGCTGCGCGTGTGTTCTGAACCCCGATAAACCAGCCGAGAAGAGCGAAATTCATCAATGTCGCCGGCGCGCCCCAGATTCGAACGAAAAAATACTGCTGTGAAAGCGTTTCAACCTCCGGCGACGCCTCGACGATAGAAAAAGCGACCGTAGCGATCGGAACTTGCAGGACGATCAATATCAACGCGGCAGGGATCCCGATAACGGCCGCGCGCGCAAGGCAGGCGCGCACCTCGTCTGCGTCTTTCGCGCCGAACGCTTGGGCGGTCAGGCCGCCGGTACCCATGCGCAGGAACCCGAATCCCCAGTAAATGAACGTAAACACCAAGGCGCCGACGGCGACGCCGCCAAGATATTTCGGGTCCGCCAGATGCCCCATCACGGCGGTATCCACCGCGCCGAGCAACGGGACCGATATGTTGGATATGATAATTGGCCCGGCGAGACGCCAAACCCGCAGATGATTGTCCCGGCTCATGGGCGTTCAGTGGCGCTATTCATCCCTATGGTCAACCCGCAAACGATAGACCGTGATAAGCTACACTCTCGGCAAAGAGAGGATTCTTACAGCATGACCGAACGGCTCACGAAAGGCCTGATCAAGGGCGGCGACGGTCGGGCTCGCTGCTTCTGGCCGGGCGACCTTCCCGATTACCTTGCCTATCACGACGATGAATGGGGACTCCCGGTGGCCGACGACCATCGATTGTTCGAAAAAATCTGTCTCGAAGGATTCCAGGCCGGCCTGTCCTGGCTGACGATACTGCGCAAGCGGGATAATTTCCGCGAGGCTTTCGCCGAATTCGATTTTACCCGCGTCGCCGCCTACGGCACACGGGAGCTGGAGAAACTTCTGAATAATGCGGGCATCGTGCGCCACCGGGGGAAGATCGAATCGACGATCAACAATGCCAAGCGCGCGATCGAGATGGCGGAAGAATTCGGCTCGCTCGGCGCGTATTTCTGGCAACACGAGCCGGATGCCGGCAACCGACCCGAAAAACTCAATCACGCGACCTTGATAACGCTCGCAAAATCACCGGAATCAGCGGCCCTGTCGAAGGATCTCAAGAAACGCGGCTGGTCGTTTGTCGGCCCAACGACCGCCTACGCCTTCATGCAGGCGATGGGCATGGTCAACGATCACATAGACGGCTGTTTTGCCCGCGACGCGACCCAAAAAGCACGATCGGACTTTAAACGCCCGGCATAATGCCGGGCTCCGCATTATGTTCCCGCCCTATTTTTTCTCGACGTCGGCAGCTACCCGAAAGGTCACGATCGAATCGGGGTCCTGAACAGCGCCGTTATTGCTGCTGCTACCCTTCTTGATCATATCAACAAATTCCATACCGGACGTAACCTTGCCCCAAACCGTGTACTTATTGTCGAGGTGGCCTGAATCGCCAAGCATGATAAAAAATTGGCTGTTGGCACTCGACGGACTTGCCGAACGCGCCATCGAAAGGATGCCGCGCAGATGATTCTCTGACGAGAATTCAGGCGGCAGATTGTCCTTGTCAGACCCTCCAGTGCCGTCGCCGTTCGGATCGCCCGTCTGGACCATAAAGCCATCGATAACGCGATGAAACTTAAGCCCGTCATAAAAATTTTCGCGCACAAGTTCCTTGATACGTTCAACGTGGCGTGGCGCGAGGTCGGGCCGCAATTCAATGACCACCCGGCCGTCTTTGGTGTCGAGATAAAGCGTGTTTTCAAGATCCGCAGCCATTGCAGCCCCTATTGTTGAAGCGAGCAACATTGCGCAGGCGCAAATTGCTCCCAGTGTTAACCGTCCAAACATCTATCGTCTCCGAACAAGTGTCCAGCGCCCACGTGCGCCGTTTGGAAGGGTTTTTAGCTCATTCGATCCCGTGGTCAAGATACGCACACACCGATCAAATCACAAATTCGCTCATAGCCTCGGGAGCGTAGAGTTCTTCAGGCGTCAACTTGCGGTGTGTCACTCCCTGTTCGTCACAATATTGCAGAAACGCCTCGATTGTGGGCCGGCTCGCCTCGATGCCATATGGCCAGACACCGTTATCGCCGAATATCTTGTTCGCCGTCCGGTTCGCGTTCACATAGCCCCACGGCACCGGTATCTGCGACGCGGTGACACCGGTCAGGCGAGCAACCGACCGGTCCCGCGCTTCTTCGAACGCGGTCATCAGGTTGCGAGCGATCCACGGATATTCCTCATACACGTCGCGCTTGATGGCGACGGTATGCATAATCGGATAGATGCTGGTTTCCTCAAAATAGGATTCCTCGACCTCCCGGAAGTCGGGCATAAGCCGGGTGATTCCTTCTCCCGATTCGAATGCATGGGGCGGATGGGCCGAAATCATGCAGTCTATCTCGCCCGACAGCAGCATCTCAACGAGGGATTTGTCCGGCACCTGCGTATACTTGACGCCTGCCGGCAGGTTCAAATTAGCCATCTCGACCCGGCCGGGGGTATCCACGCCCGCCTGAACCCACTCGACCTCATCAAGTTTGACGCCACCCTGGTGGTGCAGCCAGCCCCGGGCATAAACCGTCGCGGTCTGCGACCATTCGGGTATGCCAATGCGCTTGCCCTTTAGGTCGCCCGACTGTTTGATACTGCCATCGGAACGAATATAAAATGCCGAATGACGGAACACCCGGCTGATAAACACCGGAATACCGGTGATCGGTGGGTTATCCTGCGACATAATTGAGCAGTACTTTGCGAATGACAGCTCCGACACATCCCATTCGAACGATTTAGCAAAGCGGTAAAAAATTTCTTCGACTTCCATTAGCAGGTGCGTGATTTCGATCCCCTTGGCCTTCACCAAGCCCGAGGCAATATCGCGAACATGGTCGTAGTCCCATGTCGCCATGGTGAGATGAATATCGTTGTGCATTGAGGCCTCCGTCAGCGGAATAGAATGAATTACAGGGCGAAATCGAATGGCGCGGCGATACCGAGAACCGACACGGCTACTAATAGCACAAAATACAGCGGACCGTCGGGCGGCCTTGTCCGCGTCCTCACCGAAGGCTTGTCCAAGGAGGTAGTTCCGATCCCGGCAGTCAATCATAACCGCATGGACGCCCCCACGCCCGGCGTCGTCCGGCTCTCGGGCTCGGCGCCGATGCCGTGACCTAACAGCGGGACGTGGTTTTGGCCGCTGTTATTGATACACTTCCCTCTGAAACAAATTCGACGAAACAGGAATCCCAAGGGAGCGAAGCATTATGACGGACGTATCAAGACCACAGGTGATCGCCATCGAGGAACATTATCTCGACGACGCGGTGATGAAACTAAGCGGCGGCGGCGGGCCGCCCCATATCTCGGCAATGCTGTCGGATCTCGGCGAAGTCCGTCTTCGCGAAATGGACGAAGCCGGCGTCGACATACAGGTGCTGTCGCATTGTCCGCCCGGCGCACAGGCGTTCGAGCCGGCCGAGGCCGCCGAACAGGCACGTGGCATCAACGACCGCCTCAATGATGTGGTGAATGGTAGACCCGACCGCTTTTCCGCCTTCGCGACGCTGCCGACCCGCGATCCGCAGGCGGCGGCGAAAGAGCTTGAGCGCTGCGTCAACGATTTTGGCTTTAAGGGCGCCATGCTTCATGGCCTGACAGCCGGCAAATTTCACGACGAAGAGGAGTTCTGGCCAATCTTCGAGCGCGCCGCCGCCCTCGACGTGCCAATCTACATTCACCCCGGGATGCCCCACCCCCAGGTAATCGATCTGTATTACGGCACGTATAAGGATAAATACCCGCCGATCATGCAGGCAGGCTGGGGATTCACGGTCGAGACCGCGACCGCCGGTGTCCGTCTCGTGCTCTCGGGTCTCTTCGAAAAATACCCTAACCTGAAGATCATTCTCGGCCATCTCGGCGAGGGCCTTCCGTTCCTGCTGTGGCGCATCAACATGGCGTTCGAAAAGATGGGCCGGCCCGATGTGCCGACGGTCCGGTTCCGTGAGGTTTTTTCGGAGCATTTCTACATCACCACCAGCGGTAATTTCTCCGACCCCGCGCTTCAGTGCACGATCCAGGAAATGGGCATCGACCGAGTCCTGTTTTCGATTGACTGGCCCTATGTTCCCAACACGCCGGGCACCGACTGGATGAACGGCCTGATGCTCAACCGCGAGGATAAGGAGAAGATACTGAGTGGGAACGCAAAGCGTCTATTGAAGATGTAGCGCGGATCCCGTGTCTGCCCCAAATATAAGCGACCCCATGCCGCTGTCCGGATCGGTTTATCTTAAGACGACCGGTCCGGAAATTGCACACCGTGAAACCCCGAAATTTTGATGATATCGGGCGGGAATACGGATTTCGGCATCTAGGAAATTTTGCCCGCGACAATTCCTACCGCTCTGCGAAAGCCCGTTCGAGACATTCCGCTTCAGCCTACTGCTAAACACCTGACCAATTTGTGCAGCAGCACCAATATATTCAACTCGGTGAGCAGAAATACAGTTTTAGGATAAGAAAGATCCGCAGACGATGTGAAACTTGGTATGGATCAGGTTAAAATAGACACGCCTTTCGCAATCTCGAATTGCAGTTCAAGGATAATTATGGCCGAGAAAACTGATATCGATCCGCATGAAGCCAAAAAGGCGATCCTGGAATACTGTCTAAAAAAAGGCGCGATGGTCGCCGGCGTCGCCGACATCAAGACCGTTGAGCGTATCGCGCCCGAGGGACACCGGCCGAGCGATTTGTGGCCGCGCGCAAAATCAATCATCTCGCTGGCGGTCGGCGGACAAACCCAGGGCGCCTGGGCCATCCCGGCCAAGGCGCTTGGCTATTTCGGATCGACCGAGGTCCGCGCATACACCGTTGCCTATGGCGCCGCATTCTATATCGAAAACAAGTTTGGCAAGCGCGCACTCTATTGCCCGCCCGACATGGACACCGAGGCCGGGCCACGGGTTCCGTTCCAGAGCCTTAAACTGCATGCGGAAATCGCAGGTATCGGCGCGCGATCGCTGGCGGGCGACATTCTGCTGCACCCCGATTTCGGGTACATGTATTTCGCATCGGTGTTCACCGAACTCGAGCTGCCACCCGACGAGCCGATGAAGGAAAACCCCTGCCCAACCACATCCTGCGTCGATTTATTCCGCAAATCCGGCCAGACACCGTGCATGAAGTTCTGCCCGGTGCAGTGCCTGTCGGGCGATATCGACGAAAACGGCAACCAGACCGAGATGCGCTACGACATGGCATCCTGCGCGGAAATGACCCAGCAGTTCGAAGCCGTTCCCGGCGTCATTGCCGATGCGATCCGCGCCACCGATGAAGAAGAGCGGGAGGATCTGCTGTTCGACGCCGAAAACAAAATCCTCTGGTACAAGCTCTCGGTCGGATCCGGCGGTTTGCTGGGTCAGTGTTTCGAGTGCATGCGGGTCTGCCCGATCGCGAACCAGTCGCCGATGGCGGATCCGATCCGCCGCTTTGAGACCAGGATGGCCGAGGCAGGCGACGATTCATGACACGCGGACTCAAACGCAACCAGATCGGGATCTCCGAGGAGATGATCCAGACCTATGGCGACACGATTTTCGATCTCAGTCACAATTTACAAATCCGCCGCGGCGATCCGGTCCGCGAACTGAACTGGGAAGAAATTGAAAAGCAGCGTCCGGGCACCGGCATGTCGGACATCGAAATCGGTCGCCGACTGGGCCTGACCCACGACCAGACCACTTACATTCGAACCATTATGGAACGCCGTCGGTTTGACCGGCACAAGTATCACCGGCTATACGATCTGGGCGGCGGCAAGCGCTTCCGGACCGACCGGTTCGTGCCCCACGAGGAACGCTTCCAGTTCCGGAAAGAGGCGGTGGAACTGCGCAAAGCGCTTGATTTCGACCCCCGGACCGCGTCGAAATATCTGCGCGACGGCCACTGGAACGGCGACACCGTCGCCACGTGGCTCGATAAATGGGTAAAAGATACGCCGGATGGAATTGCCGTTCGCGGACCGGGCGGCGACGTCACCTTTGCGGAACAACACGACCGCGCGCTCCGGCTCGCCAACAGTCTGCTCGGCCTCGGTATCCAGAAGGGCGATGTGGTCGCCATCCAGCTTCCCAATTCACCGGAATTCATGACGGTTTATTTCGCCGTCATGATGATGGGGGGAGTTCTGTCGACAATGCACATGCCCTACCGGGCCGGTGAGATGGAACCGTTGCTCAAACACGCCAGCGCCCGCGCGGTCATTTGCGCCGGGGCAACGGACAACTACGACGCGCCGGCGACGATGGCAGGATTGCGCAACCGGGTGGACACGCTCCAGCATGTCATCGTCGCAACCGGAGACGTGCCTGAGGGCGCGCTCTCGCTGCAGGCGCTTATCGACGCCGGCGCAAAGACGGAAATAGACAATCCGCCGGTCGCGTCAGACCCCGCCATCCTGTGCTTTACGTCCGGCACTTCGTCGGCGCCCAAGGCCGTCGTTCACAACTACCAGACACTGCTGTCCAATAACCGGATCGCCGCGCCGATCTACAATCTGACCGCAGACGATGTCGTTCTCGGCGGGCCGCCCTTCACCCACGCGTTTGGCATAT
>Ga0209403_10004698_pt1 | contig 14696 bp, 14 predicted proteins | sample ArcticOcean_MG_C_8_FD_187440 | JGI IMG/M metagenome (GOLD analysis project Ga0209403, IMG submission 187440) | Marine microbial communities from western Arctic Ocean - ArcticOcean_MG_CB11_86 (SPAdes) (version 2) | ecosystem: Environmental > Aquatic > Marine > Oceanic | place: Arctic Ocean... | reverse complement strand
CGACGAGAGGCCCACATAGCTCAGCGGTAGAGCGCGTTCTTGGTAAGAACGAGGTCACCAGTTCAATCCTGGTTGTGGGCTCCAGCTCTCCTCGTTAAAACAACTAGTTAGTCGATCGTAACTCGAAGGCCCGGAGGCACTTGGGTAAATGGCCAAGGAAGTATTTGACCGCAGCAAGCCGCACGTAAACGTTGGCACTATTGGCCACGTTGACCACGGTAAGACAACGTTGACCGCCGCTATCACCGGCGTCCTGTCAGCAAAAAATGACAAAGTGAAGGCGATGGCCTTCGACCAGATCGACAACGCCCCGGAGGAACGTGAGCGTGGTGTAACCATCGCTATCACGCACGTGGAGTATGAGACGGACACCCGTCACTACGCCCACGTCGACTGTCCGGGTCACGCCGACTACATCAAGAACATGATTACGGGAGCCGCTCAGATGGACGGCGCTATTCTGGTAGTAGCGGCGCCGGACGGCCCGATGCTCCAGACCCGTGAACACATCTTGCTCGCTCGTCAGGTGAACGTTCCGAAGATCGTCGTCGCCCTTAACAAGGTTGACATGATGGACGACCCGGAGCTCTTGGAGCTGGTTGAGATGGAAATCCGAGAGCTGCTTGATAGCTACGGATTCCCCGGAGACGACGTTCCGATTGTTCAGGTCAGCGCGCTTGAGGCACTTGAGAACTACGATGACCCGGACAACAAGTGGAACCAGGCCATCATGAATTTGACTGAGGCAGTCGACACGTACATCGATATTCCGGACCGGCCGGTTGACCAGCCGTTTCTGATGCCGGTGGAAGACGTTTTCGGTATCAAGGGTCGTGGCACAGTTGTCACCGGTCGAATCGAGCGCGGCAAGGTTGTGATGGGTGACACCATTGAGATCGTCGGGTTCGGCGAGACCTCCACGACGACCGTGACCGGCGTTGAGATGTTCCACAAAACCCTAGAAGAAGGTCTCCCTGGCGACGCCGTCGGGTGCCTTCTCCGTGGTGTTGACCGAGAAGAGATCTCACGTGGGGCCGTTCTGTGTGCGCCAGGAACCCTGACACCGCACACGAAGGCAAAGGCGCAGATTTACGTCTTGACGAAGGATGAGGGTGGCCGTCACACGCCGTTCTTCACCGGGTACAAGCCGCAGTTCTATATCCGAACCACTGACGTGACCGGCGAAATTCAGCTGCCGGAAGGCGTTGAGATGGTCATGCCCGGTGACAACATCGAGATGGATGTTGAGCTGATGTACCCGGTGGCTCTGGAAGAAGAGCTCCGGTTCGCAGTTCGGGAAGGCGGCAGGACCGTTGGTTCTGGAGTCTTCATCTCGATCGACGAGGAATAGTTGTAATTGCTCGGGACGTGCTTCCCGATCCGGTGGCACGTCCCGAACGTAATCCAACGATAAGAGGCGTCTATCAGAGATGGTGGACGCCAATAATTGAAACCCCGTTCGCGGGGCTAAGTGCAAGGGAGTGGCCGCCGTATGGCTAAGGGCGGACCCCGAGAATCTATAACCCTGGCGTGTACAGAGTGCCGGGAGCGGAGGTATCACACCTCCAAAAACCGGCGCAACAACACAGCGCGGCTTGAACTGAACAAGTTCTGCTCACGCTGCCGCAGTCACCAGTTGCACCGAGAAACCAGGTAGAGATTAAATATGGCCAGTAGGCAACCAGCACAGCGAGCAATACGATCTTCCGGCGCTGCCCCCAGGGGTGGCGTATTTCGGTTTTTCATAGAAGTTTTCGCTGAGCTACGACGCACGACTTGGCCATCCCGGCAAGAGGCGACGCGTCTCTCCATACTCGTCATAATTGTCGCCGCGTTTTTCGGCGTGTTTCTTGGCGCAATTGATTACGGATTCGGCCGTTTGGCTGAATTCCTCATCGGAGCCTGAGTCATGACCACAGAGCAACAGACGGTCATCGATTCAGGAGGCCGCTGGTACATCATCCACACTTACTCCGGTCAGGAAGACCGGGTAAAGCGGAATCTCGAACAGCGAATTGAGACGATGGACGTCAAAGACAAGATTTTTGACGTTGTCGTGCCAACTGAGGAAGAGATTGAGATTAAGGACGGTCAGCGCCGTCCCATCGCCAAAAAGATGTACGCCGGCTACCTGCTCATTCAGATGGTGATGGATGACGAAGCTTGGTACGTTGTTCGGAACACTCCAGGCGTAACTGGTTTCATCTCCGCAGAGGACGAGCGCGAAAAGCGGCCGAAGCCGATTCCGTTAGAGCAGGAAGAAGTAGACCGGATCCTTCGCCAGATGAGGGCGGATGAGCCGAAGGTCAGGATCGGCTTCGAGAAGGGCGACAGTGTTCGTATCACCGACGGGCCGTTCGCTGATTTCATGGGAACCGTAGATAGCGTGCTCGAAGAGCAAGGCAAGGTACGGGTTCTGGTGTCCTTCTTCGGAAGAGAGACACCGGTTGAACTGGACTTTTTGCAGATACAAAAAGGGTAACGGCCCGTCATTTGACGGAATTCGTGCCATACAAACGGCGCGCGGGTAACAAGAATTGGCAAAAAAAATAGAAACCATCATCAAACTGCAGATCCCGGCAGGGCAGGCAACCCCTGCGCCGCCGGTTGGGCCGGCGCTGGGACAGCACGGCGTCAACATCATGCAGTTCGTCAAAGAATATAACGAGCGCACCTCTTCACAGATTGGGAGCATCATCCCGGTTGCGATCGAGGTGTACACGGACCGATCGTTCACATTCGAGACGAAGAGCCCACCGGCATCAGACCTTCTGCGCAAAGCGGCCGGGATCGAAAAGGGATCCGGGACCGCAGGTCTAGAGGTCGTCGGGAGTGTGAAACGCTCTCAGATCCGAGAGATCGCGGAGACGAAGGTCAAGGACCTGAACGCCGTCGACGTAGAAAACGCTATGAAAATTATCGAGGGAAGCGCCCGCAGCATGGGCCTGTCTGTCGTCGACTAGTCCACCCGCGATCGTGGACCACCTCATCTATTGATGTCTGGTCCGGAGATTTCACTAATGCCGAAACACGGAAAGAAATACCTCGCTGCCCTTGAAGGGACGAGCGATATCCCGCGGTCTGCGGGAGATGCAGTCGCCCTCGTTAAGACCCTCGCACCGGCGAAATTTGACGAGACCGTAGAGCTGCACGTATCTACCAGCGCAGACCCCCGACATGCTGAACAGCAGATCAGAGAAGTTGCCCCCCTCCCTCACGGGACCGGTAAGCAGACCCGGGTCGTCGTGTTCGCTGAGGGCGAAACCGCCCGGGCAGCTGAAGCTGCCGGGGCCGACTTCGTGGCGGACGATGAACTTATCGCCAAAATCGAAGATGGCTGGACCGATTTCGACGTATCACTGGCTACACCGGACCAGATGGGCAAGATCGGTAGACTTGGCCGATACCTCGGCCGAAAAGGTCTTATGCCGAACCCGCGAACTGGGACCGTTGTGCAGCCGGACGATATCGCTGACGCTATTGAAGATATGAAAAAAGGGCGCATCGAAATCCGACTGGACCGAGACGCAATCATTCATGTCCTTGTGGGCAAGGTCAGTTTCAGTGACGAGCAGTTGCTCGAAAATTTGGAATCGGTGGTGGACACCATCGTCAGGGCGAAGCCGTCCGGGCTGAAGGGCCAGTTGGTCAAATCAGCCACTCTGACATCGACCATGGGTCCTCCCATAAAGCTTGTGATTGATGAAACTGGTGGCACAGAGAGTTAGCCATAACGGTTATAATCTGTAGTAGATATTAATAATTTCCGGTTTCGCCGGGACGACCATGACCGGAGAAATCCTCCTAAATCTAGTTCAAGACAATCGAAACCAGCCGCTGTAGACAGCAGGCGCCCCCGTTATATAACCGGGGGCTTAAGGCGCAAGCGCCTGCCCAGGTGGCACCAGATTTATGTGACTTGATGTCACAGTTCTGATGCCCGGGTCTATGGCCCGGGCTGTTTTTTTGCCCGAATTCTTTCGGGAGACGCGAAGGGATACGAATGCCAACTGATAAGGCTGTTGCCGAGGTAGAGGAACTAAAATCTGTCCTCAGCGAAGCGAAATTGATCATAAGCACGGACTACCGGGGACTGAACGTCACCGAGATATCGGCCTTACGGAGGGCTATTCGCGAATCAGGCGGAACTTACCGCGTTGCAAAGAACACGCTGGTCAAAATCGCCTCGAACGAGATTGGCCGTCCCGAAATCAGTGAAATCATCGTTGGCCCGACAGGCTTTGTGATGAGCACAGATGACCCTGTCGGGCCGGCTCGTGCGTTGATGACTCACATCCAGGAGAACCGGCTTGATATTGTCGTCAATGGGGCATATTTAGAGGGAACACTTGTCGATGCCGATCGTGTGACGTATCTGTCCAAGCTGCCGAGCCGCGAAGAGCTTATCGGCAAGGTACTTGGCCAGATGAACGCACCGATCGCCAACCTTGTCGGGGTTCTCAGCGGAACTCTTCGTGGGTTGATGACAGTCCTTCAAGCCCACATCGACCAGGGGGGCAATGTTATCGCCACCGCGAGCTCCGATGCAGAAGCAATAGAAGAAGAGTCCACCGACGAGCCAGAGGCAGCGGACGAACAACCCGTCGCCGAGGCTGAAGTTGAAGAAGCTACCGAAGAAGCAGCAGCGGATGAACAACCCATCGCCGAGGCTGAAGCTGAAGAGACCGGAGAGGCGGATGAAGATAAGCCCGCCGAATAAGAATAAATTCAGGTTTGCGCCACGAGCCGCCGGGGGTCGATAGCGCTTTCACACCAACAACACGCTGTCCCGGGATTTGAAGACGGGAACTTAACGTAAGAGGAGAATCATCATGACCATGACAAAAGATGAGATGGTTGAAGCCATCAAAGGAATGTCGGTACTGGACCTTTCCGAGCTCGTGAAGACGCTTGAAGATGAGTTTGGTGTTAGCGCTGCGGCAGCCGTAGCTCCTGCTGCAGCAGCGGCCGGTGGCGGAGGTGGCACCGAGTCCGCAGAAGAAGAGCAGACCGAGTTCAATGTTGTCCTGAAGGACTTCGGGGCGAACAAGATCGCCGTCATCAAGGCAATCCGGGAACTCACGACGCTCGGACTGAAAGAAGCGAAGGACCTGGTGGAGAGCGCTCCGACAAACGTCAAGGAAGCCGTCTCGAAAGACGACGCAGATGAGAGCAAGACCAAGCTCGAGGCTGCTGGAGCTACCGTAGAGGTCGCCTAGCTCTGACCCGCTAAGGTACAAAAAAGGCCCCGGTGATCGATGCCGGGGCCTTTTTTATTTCCTTATCCCGGACACACCGCATGCGGTGTCGATCCTGTTCACTCGCCTAGAAGAGGCTCTTGGACTGCCCGCCATCGACGTTGATGCATGCACCCATAATCCATCCGGCATTCTCCGACGACAGGAAGGCCACGGTGTCCCCGACAGGCTCCGGATAACCAAATTTTCCGGCCGGGAGGTTCCATTTAAGGAATTCGGCAACATCCTCTGGAGTGTTGGAGTTCCTGAACCGCTCCCAACCTCCACCGGGAAATTCAATCGAACCCGGAGCCACACTGTTGACGCATATGCCATCCGAGGCGAGTTGGAGCGCCAAGTGCTTTGTGACTGCGATCAGACTCGCTTTCGAAGCCATATATGGAGCGCTACCACCGTGCTCTCTGCCCCAGATCGACGCGATGTTGACGATGCGGCCCCAGTTACGTTCCTGCATTCCCGGCGCTGCGAGCTGCATGAGCCGGACGGACGACCAGAGGTTGACTTCAAATACAGCCCTGAAGTCTTCTTCAGACGTGGCAAGTACGTCGGAAGTGCCTAGGCTTCCCCCAACGTTGTTGACGAGAATATCTATTGACCCGAGAGCAAGCTCGGCCTCAGCGAAAACATTGGCGGCAGATTCCGGAAGAGACATGTCTGCGTTGATTGCTACTACGGTAGCTCCGCAATTCCGCAATTCCTCGGCTGTATCGTCCAGCCTCTCCTGGCCACGGGCACAGATCGCCACATTGACCCCTTCACGCGCAAGTGAGATCGCAGACTGCCGCCCCAAGCCCCTGCTGCCGCCTGTAATGAGAGCGTTTCTTCCCGTAATACCAAGATCCAAAACTATTTCCCCCATGCATGCCGGAACAAAATCCAGCCTGAATTCCGTGGAATCATCCGCTAACAGGTATCGCGGGATACATACTAATGATTGCCATTAACGAGTTGTGCGATTGTACCTAAGGGCTTCTACACTTCGAGGGGATCACCCCTTTACACCTCGTATCGGTGTACTGATACGGAGAGAAGTGAGCGAAGAACACGGTACTTACTTCATGCACAGTCCGCGATATACATAATTAATCCCCAACATAAAGGGATTTCGATGGCCGTCCGTACCTTGACTGCCTGAAAAGCCGTAGTGTATCGTGAAGCCGTTCGCGAACCACGCGCGTCTAATTTAGATACGTGTTCAGTTAACACTCAAAATACCGATTACGAGAGTGTCGTTCTACTACTCTCGGGGCCATCGCAAACACAGTGTTTGTATTCTGGTCCAATAATCTGACCGACCGCAGGAGGTAGCCGATGCTGGGATCCGCTGGATCCATAGTCCCGAAGCGCTGGATACTAGCTGTCCTTGCTCTGGGCCTGATAGCCATTATGGTCGCAACATCGGCCAATCCGTGGGCCGGAGCGGCGACATTGCCGACCTCCGTGACTGCATCAGCTGTAAGTTCAACTAGCATCCAGGTCAACTGGACTGCTGTGACTGCTGGAAGCACGATACCCGGCACTGGAAATGTCGTTGACGCTTACAACGTTGATTGTGTCCCGACGAGCGGAAGCACAGTCACTAAAAGCGCCAGCGGGATTGCTGCTGCCACGTTGCTAGTGTCACCGGTGGTCGCTGATATGGCTTACGCTTGCACCGTTAAACAACAGTCAGGTTCCACTCTGCCTGGTTCTGGAGTAGTTGCTAACTCTGTAACGACACCGTTGAACGCGGTCACGACATTGGATTCTGCTGTCGCTAACTTGACGACAGCCAACGTAGCGGTGGCCAGCACGGTACAGCTGTCGGTTGATGCTCTCGCGGCAGACGTCGCTAAGACGGCCCTCGCTAGTGGTGTCACCGTGGCTTGGACCACACAGGCCGGAACCGGAAGCGGTGCGCTTAGTGACGCGACCGGGGCAGCAACAACCTACGCGGCTACTGCCGTAGGTACGGCGCAAGTCACGGTGACCGTGACGCAAACCGCGTCAAATATCGTCAAGACCGATACCGTGGCTATTTCGAACTTCACGGTTGCCGCTGACCCAGTTCCCGCGGCACTTGTCGATCCGGCTGCAGCAGACATTCCAGACCTACCTGATATCAGCAGTTTCGATGCAGGAACCGCCGAATCTGTAGTGCTCAAGCCATCATCTGCTTCCACTACCCTCTCGGTAGTTGATGCAGATGACTCGACTGTGTCGGGTTCGGTGAACTTCGCGGCTGGGGCGATTCCGACCAATACCAGTGTTGGCGTCCTTACCACCCTGATCTCAGCCGGGAACGGCACAGCCGCTATGCCATCGGGAGTGACTTCAGTTGGCTCCAAGATTATGTCGGTCAAGCTGACCGACAAAGACGGCGCAGTCGGTAGTGGTTACCGTTTGAATTCAGACGTAACCGTTTCGATGCAGGTGCCTCTGAGCGCAGTGACAGCTGCAGGAGGGGATGCACAGGGCGTCTTAATTTATAAGGCGGCCACCGAAGCTGGCCCATGGTCCAAGCTCTCCGGCACAGTTACTAATGTGGACGGAGTCGTCACAGCTACCGGTCAGGTAAGAACACTCTCAGTCTTCAGGATTGGTTTCGAGAGCCGCGGAGACGTAGAGGCGGCAGTTCTCCCATCAGCCGGCGATGCAGCCCCGACGACAACACAGGCACTCCTCGTAACGGGGCTGGGTCTGTTGCTGATGGTAGGTGGTGGTGCTTACGTACGCCGACAGCGAAGGGCGAACGTAACGGTCTAAATGTTGACGCAGGGCGTCGACAGTGAATAGAACACGGAAAAGGGGGCGCGGTTTATCCGGGCCCCCTTTTCATTTGTACCCATATCTCTGTTTCCGGCAATCGTTATGCCCCCACGTTTCCAAGACTCATGGATGAACACATGAAGATTGAATCGGTGCCAGAACTAGGAATGTGGCCCGGTGTTGTGTACAGGTACCGCGTGGGTCTGATCGCGCTGGCGATTGCCTCACTAGCGTTCCTGATCTACCTGCTCACACTCGCCCCTGGCCTGACGTGGCGCAACTCCGCTTCAGACGGCGGAGATCTCCTCACCGCCGCCTTCACGTGGGGGATTCCGCACCCAACCGGTTACCCGACTTACCTGATTTTGTTGCGAGGGTTCTCGGCTGTCGTCCCCACGGGCAGCGCTGCTCTACACGGGAATCTTTTTTCAGCCGTCACTGCATCGGTCGCCATCGGCCTGTTATTCATGGCAACGGTCCGAATTCTTCGGTCGCTTCCGCTATCCAGCGGAATGACTGACCGGTATGTATTGATCTCCGCAGGAGTATCGAGTATCTCCATGGCGGCTTCACGCGAGTTGTGGTCTCAGGCAACGGTTACCGAGGTTTACGCGCTGAATGCGTTGTTCGTCTCGGCGATATTGTGGATAACACTCGGCTTGCGCGATCGGCAGAGAGATGGGGGCGTCGGCTGGCGATACGGAGCGGGCATCGGCCTGTTATTCGGCGTTGCACTGGGCAACCATCTGACTATCGCCGCTGTGATACTCCCGTTACTGGCCTGGGGGATTCTTGGTGGCGGGGTTCGGGCCCTTCGCGTCAGGCATGCTCTGCCCATCATGATGGCGGGTGCGCTGGGTCTCTGTGTGTACGCATACGCCCCGATTGCATCGTCACAGGGCCCTGCGCTCAACTGGGGTCATCCCGACAGCCTCCGGGGATTCTGGTGGATGGTGAGTGGGACGGCGTACCAGGACTACGCATTTGGCGTCGGCGGCCAGGACCTCTGGGATCGCCTTGTGTACTCAGCGGATCTGCTCTTTGCCCAGTTTGCGTTCATCGGCGTTTTACTGGGACTTGCCGGGCTCCCCATCATCTGGGGCCACAGACGATATCTCGTTGTAGCGCATCTCGTTTCGATGGGAATTCTGATCGCGTATGCGGCTAGCTACCACACCGTTGACTCGTTCATCTACCTGATCCCGGTATTTATGCTGTTCTCCATTTGGATTGCAGCCGGGACCCTACGATTGTTGTCCAACATCGACACAGTCCAGCAGGCTGTGCCCGCCCTGAGATCTATCCGGCATCGGGTGATTGCAGCCACATTTCTCCTCGCAATTGTGGCGACCGTGCCTGGATTCTCGATTACCTCGAACTTCAGTCAGCTGGACCTGAGCGATGACCACGAGGCGGCCGACTACGCCGTTGCCGCATTCGATTCCATGGAACCGGAATCGATCGTGTTCACGCGGACAGAAAACAGTGTCTTTAGCCTCTGGTACCAGTCGTACGTGGCTGAGATAGAACAGAAAGTGATGCCGATATCGGTGCCTCACATCGTGTTCGACTGGTACTGGGATGATCTTGTGATTCAGTTTCCGGAAAGGATGCCCGCAACCCGCCCTGAAAGCATGCAGGACCGGGTACTGGCCATAATTGACCACAACCTCGGCATCAATCCGCTTTACGAAGCTGACGCAGGTATGACCGCCCTGCCGGGTTTACGGCTCGTCGAGGACGGGATCCTGTTCAGAATTGAACCCGCGTAACTAGAGCTCCAAACGTGCCAAAAGATTTTGTGCCCTGACGACAGTCGGGCGATCAATCATCTTTCCATCTAGTGATGTAGCGCCGCTGCCTCGTTTCTCCGCCTCATCTGCGGCGGCCACGATTCTCCTAGCGTTCGTTACCTCTTCTTCCTGTGGAGTGAAGCCGTTATTGATGATATCGAGTTGCGCCGGGTGAATCGCACACTTCCCGTCAAACCCCATCGACCGTGCCACCGCTGCTTCCCGTGCAAGCCCTTCCGGATCCCTAAAAGCGACATAGGGCGTATCCAGCGCTCCAACCCTGGCTGAGACTGCTGCGGCGATGATTTCCCCCCGTGCGTGGGCCACAGAAGGGCCGTTTGGGTCGTCCGAGGAGCTGGAGGCCGCCCATCCGCCAAGATCTTTCGCTATCCCGACATCCGCCGAGAAGTCTTCTGCGCCGAAACATACAGCTGCAATGCGTGGCGAGGCGCTACAGACCTCGTATGCATGCGCTATCGCACGCGCTGTCTCGATCCACGGGTAGATGGAGATTATTCCGGGTTGAAGCCCGTTACGACGCTCCGAGGCAGTAATTATTGAGTCGATGCGGCGCACATCGCCGGCGCTTCGCACTTTACCGACCGATACACCGATAATTAGAGGTCCGATCACGGCATCAAGGTCTATGTCGAATAGACCGGTATCAAGTGAGTTCAATCTAGGGATTACGGGTGTACCACCACTCGCCAGCTTCTCCAGGTTGGCAGCAATATCACGGCGTGCTGCCGTTTTTTCGCCAAACGGCACTGCATCTTCCATGTCTGGGAAAATAGCGCCTGCCGGCGCAATAGCAGCTTTCTCGAACATATCCGGTCTGTTTCCGGGCACGAATAGGATGCTTTTCGGAACTAGTCGCATGGATGACATACTCCGGGGCGCTTGTTACAGGTCATATCACTGGTTCCGGAAGCCCAGTAGACGGTTGGATGGCGATAATGGTTGCCTGAATGGCTTCAGGCGCGTCCCCAGAACGAAAGCGGGCATATTCCACTCATGGTTATCTGGCACACAAGTGAACCACATCCAACAAACATAAAGGTGCGAACGATTACCGAGTTCATCACATGTCACTCCGTATCGAAATAATCGCCGTCCCGGGCCTTCCGGAAGTGGTTGAGGGCGATAATCTTTCGACGATGATCTATGACGCCGTCCGAGGCCAGTGTGCCGATCTTGAAGACGGAGACGTGGTCGTGGTAGCGCAGAAGATAGTGTCAAAGTCTGAGGGCGCGGTCGTTGACTTGCAGATGATCACACCATCAAAACAGGCGCATGCGTTGGCTGAAACCGTAAAGAAGGACCCGAGGCTTGTCGAGGTCATTCTTCAACAGTCCTCACAGATCGTTCGGGCTGCGCCGGGGGTTTTGATCACCGAGACGATTCATGGCCTCGTGTGTGCAAATTCCGGGGTCGATAGTTCGAACTCGGCGCAGGATGATCAGGTGATTATCCTGCCTCCGGACCCGGACAAATCAGCGCGCGGACTCAAGTCGGGGCTAGAAAAACGATTTGGAGTTCGTCTCGGGATCGTCGTGTCTGACTCGTTTGGGAGACCCTGGCGTGAAGGCAGCACAAACATCGCAGTTGGCATCGCCGGCTTCGAACCACTGGAAGACGCGCGTGGCCTGGGGGATGATCATGGCCGGGTGTTACACGCCACGGTTGTGGCCGTAGCAGATGAACTAGCGTCTGCCGCCCAGCTCGTGATAGGGGAGTTTGGAGGCGTGCCAGCAGCGATAGTCCGAGGGGCGCGGATTACCAGTTCTGACTCAGCGGGCGCGGGGCTGCTCCAGCGCAGCTCAAAGACAGATTTGTTCCGTTAGGGACCCGTCGTAGACCCAGGATCCGTAACGGATCAGCTGGGGTCTTTGGTCGCCTTTGCCTTCTTTGCTTCGGCGGCTTTCGCAGCGGCGGCCTTAGCAGCACTTGCCTTTGCGGCTCCCGCTTTTCCGGAACGAGCCGTCCAAGATGGAGTGTATTCGTACGAGTTACGGAACTCGCGCTTCATACCGCAGACCGTGCATGATCCATCACTGGTAGGCCCGTTCGGAGGATCGATGAGCCACGAGTGCTTGCAATCGGATTCCGGCTCTTCAGCGACCTCGTCGACGACCGCGGTGGCCGTCGTTTCGGCGGCTTTCGCATTCTCAGCCACGTTCATCGCTTTTGCAGCAGTTTTGGCTTTCGCTGCTGGCTTGCTCACGGTTTTGCCGGAAGTGGGTGCGGGCTTCTTTGTCGCCAACGGGCGTTCCTCCCAGCTGTTATGTCCACCCTGACCGGATGGGTGGACCACAATCGTCTATTTTAGGACGTCTCAGGTATAAAAAAGCCCGCCATTTGACGCACATAGACCTGGGCTAGCGTTTGATTCTAACAGGTTTTACGACGAGTCACGCGTGTGGACTGAATACCCTATCCCCACCGTTAAATTAGCTGCTCGGGCCCTCCATGCGGTCTAGGAATACGTGGTTATCTAGCTTTACTTAAACGTAACCCTGGCACCCACAATTCCTGGATGATCACATTGGCTGGATTAGTCAATGTGGGTATTTAAGTTAAGAACACTTCGTAAATGTCTTATGCCTTCATCATCGGACAGAAGTGACTGCTGATAAGGGGAATGCAGGACTCAGTTTGATGAGTTGCAAGTTCCGGATCCGAAGCGATAAGTAATCCATCTCTATGCGCTTACCTGACGTTCGCGCAAACGGGGCCATAACGCATCAGCGTCGAAGTCCGATTGTTCATAACCGGGCTGGTTCGGTCACTTGCCCTACTATGCGGCTGGTCTCTCCGGCATATCGAAATCAACCCTGGACCCATCACCGTCGAGCAGCACCGGCGGTTCCCCGTCGGTGACGGTTGGCGCGTCGATGATGCATTTTTCTACAGCATCCATCGAGGGTATCTCGTACATGATGTCGAGCAGCGTCTCTTCGAGAATGGCGCGTAGCCCACGTGCTCCAGCGCGTCGTTTCTTTGCGTCAGATGCCATTGCGTCAAGCGCAGACGGCGTGAACTCAAGCTCCACCTCGTCCATTTCAAACAAAGCCTGGTACTGCTTCGCGAGGGCGTTTCTCGGCTCGGTAAGCACCTGAACCAATTGTGATTCGCTTAAGTCAGACAGGCCTACGCTCAGCGGAACGCGGCCAATGAACTCTGGGATGAACCCGTATTCAAGCAAGTCCTCAGGCGTGACCCGCGTGTAGATCTGGTCCTGGTCTTCTTCGGTCGTATGGTTCACGCCACTGCTGCCGAAGCCCATGCTCGAACCAGCCGAAAGACGCCGCTCGATTACTGAGTTCAGGTCTTCGAAAGCGCCACCAAGTATGAACAGAATGTTCGAAGTATCGATCTGAATAAATTCCTGGTGGGGGTGCTTACGCCCGCCCTGTGGGGGAACGCTTGCGACCGATCCCTCAAGGATCTTCAGGAGCGCCTGCTGGACGCCTTCACCTGAAACGTCACGCGTGATCGACGGGTTCGCCGCTTTTCGGGCGATCTTGTCTATCTCGTCGATGTAGATGATGCCTTGCTCGGCACGGGAGATGTCGAAGTCCGCAGCCTGGATCAGGCGTAGGAGGATATTCTCCACGTCCTCGCCGACGTAACCGGCCTCAGTAAGGGGCGTTGCGTCGGTAATGGCGAACGGAACGTCCAAGATTCGGGCGAGAGTCTGCGCTAGATGGGTCTTACCAGAGCCCGTCGGGCCGACCAGCATGATGTTTGTCTTCGCCAGCTCGATATCGGAATCCGGAACCGGGCGCCACACACGCTTGTAGTGGTTGTAAACGCCGACACTGACAACACGCTTGGCCCGTTCCTGACCGATCACGTATTCGTTGAGCCGTTCGAAAATCTCGCGTGGAGTACGAGGTAGATTGTGTGGGATGGCTGCGATCGGCGGCTGATCATCAGCGATGATCTGGTGGCACCGGTCCACACACTCGTCGCAGATAAATATCTTCGACGGGCCGGCTATGAGCCGTCTTACCGCCTGCTGTGATTTACCGCAAAAAGAACAAACGTAAGTCTCCGGAGGCTGGCCGCCGGGACCTTCTGGGCCTTGTGGAATGTCTGTTGTCATCGCCTCTACCGAGCCTTCGCCGATCGGAGCCTGACGCCTGTTGTTAGCATAGCGCCCCCGTCTAGGGAGTTTTAGATAGGTGTTTAATCGGCTGCCTGGCTGTCACCTTCGCTCGAATCTTCAGGCTTCTTGAGGACCTCATCGATGAGTCCGTACTCAACCGCCTGATCTGCCGTCATGAATCGGTCGCGGTCGGTATCCCGGGCGACCGTGTCGTATGGCTGATTCGTGGTATCGACAAGAATCCCGCGCAAGGTGTCCTGCAATCGCAGAATCTCACGAGCGTGGATCTCTATATCACTCGCCTGTCCCTGCGCCCCGCCAAGCGGCTGGTGCATGTGGATAGTTGAGTTTGGCAGGGCGTATCGCTTGCCCTTCTGACCAGCTGCCAGAAGGATGGTACCCATGCTGGCAGCGGCGCCCACGCAGATCGTGGAAACATCGGCCCGAAGCATTTGCATCGTGTCGAAGATCGCAAGACCGTCGTATATCACCCCACCGGGTGAGTTGATATACATGTTGATGTCCCGGTCCGGGTCTTCCCGGTCCAAGTACAGAAGCTGCGCGACGATCACGTTCGCCACCTGGGCGTTGATCGGGGTGCCAAGGAAGATAATCCGTTCCTTCAAGAGGAGTGAATATATATCGAAGGCTCGTTCGCCGCGTGCGCCTGTCTCGATGACCATCGGAACGATGTCTTCGGGACTCTGCATTGAATGTTCAGGCCTCATCAGCATTCAGATGTCCTTTATCCAATTAACCGGGTTGTCCCGGTCGATGTTTCTTCAA
>Ga0209403_10004697_pt1 | contig 14697 bp, 13 predicted proteins | sample ArcticOcean_MG_C_8_FD_187440 | JGI IMG/M metagenome (GOLD analysis project Ga0209403, IMG submission 187440) | Marine microbial communities from western Arctic Ocean - ArcticOcean_MG_CB11_86 (SPAdes) (version 2) | ecosystem: Environmental > Aquatic > Marine > Oceanic | place: Arctic Ocean... | reverse complement strand
TAGCGTGGCACTTACCCATAAAACCAGTGCCAATTATACCAATACCTATTTCTTTATATTTTTTATTCATCATTTTTATAGGTTCTATTAAAAAAATATTGATATAAAAAAACGATTAATAATATTAAATTGATTTTTTTTGATATAATCAAAAAAATATTAAATTGTAAATGCAAATTTTCCATTTTTCTTGTAATAAAATCGCAAATTTTCAGTTTCAAATGTTATAAAAATTTTTTGATTAATTTTATAATTATAATTAATATTTGTTCTATGTTTGAGAGTAAATTTTCCAACTTTTATTATAAGTTGTTTTTCTTTACCAATAACTTCATAAGAATATACTTCACCTACAGAAGAATTTTCTTTTTTTGTTTCAGAAATCACTATATTTTTTGATTTTAATGACACATAAAATTTTTCTGAAACATTTTTAATTGAATCTCTTTTCGTATTTTCAAACTTAATTATTGTATCAAAAATTTGTATTTTATTGTCAGTAATTTTACATTCTAAAATACTAGATGGCGGATCTCCGATAATTTTATCTACCAAATAATGGTTAGGATTATATAATAAATTTAAAGGGGTATCCTGTTGTATAATTTTGCCTTTTTCAAAAATTATTATATGATCAGCCACAGCCAATGCCTCTTGTTGATCATGAGTTACATGTAAAACTGAGATATTTAATAATCGCTGAATTTTTTTTAACTCTATTCTAGTTGAATATCGTAGCTTAGCATCTAAATGAGTTAAAGGTTCATCTAACAGCAATATATCTGGTTTAGTTATTAAAGCCCTGCCAAGAGAAGTTCTTTGCTGTTGCCCTCCACTAATCATATTTACTTTTCTATCAAGTAAATCGTTAATTTCTAATAAATTTGAAATTGCATTAACTTCTTTTGCAATTGATTCTTTGTTTGGGTATTTTTGCTTTCTTGTTTTGGATTTTAATGGAAAGGCCAAGTTATCAAACACAGTAAGATGAGGATACAAAGCATAGTTTTGAAAAGCAAAACTGATATTACGATCTATAACAGAAATTTTATTTAAATTAACGCCATTAATTTCAATATTTCCAGATTGTATATTTTCTAAACCAGCAAGTAACCGTAAAAGAGTTGTTTTACCACATCCCGATGGTCCAACAATACAAATATATTTTGATTTTTCAATTTCTAAAGATAAATTATCAAATATTTGCAAATCATCATATTTTTTACTTATAGAATTAAAATTTATATATTTTTTATTCATTTAGATTTAAATTCATACCTTCGCTATTAAATAATTTTAAAAATTTAAAACTTGGTGTAAAAAAAATCTTATCATTAATTTTATATTCTTTGCTAAAATTTGATAAAATATTTATATTTCCTAATTGACTATCTAAATTTATGAGACATTTATCACCAATTAATTCAATGTTTAATATTTCTCCCTTAAGTGTATTTTGATTGGTAATATTATCTTCAATAGTAAAATCTTCAGGCCTTATGCCAATGGTCAAATTAGATAGATCTGTATTTTTTAATTTTATATTTTCTTTTATAATAAGTTTGCTAGAAGTATTTTCTACTGAAAATATATATGATTCATTTTCACTCAACAAAAATCCTTTAATTAAATTTATTGGAAAATTTCCAATAAATTGTGCAACAAATTTATTGTGGGGTTTATCTAAAAGATTTACCAAGGTATCAACTTGTTGTAATTTACCTTGATTCATAACAGCTATTCTATCAGATAAAGAGGCAGCTTCTTCTTGATCATGAGTTATATATACTGTTGTAGCTTCTTCAGTCTCATGAATTCTTCTAATCTCTGTTCTAAGCAATAATCTTAAGTATGCCTCCAAATGCCCAAGAGGCTCATCCATTAAAAAAATTTTAGATTGTTTAATTAAACATCTAGCTAAAGCAACTCTTTGTCTTTGCCCTCCACTTAATTGGTTTGGTTTTTTTTTTAATTGATCAGATATTTCTAATAATTTTGCAATTTCATTTACTTTTTGTGCAATTTCTTTTTTTTGAAGTTTTTTTGCAATCAATGGCATAGATAAATTATTAGCAACATTTAAATGAGGATAAAGTGCAAAATTTTCAAAAACCATCGCAATATTTCTATCTTCTGCAAGCACATTATTAATTACTGTACCATCAATGCTTATTTCGCCTTTTGTTATTGATTCTAAGCCAGCAAGCATTCTTAAAGATGATGATTTCCCGCAACCAGAAGGACCCAAAATTGTAATTAATTCGCCTTCTTTAATATTTAAATTTAAATTATTAACTGCATCATTAATTCCATCATATGATTTAGTAATATTATGAAACACAATATTTGGCATTATCTAATTGCTCCAAAAGTTAAACCTCTTACTAAATGTTTTTGAAGAATAATAGTAAAGATAAGTATTGGCATGACTGCCATAGCACCCACAGCCATAAATTCACCCCAAGCAAGCCCCATGGAATCCTGAAAACTTGCCAAATAAACAGGGATAGTTGAAGCATCTCTTTGTGTAAGAATAACGGCAAATAAAAATTCGTTCCATGAAAAAATAGAACATAGGATTGCTGTAGTAATCAAACCAGGTTTAATTAAAGGAATGCAAACTTTCCAAAATATCTCCACTCTAGTGTAACCATCAATATAAGCTGCTTCTTCAATCTCAATTGGTATTTCATTAAAATATCCTCTTAAAATCCATATAGACAAAGATAAATTCATGCTTGTATAAATGATTATTAAAGTAAAATGAGTATCCAATAGATTAAAAAAATTTACCATTAGATATATTGGTATAATAAAAGCTACGGGAGGAGCAAATCTGGTTGATAATATATAAAAAGCTATATGCTTACTGCCTTTAAATTTATATCTGCTAAAACCATATGCCGCCATAGCACCAAATAAAACTGCTAATAAAGTACTTGTAAAAGTTGTGATTAAACTATTTAAAATAAATGATGCTACACTCTTCCCACCAAAAATAAAAAAAGCATTGTAAACACTCTGAATGGTTGGTTTAAAGAACCATACATGTTCCCAAGCAAATATATCTTTTTCACTTTTAAAAGATGTTGTAATCATAATATAGATTGGAAAAAGACAGAATCCTACAAACACCAATGCTAGCAAAACTAACAAATAATCTTTAAAAATATTTTTTTTTATTGATACTAAGCTCATTAATTCTTTCCTTCAATTTTTTTGACAAAAAATTGACTTAATATAGTTACTAGTATCAACATCATGACAGCCATTGATGCACCATAGCCTATATCTAAAGTAATAAAGCCCGTAGTATATAAATACCATGGTAGTACTTCGGTATAGCCTCCTGGACCTCCTTTTGTCATCATCAATATAAGTTCAAGCATTTTAAATGAGTCAATTATTCTTAAAATTAAAACAATCCAAATAGCTGGTTTTAATAAAGGTAATGTGATTCTAAAAAATATTTGAATTTTATTTAAACCATCCATTTTTGCAGCTTCATAAACATATTCAGGTAAAGATTGTAAAGCTGCAAAAAAAATCAGCATAACAAATGGTGTCCACTGCCAGACATCAGCTAATACAATGCTGAACAATGCTATATCAGGGTCTGTTAACCATCCAGGTTTATCAAAACCAAGTAGTGTAACTAAGTACGTAAGAACTCCAAAATTTTCATTAAACATGTAAAACCAAATTAAACCACTTACAACTGGCATTACCATAATGGGCGTAAGTGAAACAACTCGTAAAAAATTAAGTGCTTTTAATTTTTGATTAAATAAAAAAGCTAAAGAAAAACCAAGTATAAATTCAATAAGAACAGCTAGAAAAACAAATTTCAATGAAACAAAAACAGCATTTATAAATCTATCATCAAAAAATAAAGCATCTTCATAGTTATAAAAGCCAGTATATTGTGGAGGTCTAACATAAGCTAAACTCCAATTTTGAAAGCTTATCCATACTGCATAAATTATTGGAAAAATATTAATTGCTAAAATTATTACCAGCGCCGGTAAAATAAAATACAAGGATGTTCTTAAAGAATAGTTTTTCATATATATTTTATAAAAAAAAAGTTGTGCAGTATGTAGTATATACTGCACAACATCTTGAAGAGAAGCTAATTAGTAACTATATCCAGCCTTCTTCATCATTCTTTCGAGTTTTTTCTGAGAAGTTGTAATAGCTTCATCAAGAGTTTTACCTCCTGAAATCATTTCATGCATTTCAACACCCATAGTATCAACAATACCTTGTATTTCAGGAACTGGAGGTCTCTGCCATCCAGCTAACAGATCAAATTGAGCCATAGCATCAACCCAACCAATAACAGGACATTGTGCTTGAACTGAAGGCTCTTGACTTACATCAGGACGAGGACTAACACAATTTCCATGCTTTGTGTATAATTGAAGCATTTCTTTGCTAGTTAACCATTCAATCACACTCCAAGCTAAATCCGCTCTTTCTGGATCAATATTCTTTGGAATACTCAAATACCAACCACCAAGAGTAGACATATTATATGCCCCAGGTCCGTGTGGATGAGGAAGATATCCTACTTTTCCTTTTGCTTTTGAATCAGGATCATTTTCATAAATAGCAGATCTTCCAGACCAAATATAAGTCATTGCACATCCACCTTGAGAAAATACCCTTACTCTTTCATCCCAAGCCATATTCAAAATACCATCAGGAGAATATTTCATTAAATCTAAGAAATATTGAGCGGTTGCTCTTCCTGAAGGTGTATCAATCATAGGCCTCATATTAGAATCTGTAATGCTAGCAAAAGTGAAACCATCACCAGACCTATCAAGATCTATTGATGCTTGTCCAAATGCTCCTTGAGTCATTATGAAAGCTTGACCAAGAGGGGTTCCACGTCCAGCATTCCAACATACACCAGCCATTCCAGGTTCGCTTTCATGAATGATTTTTGCAGCATTAATAACATCATCCGTAGACTTTGGAGCTGCTAATCCATACTTAGCGAAAATATCTTTTCTATAAGCAAAAATTTCAGGATGTGGTTGAAGAGGAATACCTAATACTTTACCACCATCATGAATACCTCCTGCCCAAGCAACTTGATAAAAATCTGAAGGATCAATAGATGATGATGCTACCATTGAAGACATATCAGTCAAAAACGGTGTATATTCCCCAAATTGAGGTAAATCAACTGCGATCAAATCATAATCTGATTCTTTATTTTTAGAATTTAATAATATTTGTTGTCTTAAAGGATCAAATCCTCGAACATCAAGTTCAATTTTTCCACCAGCCATTTTTTCCAATTCAGGTAATATTTTTTGCATTGCTTGGAAAACTGGATCGCCTATTCCTAGAATTCTAATTGTTTTTCCACCGTCCAATACGCCACTGTATGCGTGAGAAGACAGAAAAAAAACTGAAATAACAATAGTTGTTATAAATTTTTTAGTGTAATTCATTTAATACCTCCAATAATATACATAACAATAGGATATTATTTTTATCTAGAATATCTAAAATAATATCAAAATGATATTTTTAAGAATTATTTAATACCTAAGTCTGATAAATTTTTTTCTGTATGAGTGATTTTACCTGCTTCTGACTCAAAGACACTATCAGCTATATTGATAATGTTTTTACTTATAAAATTAAAGCCTTCAATTGCTCCATCAATTTTATTTTTCATACAACATTCCCACTCTAAAGTTGCCCAACCTTCATAATTATACTTAGTAAATTTTGAAAAAATATTTTTAAACTTAACTTGTCCATCTCCCAAAGATCTAAATGTGGCAGCGCGGTCAATCCAATTTTCATATCCTGAATACATTCCCTGTTTGCCACTTGGGTTAAACTCAGCATCCTTTACATGAAAAACTTTTATAAATTCATGATAATGATCAATATATGACAAATAATCTAATCCTTGGAGAACAAAATGACTCGGGTCAAATAGTATTTTGCATCTCTTATGGTTATTGACTGCTTTTAAAAATTTTTCAAATGTTATCCCGTCATGAATATCCTGAGCACCGTGAACTTCATAACAAATATTGATCCCGTGTTCGTCAAAAAAATTAAGCAGAGGTATCCATTTTTTAGAATGTTCTCTATATCCTTCTTCAATTATCCCTTTTGGTCTCAACATTCCTGGATATAGATAAGGCCATAATAAACAGCCTGGAAAAGTTACATGATTCTTCAAATTCATATTTTTTGATGCTATCGCGCAAGATTTTAAAATTTCAGTTGCCCATTTTGATCTTTCTTTTGGCTTTCCAATAATTTTTTTTGGGCATAATAGATCTAAAGCAGAGTCATAAGCTGGATGTGAAGCAATCATATTTCCATGTAAATGACTACATATTTCAGTTAAAATAAGACCATTTTCTCTAATTTTTCCCAAAATTTCAGAAGCATATTCTTTGCTAGATGCTGCTAATTTAACATCAAAAATATCAATATTCCATGTTGGAAGTTGAACTGATGTATACCCAATATCAGCAACCCATTTAAGTATACTATCTAATGTATTAAAGGGGGATTCTTCACTAATAAATTGGGCTAAAAAAATTCCTGGTCCTTTTATAGTTTTCATTTCTATACCTAAATCTTAAATATCTTATTTTTTTTTGCAGATTTAGTTGCAGCTTCTGCGATTTTCATTTCTAAAAATCCATCTTGAAAAGAAGGGGCGGGAGTTAAATTTTTTTCAACACTATTAACAAAATTATCTAGTTCATTTATAAAAGCATCTTTATATCTTTCTAGAAAAAAATATTGATAGTTATCTTTAGCATTAGTAATATTTTTTGTTGTTATTTCCAAATTACTATCTCTGAGATTAGTAGTGCTTATCATGCCTTTTGAACCGAAAACTTCTACACGTTGATCATACCCATATACAGTTTGTCTGGAATTATTAATTTGGCATAACTTACCACTTTTTGTTTTTAATATTGTGTTAACACTATCAAAATCACCAGCTCTACCAATTTTTTTATCTATAAGACAACTACCTCTTGAAACAACTTCTGTTGGATTTTCAGATAACAGCCATCTTGCAAGATCAATATCATGTATTTGACTATCTAAAAAAATTCCTCCAGAAACTTTAACGTATTCAATTGGAGGAGGCATTGGGTCTCTAGAAGTTATTGAGATCATTTGTATCTCACCAATTTTTCCTTCATTTATATGTTTTTTTAATTTCATTAATGAAGGGTCAAATCTTCTCATAAAACCAATAAAAAATTTAGTTTTATTTTTTTTTAAGGTCTTGATGCATTCTCTAACTTTATTAATATCTAAATCAATGGGTTTTTCACAAAGAATATTTTTTCCCTGATTTGAAAATTTTTTTATAAAATTAATATGTGTGTTAGTTGCAGATCCTATTAAAACAGAATCAAAATCATTTTTTTTTATAGCCTCATCTACTGATTTCAAGGGTATAGCATTATATTTTTTAGCAATTTTTTTGGCAGCAATAAAATTAATGTCTACAACATATTTTAAATTTGTCTTTTTATTATCATTAATATTTTTAGAATGAACTTCTCCAATTCTTCCTGCTCCAACTAAACAAATTTCCACAATAATAACTTTAATATATTCTATATTAAAGTGGTAGTCCTACACTACCACTTTTTATAATTAATTATCCAGAACATTCAACTAGGAGAAAAAACTAGAAAATAATAATATAATAATTAATATTAATCATTTTATTGATAATTATTTTTATAGTAAGGACAATTTTTATCAAAATGAGATTTCTAATTAAATTAAAAGACGATCAATTGATAACTGAATCTCTTCAATAATTTCTAAACTTTTTCTTTTATTTAAATTTAATGGTGTTTTTAAATATTCTCTATGCAATTTATTACCAATTATATTAGCAACATCAAAATAGCTAGGTATAGGCACTCTTAACCAATTTTTTAAGTGACCATTTTTTTGCATATTATCTACAGCTACTAAAGATGGGCTTATTTTTTGTACTTCAGGGTCATTAGAGACACTAAACAAGGGTGAAGCACTAACCCCATTTTCAATATAATGTTTAATCATGGGAGGGGATACCAAGTATTTAATAACTGAAAAAATTGTTTTAATTTTATTTTTATTAACATTGCTAGGCATACCTAAAGAAAATCCACCAATGGAAGATGCTTCAAAGCCTTCTATGCCGCCAGGTTTTGCTCTATAAATTGAATTTTTATGTGCTGGAGAACTTGGGTTATTTTCAAAATATCCACTCCTTCCTGACCAAATATTTGCCATTGCTACCTCACCTTTGGCATAAGAGTCAGCGACACGATCCCATGTCAGCGACAATACGTGAGGATGAGAATATTTTCTAAGTTTAGATAGTAAAAAAATACTATTTACAGCAGCTTCATTCACAATATTAATCTTATTAGGTATAGAATCTAAATTAGAGGTATCAAAAATGCCTTCAGATATTTTTCTCAATTTAACTAGTGGAGAACCTAAGTTACCTAACATTTCAATAACTTGACTACCAAGGGGAAAGCCTTCAATAGCAGGCCAGGCGAATGGATAAGGTGTTAGTGAAAATTTCTTCAACTTCTTTAAACAAAAAAATAAATCAGTTAAATTGTTAGGTATTTTTAATTTAAGTGCATCAAAAATATCTTTTCTATAAACCATTATAGAGGCTACCTCCTCAATGGGAAGACCGTACAAAATATTATTATAAGATGAAGCTTTAATACCTGCAGGATGGAAATCTTTAATATTAAAATTATTATTATTAATTATCTCATTCAAAGGTAATAGATATTTATTTTTATGCATCTCACCAATCCAAGGCATATCAAATGAAATGATATCGTATTTTGATTTAGATACTTTAGAATTATTAATTAATTTTTTTCTTAATTCAGTATTTTCCAACAAAGTAATTTCTAATTTTAAACCCAGCATATTTTCTATAAAATTTTTATTTTTATTAATAACTATAAAAGTTGGGTCATCATCTAGTAGTATATTTATTTTTTCATCAGGCTTACAATGAATATTTAAGATACTGGGAGGGGGAATTATATTTGCAGAAAGTAAAGATGATCCAAAATAAAAACTACTCTTATTAGTGTTTTCATAACCTAAGCTAAAAGCAACATGATATTTTGTTTCTTTTAAAAAATATGTAAAGGAATGTATTAATTTTTCACTAGGGTGCAAAGAAAATGTTTTTCCAGTTTTTGTACGTGCCCTCTGAATAATTATACTTTTTTTTATTAATAGATTAATTTTTCTGATAGCAGTTGCTCTTGACAACGTACATGAGGCTGCTAAACTACTAAGTGTAACTTGTTTGTTGTCTATATGACACTTAAATAAAAAAGAATAGATCTCCCAAATTGAGTTTTTATTAGCTGCCTCTTCATCAAAATTAAATAAATTATTAGATTTATCTACAAAGGATATTAACTCTTTTAATTCATCATGATACATATTTTAAAAATATATCATTTTGAGTTTTTTAAAACTAATAGTTTTTTATTTATCTCATATTGATTTTTTTTATATTTTATAAAATTTAAAAAAACCAATATGAATATTTTTGAGATAGTTTTTTGTGATTATAACAAAGTATTATGGAAGAGAAGTTCTTTAAGGAGTTAAGGAGTTAATATGGATAAAGAGAGATTAAAAGGCAAAAACATAATTATTACAGGTGCAGCTCAAGGTATGGGTGCTGCTGTGTCTGAGTATTGTTGTTCTCAAGGTGCTAAAGTTTGCCTGACCGATGTTAATTTAGATGGCTGTAATGAAGTTGTGGAACGAATTAAAAAAAATGGTGGCGAAGCAATTTCTTGTAAAGTTGATGTTAGAAAGAGAGAAGATCACGTAGCTGCTGTAAAAGCAACTGTAGATGCTTTTGGAAGTTTAAACGTATCTCTTAATAATGCCGGTGTGAATAAACCAATGTGGTTTATGGATGCAACCGAAGAAAACTATGATTTTATTTTTGATATCAATGTTCGTGGAGCATGGATTGGGATGCAAGAGCAAGCAAGACAAATGATTAAACAAGGTAAACAAGAAGAACCTTATAAAATTTTACATGTTGCATCAATCTTATCACGAGAGACATTTGATGATGTGGTGATGTACGGTATGAGTAAGCATGCAGTAGCAGGTTTAATTAAAGGTGGTGCTAAAAGTCTTGCTCAATACAATATTACCGTTAACGGTTACGGTCCAGGTGTAGTTCGTACTGAAATGTGGGAACAATTAGATAAAGATCTTGTGGAAATGGGTAAATTTAAAAAACATGGTGAGTCAATGGACTCAATAGCAGAAAACATGATTTTACTAAAACGATATTCTTATCCAAAAGATATTGTTGGTACAGCGGCATTCTTGACAAGCTCTGATTCAGATTATATGACAGGGCAAATCTTAATGATTGATGGAGGTATGGTAATTCAATAAAATGACAGATCCTATTATAATAAATCCTAATGATATAAATCCCAATCATGACTGGGGCAAGCCTGTACCGGCTCCGGGTCATATGACTGTCGATTTTGAAGAAAGAGTTAACTTTAATCGCCTTCACAAGTACAGACTTGGTAGAGCAAAGGAAGCTCTAAAAAAATCTGGCGCTGGCTCACTCCTATGTTTTGATAACAATAATATTCGTTATTTAACGAGTACTGCCATCGGGGAGTGGTCTAGAGATAAAATGTGTCGTTATGCAATATTACCTGCAGATGATAATCCTATTTTATGGGACTTTGGATCTGCAGCAAAACATCATCGACTTTATTCTCCTTGGCTTCCAAAAGAAAATTGGAAGGCGGGGATGGTAGGCCTACGTGGTACCGTTCATCCTGATGCAGGATTAATGAAAAGAGCAGCAGAAGAAATAAAATCTATTTTAAATGAAAAAGGGTTATCAAACATGCCTGTTGGTGTTGATTTAGTTGAACCTGCAATGATGATTGCTCTTCAAGAAGAGGGTCTCAAAATCATTGATGGTCAACAAATTCTTTTGGAAGCAAGAGAAATTAAATCAATGGATGAAATGATTTTGTTAAATCAAGCAGCGGCAATGGTTGATGCTACTTATCATATGATTAATGAAAAATTAAAACCAGGAGCAACTGAAGCTCAAATTGTAGCAAAAGCAAATAAGATGCTTTATGAAATGGGTTCAGATGATGTGGAGGCAATTAACGCAATCTCGGGTGAAAGATGTAGTCCCCATCCTCATAATTTTACTGACAGAATGTTCAGACCAGGTGACCAAGCTTTTTTTGATATTTTGCAATCTTATATGGGATATCGCACTTGTTATTATCGCACATTTAATATTGGAAAAGCATCTGTAGAGCAAAAAGATGCATATAAACAATGTAGAGAATGGTTAGATAATGCAATTGCTTTAATTAAACCGGGAGTAAGCACTGATAAAGTAGCTTCAGTTTGGCCAAAAGCAGAAGAGTTCGGCTTTGAAAATGAAATGGATGCATTTGCTTTACAGTTTGGTCATGGATTAGGTTTAGCACTCCACGAAAGACCTATTATTAGTCGACTAGTATCTATTGATTCCCCAATGGAGATAAAAGAAGGTATGGTTTTTGCTTTAGAAACTTATTGTCCTGCAAAAGACGGTGTTTCAGCTGCAAGAATTGAAGAGGAAATGATCGTAACTGATAAGGGTTGTCAAATTATTTCTTTATTTCCAGCTGAAGAGCTTCCTATTGCTAATAAATATTAAGTATGGAAAAACTAAATGACGATGTCGGTGAATCGATTAGACTGGAATTATGGAAACAACTTCTCACATTGCGATTAGTAGAAAAAAAGGCATACGATTTATTTTTACAAAATCTAATTAAGGGAACAAGTCATTTAGCCTTAGGTCAAGAAGCTATTGGCGGTGCTTTTGGCGTTGTTTTAGAAAAAAAAGATTATACATTTTGTACATACAGAGGCCATGCTCACACTCTTTCTCGAGGAGCTAGTATTGAAGGTGTGTTAGGTGAACTTATGGGCAGAGAGTGCGGCTTGATGAGTGGTAAGGGTGGCTCTATGCATTTAACAGATGTCAAAAATGGAGTTATGGGATCTTATGCAATTGTTGGTGCACATCTTCCTATTGCTAATGGTACAGCTTGGGCCTCTCAATATAATAATACTGGTGCCGTCACGACGTGTTTTTTTGGAGATGGAACTACTAATATAGGTGCGTTTCATGAAGCTCTAAACCTTGCGAAAATATGGAAGTTGCCAATAGTATTTGTTTGTGAAAATAATTTGTATATGGAATATACACCTATAGGCGATGTAACGGCTGTAGAGCATCCAGCAGCAGATAGAGCCTCCTCTTATGGTATGGAAAAAATAATCGTAGATGGGAATGATGCTGATGAAATGTACCGTGTTGCGAAACGCACAGTTGAAAAAGCACGCAAAGGTGAAGGTCCATCTTTAATTGAAGCAAAAACGTATAGACACAGTGGTCATTCAAGAGCTGACCCTGCAAAGTATAGACCTAAGGAAGAGGCGGAAGATTGGATAAATAATAAAGATCCAATTAAAATTTATCGTCAACGTATGTTAGATTTTGGGATTAATGAAACTATAATTACCTCTATGGAAAATGATATGAAAGAAAAAATAGAACAAGCAACAGAAGTATGTAAAAAATCTTCTATTCCTTCTTTAGATTTAATTCATAAAGATGTTTGGGCAAATGGAGGTTCTGAATGGCACAATTAACATATCGCAATGCTGTTTCGTTAAGTATAGCCCAATGTATGCGCAAAGATGACAAAGTATTGTTTCTTGGAGAAGATATTGGAGATGCTGGAGGAGTATTTAAAGCAACAGTTGGCTTATTAAAAGAATTTGGTCCCACACGTGTAAAGGATACACCAATATCAGAACAAGCTATTCTTGGTGCAGCGATGGGAGCTTCCATGGTTGGATTAAAACCTATAGCAGAAATTATGTTTTCAGATTTTTTAGCTGTATGTTGGGATATTGTTGCTAATGAGATTGCTAAAACTCGCTATATGTCAAATGGACAAATCACCCTTCCCCTAGTTATTAGAACTGCAAATGGGGCAGGATCTAAATTTGGAGCCCAACACTCTCAAAGTTTAGAGAATTGGTCCATGGCTGTTCCGGGATTAAAAGTTGTGGCTCCTAGCAACCCTTCTGATGTTATTGGCTTAATGACAGCAGCTGTAGCTGATCCCGATCCAGTAATATTTTATGAACATAAATCGCTCTATCCTATGAAAGAAGAGATTGAAAACACAGATTTATTTATAAATTTAGGAGAGGCAAACATTATGCTTCAAGGAAATGATGCTTGTATAATTTCTTTAGGTTTAATGGCACAACGTTCTAAAGAAGCAGCATTAATTTTAAAGGAAAAATATAATATTGCAGTTAGTGTTGTAGATCTAAGAACTCTCGTTCCTCTAGATTTACAAACAATAATAAGAGAAGTAAAAAAATCAGGATTAGTTTTTACTGTAGAAGAAAATCCAAGATTATGTGGATGGGGGGCTGAGGTTTCTTCTATTATAGTAGAAAAATTATTTCATAATTTAAAAGGTCCAATAATTAGAATTACAACACCTCATATACCTCTTCCAAGCGCAGATATACTTGAAGACAATACAATACCAACAGTACAACGCATTGTTGACACGATTTTAGATACAATAAAGAAAGGATAATCATATGGATATAATTATGCCAGCCATTGGTGAGACTGTAAATGAGGGTAAGTTAGCAAAATGGTTTAAAAAAGAAGGAGATCAAATAAATGAAGGTGACATTTTATGTGAAGTTGAAACAGATAAAACTACAATGGAAATTCCCTCAATTACTAATGGTATCCTTAAAAAAATTATTGTTCAGGAAAGTGAAACCGTTGAAGTTGGTACTAAACTTGGAATAGTAGAATAAAAACTTTTTAAAAGATAGATATTATATTAAAGATATATTATGAAAATTCAAAGCCAAAAACTCTTTCAAAATAAATGCTATATTAATGGAAAATGGATTGATAGTAACAATAAACAAACTATTGATGTCAATAACCCTGCATCCTTAGAAATCATTGGTAACGTTCCAAAATGTGCAACTGATGAAACTAAATTAGCTATTGAAGCTGCTAGTAATGCGCTCCCTGATTGGAAAGCTAAAACTGCAAAGGAGCGTTCTATTCTTTTAAGAAAATGGTTTGATTTAATTATGCTTAATCAAGAAGATTTAGCAAAAATAATGACAATTGAACAAGGAAAGCCAATAAATGAATCTAGAGGAGAAATTGGTTATGGAGCATCTTTTATAGAGCTTTATGCCGAAGAAGGAAAAAGAGTTTACGGAGAAACTATCCCAGATCCATTACCCGATAGAAGAATAGTTGTTATCAAACAACCTATTGGTGTTGTGGCAGCAATTACACCTTGGAATTTTCCAAGCTCTATGATTACAAGAAAAGCGGGTCCTGCTTTAGCAGTTGGATGCACAATAGTAATCAAGCCTGCTAGTCAAACTCCTTATTCAGCACTAGCTTTAGCTGTTTTAGCTGAAGAAGCAAGAATTCCAAAAGGAGTTATTAATATTATTACAGGTTCTGCTAAAGAAATAGGCTTAGAATTATCAACTAATCCTGTTGTA
>Ga0209403_10004696_pt1 | contig 14701 bp, 12 predicted proteins | sample ArcticOcean_MG_C_8_FD_187440 | JGI IMG/M metagenome (GOLD analysis project Ga0209403, IMG submission 187440) | Marine microbial communities from western Arctic Ocean - ArcticOcean_MG_CB11_86 (SPAdes) (version 2) | ecosystem: Environmental > Aquatic > Marine > Oceanic | place: Arctic Ocean... | reverse complement strand
CGTCGCGCGCGTCGCGTGCTTGTTCGGGGGAGATGTAGTCAAAGGTGCCTAGTGTCATTCCCGTGCTGGTCAAGTCATTGCCCGAGGCCTTGTTCTGATAAAGGCGGGCGAGTCCCATGTCGACTAACTTCGCTTGGCTTTCGCGAGTGACCAAAATATTGGAAGGTTTGATGTCACGATGGACGACTTCTCTTTCCCAGGCGTGGGCCAATGCGTGAGCAATTTGGTAGGTGAAGCTGATCGCATCGCCGATGGGAATCGCACCGTGATTCACTACCAGGTCGCGGAGGTTGGCCCCATCGATATACTCAAAAACGATGTAGGGCAAGCCGCGATCGCGGCCGACATAATGGACTCGTGCGATGTTGGGATGGTCCAAACGAGCGGTCGATTGAGCTTCGACTTGAAATCGTCGCTGCAGGTCTGCTTCGCTGATAGAATGCGTCGCCAGAACTTTGATGGCGACGACTCGGTCAAGCGTAGTATCGAGCGATTTGAAGACCACGCCCATTCCCCCGCCGCCAATAAATTGCTGGAGGTGGAAATGGTCGAGCATTTCGTCTTTGAGCGCAAGCGCAAGTTCACGAGGCGTCAGCCCAACAGGAAATTCTTCTGCTTTCAGCGCAGGAGAACTGCCCAGTGCCGTCACATCGTTTTCGTCGAATCCAGTATCTGTCAGGCGGACACCCGGAGTCTGCTGCGATTGCGATTCGTCGGGATCGGCCATCAGGGCTCCAACAAGAAGCGAAGGATCGCAGCACGGCGCTACGCACAGAATCGATTCTAAGTGGCATTTCAGCCAGGGTCAATTTTTGCGAGAGTAGCGTGTTTCTCCAAAGGCTGAAAACTCTCGACTCGCCAGATTCGTGCCACCATGGACATTAAGCCATGTGCTTGATAATGGCTTCGCCAAATTCACTACATTTTACCAGCGTGGCGCCTTTCATCTGCCGTTCGAAATCGTAGGTGACCGTCTTTGCGCCGATGGCCCCATTGAGCCCGGCGAGGATCAAGTCAGCTGCCTCGGTCCAGCCGAGATAGCGGAGCATCATTTCGCCCGAGAGTATCACCGAGCCTGGATTGACCTTGTCTTGTCCCGTGTACTTGGGAGCTGTGCCATGGGTCGCTTCAAAAATGGCATGGCCGGTGTCGTAATTGATGTTGCCCCCCGGAGCGATGCCGATACCGCCGACGCAGGCCGCCAGCGCGTCGCTGATATAATCGCCATTGAGGTTGAGCGTGGCGATGACTTCGTATTCAGCCGGGCGCGTCAAAATCTGTTGAAGCATTGCATCTGCGATGACGTCTTTAATAAGGATCGATTGACCGCTCTTTGGAGATTTGAATTGACACCAAGGTCCGGAGTCGATTTCTTCTGCCCCAAAATGCTCTTTGGCGCATTGATATCCCCAGTCACGGAACGCCCCTTCCGTGAACTTCATGATATTGCCTTTATGGACCAACGTTACCGAATCGCGATCGTTATCAATCGCATACTGGATCGCGGCCTTCACCAGCCGAGCGGTTCCTTCCTGGCTGACTGGTTTGATGCCAATCCCGACCGTGTGGGGGAAACGCACCTTTTTCCAGCGCTCCGGAAATGCGTCTGCGAACATTTGGTTGAACTTTTGGCAGTCGTCCGAGCCTTGCTCGAATTCAATGCCGGCGTAAATGTCTTCCGAGTTTTCGCGGAAGATCACCATGTCGGTCAGCTCAGGTTGTTTCACCGGTGAGGGGACACCTTGGAAGTACTGCACGGGGCGCAGGCAGACGTAGAGATCAAGTATTTGCCGCAGCGCAACATTAAGCGATCGAATCCCGCCGCCAACCGGGGTGGTGAGTGGGCCTTTGATGCCCACGAGAAACTCGCGAAAGGCATCCAGTGTTTCGTCAGGCAGCCAGCTGCCCGTGCGATCGAACGCTTTTTGCCCGGCGAGAACCTCACGCCAGATGATCTTTCGCTCGGCGCCATAGGCTTGGTCGACCGCCGCGTCGAAGACCCGCTGGCTAGCTCGCCATATGTCTGGGCCGATGCCATCGCCTTCGATAAACGGAATGATAGGATGGCTGGGCACGTTGATCGCTTCGCCTTGTTTGGTAATAGGTTGGCCGGCGACGACGTCGGTCATTTTCGATTCTCCTGGATCCGTGCGGAGTCCATTGAGGTGAAAGGCTGAAGGAGCAATTGATCACGGTCGCCAGTGGCGATCGAGCGCAGGGCGGCAGTTTATTAGGGGAAAGGGTGTGGTTAGGTCGCACACCTCCCAACGGGGACGTGGCTAGCTGCTGATTTTCGGAGTTACGCTACGGCGGGTCAATGGGGCAGGGCCCTACAAAGTGACGGCTGTGTCAGGTGCCGGCCAGGAGAACGGCAAAGTCGTTAGGTCATTCAAACAAGATAGCAGATGACTTTGCAGTCCTCCTGAAGTGCCGGCCGCAGGTTTGCTCCAAAGCCTGTCACAGCTTATATTCGCGGCTCACCAGATTACTCATTCTTAAACGTGGAGCAATAATGTCATGTCAAGCTGTGCAAATCGTCGCGAGTTCGTGGCTGCGGCATCCGCGCTGGGGGCAAGTCTTGCCCTGGGAACTGGAATCCCGGGAGTTCCGATCCCAGGGATGGGACCGATGACCGCTTTCGCGGCCAGTCAGGCCGATGAGCCGCTATTCAAGATTTCGCTGGCCCAGTGGTCACTCCACAGGACGCTCCAAAAGGGTGAGATGGAGAATCTTGAGTTTCCAGGTTTCGCCAAGTCCGAATTTGGCATCGACGCTGTCGAGTACGTGAATTCATTCTTCAAGGACAAGGCGAAGGATAGCGCCTATCTGAAGGACCTCAAGCAGCGTGCGGAGGGTGCTGGCGTTCGAAACGTCCTAATTATGTGTGATGGAGAAGGGGAGCTGGGCCATCCTGAAGAAAAGGAGCGTCTGACGACGGTCGAGAACCACTACAAGTGGGTCGAGGCGGCCAAATTCCTCGGTTGCCATGCTATCAGAGTGAATGCCGCGTCCACTGGGAGTTACGCCGAGCAGCTGAAACTAGCTGCCGACGGACTTCGCCGCCTGTCCGAGTTTGGGGCGCAGCACGAAATTAGTGTGATTGTAGAAAACCATGGTGGGCTCTCCTCCAATGGCAAGTGGTTGGCCTCGGTAATCAAAGCGGTCGCTCTCCCCAATTGCGGTACTTTGCCAGATTTCGGGAATTTCAAGATAGGTAACAACGAGGATGGCTCGCCTCAGTTGTATGACCGCTATCAGGGGGTGGAGGAGTTGATGCCCTACGCCAAGGCGGTCAGCGCAAAGTCTCATCTCTTTGGACCTGACGGTAACGAAACGGAGACCGACTTTCTTAAAATGATGAAAATTGTCTTGAAGGCCGGCTACCACGGCTATGTCGGTATTGAATGGGAAGGTGGGAAACCCTCGGAAATCGAGGGTATCAAGCTCACTCAGCAGCTGCTTGAGCGGGTTCGCGAGCAACTCGCCGCAGAGAAATCCTGAGGCGAAACACCTTCTTGCCACGAATCGCGTTAGGCCGCCTCTGGGACGCCTTTTTTCGTGTTTCGACTTTTTACCCAAGCCCGCGGCGAAAGCAGAATCCTGGATGGACATTACCGATTATGGGACTCCTGCGTCTGCCTAAAAACTAGGCAGCGCGGTCGAGGTAGGCCGAGGCAGGCCCTGCCCGAAAATAGGCAGCCCACTAAAAGTGACGTAAGTGCAAGCAGTGCAAGGACCTACGTGATGCATTTGTCCGCTAGCAGATACTGAAGAAACACGGAGGCCGTTGTGGGGCTTCGCTGACAATAACTCGCAACCTTTGTAAGGAGACAACTGTCGTGCTGACACAATCTACGGAAATGTATCAAGAAGTCTTACAAGTCGCTGAAAACCTTTATCGCCAGAACCCAGATTGGGTCACGTTTTTCAGAGAAGTTCTGGGGATTGATGGGGCCATCCGCAAGAGCTTCCCTGGTTTCGAGGAGCTCACCCTATTCGAGCAAAGCGACGAGTTCGACTCCATTCAGAAGATGTTGGTCAAGCTTCGCGAAAAGCGAACCTCTACCGATCCAGAGGCCGAGCCCACCCGCGTTATTACCGTTCGCTTGCCCAAAAGCATGCATGAGTATCTGCGGACCGAGGCCCATGACTTGCGGACGAGCATGAACAAACTGTGTATTTCTAAGTTGCTGCAGGTCATCGGCGAGGACAAAATCCCGAACGAACGCTCGGCAACCAACGGAAATTCGTCCCCGGCTCCAGCCAATCCGGTTCCGGCTCTTGCTAGCACCCTGCAGACGGCGACGTTTACGCAGCCTTCACTGGGCCAATTGCTACCGCCGCAGCAGCAACAGGCTCCATCTCCCTTCAAGCCGAGCCAGCCACGCTTCTAGGCTGAGTCCTGGATGCAAGCAAAAGAGATGATCCTCAGAGAGCCGCCTCCATCACGGAGGCGGCTTTTTTAATCCAATAAATCCCCAGGAGAGGACCTGTAAGCCGGGTTTTGTCGTCGCATTCGCATGCGACTGGCGATCATTCCTCTAGGACGACGGTTGCCCGTCGTCTCGAGCAGCCTACCCGAGAGTCGTAGCGAGCCGGACCGACTCTGCTCTCTGTTTGGCCTTGCATCAGGTGGGGTTTACCAAGCCAAGCAAGTCACCTTGCCTGCTGGTGCGCTCTTACCGCACCATTTCACCCTTACCGGGAAAGCCAAGGCCTTCCTTAGGCGGTATCTTTTCTGCGGCACTTTCCCTAGCCTCACGGCCGGTGGGCGTTACCCACCACCCTGTCCTGCGGTGCCCGGACTTTCCTCTCGTTCTGCCATGGGCCGAACCAGCGATCGCCCAGTCCTCTCCTGGGGGCTTTTATTGTACCCATTTCTTCCCCTGCCAGGTATCGCGGTGCTGGAACTCGGCTTCAATTGCCGTCTTTACCGCGGGCTTATCTAAGCACCAGCTTGGACCGACAAAATAGTCGGGCGGTGCGTCGCCGCTGATGCGCTCCACAACCATCGTCGGTGGTAGCAATTCCAGAAAGTCCACCACGGTGCGCACATAGTCGTCGCGGCCAATCAATTCCACCTCGCCGGCCTCAACCTGTTCGGCTAGCTTTGTGTTCTTTACGCAGTAAAGATTGTGTAGTTTCACTGCGCCGACGTGAACGCGGGCCAACTCCCTGGCGGTTGCCAGCATGTCGTCAGGGGATTCTCCGGGCAGACCCAAGATGGCATGGGCGCAGATCTCGAAGCCTCGTCCTCGACTTCGCTCGAGCGCTGCGAGGAACGAATCGTGGTGATGCCCACGATTCATCCAATCGAGCGAACGGTTGTGGATCGTTTGCATGCCATATTCAACCGAGAGATAGGTGCGAGCTGCGAATTCTTCGAGCAGATCAAGAACCTCGTCGGGCACACAGTCGCTACGCGTACCGATGGCCATGCCAATCACCTGAGAATGGCTGAGTGCTTCTTCGTAGAGCGGTCGCAAGACATCAACCGGCGCGTAGGTGTTGGTCGCTGGTTGGAAATAGGCTAGGTAGTGGTTACAGTTTTTATAACGCAGACGCAGACGCGTGATGCTTTGATCGATTTGGCCCAGAATGCCTGCCCGAGGCAAGCGTCGGCTGGGACTAAAGCTCCGATTGTCACAAAAAGTGCAGCCTCCCTTGGCGACCGTGCCGTCGACGTTAGGACAAGTAAATCCAGCATCGAGACTCACTTTTTGCACACGGCATCCAAATCGCTCTCGGAGTGCGAAATTATAGGCATAGAACCGCAGCCCGGCGGTACGCCAGGCAGGGTCTAAAGTGCTACTAGTAAGGGGTTTAGTTGACGGCACTAGGGGCATTGCATAAAGTGGAGGAGTGGCCATGGGGGGGGCGCTGCAGGCGGGCCAGCCTTGCGAGCGTACCTGCCTACGGGGTGTTTTTAACTGGGGCTAGGTGTTGTTATTTTGGGGCATGGTTCGTTTTTCGCAAGAGTCTATTGCTATGTATGGTGAACTTATCCCTTTAGGTGGTGGCGACCCTATTCCCCTCCTAAAGAAGCAGTTGCTTATCGGTCGCCGCGAAAGCTGTGATATTGTCCTGCGGTTTGCTAATGTTTCTGCTCACCACTGCCAGTTAGTGGTCAACGGTGGCTATTGGTACATTCGCGACATGCAAAGCCGCAACGGTGTAAAAATTAACGGCATGCGGGTCCAAGAAAAGCGGGTCGATCCGGGCGACTCCTTGGCGGTTGCCAAGCACAACTACGAGCTGCAGTATTCGCCCGCCGACCTGGGGGCCATCGGACCTCCCCCTGCCGACAATTTACCGAATGAGATCATGACAGAATCGCTGCTCTCGCGCGCAGGGCTCAAGTCCTCCGAGCCAGAGGGCGAAAAGTCATCGCGCGGTCAGCGCCGCAACCACGGTGGCTTCAAACGCTACGACGTGCTGGACGACAGCGCGGGCCAGATTGATCTCCCCGATAGTCCCATTTAGTGGCCAAAAAAAAGGTAAAAGTGCGGGCCAATTTGCGAAAGAATCGCAACGTACGCACTCGGCAAAACGACTTGACGCGCGACTTCATGGCCGAAAAAGCGTCGGTTGACGACGTGGAATCAGGGCAAAGCGTTTCGGGCAAGGGCGAACTGACTCGCAAACGCACTCTCGCCGGAGCAGAGATCTCCCAAGACGACACCGGCACGACGATCATGCCGCTTGTCGATACGACCCTTTGTCGTATAGGACGCGTCTTGCGTGTGCAAGGGCTAGTGAGCATCGTCCGGCAAGACGACGGTACACTGCGCCATTGTGCCACGCGCCGGTTGCTAAAAACACTAAGCACTGATCAACGGCACGTCGTGGCCGCAGGCGATATCGTTTGGGTTCGTCCTGAAGGAGAGAAGGAAGGGATTATCGAACGCGTCGAGCCGCGACATGGCATTCTTTGTCGAGCCAGCCGTAAGCGACAGCATGTGCTCGTCACCAATGTTGACCAAGTCTTGGTGGTAACAAGTGCCTCGCAGCCGAGGCTCAAACCCAATTTACTCGATCGCTATCTAATTACAGCAGAAAAAGCAGGCATCGAGCCGATCCTTTGCATCAATAAAGTTGATCTAGTAGACGTTACCGAATTACAGCCGCTCGTCGGAGTCTACAGCCAATTGGGTTACCGTGTGCTGTTGATCTCGGCCACGGAAGGGTGGGGAATTGGCGTGTTGCGTGACTTACTGAAAAGTCGCGAAACGGCTGTCACGGGACAAAGCGGCGTCGGCAAGTCCAGCTTGCTCAATGCGATCGACCCGGGATTGAAACTGCGCGTCCAGTCGGTCAGCCAGGACACCGAAAAAGGGAAACACACGACGACGACCTCCGAGCTGATTCCGCTCTCTGCGGGCGGTTTCGTGGTTGATACTCCTGGCATTCGGCAATTCCAACTCTGGGATGTCATCCCCGAAGAAGTCGCGGGCTACTTTCGCGATCTACGGCCCTATGTCAGCCACTGCCGCTACCCTGATTGCACGCACACCCACGAAGATCCGTGCGCGGTTAAAGATGCCGTGGCCGACGGCTATATCAATATTCGCCGATACGAAAGCTATCTACAAATCCATGCCGGTGACCTGTAAACCTCAGTGGGGCGTAAAATCCGCTTGCGACTCTATTTGAGAGGCGAACATTGCGAGCAGATCGGCACAAGTGTCGAGGTCGTCCAGCGAGATCATTTCTACTGCGCTATGCATATAACGATTGGGCACACTGACTAGGCCTGCCGCGACGCCCGCGCGGGAAAGTTGAATTGCGTTGGCATCGGTTCCCGTCCCGCGGCCGATGGCACCCCATTGGCATGTGATGTCAGCATCGTCTGCCGCCGCGTGGAGACGCTCGACGACCACGGGGTTCATGTTGGGCCCCCGGTAGACAACCGGCCCGCCGCCAAGTTTAACATCCCCTTCTTGGTTTTTGTCGATCGTGGGGCAGTCGGTGGCGTGGGTAACATCGACGGCGATGCCCACGTGCGGGTCCACGCCATAGGCGCTTGTCGTCGCACCTCGCAGACCGATTTCTTCTTGTACAGTGGCAACCGCATAGAGCGAAACATTCAATCCATGGCCTTTGGCGCGGCGCAGCGCTTCCATGCACACCCAAAGACCTGCCTTGTCGTCCATGCCGGGAGAATTGGCAAAGCCGTTGCGCATTTCCTGATAGCCCAATTCCAGGGTGACCGGATCGCCAATGCGCACCACTTCAGCCGCTTCTTCTTTGGTTTTGGCGCCAATGTCCAGCCATAGATCCTTAGTTTTGACAACTTGCTTGCGCTCGTCTTGGTCGAGCAAGTGGATTGGTTTGCGGGCGATCACGGCGGGAATCGCTTCCTCAGCGGTATAGATCGTCATCCTTTGGCCGATAAGCTGTTGCGGGTCCCAGCCTCCGATTGTGTTGGTGTAGATATATCCTTGGTCATTGATGTAGGTGACCAAAAGGCCGATTTGATCAGCATGCCCGGCAAACATCACGCGGAGCGGCGCGCCCGGGTTGCAACACGCAATCACATTACCATGGAGATCCGTACTTACTTCGTCTGCAAAATCGCCGACGTAGTGCCGTACCAGATCTTGCACTGGCTGTTCGTACCCTGAGGGGCTAGGGGTTTCGAGGATCTTCCGAAAAAAATCTTTGGCCGAAGCTTCCATGGCTATTCCATTCGTGCTTGAGTTTCAAATATTGCGACTATGTCTTGAACATCAGGCCATTCGCCTGCTTTCGATGACGTTGCCGTTTCGATGACATCGCCGTCAGGGTCGCTTAGGAGCTAGCTGCTAGCGGAATCCTGATAATTTGTACCGATTCTAACGATTTTCTGGCCCCGTGCGAACCGGCCCGCCGATAAATCACGACGAACACTTTTCGGGAATCCTACTGGGGCCCGTTGTCGAGCACCTTAATTCAGTACGTTGGAGCACCAGTACGATGCAATCACGACATATGGTTTTCTTGATCTTGGGAATTGCCTGCATGGCCAGCATTGGCTGTTGCGGGTGCTTACAAAATAGTTGCCCCTATGGTGGCCAGGCTTGTTGCGACGAATGTGCGAGTTGTGGCTGTCCGGAAGCTTCGTGTTGTTGCCCTAACGCGGCTTGTGGCTGTCCAGAGGCATCGTACTGTTGTCCAGACGCGAGTTGTGGCTGTCCCGAAGCCTCCTGCTGCTGCCCTGATTCTTGCTCTACGGGAGTTGGCTGCGGTTCTCCGGTCGTTGGTCAATGCCGTCTTTTGCGACGTATCAAGAATGCGCTGTGTGGTTGTTACGGCTGCGGCGGAGAAAGGTACTACGGCGATGGGAGCATTAGCATGCCTTGCGACTGCTATGGCAATAGCGAGGGTGGTTTTCAGCACAGCCCGCCGATGGTATCGGGCCCTACCGTTGCCGGTCGCCGAAGAAATCTGAATAGAGCACTCGAGCTCGCCGACGAAGGCGAGCCAACGTATCGCTAAATTGCTTGCGAGTTGCCACGGCCGTACTCGCTATAACCAGGGACTTCGCAACGGTCAAGTCTGCTTGAGGCTAGCGCCGACGGCTCAGTGCGAAGCTACGTCAGGCCGAAGAGCTGTTGGGCGTTAATCGATGTTTGTGCCGCAAGTTCTTTTAGAGTGACGCCTCGTTGGTTGGCCATGCACTCTGCGGTATGCCGCAAGTAGCCCGGTTCGTTAGGTTTCTTGCCCCGTACGGGCACCGGCGACAGATACGGACAGTCGGTTTCTAGGAGCACACGGTTGTCCGGTATCGTCCGCGCGCAATCTCTAAGTTTTTGCGCGTTTTTGAAAGTCAGCATGCCTGCAAAGCTGATATGCATGCCGAGCTCCACACATTCGGCAGCCATCTGCTCGTCGCCCGTGAAAGAATGCATGATCCCTTTGAGCAAACCGCGCTGACGGGCCGTGCGCAGCATTCGCATAATATCTTCGTCGCAATCGCGCATGTGCACGATAAACGGGAGCTTGAGCGTCTCGGCCAGCCGCATGTGTCGATCAAAATAGTCTTGCTGCTGCTCAAAGGGGGTAAAATCCCAGTGTCGATCGAGGCCCGTTTCGCCAATCGCAACCACCTCGGGTTCGCTAGCAAGTCGCTCGATAACCTGCCAATCGTTGGCCTGAGCTTCAGCGATATAATTGGGCTGAATCCCAACCGCCGCATAGATCTCTTCATGCTGCCGAGCAAGCTCGACACACTTTTTGCTTGCCTCGACTGTACAGCCAACGGCGACTAGCTGAGTCACGCCTGCCACTCGAGCGCGCTCAAGGACTTCAGGACGGGTAGCGTCGAATTCCGACTGGTCGATGTGCGTGTGCGTGTCGAAAAGCATAACTGGGCGTCATTCGTCATTAATTAGCGTTCACTTCTGTCTCCACCAATTCGCGCAGCGACTCTAAATGCCCCTTGGCCATGCCCAGCGTTTCTTCTGCAAGTGATTTGGCGGCAGGGGCGATCTGCAACTGTTCTGCCAGTTCTCCGATGGCCGTGATGTCTTGTTGCTGGTAAGCAATGGCCATGTTAATTAGGAAATCGATACCCAAGTCGTGCGTGTCGGTGTACTCAATCGGAAATTCGCCGGAGCGGGGCAGAAACTCCCCGTCAATCACCATCTGACCAATGCGCTCAGCGATACCGTTCTGGTCGGCAACCATCGCATGAATCGAGTCGATGAGATTTTCTCGCCCTTCGGGAATGTAGGGCCGAGCGTACTGTAAATACTGTGGGAACGAACGGACCACAATTGCCAGCAGGCGGTTAAGCAAGGAACTCGTGGTAGATCGACTCATGCAAAGAGACAATTCTGAGTAGGAGGTGTTAGCTAAAGAGTTGACGCGCTGCTTGACTCGCCCATTGGGCAATTTCTTCTGGCAAAATACCCAGCAATACAACAGGTGCCGAGACCACCAGGACGTAGGCAGCTGGCAGGAAACCAAGTGAAACCGGACCCCGAGAGTCTGGCTCGTCATCAATGCATATTGTCTTGGCGACACGCAGGTAATATACCAACGCAATTGCAGTGTTAAGTGCGGCTACGATCAGCACGATGGTCATCAAGGGGCCTCCCGCCTGATAGAGCGACTGCAGAACGCGCAGCTTGGGCCAAAAGCCAGCCAAGGGCGGCAAGCCGATTAAGCTTACGAGCACAGCGGTCATCATCACTGCGACCATCGGACAGCTGCGGATGAGCCCGGCGTAGTCTTTGATTTCCTCGCTCTGCATCGCGTTGCGCAAGAAAGCGATAATCGCAAAGGCACTCAGGTTCATGAACAAATAGATGGCTAGGTAAAGTAGCAGGGCAGAAACCGCGGACTCGGCGTGTTCTCTATTTTGCCCGACGAGTCCGACTGCAGCAGCCGCAGCCATCATCATGAAGCCGGCGTGAGCGATCGTGGAATAGGCAAGCATCCGCTTAATGTTTGTCTGTCCGTATGCGGCCAAATTGCCGAAAGTACAGGTGATCATGGCTGCGATCGCAACCAAGATCACGAAGAAGCGCCGAACCGGTGACAACGGCGACGCGCTGGTCGCGCCGGCTCCCCAGTTGCCGCCGTCGAGTTGCACTTGTGCCAATTGCAATTTTGCCAGCTGCGACTGTGTTCCGGAAAACTGGCGATTCATCGTGGAGGACATCGTGGAGGCCATCGTGGAAATGCTGGCCATCGCCACGGGGCCTTTTGCCGCGGCAATATTGTCTTGCGGGTCGTCGGCAAGGTAGCCCAAGCCAAATCCAACGCGCAATAGCAGCGCCAGGGCTGCCGCCTTGGATGCCACCGAGAGAAAACCATCGACTTCTGCCGAGGCACCTTCGAAGACATCCGGACACCAGAAGTGGAAAGGTACCGCAGAAAGTTTAAACGCCAAGCCGACGCCCATCATCAGCCCGCCCAAGGCCAGGACCATCAGCGTTCGTCCGTTCTCGCCGGAGGCGATCATGGCCGGGATGTCGAGTGCAGCTAGCTCCACCGCCATCGATGGCAAGTGAGCGGTACCCAAGACTCCGCAGAGCAGGCTGATGCCGTACAACATGACCCCTGCCGTGCCGGCGCCGTAGATTGCGTACTTGAGTGCCGCTTCACTACTGCGACTGCGACCCTTCACGATACCTGCCAAAACGTACGATGGTACACTCGCCATTTCGATGCCTAGAAAAACAGCCAGCATGTGGTTGGCCGAAGCCATCACGCACATACCCAAAGTGGCACCTAGTACTAGCGTAAAATAATCCTGCCCATCTTCACGGTCGGCAATCCCTGTGAGTTGTGAGAGGATAACAAACAAGACAGAGAAAACGAGGAGAAAGACGCGGATATACGCGGTAAGTGAATCGTAGACCAACATCCCCGTGAACAGCTCCTGCGACTCCATGCCCGACCAAGAAGCCAGGCCCTCTTTCGGCAAAGCCATCCAAAGAGCTGTCAAGGATCCGCCCAAAGCAATCAGGAACGAAGGTAGATACTGCCCGCCGCGAAACACGCGGACCAACAGCATCAGCACGATCGTCGCACACAAGACGAGTTCCGGCCGAAATAGTGGCAGGCTCGTCTCCAGCGTATCGCTCAGCAATTTATCGACGATGGATGGGAGATTCACTGGGAAAAACTCAGTTCAGTACCTGATGATTGGATTAGTTATTTCGAGACGCTAGCCGCCATTTGGCTGCCATCGGTGCCGAAGGCCTGAAGTTCTGGGCCATTAGGATAATTTCTTTCGGTCCACTCAGCGAGTTGCTCGACTTGGCGGTCGACCGAGGGTTGCATGTAGTGTAGCAGCGAGTTGGGGTAAATGCCGAGCACGACAGCCAAAACCATCAAGGGGATGGCCACAAACAACTCACGCATTGTGATCGGAGTCAGCGCTTCGCCGTGCGGGCCGGTGTATTCTGCTCCCAGGTAAACACGCTGAATGGCCCACAAGATATAGCCCGCGGTGAGTATCACGACGGCAGCCGAGATGATGGCCAGCACGATGCTGTATTTCCAAACTGAAAGCACGACCAGGAACTCGCCAATAAAGCCGCACAGGCCGGGGAGTCCGAGTCCAGCAAAGAAAATACCGACTGCCAAGCCGCTGTACACGGGCATCTTGGCGAACAACCCGCCAAACTGGTTCAGGTCGCGATGATGCACGCGGTCGTAAATAACGCCGACCATAAAGAACATACCGGCCGAACTAATGCCGTGAGCAATCATCTGGAACATTGCCCCGTTGACACCCATCTTCCAGTATTCGGCGTTGAAGCCGGTGTCTGCCGCGGCACTCCACACGCCCAATCCCAATACGACGTAACCCATGTGACTCACCGAACTGTACGCTACCATCCGCTTAAAGTCCGTTTGCGCAAGTGCGGCAAAGGCACCCCAGACCATGCTCAACGCGCCCACAAAACAGACGAAGTAAGCCAGGTCGTAGGCGGCATCGGGGCAGATGGGATAGCAGATGCGGATGATGCCGTAGCCGCCCATCTTCAGCAAAATACCGGCCAGGATCATCGAGATCGGCGTGGGGGCTTCGACATGCGCGTCGGGCAACCAGGTATGGAGTGGCACGCTGGGAACTTTGATTACAAAACCGATGAATAGCAGGATGAAAGCCCACCACTGAATGCTTTTGCCCCAAAGTGCTTCGTTATTGAATAGGTCGGTATGCTGTCCCATTTGCTGAAGGGCCAGAATATTGAACGTGTGCTGCATTCGATCGGGCTCGGCCTTCAGCTCAGGCACATCCGCGCGCCACTCGGTAGCTTCGGCTTGCGTGTCGACAATGCGGGCGGCCATCAATTGAGCATCGTCAAGCTGGCGGAGGTCGCTGTTGAAGTACAGCATCAGAATGGCGATCAGCATGGCCACACTGCCAAGCAGCGTATAAAGGAAAAATTTGATGGCCGCGTACTCGCGGCGTGGGCCGCCCCAGATGCCAATCAAAAAGTACATCGGCAGCAGCATGACTTCCCAGAATACATAGAACAGGAAGAAGTCCAGCGCCAGGAACACGCCTAACATGCCTGTTTCGAGTAGCAGAAACAGAATGCAATAGGCTTTGACATGCTTGTTGATTGGCCAACTGGCGGCCATCGCCAGCACGCAGAGAAAAGAAGTCAAGATCACCAGCGGAAAACTAATGCCATCGATGCCCATGAGATACTGGATGCCGAAGGACGGTATCCAGTCATAGTTAAACATGTTCTGCATCTCGGCCACACCGGCTTGGAAATCGATGCCCACACCTTGGCAAAAGAGGCCCAGCGACAAAATGAACACCGAGATCGTTACCGCCAAGGTGATCAGCTTCAGCGCGTCGTCCGTAAAGCCGGGTAAAAAAGCCAACACCAACGCCGCAATCGCGGGTAGGAAAATTAGCAAGCTCAGATAAACCGCAGGGTCGCTGAGATTCATAATGGGTCGCCGTCGTCTTTCAAAAGGTTATGGGTTTATTGAAACGAAATAATGAGCGGCAGGTAACTTGCTGCCGCGAACAGCACTACGGTCGAAATTACAATCAGCATGATGTATTGCCGTAGGTTGCCAGTTTGTATCTTGCGGAGCCAGAGCCCCAGGTCCCAGGTGCCACGGGCCAGGCCGTTGGCAGTGCCATCGACGAGGGTGCGGTCGAACACGGCATCTACGACTTTGGAGCCGCCTTTACAAGTCGCTGCGGTGCCGTGGATGATCGAATCGATAATGCCCA
>Ga0209403_10004688_pt1 | contig 14715 bp, 17 predicted proteins | sample ArcticOcean_MG_C_8_FD_187440 | JGI IMG/M metagenome (GOLD analysis project Ga0209403, IMG submission 187440) | Marine microbial communities from western Arctic Ocean - ArcticOcean_MG_CB11_86 (SPAdes) (version 2) | ecosystem: Environmental > Aquatic > Marine > Oceanic | place: Arctic Ocean... | reverse complement strand
TCCCTTGCAGCAACTTGGAAGCCCTAAGCCAAGAATATTTAGGTTAGAAGAAGATAGCGCGTTAATCAATAGACTTGGTTTTAATAATGATGGAATGGAAATTATAAAAGATAGAATCAAATTAGAAAAAAAGGAGGGGATACTAGGAATTAATATTGGTCCGAATAAAAATACTAAAGAACAGAAAAATGATTTTTGTTTAGGATTAAATTTTTTTTTTGATATAGCTGATTATATTACTATAAATATCTCTTCTCCAAACACACAAGGCTTAAGAGATTTTCATGATAGTGAAAAACTGAAAGAACTTTTGATTTCACTTAACAAAGTTAAGAAAGATAAAAAAACAAGCATTCCACTTCTGTTAAAAGTTTCACCAGATATTAATGATAATTATATTTCTGAAATTACAGAGGTTGCTATGAAAAATAGCGTCTCTGCAATGATACTCACAAATACTACTAATGGTAACAGGGAAAGTTTATTAAGTGAGATTAAAAAGGAAGAGGGCGGGCTCTCAGGCGAACCTTTGCAAGAAATTTCAACAGAAATGATTAAGAAATTTTACAAAGTATCAAATGGAAAAATTCCCATTATTGGAGTCGGTGGTGTTAATTCAGGAAAATCAGCCTATGAAAAAATTATTGCTGGAGCTTCATTATTGCAGCTTTATACAAGCTTTGTTTACAAAGGACCGTTCATAGCAAAAAATATTAAAAAAGAATTAATTGAAATTTTAAAATCTGAAGGAATAAAAAATATAAAAGATATTGTAGGCAAAGGAATTTGATTAACCAAATTTTTCAAAAAAAGGAAAATATTCCAATATAAAAAATCCTAATAATTGTAACTGCCCTGTTAAAATTGCTAAACCAGTTAGTAATAAAATGGTACCCCCAACCCTATTCGTTAGTAATAAATATTTTTTAAAATTTTTTGAAAAAATAAAAAATTTATTAATTAAAATTCCTGAGATAACAAAAGGTATTGCTAAACCAAGTGAATAAGATGATAACAATAACATACCTTTGATAATATTTTGTTCTATTGCAGCTAACGTTAAAATTGAACCTAAAATAGGTCCTATACATGGCGTCCAACCAAAACCAAAAGCAGCCCCCACAAGAAATGGAAAAGTATAACTTTGATTATACTGATTTGTAAAAATCCTCAGGTCTTTGTTCATAAATTTAAAATTTACAAGCCCAATTAGATGAAGTGAAAAAAATATTATAATTAAGCCAGCTGCAATTCTAAATATATCAGAATTAGTCAAAAAAATTTTCCCCAATGATGACGCCGATAGCCCTAGGATTATAAAAACAAAAGAAAACCCTAAAGTAAAAAAAATTGTTTTAAAAACAACTACACTCTTACTTTCTTGGGACAATTTATCAAACGTGGTACCTGAAATATATGAAATATACCCAGGTATTAAAGGAAGTACGCACGGTGATAAAAAACTAACAAATCCAGCTAAAAAAGCTATTGGTAAGTACACTTCCATTTAAAACTCTATAAATATAACTATTCCTCAACACTAAAGTTGTCAATATTTAATATATTAACTTGATTCCGTTTCTTGCTACATCTATACAATGTCTAGGAAATTTATAATGTCAAAAAAATGTGAGCTAACAGGAAAATCACCCTTAAAGGGTCATAAAGTGAGTCATGCAAACAATAAAACCAAAAGAAAATTTTTGCCTAATTTAAAAAAAGTAACTTTTAAAAGCAATATATTAAAAAGAAATATTAAACTTCGTGTTAGTAATGCTGCCGTCAGAACAGTAGATTACAAAGGTGGATTAGATGCTTTTTTAAAAAGTGCCAAATCATTTAAACTGTCTCCAAAAGTAATAAAACTTAAGAAAAAAATATTTGCAAAAACTCAATAGTCGATGGTTAAAATAAAGTATAATTTTTTTTTTATTTTAGCTTCTTTAATGGCATTGGTAGTAGCGCTATCAAACTATCTAGTTCAATTCCCAGTAAATTATATGGGTCTTCAAGATTTGTTAACATATGGAGCTTTTAGTTATCCAGTAGCATTTTTGATATCAGATTTATCAAACAGAAAATATGGACCCAATTCTGCTAAAAAAATTGTTTACATCGGATTTTTATTTGGAATATTTTTAACATTTTACTTTTCAACAAATTATTCTGATTTAATTTCAATTAGAATTGCCATTGCTTCTGGGACAGCATTTTTAGTAGCACAGTTGATAGACATAAATATTTTTCATAGATTAAGAAAAAAAATTTGGTTTGCTGCACCACTAATTTCATCTCTAATAGGGTCTGTTATTGATACATTTTTATTCTTTTTTATTTCATTTTACAAAACAGGAGTAAATTGGATTTCTTTATCTTTTGGAGATTTGTTAGTTAAGATATTTGCAGCTTTGCTTATGTTGGTTCCTTTTAGACTTTTATTGCTTCGCGTGCAGGAAAATTCAAATAGTAAAAAAAAAATTAGTGTATAGTTTTATCGTCTTTTTCTGAAAAAAGTTTTGTTAATTGATTAATCATTACATCTCCTAATTCTTGTACATCAGTAATTTTAATAGCTTTTTTATAATATCGAGTTACATCGTGACCTATGCCAACAGCAAGGACTTCAATATTTGAGTTTTCTTCAATTAATTTTACTACATTCTTAAGATGTTTTTCTAAATAATCACCAGAATTTACAGATAAAGTAGAGTCATCTACTGGGGCGCCATCAGAAATAATCATTAATATTTTTCTTTCTTCTTTTCTTTTGGAAATTCTTTTAAAAGCCCACATAAGCGCTTCTCCATCTATATTTTCTTTTAACAAACCTTCTTTGAGCATTAGACCAAGATTTTGTTTTGATTGCCGCCAAGATTGATCAGCTGACTTATAAACAATATGTCTTAAATCATTTAATCTTCCAGGATTTGCAGGCTTATTATTTAAAATCCACTTCTCTCTACTTTTTCCACCCTTCCAATTTTTTGTAGTAAAACCTAAAATTTCAGTTTTAACAGAGCATCTTTCTAAAGTTCGCGACAGGATATCAGCACAGATAGCAGCGACAGAAATTGGTCTGCCTCTCATAGAGCCAGAGTTGTCGATGAGAAGAGTAACCAAAGTGTCTTTAAACTCAGTTTTTTTTTCAACTTTATATGATAGTGAGTGCATCGGATCTATAATAATTCTTGATAGCTTAGAAGAGTCTAGCAAACCTTCTTCCAAGTCAAATTCCCAGGATCTATTTTGCTTAGCCAATAATTGTCTCTGAAGTTTATTTGCTAATTTAGAAATAATATTTTGTAAATTAATAAGCTGCTGATCTAAATTTTTTCTAAGTCTAGCAATTTCTTCAGTATTTTCTAAAGCATCTGCTTGCTTAATCTCATCATACTCACTAGTAAAAATTTTATATTTAGTTTTTAATATTTTTTTATTACTTTTTTCTTCAAAATTTGGATCATATTTTCTTTCAGTTTGGTCTTGTTCTGAATTTTCATTTTCATCTAGCAAACCCTTATTATCATCCAATACATGTAAGTCTGGTTTATTTTGCTCGTTTTCTTTATTCCCATCTTTTTCTGTTTTATCATCCTTAGCATTATCTTGGGATGAAGAACTATCTTCTGGAGTATTTTTCTTTTCATCTTTTTCTTGGTTATTTGAATCATTAAAATCAAGTTTACCAATTAGTTCAGATATAACTTGGCTAAATTCTTTTTGATCTTTAATACAATTGTCTAATTTTTTTAATTTACCTTTAAGATTTTTGTCAAATAGTTTTTTCCAACAACTCAACATTTTTTGTGTAGCATCATTTTGTTTAATTTTAAAAAAATGGCTTCTTAAATATAATTCAAACGCATCAGTTATTAAATTATCCCCTTCTGTTTTAATCTCCTCAATTTTCTTATTTTTAAATTTATTTTCATAACTTTGAGTGATGTTTTTTTTTATACCTAAAAGGTTATCAGATCCTATTTTTTCATACCTAATTTTCTCGGCTATCAAATATAAATTTTTTGCCACAGTTCCCACTGGCTCATTTTGAAGAAAAATTTTTTTGTTTGTGTATTTTATTTTTAAAGCCTCAGAATCAGCGAAGGCTCTTAAATCGGTATAACCCTGCAAGTCTTTAAGATTAGAAACATCAGGTAAATTTAATAAGTTTTCATTTGCGTTCGTGTTATCACTAAATTTGATTTGAAGATCAAAATTTCCAGAAATAGCTTTAATTGCAGAAGAAATAGCTGACTTAAATTTTTCTTTAAAAAGTTCCTTTTCATCCATTTAGATACTTTATATTTTAATATTTATTGAAGATTCGGGTAAGTCTTCCCCAAAGCATCTTTGATAATACTCAGCAATTATACTTTTTTCTAATTCATCGCATTTATTAAGAAATGTAACTCTAAATGAATAACCTACATCCTTAAATATATCAGCGTTTTCTGCCCAGTGCAAAACTGTTCGTGGACTCATTACTGTAGAAATATCACCATTGATAAACCCTTTTCTCGTTAGGTCTGCCACTTTAATCATATTTGAAATAGTTTCCTTTCCTTCTTTGTTATTAAAAGGTTTTGATTTTCCTAAAACAATTTCTAACTCCTTATCAAATTTTAGATAATTTAAAGTTGTGACTATATTCCATCTATCCATCTGCCCTTGGTTAATTTGCTGCGTACCTTGATATAGACCACTTGTATCACCCAATCCCACGGTATTTGTTGTAGCAAACAATCTAAAAAAAGGATTTTGTTTTAAAACTTTATTTTGGTCAAGCAAGGTGAAGTTACCTTCTTTTTCTAAAACTCTTTGAATCACAAACATTACATCTGGTCTGCCCGCATCATACTCATCAAAAACTAAAGCGATGGGATTTTGAATTGACCATGGAAGAATTCCTTCTTTAAACTCAGTAATTTGCTTATTGTCTTTTAGTACTATTGCATCTTTTCCTATTAAATCTATTCGACTGATATGACTATCTAAATTTACTCTTATACAAGGCCAATTTAACCTTGCAGCAATCTGCTCTAAGTGTGTTGATTTTCCTGTACCATGATACCCTTGGATTAAAACACGTTTATTAAAAGCAAACCCAGCGATGATAGCTAAAGTAGTATCTCTATCAAATTTATAGCTACTATCAATCTCAGGCACATATTCATTTTTCTTTGAAAACGCATCTATTTTCATTTCTGTGTCTATTCCAAATACTTGATTTACAGAAATTTTTATATCAGGGGTTAATTCAGACAAATTAAACATATTACTTTACCATCATTATTCTTTTTAGGTGGCTATAGGCCATAGTTATTTTTTTTAATTTATCCTCAAATTTTTTATTACCAGAATTTCTATCAGGATGAAATTTTTTTACAAGGATTTTAAATTTTTTTTGTACAGCGGCCCAATCATCGTTAAATTTTAGGTCCATAATTCTGAAAGCATCCTTATCTTTTTCACAGAATTTTCTATTACTAACATTATAAGAACTTTCGTCATTAAAAATTTTGAATTTATCATTTAATGTATTGTTCCATAAAATATTAAAAAAATTCTCATTAGAACCAAACTTTTGTGTAGGTCGATGCCATGTAAGATCTGATCTTAAGAAATTTTCAATTTCATATTGCGACATACCATCAAAATAATCCCATTTTTGATTAAATTGCTTAATATGGTCTTTGCAAAACAAGAGAAAATTTTTGCTATTATCTTTTTCAGCAGGTGCCCTAAATTCACCAACTTCTTTACAATTTTCCCATTCGCAAATATTTTTCATTGTTTAAAACTACTATATGATCTAAAATTTTAGAAGTGAAATGACAGATTTATTAAAAGAAATAAAGGAAAAAATTAACAATAAATTAAGCCCAGAAAAAGTATTATTAGTTGACAATTCAGATTTACACAAGAAGCATAAGCAATTTGATGCCAAAAAATTTAATCTTAAAATTATTATCGAATCAAAAAAATTAAGAAATATGAATAAAATAGAAGCACATAAAACTATTTTTTCTATTTTAAAGGATGAAATGAAAAGTAAAATTCATGCACTAGAAATTCACATAAAATAAATCTTTTAATAATAATTTCGTATCAAAAATTTTTTGAGCTCTTTGTGATTAATAGAAAAGTCATTTGGTTTAGTTGTTTCTCCTATTTTTTTAAGAAGTATTAAATTTATTTTATTATTTAAATTTTTTTTATCTTTTTTCATAAAATAAATTATTTTATTTATATCTTTTTTTTCAAACTTTTCTTTTATATTCATTGGTAACCTCAGGTCGAAATAATGTTTTTTAATTAATTTTAAATCTTTTAATGTTAACAATTTCTTTTTATAAGACAACTCGCAGGCAGTCATCATCCCCATTAATACCGCTTTACCATGATTTAATTTTTTAGAATAATTTTTGGTTGCTTCAAATCCATGTGCAAATGTATGACCAAAATTTAATATCATACGTAAATTTATTTCTTTCTCATCTTTGTTAATAATTTTAGATTTAAGTTTACAGCTTTTTATCACTGCTCTTTTTAAAATTTGACTATCATTATTATTAATTATTTTTTTTCCATTTTCAATTAACCATATAAAAAATTTTCTATCCATGATTAGTGAATGTTTTAATATTTCACCGTACCCACAAACCATCTCTTCGTGCGGTAGACTGTTTAGAGTTAATAAGTCTGTTAAAACAAAATCAGGTTGATAAAATGTTCCTATAAGATTTTTCCCTTCAACTGAATTTACTCCAGACTTTCCTCCAATTGCAGCGTCTGATTGCGCTAAAAGTGTTGTGGGTATATTAATAAATTTTAAACCTCTTTTTGTTAGACTAGAAATGAAAGCTGACAAGTCACCAACAATACCCCCGCCTAAAGCAATGACACAATCAGATCTATTAAAATTACTTTTTAACAATTCCTGAATTATTTTATTTGCAGTATTTAAATTTTTATTTTTTTCATTTATATCAAGTCTATAAACCTTAAGATTATAATTTTTTATAGATTTAATTAGTTTTGTTAATAGTGATGAAGGTATTTTTTTATCACTAATTATGCATATTTTTTTTACGCCAGGTAAATTTTTTTTAATTAATGGACCTGCTAAACTTACAATTCCATTCCCAAAATAGACTGGGTATGATTTGCTTGTAGTTTTAATAATAATTTTAGTATTTTTCATATAGAGCTATTATTTTATCAGTAATATTTTGAAGTTTAAGATTATCACATTTAATTTTATGATGAGCTAGTTTGTAAACATTTTTTCTTTCATCGAATAAATTTTGAAGTTTTTTATTATTATTATTCACATTTAATAGAGGTCTCTTCCTATTTTTTGCTACTCTTTTATTTAAAGTTTTTATATCAACATCAAGCCAAATGGATATAGAATTTTTAAGAATATTATCCCTTAAGGCTTTATTTATAAATGCACCACCACCCAAAGAAATTACTGCTTTATTTTTTTTAAGAGATTTTAGCACCTCATTTTCTTCTTCAGATCTAAAAAATTTTTCTCCTTTTTTGCTAAAGATCTCTTTAATTGTCATTAAGTTTTTTTTTTCAATATTTTTATCAATATCAATAAATTCCAATTTCTGTTTTTTTGCCACACTTTTACCCAAGGTTGTTTTTCCAACAGCCATCATTCCCAATAAAACAAGGTTTTTTTTCACTATTGCCTGATTTTTTAAATTTGATTTTTCACAATTATGTCTTATTTTTCGAGTTTAAATACAAATTAATAATTATGCAACTTAGATTACACCCTAGAAATAATAAAAAACTATTAATATCTAAACTTATATCAAGAGCTGTCTTAGCTTTATTAGTTTTTTCTCTATTAGTATTTTTAGCTGATAAAATAACAATGCCTGTGCCAAGCAAACTTATCAAGCAAGAAATCAATAATGACAAACTTATTACTCTTAAATAAATTAATAAAAACTATTTTTTTTTTATTGATTGTAATTTTTGTCCCATCACTATCTATTGCAGCAGTAGATATATGGGAAAAAAAAGAAGATAATACGTTAGAAAATACTCAAACTAACAGCGAAAATAAAATTACAATTGAAAGTCCAAAATTATCAGACGAAAAAAAAGAAAAAAAATTTTCAGTAAGTGAAGAAAAAATTAATACTTCTAAAGAATCAATCATTGGCATATTTGATCCCGAGATTAATGATTTTAGCTTAAATTTATGGTCACAATCAAATGGAGAAGATATAAAAAGTATCCTCAAAAGAATTAACAAACTAAAATTATCAAAATTTTCAGAAGATTTGCTTTTCAAAGTTTTGTTTACAAATGCTTACCCTCCTCAAAAAAATTTATCATCAGAAGAATTTTTAGAAATAAAAATCAATTGGTTAATAAAAAATAGAAAGTTTAAGGATCTTGAAATTTTGTTAAAAAACAATCAAGAAGTAAGAAAAATACCAAGGGTTATTAAATTTTTAATTAACGAATATCTCTCTTCCGCAGACATAGGTTCGGCTTGCGAAAAATCAAATTTTATAAGCAAAGATGTAAAAAATAATTATTTGGATAAGTTTTTAATTTATTGTTTAATAAACGATGATAGAAAAGACGAGGCTCAATTACTTTTAGATCTCACAAAAGAGAGCGGCTTAAAAGATAGTTTTTTTGAAGACAAAATTAATTTTTTACTTGGCATAACAGATAAAACTACAAGTAAGATATTAGATGATAATCTTCTAAATTTTTATTTATCACACATCACAACGCAAAATTTTTTATTTGAACCAAATGATAAAACAGATAAATATATTTGGCGTTATCTTTCGTCAGCCAATTTATTGCAGAATAACAGTTTTGAAAATGAAGAATTAATATCAACTTACGAGCAAGCCGCTGCTACCAATTCTTTTGATAGTGAAGAGGTTTTTAAAATTTATTTAAAAATTTATTTTAATTTTAATCAACTAATGAATGTTGACGAAATATACAAAACTCTACCAGGGTATAAAGCTAGAGCATTAATTTATCAAAGTATTTTACTTAATACAGATGTAGAAAGAAAACTTTATCTAGCTTTCTTACTTAAGAAATTATTTGCTAAAGATAAGTTATTGAACGTTTACAAAGAAGAACTAACACTAATTTTAAAATCAATTCAATCAAATGAAATTCCTGAAAATTATCTTAAGCTAGTTAAAGAAAACTCAACGCAAAATATTCTTTCTGATAAAAAAATAAAATTTGAAAATGATATTCTACATAGATCTAAAATAATAAAACATTTTTTAAATCAAAATGTAAAGAAAAGCAAAACAGAAAAAGATTTAAAAGAAGTTTATAAAAAAATCAAAAGAAATAAAAAGTATTTTATTTCAATCAAGGATATTGTGGTTTTAGAATCTCTTAAAATCGATGGAATTATTTTGCCTAAAGAAATTAATCTAGATGAACTTTCCTCTCAATTAACAATACCAAATAATTTGGTAGACCTAGTTAGTCAAAAACAGACAGGATTAGTTATGCTCAAAATTATAGAAATAATTGGTGAAGATGCTATTTATGATTTAGATCCAGAAACAATATATTTTTTAAATAAAATATTGAATGATTTAAATTTAAAAAAGATAAGAAATGATATTTTAAGTGAAACGCTGCCATTAAGAGTTTAATAAGTTATAGAAAAATAGTTACAACTACTTGACTAAAATAAGCCTATAATTTATTTATATTTATATGGCTATAAGAAAAATTTTAGTTGAACCAAATGAATTTTTAAGAAAAAAATCTTCACCAGTTGAGCATATTGATGACGAATTACGAGGAGTTATGGATGATATGTTGGAAACAATGTATGCTGCTCCTGGTATAGGATTGGCAGCTATTCAGATAGGAGTGCCAAAAAGAGTAATAGTTATTGATTTAACCAAACAAGATGAGCCGAAGAATCCTATGTTTTTCATAAACCCAGAAATTGTTGAAAAATCAATAACGAATTCAAGTTATGAAGAAGGGTGTTTATCTGTTCCAGGCCAATTTGCTGAAATTGATAGGCCTGACAAATGTCATATAAAATATTTAGACCATTATGGAAATCCAACAGAAATTAAAACTGAAGGAATGCTAGCCACATGCATTCAACATGAAATCGATCATTTAGAGGGTATATTGTTTATTGACTATCTATCTAAATTAAAAAAATCAATAATTGCTAAAAAATTGTCCAAACAAAAAAAAGAACTTGAAAGAATTGTAGTTTAATTTCAATAATAGACTAATGCCACTTAATGTAGTTTTTATGGGAACTCCTGAGTTTTCAATACCAACCCTAGAAATATTGGTAAAAAAAAAATTTAATATTTTAAGTGTTTATACGCAACCACCAAAAAAATCAAAAAGGGGACAAAGGGTCAACCCATCACCAGTAGAAGAGTTCTGTAAAAAAAATAAACTTCACTTTAGAACTCCTGTTAATTTAAATATTAGCGAAGAATTAAAAAAATTTAAAGAATTGTCGCCAGACATAGCTATAGTAGTTGCTTATGGAAAAATAATACCAAAAAACTACTTCGGTTTAGCAAAATTTGGCTTCATAAACCTACACGCATCATTGTTACCTAGATGGAGGGGTGCAGCACCAATTCAAAGAGCAATAATGAATAGAGAAAAAAAAATAGGAGCATGCATCATGAAGGTAGAAGAAAAATTAGATACTGGACCTATTTTAGCAACTAAAGAATTAATATTAAACCAAAATGAAACGCATGGAGACTTAGAAAAAAAAATTTCTATAGCGGGGGCAAACTTATTAGTTGAAAGTTTAAAAACTATTAAAGATGGAAATGCCAAATTTGTAAATCAGATAAATTCTAAAGCTACTTATGCAAAGAAAATAGATAAAGAAGAAACGAAAATTGATTGGAACTTAGATGCTGATAAAGTCCTTAGTCACATACATGGTTTAAGCCCCAAGCCAGGAGCATGGTTTGAATATGAGAAAGAGAGATTTAAAGTTTTAAGAGCCAAAATAATTAAACTTAAAGGAACCCCTGGTTTAGTCATTGAAAAAAATTTAACAGTAGGGTGCAAATTAAATTCTGTTCAAATTTTAGAATTACAACGTCAAGGAAAAAAACAACAACTTGCTAAGGATTTTCTATTTGGAAAAAAAATTAGCATTGGGTCAATTTTGGGATAATGCAAAGATATAAAATAAAAATAGAATATGATGGAACGCCTTTTGTAGGTTGGCAATTTCAAAAAAATGGATTGTCAGTTCAAGAAGTTTTACAAAAAGCTATATATAATTTTTCAAATGAAAAAGTTATTATTACTGGGGCTGGCAGAACAGATTCTGGGGTTCACGCATATGAGCAAGTAGCACATTTTGATTTAAAAAAAAAAATAGAAAAAAAAAAGTTTTTACCTGGTATAAATAACCATATTAGTAATAAATCTATTGCTATCTTAAAGATAAACAAAACCAGTAAAAAATTTCACGCAAGATTTGATGCAAAAAAAAGAACTTATCAATATGTTATAATTAACAGACAATCACCATTAGCTATTCAAAAAAACAAGGCCTGGCATATTAAGAAAAAATTGAACATTAAAGTTATGAAAAAGGGAGCTAAATTTTTATTAGGGACTCATGATTTTTCAACTTTTAGATCTTCCTCTTGTGGAGCTAGATCTCCAATCAAAACTATGGAAAAAATATCTGTAAGTAAAATTAAAGATAAAATTATTTTAAAATTTACCTCTAAATCTTTTTTGCAACAACAGGTAAGATCTATGGTTGGATGTATTAAATATTTAGGTGATAGTAAATGGAATCTAGATGATTTTAAAAAATCATTTAAATCAAAAAAACGTATTAAATGTGCACCACCAGCCCCAGCTTGTGGTTTATATTTGACTCATATAAAATATTAAAAACACATGACAGCATTGGTTTTAATAAAAAACAATTACTCTAATAAAGATTTTATATGAAAATCAACACTTTCTTTTAGAGCATTTAAATCATATCCGCCCTCTAAAATTGAGACTATTCTCTCTTCGCAAAGTTCTTTGGCAAGAGACATTATTCTTTTTGTAAGCGTATAAAAATCTTTTGATTGAAGATTAAATTGTGCAAGTGGATCGTTTTTGTGAGCATCAAAACCAGCTGATAATAAAATAAATTCAGGTTTAAATTCTTTAAGTTTTTTAAAAATTGAATCATAAGCATTTAAGAACTCATGGGTCTGCGTTCCGGCAGGCAAGGGAATATTTAGAATATTGTTTTTAGCACCTTTTTCATTTGCTGCGCCTGAACCAGGATAATAAGGATATTGATGAGTAGAAATATATAAAACATCTGTATTGTTGTAAAAAATATCCTGAGTCCCATTACCATGATGAACATCGAAATCAATAATGGCTACTTTGGATAAATTATATTTTTCTAGCAAATAATAAGCGCCAACTGCTATGTTATTATAAACACAAAAACCCATAGCTCTTTGTTTTTCCGCATGATGCCCCGGAGGTCTAACTGCACAAAAAGCATTTCTAAAATCTTTTTTCATCACACCATCAATTGCTACAATAATTGAACCAACAGCATCTATCGTTGCTTTTTTACTGCCAGGAGATACTATTGTGTCCCCATCTAGAAAGTTAACACCTTCCTTTGGAAAAGAATCGTTTACATTTTTTAAATAACCGTCGGCATGGGCAAGTCGTAAATACTTAAAATCAAATTTTTTTGTTTTTCTCCAAACTAAATTTTCAGATTTTAATTTTTTTAAATGCTCGATAACAACAGTTACACGATCTGCTCTTTCGGGATGATCTTTTCCTGTATTATGATTTAAATAAGTATCAGTAGTTATTATTCCTGTTTTCAATTAAACACCTTATCTTTTAAGTGAATTTTTCTAACTCTAGCTTTTTTTTACAGCGTGTCTACGAAAATGACTTAAAGACTCGCTCGCCTAAGCTACAAAACATGATCATGACATGACCACAAGGAGGATAAATTTTTATTCTTTTTCTTCTGGCTGATTGATTTGTTCCTCTGGTTCTTTTTCTTCAGGCTGATTGATTTGTTCCTCTGGTTCTTTTTCTTCAGGCTGATTGATTTGTTCCTCTGGCTCTTCTTCTTCTGGCTGATTGATGTTTTCCTGTTGTTTTTGTTGTTCCAATCTATGTTCAATTTCTTTGTCTAATCTACGCTTCTCTTCAAGTTGATGTAATTTTGTTTTTTCAGTCTTTATTACTCTTTTGATCTTACGTTTATTAATTTTTTTCTTTTTTTTTATTCTATTTTTCTTTTTTAGAGGTTTTTTCCTCTTCTGAACTTTGCTTCTTTTTTTAATTCTCTTTTTTGTTTTAATTCTCTTTTTTCCTTTAATTCTATTCTTTTTTTTATTTCTTTTTTTCATAGTTATAATTTTATGATTTTTAGTAAGTTATTTCAACTAAGAAATAATTTAAAGATAAACTTTTTTTATTTTATCACCTTTAAATGTGGACGAGAAGTGTCATTATCTATTTTTTGTAAATTTACTGCTGCAGGGCCTTTATCTGAGTATTCAACTTCAAAGGTTAATTGATCACCTTTTTTTAAATATTTTAGATCAGAATTTTGAATAGCAGAAGAGTGAACAAATACATCTTTTTCTTTATCTTCTCTTTTAATAAAACCATAACCCTTAGCGTCTTTAAACCATTTTACCGTACCATTTAATCTTTTTTTATTTTTCTCATCATCTGATCCTCCTCCCTCTTTTGAATTTATTATCCCTTCTTCTTTTAATCTTTGTTCTTCTTCTTTTAATCTTTGTTCTTCTTCTTTTAATCTATGTTTTTCTTCTTTTAATCTATGTTTTTCTTCTTTTAATCTTTGCTCTTCTTCTTTTAATTTTTGCTGCTCCCCTTTAAATTGTTGTTGTTCTTCATTTTTTATTCTTCGTTCATCAACCAAACTGTCTTCGATCTTTAAATTTCTTTCCTCTATTAATTTTTTCTCTTCTTCTCTTAATGCGTTAACTCTCTTAAGTTGTTCTATTCTTTCTTCCGCTCCTTTCATTAATCTTACTCTATAAATTTGTTCTTGCCTTATTCGTTTTTCCGTCTCTTCTATTTCCCTTATTTCATCTAATCTTTGTTTTTCTTGTGCTTTTAATCTTCTTTCCTCTTCTTCCTTTATTTCCTTTTCCTTTTTAAATCTTCTTTCTTTTTGTTCTTGCAATCTTAGTGCTGCTTCTTCTCTAATTTTTTGTTTTTCTTCCTCTTTTAACCTTCTTTCCTCTTCTTTTTGTTTTGTAATTCTCCGTTTCTCTTTGAATTTATTATATGCCTTACCGAGAGGTTTAAGATTCGAACGTATTTCCTTCCAGAGATCTGGTTCTCTTTGATTTCTTCGTTTTTTAACCATTGAATCTACTGTCTTCTTAATTTTTTTTACTTCTTTTTTGCTATCATTCCTCTTTTTCATCTCCTATATCCTATCAAAAAATTTATGATGAGTCAGTCCTGTTTTATTTGGAAACTTAAGGAACCTTTAAAAGTAGGGCCCTTTTGTGGCCCGGAGTCCTATCCGACCACTAAATCGAGTTTTTTCTTTTTCTTCTTATTTAAAAAATGCGATATAAACCAATAAAGCAACAATCAGCAATTTACCATAATCAAGGTCAAATGCTGTTCCTTGACCAAATTTTT
>Ga0209403_10004683_pt1 | contig 14728 bp, 14 predicted proteins | sample ArcticOcean_MG_C_8_FD_187440 | JGI IMG/M metagenome (GOLD analysis project Ga0209403, IMG submission 187440) | Marine microbial communities from western Arctic Ocean - ArcticOcean_MG_CB11_86 (SPAdes) (version 2) | ecosystem: Environmental > Aquatic > Marine > Oceanic | place: Arctic Ocean... | reverse complement strand
CCCCACAGGAGGTAAAGCTTGGAGTGGAGAGCCAGCGTTGCGGGTTGCGCTCAAGTCCGAATGATCTAAGCTTGTACCCCCGCCTCTACGGCGACAAGGGCGGTTGCGGGTTGCGCTCAAGTCCGAATGATCTAAGCTAGATGGGCCCCAACTCCTTGATAAATAAAGGGATTGAGGCCCTTTCTGGTTAAAAGTTTCGGTCTCATGATGTCAAAATAGGTTAAGTTGGTCTGGTTTTTTTGGGTTTTCGGCCCGCCGGCCCTTAAATGATTTTATATTCTCATACTGTTTGTCGGTAATCGTCAGAATGTTTACGGAGCCTTCGGCGGGTACGCTGGCGGCAATGTTACGCTCCAGGCTCTGGGCCGCAGCACGCCCGCTCAACAGCCGATAATAGATCGAAAACTGCGCCATGTGGAAGCCGTGATCCAGCAATGAATTGCGGAATCTAGTGGCTGCCTTGCGCTCTTCAGGTTCCACTACAGGCAAGTCGAACATCACTATCATCCACAAGGTTCTATACCCACTCAACCAGGTTTCACGATCAGGTATCATCGACCTACAACAGTCGGTTGGACGGCACGATTTGGGCTAGATCCAACAGATCTTTTTTGGCGGCCAGGCTGGTTGCAAGCGATTGGGCTAACCGCCCGAGGCAATTTATCAGAGGCGACGAGCCAATTTTGGTGATTAGGTCCTGTTGCAAAACTGCTGCCAAACGGCGCTTTCGGTCCGGATCGAGGTTAGCAATCTGAGCGCCATCCGCCTCAGCCAAATCGCGGGCGATGGCATCCACCAGAGGGCGGAATGGCTCCATCAGATCATCGACCAACGCGAAAGGGTTGACACGGCTACCGTGGTGCAGGCCAAGAGCTGGGTGCAGGCCCGTGCCACATACCGCCCGTGCCGTTGCCGCTCGCAACACCGTATAGCCATAGTTCAGATAGCTGTTGGCATCCACAGCCGCGCGTTCCCGGCGGAACCCTGCCGCCATTAGGGCAGGCCAATAATGACGCGCAGCCTGGGCCTCCATATTTTCTGGACACCGGTAAGGGTGATCTGGGCAACTGGCGGCTCATTGCTTCCGGACGAAGAATTCAATGCTATTTTGGCGCGGGTCGGAAGCTGTTGAGCCGATGATTGCTGGCACGCTAAATATTTTAACACAAGTGAGGGCTTAATTTTGAGAATCGTTATCGGACAAATCACGCACGAAACAAATACGATGTTCGGCGTGCCGACATCAGTAGATGAATTTCGTCGTCAGGATTGGGCTCTCGGTCAAGACGTTATTAAGCTGCATGACGGGGTAAGAGATTACCTTGGGGGTATGATTGATGCCGCCCGAAAAAACGATATCGAGGTTGTTCCAACATTTTCAGCCAATGCTGTACCATCTGGTGTAATCATGCGTTCCGCGTTTGATCAGATGCTTGGGCATTTGCTGACCGGCATCAAAAATGCGGGAGAAATTGACGCGATTTGCCTGGCGCTGCACGGTGCTGGCTCGGCTGAAGGCATTGACGATATCGAGGGGGCGATCCTGAAAGCAGTTCGTGAACTGGTCGGGCCTGAATTGCCGGTTATTGTCACGCTTGATCTTCATTGTCACATGACAACTGAGATGGTTGAACAGTCTACCGCGTTAATGATTGTCCATGAATACCCCCACATAGATTGTTATGAGTGCGGATTTAGTGCGATTGAACTGGCATACCGCACTGTTCGCCGCGAAGTTTCACCGGTGATGCGGATGATCAGTTTACCAATGTTCATTCCCCCAACGACGACATATAGCGGCCCTGCATATGAGATCAAACAGCGTTGTAAACACTGGGAAGAAAAGGGGCTTTTGCATGTAAGCTTTGGCCATGGCTTCCCACATACTGACGTTCCGGTGATCGCATCCAATGTGATGGCAATCGCGGATGGCGACGCCAAGCTTGCAGAAGAAGCTGCCATGGACGTTGCCAACCAAGTTTGGAACAGCCGAGAGGAATTTCGACCCCGTTATCCGGATCCGACAACGGCCCTGACCAAGGCGAAAGAAGCTGCCCACGGCCCGGTGGTTATCGCAGAGGTTTCCGACAACACAGGCGGCGGCGCACCGGGGTGCGGAACGCATCTATTGAAGGCAATGTTGGAAGCGGATCTTCCTAATTCTGCATTCGGATTTATTTATGATCCTGTGGCATCAGATCAAGCCCATGCGGCTGGGCCGGGTGCGACGATCTCAATTGAAATTGGGGGCCAAATCGATCCCGATTGCCTAGGGGCACCGATTCAGGTAGAGGCATATGTCAAATCAGTTACCGATGGACGCTTTATTGTCCAGTCAGAAATGGGTGGCGGCAAACAAATAGATCTGGGAAAGATGGCCCGCCTTGTTATTGGTAATGTTGACATAATCATCGGCAGTGAGAGGTATCAAACGATCGACCCAGAGTTATTTTTGCTGCACGGCATTGATGTTACTCGTTACAAAATCATCGCTCTGAAGTCACAAAACCACTTTCTGTCTGGATTTGGCACACTGGCAGCCGAAGTTATTCGAACTGACCCTCCCGGGTGGACACCAAGCAATCTGTCACATCTGGATTATCAGCGCATTTCCCGTCCGATTTGGCCGTTGGACGACAATGTCAAATGGGACCAGAAATCATGAGTTGGCATCGCATTTTCTTATAGGTAAGCTACCTATGCGGCATCAAACAGCGTGATGGAGATTAGCTAATAAACGACAAAGAACAGATTTTCAGCAAACGCCGATATGCCGTTCCTACGACCAACACTTCAAAGTTCAACAATCCATAGATTTTACAAACAGGAGCGTCTCGAATGAGCAAAGTGTTTCGAATAACCAGGAAGAAGCTCGCGGCCCTTGCCGCAGCTTCGGCCATCTGTTCCACCGCCTTTATTTCTCCGGCCCTGGCAGGCCCCAAGGACGATTCTCTCATCGTCGCATGGGGTTCTACTGGTCCCATTGAGAATGTTGATAACTATTTCAACACCAACAGGACCGGCATCTGGTTCTCTCGCATGGTGTGGGATCAGCTCATTTACCGCGAGCCAAAAACCTTTGAATACAAACCGCTGCTCGCGGAAAGCTGGAAAGCACTGAGCCCGACCACGTGGCAATTCAAGCTTCGCAAGAACGTCAAGTTCCACAATGGCGAGCCGTTTGACGCCGATGACGTTGTTTTCACGCTGAACTGGATTTCCAACCCTAAAAACGGCGTAAAAGTCCAACGTAACGTCAACTGGATCTCCAGGGCCGAGAAAGTTGATCAATACACGGTCAACGTTCATATGAAAAAACCGTTCCCACAGGCTTTCGAATTCCTTTCCGGCCCGATCACGATTTATCCAAACGAGTATTATGCGAAAGTCGGTCGAAAAGGCATGGGCGAAAAGCCGATCGGCACAGGCCCGCTGAAAGTTGTCTCAATCAAATTGGCTGAAGAATACAACTTTGTCAGGAATGATGATTACAACTGGGGCAGCCCGAAGGGCAAATCCGCCGTCGCCAAGATGGTGGTCCGCGAAATCGGCGATGTGCAAACCCAGGTTGCCGAACTCCTCGCTGGCGGCATCGACCTCACGGCCGATATTTCGGCTGACCATGTCGATCAGATCGGTGGCGTACCGGGCTTCAAGACGCTTCAGGCCGGCACAATGCGTACCGGTTATATCGGCTTTGATGCTGCCGGTCGTGGCAACTTCGAGCCGACAACGAAACTGAAAGTTCGTCAAGCCATGGCCATGGCGATCAATCGGGCTTCGCTGGTCAAACACTTGATTCGCGGCGACGCACGCGTCATTCACACGCCTTGTTTCCCGACACAGTTCGGCTGTGATGCAAGTGCTGCCAAAAAATGGCCGTTCGACCCAGCACAAGCCAAGAAGTTGCTCGCCGAAGCCGGTTATCCGAACGGGTTCGAGATCGATTTCTATACCTTCCGTCCAGCTGATTGGGCCGAAGCGATCATGGGTGATCTGTCCAAAGTTGGCATTAAGGCGAACTTGACAAAAATGCCGTACTTCGCGCTTCGTGACAAGCAGCGCAAGGAAGGCACAACGCCGATGTTCCTGATGGACTGGGGCTCGTACTCAATGAACGATATGTCAGCCATCACCAGTCACTTCTTCAAGATGGGACCGGATGATTTTGCGAGGGATGAAGAGGTTGCAGCTTGGCTCGAAGCCGGTGATACCAACTCCGACCCGGCGATCCGCAAGGCAAATTATGCCAAAGCGATTAAAAAGATCACCGAGCAGGTATATTGGCTGCCGATGTTTAACCATGTCCGCAACTATGCCTTTAACGAAAAGCTGAACTTCATCCCTTACCAGGACGAAATTCCGCGTTTCTGGCAGTATGGCTGGAAATAGTTAGCTTCCGGGGGAGGTGTGCAAACGTTTCGCCTCCCCCTTTTTTTCTAGCAACACGATTTCCCAAGCGATCGAGCCATCCAAAACCTGCTCGCAACCCAGCAGACGGACAACTCACACAGGATCACTGGTGTAAGGACCCCCCCCCCTAAATGCTTGCCTATGCGCTTAAAAGGACTTTTGTCGCTTTCTTGATCCTTGTGGTCGTTTCCGGCCTGACCTTTTCATTATCACATCTATCCACCGACCCGGCACTGACTATCGGTGGTGAACAGGCGAGCGACGCCGACATCGAAGCGATCCGCAAACTGTATGGCTTCGACAGACCAATTCTGGAACAGTATGTTGATTGGGGTACCCGGGCCCTTTCCGGCGATTTCGGCGAATCCTATCATTACAGGGAGAGGGTCTCAGTACTGATCGCCGGGCGCATTGGCACAACAATGACCTTGGGTGTCTGCGCGATTCTGTTCGCACTGTTCATTTCGATTCCGCTGGGAACCCTGGCGGCAATGCGGCCAAACTCGCTGATTGACCGTTTCGCGCTATTGATTGCCGTTTTCGGACAGGCTCTCCCCACATTCTGGTTCGCCCTCATGATGATTATTGTGTTCGGGGTTTGGTGGCGATGGCTACCGATTTCGGGCAATTCAACATGGATGCATTTCATAATGCCCACCATTGCGCTTGGATATTATGCGACCCCCGCGCTGATGCGATTAACCCGCGCCGGCATGATCGAGGTGCTGGCGTCGGATTATATCCGAACGGCACGCGCCAAAGGCCTCAGCACCAGCTCAATCCTTTTCAAGCATGCATTGCGCAACGCTATTATTCCGGTTGTCGCTCTTGCCGCAGTCTGGTTCGGCTTCATGCTCGGCGGTTCGATCATCATCGAAACTATTTTTAACCTCAAAGGTCTGGGCTGGCTGAGCTATGACGCTCTGCTGCGCAACGACCTTCCCCTGGTGCAAGCTATCGTTCTGATCTTCGCATCCTTTTATGTGGTGCTCACTTTGCTTGCTGACCTCCTGAATGCTTACCTGGATCCCCGGATCAGCGTTAAGTGATGGAATTAAAATGACAGAGGTAACAACAAATATCTCGAAAACAAACGCCGTGATGCTCGACGAAATACTGGAGCCCTCACCCCTTCAAAAGCTCCGCAAGCGTATTTTTAAACATCACAGCTTTATGATCGGTTTGATAATACTCCTGGCTATAGCAGCCGTCGCGCTGTTCGCACCCTTTCTGGCTCCACATGACCCTTACGACCATGAATTATCGTCACGACTGATGACACCTTTCTGGCATGATCAAAAGCATGCGGCAGAGCACCTGCTCGGTACAGACAAAGTCGGGCGGGACTATCTCAGCCGCCTGATTTACGGCGCGCGGATTTCTCTTCTGATCGGATTTTCAACGATGCTGATCTCCGGCCTCATCGGTACGGTTCTTGGCGTAACAGCTGGCTATTTCGGTGGTCGCGTCGACTTGGTGATCAGCTTCGTTATCAACACCCGCCTCGCGATGCCGGTTTTCCTCGTCGCGATGGCCGCCGTCGTGGCGCTTGGTGCCTCGCTCTATGTGGTGATCCTGGTGCTGGGGCTGTTCCTGTGGGACCGCTTCGCGGTGGTGATGCGCTCGATAACGATGCAAGCGAGAGACCTCGAATATGTCAAGGCGGCGCGCGCCATCGGCTGCTCGACGCCTTACATCATTGTCTGTGAAATTTTCCCCAATGTGCTGGGCTCTCTGACCGTCGTTGCCACAGTTGAAATGGCAAATGCCATCCTGCTGGAGGCGGCGCTTTCATTCCTCGGCTTTGGCGTCCAGGCCCCGATACCCTCCTGGGGTCTGATGCTGAATGAAGCCCGGGAATACATGTTCTTTTCTCCCTGGCTTCTTGCATTGCCGGGCAGCTGCCTGTTCTTCCTGGTCCTCGCCATCAATCTGTTCGGCGACGGCTTGCGTGATGTGACCCAGGAAAGGGAGCGATGAGCCTATGTCTGCAAAAGATGTTATTCTCGACGTAAAGAACCTCACCATCGATATTCCGGTCTCTGCCGGAATGCTGCATCCGGTGCGGGGCACAAGCTTCAATGTTTCAAGGGGCGAGACGCTCTGCATTGTCGGAGAATCTGGTTGCGGAAAGTCGCTGACCTCGCTTGGACTGATGGGACTGCTCCCCAATACCGCGCAGTGCAACGCCGAGCGCATGGACTTTTTAGGTCAGGATATTCGCGATTACAACGAGCGGCAGATGTCTGAGCTGCGTGGCGGGTCAATGTCGATGATCTTTCAGGAGCCAATGACCTCGCTCAACCCTTCCTACACGCTGGGAGATCAGCTCACAGAAGTTTACCGTCGCCACGTTAATCGAAATCGGGCAACCGCACGTGATCGGGCGGTATTTTTGCTTGAAAAGGTGGGGATTTCAGCGGCGGCGAGTCGCCTGAAGCAATATCCACACCAACTCTCCGGCGGCTTGCGTCAACGAGTCATGATCGCCATGGCGCTCATGTGTGGCCCCGACCTGATCATCGCCGATGAGCCAACAACAGCTCTCGACGTGACTATCCAGGCCCAAATTCTGCACCTGCTCTCGGATTTGCAACGTGAATTCCACATGGGCATGATCCTGATCACCCATGACCTTGGCATCGTTGCCCGGGTCGCGGACAAAGTACAGGTGATGTATGCCGGCAAGGTCGTCGAGGAAGGCCCTTGCGCCGCAGTCTTCAACAATCCGATGCATCCTTATACGCAAGGCCTGCTACGCTGCATTCCAGTGCCCGGCAAGACCAAGCGCGGCGAAAGACTGGGCTCGGTCCCGGGCATCGTCCCCAATCTCATCGGTGATCTGGAGGGCTGCATGTTCCGCAACCGCTGTCCCCTGGCCAGCGAGGCTTGCGCCAGAATGCCGGATACGCCAACCGAATTGCCGGATGGCCATTGCTTTACCTGTCTACAAGATAAATCTGCCCTTGAGCAGCAAGCCGTCTTTTTGGAGGAAGTATGAATCATCCCCAAACAAGCCCTGAAGCCCCGCAAACAACACCTGCGTTGGAGACGGACCGGGTCAACTGCACTTTCTATGTTCGTCAGGGCATGTTGCGCGGCTCCAAGCCGTTAATCGCTGTGGACGATGTCTCGCTGAAAATCCCCAAGGGCCAGGTTGTTGGTCTGGTTGGAGAATCGGGCTGCGGCAAAAGCACCTTGGCGAACATTCTCCTCGGCCTGCAAGGCACCACTGCAGGCGAAGTGCGTTATGACGGGATCAGTGCCAATAAATTCAGTCGCAAAGAAATTGCGCAGCGCATTCAACCTATTTTCCAGGATCCATATTCCTCTCTCAATCCAACCAAGACCATTCATTCCATTATCTCTCTACCGCTTCGCATCCACCGGATTGGAAACTCGGCAGAGTGGGACCGAAAGGTCAGAGACATGCTGGACCTGGTCGGCCTGCCTGCGCGCGTCGCGGGCAGCTATCCGAGCCAGCTCTCCGGCGGACAACGCCAGCGCGTTGCCATCGCACGTGCTTTGATCATGCGACCCGAGGTCGTGATCTGCGATGAACCGACGTCGGCACTGGATGTTTCTGTACAGTCACAGATCCTTAATTTGTTGCAGGACCTGAAAGATGAGCTTGGGCTGACCTATGTTCTGATCAGCCACAACCTCGCCGTCGTGGAACATATGGCCGACCGTGTTGCCGTCATGTACCTTGGCCGGATCGTCGAGGAGGCTGACGCCGAAACTCTGTTCGCTAACCCCCGCCATCCGTACACCAAGGCCCTTCTGGAGTCTGTTCTCACACCGGACCCCAGCATGGGTGTCCCCGATACGCATCTTGGAACAGTATTTCCGAATCCGATCGACCCACCGCCCGGCTGTCATTTCCATCCGCGTTGTGCGCAATGTGTCGAAAAATGCAAATTGGTTGCCCCCGAGCCTGTCCGTGACGGCGCGAATTTTGTCGAATGCCACCTTTATTGAAAGATCAAAACTTTTCAAAAGCAGAGCAAGATTTATAAACCTGAGCGCATAAAGCCTGCCCTGCCCCGATCCCTCAATTAACATGGCAATGCCGCACGCGGCGTTGTCAGAGGAAAATATCTCGGCCAGTTATGCCTCTTTGGGCAGCCTGACTCAAGCCGCGAGTTGTCGCCATTCAGCCAAGGCTGCAGATCGATTGAGTTTGAAGGTCTCTCGGGTGTAAAGATGACGTTCCTGATTGAAATGATTATGGACCGAAGCATGAATAGCGGTGAATTTCTGTAGCGACTTCGCACTCCTGAATCTCGACATCGCGCGCTCTCGTCGTCGGAATGGTTGGTTCGAGTTAGAGGACGGAGCACGACAACGTCAATTTTCCGTTCTCCCCTGAAGCCAGTTCTCCATTTAGCGATCCACTGAAACGTGAATTATCCGTCTGGACTGGTATTACTAGGGAGATATGGGGAGTCCCATCTCACAAAGTGGGGGGTGCCCCCGGGGTGGGGTCTGGCTGGTCAGGGTTTTGAAGGAGGCCCCGGTCGTTTTGTCTGGAGAATTTTGATGGGGTCCCAAGCAGATTTTTAATGCTCGTGCAGCAAATCAAATTGACGCTGCATTTGTAACCCACTTGTAACCCAAATCAAATAACGGGCCCAGAAATAACTATCTAACTCTTTGATTTTATTGGTACGCCCGCCCGGGATCGAACCGAGGACCTACTGATTAAAAGTCAGTTGCTCTACCAACTGAGCTACGGGCGCATCGCGGCGGAACTTAGGTCGGTGTGGGGTTGGGGTCAATGTTAATTCGACCTCTGGAGCAAATCCAAATTAATGAGAATCCCAAAACAATTCTGAGTGATTGGAAGAATTTCTCTGATTCCAAAGATCTGAGAATTTTAAAAATAAAAATGCCCTGGGAGCCCGTCGGGCTTTCTGTTTATAACCCGGTAGAATAACGGTACTTCTAAAGGCCGCGTGGCAAAGCACCTAAATCCCCAGGGCCTGGACCGCAGGCCAAAGACCAGGTTAATTTAACGGACGTGGAATCACACATTATGCTGACCGCCAGTGGTGGGTTTGAGCAGGCCTACAACGCACAGGACGGTATTGATTCCAAAACACACCTAATCGTTGCACAGAATGTTACCCATAACACAAATGACAAACAGGAAATAAAGCCGGCATTAGCGGCTATTGGCCAGCTACCGCAAGTCCTTAGTGCGGTAAAAACCCTCCTGGCCAACACCGGTTACTGCAGCGAAGCCAATGTCAAGAAGTGCACGCAAGCGAGCCTCGTTCCCTTCAAGCCGAGAGAACACAACCTCTCTGTAACGGAACGCTTCAGAGCGAACCCCGAACCTCCCCAGAATGCCGCGACGATGCAGGCTATGCGACATCGGTTGCAGACCCGGGAAGGAAAAACGGTTTATGCCCACAGGCAAATCCACAGTGGAAAAGGTTTTTGGCATCATTAAACCGATTTAAGGATTCAGGCAATTTCTGCTGCGCGGGTTAGATACCGCTTGAGGTGAATGGGGTCTTGTCTGCATTGGATCGAATTTAAAGCGAATGCATGGCCTAAGGGGATGAAAAGTTAACAGGGGGGCTCTTGCCGCCTGAAAACAAACGGAGATTCTCTTCATGTCCAAGAAAAAGAACATGATTTTTTACCGAATGCCCTTGGTGGCTCGCATTTCAATGCCAAGTCCGACAGGCTCCTAGCGCGGGTAATCTTCATATAGGGTCGATATCGCCCATGGCCGCCAACTGTTCGTGGCGGGTGGCGAAAGCATCTAGGCCGCCCTGGGCGATGGCGCCGCGCAGAGAGGCCATCAAGTCTTGGTAGTGGGTCAGGTTGTGCCAGGTCGCCAGCATGGCGCCCAGAATCTCTTTGGCGCGGAACAGATGGTGCAGATAGCCGCGCGAATAATGCCGGCACAACGGGCAGCGGCAGTCCGCGTCCACCGGGCGGAGATCATCCGCATGGCGGGCATTACGGATATTCAGGGTGGCGTTGGGAGTGAATAGCTGCCCCGTGCGACCGGACCGGGTTGGCATCACGCAATCGAACATATCGACGCCGCGCCGCACCGCCCCCACAATATCGCCGGGTCGCCCCACGCCCATGAGATATCGGGGCCGGTCCTGGGGCAAATGGGGCACGGTCGCCTCCAGGGTCGAGAAGGTCAGATCCTGCCCTTCGCCCACCGCCAAGCCACCGATGGCGTAACCGTCAAAGCCCAATTTCAGCAACGCGGTGGCGGATTCGGCCCGCAGGTCCGGGTACATACCGCCCTGCACGATGCCGAACAGAGCATAGCCCGGCCGCGCCACGAAGGCCGCGCGGCAGCGCGCAGCCCAGCGCATAGAAAGCTGCATGGAAGCCGCGGCAATCTCTTCGCTGGCGGGAAACGGCGTGCATTCATCGAACGCCATGGAAATATCGGCATCAAGCAGATGCTGCACCTCGATACTGCGTTCCGGGCTTAGATGCATCTCGGTGCCATCGATGTGGGATTTGAAGGTTACCCCGGCCTCGTCCAGTTTACGTAGTCCGCTCAGGGAATAAACCTGAAAACCGCCCGAGTCCGTCAGGATGGGCCGCTGCCAATGCATGAATCCGTGTAGGCCGCCAAGGCCCGCGACCCGCTCGGCGCCGGGCCGCAGCATCAGGTGATAGGTATTGGCTAGGACGATATCCGCGCCGGTCTCGGCTACCGCCTCTGGCGTCATAGCCTTGACCGTGGCAGCGGTGCCGACGGGCATGAAGGCCGGCGTGGCGATGGCACCATGGGCCGTGCCGACTTGGCCCGTCCGCGCCGCACCATCCCGGGCGAACACCTGGAATTCGTAAGCTGTTGTCATCCGACGCCCTTCCCCGATCGTTGCAACTCCAGTAAACAGGCATCGCCGTAGGAGTAAAAACGATAGCCGGCTGCAATGGCGTGGGAATAGGCCGCCTGCATGGGTGCCAAGCCCGCGAAGGCCGAGACCAGCATGAACAAAGATGAGCGGGGCAGGTGAAAATTCGTCAACAGCAGATCCACCGCGCGGTATTCATAGCCCGGCGTGATGAAGATATCGGTTTCGCCTGCAAACGGCGCCAGTCTATCGCCGCTCAGCGTGTTTTGGGCGGCACTTTCCAACAACCGCAAAGTGGTGGTACCAACCGCCACGACGCGGCCGCCCCCGGCCTTGGTTTCGTGTATCTGTTCGACCACCGCCGCATCGATCTGGCCCCATTCACCATGCATCCTGTGATCATCCGTATTTGCCACGCTGACAGGCAGGAAAGTTCCTGGGCCCACGTGCAAGGTTACCTCCGCGCGCGCCACTCCGGCCTGACCCAGGCGCGCTAACAAGTCGTCGGTAAAATGCAGGCCGGCAGTGGGCGCGGCAACAGCCCCGTCGTGGCGCGCCAGGATGGTCTGATAGTCCACCCGGTCCTGCGCGTCGACGGCCCGGTGCTTGCGGATATAGGGTGGCAGGGGCAGGGTGCCGTGGCGTTCCAGAGCCGCCATCAGGGCAGCATCATCCCTGGCAAAATCCAATAGCACCTGGCCATTTTCGTGGGGCCCTTGCACGGTCGCGGCAAAATCATCGGCAATTTCGAGACGGTCGCCGGCCCGCAGACGCCGGGCCGGGCGCGCGAAGGCCTGCCAACGGCCCGGGCCCAATGATTGCAGCAGGGTTAGCTCGACCCGCACCGCACCGCGCCTAGCCTCCAGCTGCAAGGGCAGCACCCGCGTGTTGTTGAAGACCAGCAAATCTCCGGACCGCAATAAATTGGGAAGATCGCGGACAAATTGATCCCGCATGTCCGCAGGGCCGAGATGCAGCAGACGGGCGGCATCGCGCGGCCGTGCCGGGCGCAGGGCGATGGCCTTGGCCGGCAGTTCAAAATCAAATAGATCGACGTCCATGAGCCGGTGCTAGGTGGTTCGTCGTGCGCGATGCGCCGAGCGGTACCTATTCCACGTCGGCGGCGACCCGCATGGAGATGATCTTGTCGGGGTTATCCACGGCCCCGCTGCCCGCCGCACCCATCTTGATCTTGTCCACCGCATCCATGCCGGCTGTGACCTGACCCCAGAAGGTATATTGGCCGTCGAGCCACGGCGCAGTCTTGAAGACAATGAAGAACTGACTATCGGCACTGTTGGGATCCGCCGCCCGGGCCATAGATAAGGCGCCGCGCAAATGCTTCTCTTTGGAGAATTCAGCATCCATTTTCTGCCCCGAGCCGCCCGAGCCCGTACCCGTCGGGTCGCCGGTTTGGGCCATGAAATCTGCAATCACCCGGTGAAAGACGATGCCGTCGTAGAATTTTTCCCGCACCAATTCCTTGATGCGCGCGACATGCTTAGGCGCCAGGTCGGGGCGCATTTCAATGGTCACCCGCCCATCCTTTAATTCCAGATAGATAGTATTCTCCAAATCACCCGCTCCTGCTTGCATGGCCGGCAACGCGATGGCCATTATTAATCCAAAAACCAAACGTCTTAACAACATGTTACTGCCATTTCCTAAACTGAATTTATAGCCAGAAACACCGCCGATAAAGGGTATTTTCAAGTCCGCCCAACCCGCTCGTACAATTGCTTGACCACGCGCGGCGAGACAAAGGCCGAGATATCACCATCTAACCGGGCGATCTCCTTTACAAGGCGCGAGGCAATGAATTGATATTCGTGGTTGGCCATTATGAAAATGGTTTCGATATCCGCATCCAACTGTCGGTTCATGCCGACTAGTTGATATTCGTACTCGAAATCCGCCACCGCCCGGAGGCCCCGAATAATGATGCCGGCACCGTGTTCCTGCGCGAAATGGATAGTCAGATCGTCATAGGGATGTACTTCCACCAAACAGCCGTTCAAATTACTTTTCGCGACTTCCAGTTCTTCCCGCACCATCTCTACCCGCTCATCAAGGGTAAACATAGGACCTTTATTAAGGTTGATCGCAACGCCAATGACCAATCGATCAACCATCTTGGTGGCTCTCTTAATAATATCGCCGTGGCCCAAAGTCATGGGATCGAATGTTCCCGGATAAAAGCCGACACGTTCCTTCGACAAATTCGCCTCCTACTATCGACAGACAGGTCTCGGGGGATCTTTAACCTTTCGCGGCGGCCATGGAAAGAGTGAAAACGACTGGACTATTCGATATCAGCCTCAGCATCGGTCTCAGTCTTGGTTTCGGCCACGCCGCTACCCCTAGCCCATTCTTTCACTGCTTTCGTCGATAGAATCTCCGATAGTATCGCTGTCATGGTCGTCCATATCATCATCGCCATTACCGTCGTCACTAGCCTGATCCGATAACCAGGCGACCGAGACCACCCGCTCGTTCGGCTCCACATCAAACAGGGTTACTCCCTGAGTATTACGGCCCGCGATACGGATATCATGCACCGGAATGCGGATCAGCCGACCGGTATCGGTCACCAGCATAATGTGGTGGCCCTCCTCCACCGGCGCGGACGCGACGACGGGGCCATTACGGTCCGAGGTTTCGATATTGATGATGCCTTGGCCGCCGCGACCGGTGACCCGATATTCATAGGCCGAGGTGCGCTTGCCATAGCCATTTTCGGTAATCGAGAGAACGAATTGCTCCGTCGCTGTCATGGTCTCGGACTGGGGCGGGCCATCCGCCAACGGATCGTCCCCCACACCGTCATCGCCCTCGGCCCGGCGGCGGGCGTTGGACCAGCGCAAGTAAAGCTCCCGCGCGTCGCTATCACAATCCACGTGGCGCAGAATCGACATGGCAATCAATTCATCATCGCCAACCAATCGTATGCCCCGCACCCCCACGGAATCCCGGCTCTTAAAAACCCGCACATCGATGACCGGGAAACGGATACATTTACCCCGGAAGCCAGACAGCAGGATGTCGTCATTGGCACCGCAGTTGGCGACCCCGATAATACGGTCGCCTTCTGGTAGTTTCATGGCGATTTTTCCGTTCGCCTGAACCCGCTGGAAATCCGCCAGGTCATTGCGCCGGACAGACCCCGACGCCGTGGCGAACATGACATAACGATTGGCCCATTCCGCCTCGTTTTCTGGCAGTTGCAGAACCGTATGAATGGTTTCCCCCATCTCCAGCGGGAATAGATTGACCATGGCCTTGCCCCGCGCCTGGGGCGCCGCCATGGGTAAGCGGTAAACCTTCAGCTTGTAGACCCTGCCGGTGGAAGAAAAGAACAGCATCGGCGTGTGGGTATTGGCGACGAACAGCTGGCTGACAAAATCCTCGTCCCGGGTGGCCATGCCCTGACGGCCCTTGCCGCCCCGGCGTTGCGGCCGATAGGTGGACAG
>Ga0209403_10004682_pt1 | contig 14729 bp, 11 predicted proteins | sample ArcticOcean_MG_C_8_FD_187440 | JGI IMG/M metagenome (GOLD analysis project Ga0209403, IMG submission 187440) | Marine microbial communities from western Arctic Ocean - ArcticOcean_MG_CB11_86 (SPAdes) (version 2) | ecosystem: Environmental > Aquatic > Marine > Oceanic | place: Arctic Ocean... | reverse complement strand
AGCAATAAACAAGAAAAATTATATTTCTCTAAAGTCGAATCTAGATTTAACTTACTAAGGTTATTTTCTTTTAAACCTCTTGAAAGTCTAAATGCAAGTAGTGGCTCCGTAACGATTGATGAAAGCTCAGAGAGAATATCTTTACCGCCTAGCTACCAACTTAATATCCTCTATGGCATGGAGAATATTAATTTAAGAAATATCTCTTTAAATGTAAGAGGAGTTAGTTCAGAAGTTTTTGTAGAGAAGGTCTATGCAGACCTTTCTTCTCCCTCAGATTCTATTTTTTACGCTTCTATAAAAGATAGTACTGGACTTGGCAGCTTAACGATCTCTTTAGAGTCACAATTTAATCAAACTATAACTGATTCATTTTTGGGTGAAATTAGTATGACCCAAATAAACTTCAATGACCCACTAGTGAAAGCTTTGTGTGATGTTTGTTCTGGTTTGGGAAAAGCTGAAGGGTTATTAGAGATAGGCTATTTAAACAATAAGCTGGTAAATCTATCTGGAGAAATAAATCTACAATCTCCAGGCTTTCTATCAAATGAAGGAAAATTAACTGCTAAAATTGGGCTTAGTAACTTAATTACAACATCTGCTTTTTTCATTAAATCTTCTTACATTCTTGAAGAAAAAGAATACGTCTTACCCAATATTTCATTATCTTTGGTAAATAAAAAACTAAAAATAGAGGTTCCTCAATTTAATCTCTCAGATCCTTTTCTGCAGTCGCAGTTAAATAAAATAGTACCCACATTCAGTAGAGACTTTTTATTAGCTGGAGAAATTCAAAATTTTACTGGGATTTTTAGTCCGGGAGGAGAATATCTACTTTCTTCTAATTTCACTGATATAAAACTTCAAGACAGGCTAAGAGGCTTTTCTTTCAAAGGTTTAGAAGGGAAATTAATAACTTCTAATCAAGAAAAATTTATTATTAGATTAGACGCTCCTTCTTTGAGAATTATTTCTGAATATTTCTTTGATGAAGAGATTATTGCAAACAGTTTAAAGGGTGATTTTTATGTAACTCATAACAAGGGTAAGTATGAATTAATTAATAAATCTTTTAGCTTTTATAGCGGAAATTCACCATTCAGAGGTAGTCTTTCTTTTATTCCTTCGTCAATGGACACGCTGGGAGATCTGACATTATTTCTTGAGCTAAAAGATATTAATACTAATAAGGTCTCTAACTTTATTCCTAACTTATTCGTAACAAAATATATTAAGTCATGGATAGATAATAATATTTACTGTGGTAATTTAAATTCTGCTTACCTTCTTTATAGGGGCCCGGCAGATTATAAGTTTACAGACAGCAGTTCTTCTTTCCAGATGGACTTTTCTTTAGAAGATTCTTGCCTTGCTCTTGCTTCCACTAATACAGAAGAAATAGCTTTAATGGGAGAATTGGATAATACGAATTTTAAGGGAAAAATTATTAAAGGGGATATATTTAATTCTGAAATAATTGCTGATATTAGAATTTCTAGGGATATCAATAGAATCTATAATTTAGAAATTGAAGGAAAAAGTCATGGGCCTGTTAGCTCAATAGTAGATTTATATGATTCATATAATACAAGCTTTATAGGAAAGACCCTTTCAGGCGAGCACTCCACTGAATTTAGTTTTTATGCACCTCTTACAAATGAACTTGGTCTTCTGGGCAGTTCTAGCTTACTTAAAGTAAAGGCAGGTATCTCAGATACCTCTTTAGTTTTGAAAGATAAAAATTTTTTGATAAAAAAACTATATTCAACAATAGACTTCAAAAGTGATCTAGGTTTTAAAAAAAGCTCTGTATCTTTTAACCTTAATTCTATTCCTTTGGAGTTTGATATATCCACAAAGAAAATAGAAAAAGAACTTCGAACTGTTATTTCTTCTGAATCCAAACTTAAGCTAAGCCAGCTGTTCTCATTTCATGATTATTCAGACTTCTTAAGTGGCAGCTCCCAATTTGACATTGAATTCATACTTCCTGGATATATAAGAGGTTATGCCCTTACTGGTTCTAAAGTAAGTATTGAATCAGAACTCAAGGGCACAGCAATTAAACTATTTAGTCCCTTTAAAAAAGACTCTAAATCAGAAATAGTATTTAAATTAGATTTCACTGAGTTGGATAAAAAGAATCAATTAAAGTTCATTTATGGAGATATTTTAAGAGGAAGATTTATATCAAGAGACGATAAATTAGAAGGTTACATTATTGCTGGACCCAAAAAACAATCTATCTCTGTTCAAGCCAATCAAATAAAACTGGTTGGGTCATTTAAAGAAATGGATTTAAGAAATTTAAGTAAATTCAAAATTAACTCAAATTCATTATCCGGTAATCCTTTTTTTATAGATAACCTTAATATAGGGCAAGTAAAACTATCTTCAACTATCATTATAGATACAAATATTAATATGAAGCCTTCTCAGGATGGGCCTATTTTTACTTTGAAGAATAAGGACTTTTCAGGATCTGTATTACTACGAAACAATCAAGAAATTGACTTGAACCTTGATTTCCTAAAACTTAATATTAATCAAACGCAAGAAGATACTTTTTTTGTAAGCATTTTTAATAACGTCAATAACCCCATTTCATTCTCTGTTAAGAGTTTATTGATGGGCCTAAAATCTTATGGCAGCTGGAGCTTTAAACTTTTACCTTTGAAAGATTCTCTTGCACTTGTAGACATTCAAGGAAGGTATGGACGTTGGGGAGTTGCAAAGAATAAGGATAATCTAAAATCAGAACTACTAATAACTAAGAATTCTTTTGGATGGGATTCAAAGTTAAAAACTAGGATTTACTCAGGTTCTCCAGAAAAAGCTTTTAAACAGATAGGCGTAGATCTTAACCCTTCAATAGGTGAAATAGAGTTTTATCCTGACATCAAGTGGCAAGGCTTACCGTGGGATTTTGAATTTAATAGAATAGTGGGAGAGGTGGGGCTGAAAATTGAAGATATAACTATTGAAAACAAAGAAGCAGATATAGAAGCGCCAAATAATTTATTACGATTAATTAGCATCTTTAATGTAACGGATACTTTTGAAAAAGTTACTAGTTTAGATTTTAGAAAATTATATAGATCCGGGTTTAGCGCTGATACCGTAGAAGGCAATCTTTATGTCGATTCCAAAAGCTTAAAGACGATTAGTCCTCTTTTATTCAAGAGCGGCTCTAGCGAATTCAAATGGATTGGAGCTGTTACTAAAGACAAGAATGGTAAATTTAATATTCTAGATTTAGAAGTGGTGATGACTCTTCCTCTTAGGGAATATTTACCTGCTTATGCTCTGATCCTTGGAGGGCCTCTAACGGCCGGCGTTGTTTATATTGCCGGTAAGGCCTTTAAAAGAAACTTGGACAAGCTTAGTAGTGGAAAGTGGACTATTTCAGGTAGTTTGGAAGAGCCTAAAACTAATTTTGAAGGATGGTTTGAGGAGTAAGTTGGAACTATAGAAGAAATATACTTGCCAGTCCCAAGAAAGAAACAAATCCCGTAACATCTGTAATGGTAGTAACAATTACAGTTCCCCCAACTCCAGGATCAAGGTTAATAGCTTTTAATAACAAAGGAATAAAAACCCCACTTAATACTCCAACCAAGAGATTAAAGATCATTGCAAAAGCAATAATTTGGGCAATTAAAGTATTCTGAAACCACCAAGAAGCAACAAAGCCAACTACTATTGCCCATAATATTCCATTACTCAGCCCAACAAGTGTTTCACGTCTAATGAGCCAAGCTATGTTAGTTCTTCCGATTTGTCCAAGTGCCATGCCTCTAACCATTATTGTTAGGGTTTGAGTGGCTGCCACACCCCCCATGCTTGCAACAATAGGCATTAATACAGCAAGTGTAACCACTTGAGCAATTGTTTCTTTAAATATATCTATGAACGAAGCTGCTATAAAAGCTGTTATAAGATTTAAGCCTAACCATAATGCACGACTTTTTATTGCAACTGTGGTCTTGGAAAAAGTATCTTCTTCTAGACCTGAGAGTTGCCTTAAAGTCTCATCAGCATCCTCTCTTATTACATCAACAACATCATCAATTGTTATTCTCCCAACCAATTTTCTATGATCATCAACAACAGGAGCTGAAATAAGATCGTCTTGTTCAAAGGCTCTGGCAACTTCAGAATCATTCATATTAACCATTATTGCTTTATCATTCTTTTCGTAAATATCTCCTACGTGAAGGCTTAGATCTGATATCAGAAGTTTGTTAAGATTTAAGGATCCTAGGTAATCATTTTTTCGGTTAACAACAAAGATTTTATTAGTTGACTCGGGTATTGAACCTTGCATCCTTAGGTATCTCATTACAACATCAAGTGTATGATTCTTTCTTACTGCAATAACATCAGTGTTCATTAGGCCACCAGCGCTATCTTCTGGATAGGCAAGGACCTCTTCTATACGAATGCGGTTTTGGATTGACATGGAAGAAAGAACTTCTTCAATAACCGCTTCAGGCATTCTTTGGATTATGTCTGCCAACTCATCTGTTGCTAAGGATCCAGTAACTTCCGCAACCTCGGCTGCATCCATTTCTTTGAGGAATTGTTTCTGCAGGGTGTCTGATAGATGAATTAAGACCTCTCCCTCAATTTCTTTATTTAAAATTTGCCAGACAAATTCTCTATCTTTGGGAGGGCTAGACTCAATAAAATGTGCAATATCAGCCGGGTTTAAGCTATTTAACATCCTACTTATTTGTAAATAAGTACCAGAAGATAAACTATCTTTAATGTAACTTATCTTGTTTAAGCTTGTTTCTTCTGCAGACATTATTTTATTCTATCAGTTAGAAGAAATGCACTCTAAATAGATGTCATTGCTTCTTTCTAAAACGAGCTATAGGTATATTAATTCTTTCTCTATATTTTGATATGGTTCTTCTGGCAATATCAACGGAGTAAGACTCTTTTAGTATGTACCTTAAATTTTCATCAGTATGTGGAACTTGTTTATTCTCTTCAGCGGTCAATTTGATGAGTAATCTTTCCAACTCTCTTGGAGAAATATCTGTACCACCAAACTTAGTATTGACTCGGCGTTCCAATAGAGAATTTAAGGAAATTAACTTATCAGGCAATTGAATAAATTTGAATTGAACTACCCTTGAAACAGTTGATTCGCTTAGCTCTAAAGCTTCTCCTATCTCCAATAAAGTTATTGGTACTGGGCTTGTTTCCTTATTCAAGAAACCTTCTTGTTTTTTTAAAAGGTATTCACCTACAAGTAAAAGAGTTTGTTGTCTTCTTTCAAGACCATTTAAGAATGATTTTATTTCTACTTTCTTCTGTATGTCCAGGCTACTCAATTTTCCATTAATATTTTCTAATACTGTTTTGGGCATATAAGAATCATTAAGGGAAATAAACCAATCATTATTTTTTTTTAACGCCACAAGGTCAGGCTTTGTATAAAGAGTATCTTCTGATTCAATTTTTAAACCAGGATTGAAGCTTAATCTTTTGATGATCTCTTGAATCCCTTTATCAAGATTATCAATGGTTGTTTTGTGTTGGCTTATGCTATTTAAAGCTTCAATAGTTGATGAAATAAGGTTTTGTCCAATATCAAGATTCTTTATTTGTATGATTAATGACTCTGTTATGGATCTATAACCACAGCCTTCAGGTTCTAATTCTTGTATTTTATTAAGAACTTTTTCAATATCACCGTTTGAAATCTTTTCTTTAAAAGATTCAAAGACAAGAAGTTTAATATCGGCATAGTCTATTTCAGGATCTAACCTACCTTCAGGTTCAATTGAATCAATGAGGTATTCGCCAATTAGGTAATCTGACCTCTTAAGATTTAGTAGCATAAATTGTTCTGATAAGCTGGATCTAAGATCTTGAAAATTAACTAGCTCAGTATTTTTATTTATTTGAGAAGATCCTTGGAGAAATTTTCTATAACTATCAATTAAAAGTTCATCCCTGAAATGTTTTATGGATTTTTTATCTTGATCTTCGTCTAGCCCATCCAACAGCCTATTAAATTCCTCACGAATATCTAGCCCCTTAAGGCTTAAGAGTTTAATTTGGTTCTGAAGGGCAGGAGTCAGTGTTAAAGAAATTTTTTGGCTTTGTTTGAGAACTTGTTTCATGTCTAGGCTGAGAAATCTTTGCCCAGATATACTTCCTTCACTTTTTTATTGTTGCTGACTTCTTCTGGAGACCCTTCTGCAACTATCTTTCCTTCACTCATGATCAGCACTTTATGGCAGATTTGCATTGTATCTCTTACATTATGATCACTTATTAAAATACCAAAACCAGAACTATTTAAAGATTTTATAGTTTTTTTGAGGTCTGAAACTGCTATAGGATCTATTCCTGCAAAGGGTTCGTCTAATAATAAAAATTTAGGGTTTGAAGCAAGAGCTCTGGCTATTTCAACTCTTCTTCTTTCTCCTCCGGAAAGCTTAATTCCTATTGTTTCTGAGAACTCATGAAGATTAAATTGATTTAATAAATCTTTAAGTTTTTCTAATCTTTGTTTTTTATTCAGGTCTGCTCTTTGCTCAAGTGCAGCTAAAATATTTTCTTTTACCGATAACCTCCTAAAGATAGAAGGTTCTTGTGGCAAATAAGATAGACCTGATTTTGATCTTGAAGCAATTCCTTTATTAGTTATGTCTTCTGAATCAATATAGATTTTTCCGGCGTCTACGCCCAATAATCCTACTATCATATAGAAAAAGGTTGTTTTCCCTGCACCATTTGGACCTAGCAGACCTACTGTCTCACCTGCAGACACCTCTATAGAAACTTTGTCCACAGCTATTTTCCCTGAATACTTTTTTTTAAGATTTTTAGCTTCTAATTTCATTGGGAATTATTAATAATTTTTGAATTCACAGATTTAATAATTTTTTTTCTATCTGGGTCATAATGAATTTCATCGGCATGTACAGAAAGAGTCTTATTTTTGATTATCGCCAAACCTTTCATTATTAAGATACCAGAATCTAAAGAATAATTTATTTCACTGGCACTGCCTAATTTTTCATTTGTGTTCGGATTTATTATCTTCCCATCTTCAAAGACGATTTGATTCTGGTCTGTTGAGAAATCTCTGATGATAAGTTTTCTTGAACTAATATTAAAATTATTGGCTCTGAAGTGTGTGTTTGAATTGGAGGTGATTAAGTCATCATTTCTATTTAAAACTAATTTATCAGTATCCAATAGTAAGTTCTGAAAACTTGAAGAGATTCTTACCTGAACATTGTCTTTAAATTCTATTAAATTATTTTTTTTATTAAAGCTAGCCGCTGAAGCACTTATAGTTTTATGGTTTTTTTCTTCTGTTATTGAAAACGATGGGTCTAAAATATAAAGATGCTCAAAGTTAGAATCTACGTTTAATTGAGGAGCAGTTAATTCAGTTTTAATTTGACCTCTATTTGAGGAATATATTATTTTATCTATTTTTAATTGGGTCTCTATTTCAGCGTGACTTACGGTATTTGGTATATTTTGTTCTGAGTTTAAAGGAAAAAAAACTAACGAAAGATTTATTGAAATTAGAAATAATTTCATTAAAAATTAAACTAAACCTGATTTAAGGAGGTCATGCATTCGGATTATTCCTGTAGGTTTTTTGTCTTTACTCATTGCAACCAAAACGTATATTTCATTTTGTTGCATAATTTCTATAGCTTTAGTTGCCAAGGAAGATTCATCTATAGTTTTTACTTTCTTAGACATTACATCGGTAATTTTAGTTTCATGAATTTCAATCTTAGAGTTAAGCGCTCTTCTTAAATCACCATCTGTGAAGACTCCTTTTAACCTGTTATTACTGTCTATTACTAGAGCTATTCCTAGGCCCTTTAAAGATACCTCTAAAAGCACTTCAGATAATGAGCTGCTAGGAAGAACTTTAGGCATTTCCTTTCCTTGATGCATAATATCTTTTACTTTCAGTAACAACCTTTTACCTAGCTTGCCTCCCGGATGAGATTTTGCAAAGTCATCTGATTGAAAACCCTTTGCTTCCAATAAGGCAACTGCTATAGCGTCTCCTATAGCTAGTGCAGCTGTAGTGCTGGTTGTGGGAGCAAGATCCAGAGGACATGCTTCTTCAGAAATACCAGTGTCTATATTTATTATTGATTGCAGGCCTATAGTAGATTTTGGATTGCCGGTAATTGAAAAAATATTGCATTTCACATTCCTTAAAGTTGGAAGCAGATTAATGACTTCATCACTTTCACCAGAATGTGAAAAGATTATGACACTATCTTTTTTGGTAATTGCCCCCACATCTCCATGCATTGCTTCCGCTGCATTGATGAAGAAGGCGGGCGAGCCTGTGCTAGAAAGAGTAGCAGATGTTTTATTAGCTATATGTCCTGATTTTCCAACACCGAGACATATTATTCTGCCTTTAGAATTTAAAAGATATTCGCATAAGGCTGAGAAGTCTTTATTAAGAGATTCTGAAAGTCTTTTCAGAGCGTCCGACTCTAAGTTTATGGTTCTTTTAGCTGATTTTAGATAGTTTATTTTTTTCATTCTTTTATTCTAGTATGCAAATGCAAGTGATATAAAGTAAGTGCTTAAGAATATAATACCTAAAATTAGATTAGCTTTTTTTGGTTCTTTAGTTAGTTGATAAATATAGGCTGTAAATACTACTGTTATAGCAAAAAGAATTAATAATAAAGATGACCAATCTGTATAATTCCAACCCATTGACATCTCAGGTCTATTCATCAAACCCGGTATTGCTAAAACACATAGTCCATTGAATATATTTGACCCTATAAGAGTTCCTGCTACCGTTTCATAGCGACCTTTGATAGCTAAAGAGCTGGCAGCAGCTATTTCAGGAAGGCTTGTGCCTATGGCAAGAATTGTATAGCCAACAAACAACTCTCCAAGATTTAGCCTGTTTAATATATTCGTTGCACCTTTAGTAATTAACCAGGCAGAAAAAACAAGAAGTAGAAGAGAGCCTATTAATTTGAGGAACACAAATCTTTCAGAAGACGCTTCTGTATTTTCTTGTAAATCAGTACTGTTTGTCTTGTACCAAAAAGTAATTACAGCAATTAGAGCAAGTAATAGAACTGCTGAGGTGCTTAGGGAAAAAGGATTTGTTGCTATGAAGAACCACATAAGAAGAGTGGCAGCTAACAAAATACCTAGATTTGGAATGATAGAAATATTTTGAAGTATAGTTTGTTTTTTAAGAGCAATTATAAAGAGTGTCGTTCCAAATACTAAAGACAGGTTTGCTACGTTTGAGCCTATGACGTTACCTATGATCATAGAACCTTTATTATCAAGTCCAGCAAAAAAAGTAGTTAACATTTCTGGTGCTGAAGTCCCAAATGCTATGATCGTAGAGCCAATAAAAAAAGGTGACATTCCAAAGTCTTTTGCGGCAACTACAGAGTATCTTTCAAGCTTCTCTGCACTGATCCAAATTAATGCTATACCTAAGGTTATTGGGAGTAGGGTTGTAAGAATCATTCGTCAGACTATAAATAGACTCCAAGTATAAAACAAAGATATGTATTACCGATGCTATAATAGATCAAAATTATAGTTATATTCTAATTATCTCTGCCTATTATGCGTTCTCAAAATTTAAAGATAGCAATATTTGTTCTTTTCCAATTTCTTTTCTTGGGTAGCTTAAATGCTAAGTCTGCACACGAATATGCTGAAAGCACTCATGTGAAGGTTATAGAAATTATCAAGACAGAGCAGCAACTCTTTCTGAATAACCCTGAAGAGTTTACCTCTATTATTAGCAATGCCTTTAGCCCTATAGTAGATTTTAACAGGATAGCTAGGAGTGTAATGGGTAAACACTACAAAGAAGCTTCTGAAGTACAAAGAAATAGGTTTAGTGAGGCTTTTAGATCTAGTCTTTTAAATACTTATTCTAAGACTCTTGTTGAATTTCAAAATGAAAAAATTATAGTGCTGCCGCCTGAAAAAGTTTCTAAAAGACCTGATAGAGCAAGAGTCCATATTGAGATTCGTACATCCACTAAAAAATATAAAGGTATTTACAGTATGTACTTAGATAACAATTCAGATTGGAAAATTATAAATATTTATATAGCTGGAATAGATTTAGGTAGAACTTTTAGGAATCAGTTCTACTCTTTAATGGAAAAGAATTCTTCTGATATAGATCTTGTAATAAAAAAATGGGAGACATCTTTGTAATTATGGATAAGCTTCTTATTAAAGGTGGAAATAAATTAGAAGGTGAAATTTATGCTTCAGGAGCCAAGAATTCTGCTCTACCTATCCTCGCAGCTTCTTTGTTAGCAGATACCCCTCTTAAAGTAGGAAATCTACCACACCTGAATGACGTAACAACGATGATCGAATTATTGGGATCAATGGGTTTAGATATTACCCTCTCGGATACAGGCGAAGTTGAAGTAGATGCCTCAACAATCAATAATCTCAATGCAAGATATGAGCTGGTAAAGACGATGAGAGCATCAATTCTTGTTTTAGGCCCTTTGCTGTCAAAATTTTCAAAAGCCGTAGTTGCCCTTCCTGGGGGTTGTGCTATTGGAAGTAGGCCAGTTAATTTACATGTAGATGCCATGAGGTCTATGGGTGCTGAAATCGTGCTTGAAGAAGGTTACATTAAAGCTTCTTCTGAAGGTAGGTTAAAGGGCGCAAAAATTGTTTTTGACCCTGTAAGTGTAACGGCTACTGAAAACGTGATGATGGCTGCAGTTTTAGCTGATGGAGTTACAACTATTGAGAATGCAGCAAGAGAGCCTGAAGTGGTTGACTTGGCTAATTGTTTACGAAAAATGGGGGCAATTATTTCAGGAGAAGGAACTGATATTATTTCTATAGAAGGAGTTAAATCTCTTTCTGGGTGTGAATTCTCAGTTATGCCTGACAGAGTAGAGGTTGCTACATACCTTACAGCTGTAGCCATGACCGGAGGGAAGGTTAAGATTAAGTCCTCTGATGCAAGATCATTTTCTTCAGTAATAGATAAACTGGAGAAAACAGGGGCTGTACTCTCGACTGGGGAGGATTGGGTCTCTATTGAGATGAATCAAGACAGACCTTTATCTGTTAGTTTGACAACAGGTCCTTATCCTTCTTTTCCAACAGATATGCAAGCTCAATTTGTAGCTCTAAATTCTATTGCTGATGGCAATGCAACGGTGACAGAAACTATATTTGAGAATAGATTTATGCATGTTCAAGAAATCGCTCGAATGGGAGGTCAAATTTCTTTAAAGGGAAATACAGCTTTTATTGAAGGTACTGATTTCTTGGTAGGAGCTCCTGTTATGGCAACAGATTTAAGGGCTTCGGCCAGTTTAGTCTTGGCTGGTTTAGTAGCTTCAGGTGAAACAATTATTGATAGAATTTATCATATAGATAGAGGTTATGAGCGCATCGAAGAGAAACTTAAACTGCTTGGAGCAGACATTGAAAGAATTTCCTGATTGCCGATGATTTCAACTCAAGATAATTTAATAGTTGCTCTCCCTAAGGGAAGGGTATTAGAAGACTGCCTGCCTTTAATTCAGACTAGTAGATTTAAACTTTTAGACGATCCAAAGGAAACAAGAAAGATCCTTTTAGATACTGCAACGCCTGAAGTTAAAGTTTTGCTTATCAGGGGCTGGGATGTTCCAACTTATGTTACCTCAGGAGCAGCACATGTCGGTGTTGTTGGGAAAGATATTCTTTTAGAGAAAAGTTCTGAAGAATTTATAGAATTAGAAGACTTAAATATAGGAAAATGTAGGATCTCTCTTGCCGGAAAAAAAGAAATGATTGAAGGTAAAAAAAGATTAAAAGTAGCCACCAAATATCCGGAAACTGCAGAAAAATACCTTGAATCATTAGGCATCCAAGCCGAAATAGTTTATCTGCATGGCTCACAGGAAATCGCACCGTTAATAGGCCTATCCGAAGCAATTGTTGATTTAGTTGATTCCGGTAAGACGTTAAAAGAAAATGGCTTAGAAGAAATAGAAATAATTCGAGACATATCTTCGAGAATGATAGTCAATAAAGCTGCATTAAAAACAAAGAATGAATTGATAAAAGAAATACATTCAATTCTAGTATCTTAGGAATTATTTGTGTTTGGATTAAGCTTAAAAAGTAAAGATAGAGGTTTTAAAGAAAAATTTAACGCCTTCTTGCAAAACAAGAATTCCCTTAACAATTCTGTAAAAGATGATGTGCATCAAATTATTGAGTCAGTGAGAAATGAAGGAGACCAAGCAGTTATAAACACTACAAATAAATTTGATTATAGAGGGGTCCTAACAATTGATGATTTAAAGGTCTCTAAAGAGGTTATTGCTTCAAGCCTAAACCGCGTTGATAAAAAAATTGTTGATGCTATGTATTACTCCTTTGAGAGGGTATTAGATTTTCATAAAGATCAGGTCTCTAGCACTAACCTAAATTCTTCTAAAGGTCCTATTGGGAGAAGATCAAGGTCTCTTGAAAGAGTGGCAATGTATGTACCAGGAGGGAAGGCCTCTTACCCTTCAACCGTTCTAATGGCAGCAGGACCAGCTATATCAGCTGGTGTTGAAAAGCTTTTTCTTACAACACCTTTTCCTCATGGTTCTATAAATGACCTTACAATAGCGGCAGCTTATGTTGCGGGAATTGAATGTGTTTATTCTATAGGAGGTGCTCAAGCAATTGCAGCTTTTGCCTTGGGCACAGAATCAATACCTAAAGTACAAAAAATTATAGGCCCAGGAAACCAATTTGTCGCTGAAGCGAAAAGACAGTTGTACGGAGAAGTGGGTATAGATTCAATAGCAGGTCCTTCTGAATTAACGGTACTGGCTGATTCTCTCTCTGATCCAATAACTATATCTTGGGATTTAATGGCACAAGCTGAGCATGATGAAATGGCTTCTTCAATCTTGGTTTCAACTTCACAAGAACTGATTAATGAGGTTAAGAGCTTGATTAAAAAAGAAGTTCCATTACTTTCCAGGTCCAATATTATCCAAAAATCTTTAAGAAACAGAGGGGTTGTTATATTGGCAGAGGATACTGAGCAAGCTATAAGTCTTGTTAATCAGATTGCTCCTGAGCATGTTCATATAGTTACTGAAAATCCCTTGAAAGATTCAAGAAGTATAATTAATGCGGGGTTAATTCTTTCTGGAAAAGATTCGGCTAATGCTCTGTCAGATTATGTTCTTGGACCTAGTCATATTCTGCCTACTAACGGTTCTTCAGTTTTCAGCTCTCCTTTATCTGTTGAAGATTTTATAGTTCACTCTAGTTTCATTAACCTTGGTGAGAGCTCTAAACTTCAGGAGTATGACGAACTTGTAAAGAACACATCTATTCTTGCTAGGGCCGAAGGTTTAACAGCCCATGCTATTTCAGCGGAGATAAGAAAAAAGAAAGATTAGTCTTTATTAGAATTAGATTCCGCAATCAACTCTATATTCACTACTTCATCTTGTCTTAGTAAAGATAAATTAATAATATTTCCAGGTTTTAATCTAGCAAATTCTTTAAATAATTCACTATAACTAGCCTCTGCATCATTAATCTTAATTATTCTGTCTTTAGCTTTAATACCACCCTTGTTTGCAGGACCGTTTTCTACGATTTGTTCTATCACCAGTATATTTTTTTGAACAAGTTGCTTTCTATCTATTGAAAAGCCAAGCCACCCCCTTTTTACTTCCCCGAATTGTATTAGGTCATTAATAATTTGAAGCACGGTAACAGAAGGGATGGCCAGTCCAATTCCTTCAGAACCTCCGGAAGAAGATCTTATGAGAGTATTAATACCAATCAATTTACCCTGTGTATCTATGAGGGCTCCCCCAGAGTTTCCTTTGTTAATTGAAGCATCAGTTTGTAAGTAGTTTGAGTAAGGGTTGTTAAACTCTCTTCCAGTGGCACTAATTATTCCCATGCTTACAGATTGACCCAACCCGTAGGGGTTACCAACAGCAAGAACTATGTCACCAATTAATAAAGCATCAGAATTACCAATCTCTATTGCAGGGAGGTCTATATTTTCTGGTTCAATTTTAAGAACCGCAAGGTCTGTTTCTCTATCAATTCCCACTACCCTTGCTTGAGTCTTGCTGCCATCTAAGAGTTCTATTGTAATATTTGATGCTTCATTTCCAATAACATGTTGATTGGTAAGAATATATCCATTTGAACTGAATATCACCCCAGAACCTAAGCTAGAAGACTTTTTTGAGATATTCTTACCGAAAATAGAATTATTTCTTCTAGAACTATCTTTTGTAAGAGATGGTGTAATTTGTTCTGTATAAATATTTACTACAGCAGGAGCAGCTTTTTTTACTGCAGAGTTATAACTATTGTTATTGATATCATTCGATCCTTCAACAACAGTATATGAATTACTAGAATCAAAGATATATAAGCTAATCAACCCTATAAAACACCCAATCAAGAATGCTGACAAGATTTGGTAGCTCAATTTTGATGTAAAAAACTTCATTAAAGTAAGACTAATGTAAAAATTATAAAAGAACAAAGAGAAATTTCCTTAAACTCAATTTAAAAAATAACACAATTAAAGTGAAGTTCTAGTTGAATACAACCCATGTAGTAGATTAAAATGCGCGCGCTACAATTACAGGCAATTCCTTAATGAATACACAAAGTTTTAAACAGTCAGATATTGAAGAGTCTTGGATCATGGT
>Ga0209403_10004681_pt1 | contig 14730 bp, 10 predicted proteins | sample ArcticOcean_MG_C_8_FD_187440 | JGI IMG/M metagenome (GOLD analysis project Ga0209403, IMG submission 187440) | Marine microbial communities from western Arctic Ocean - ArcticOcean_MG_CB11_86 (SPAdes) (version 2) | ecosystem: Environmental > Aquatic > Marine > Oceanic | place: Arctic Ocean... | reverse complement strand
GAGAAACCAGCATTATTGCTAGTGTCTGTTCCAGTCACCTTGATAGCACGACTTCCGTCTGGAGAAGCACCCTTCAAGATGGCGAAGGTCCACTTGTTTCCACCCGCTGAAACAGCGAATGTACCGTTGTTGACGTTACCGACAACGGGAGTGGTAATCATGTCAGTAACGAAAACCTGAGGCGCAGAGTTAAGGTCTTCGTCAGAGGTTATGGTAATGGTCAGGTTGGCTTTAGTTAGCTTGTCAGCTGCTTCAGTTGTAGTACCAGTACCCGATCCAGCGGATTGGACTATGGTTAGAACAGGAGACAGCTTGTCAAGGGCAACCTTTGAACCACTATCAGTCGAGTTACCAGCAAGGTCCTGTATTACAGAATTAATCTTGATAGTAGGTTTGTTATTCGACGGAATAGCTGATCCGATGTCTAGGTAGACATTTGCATCCTTCACAGTAACTGTGCCAGGTACGAATACGCCACCAGCACCGCTCAAAGTAACTTGGAAGTCATTCGCCGCTACTGAACTCTCTTTTATCTTGCCGTCGAATCGGACAACAAGAGAAGTGTTCACGTTAGCTTTTTCAGCTGGCGTAGCGATTGAAGTGTCCCAAGAAATACCAGTTTCGACAGAACTAATCTGAGGAATTATTTGGTCAATCTTGATTGTGTGAGGCTGGGCGCCATGACGACCTGTTGAATTGAAGTTTCCAACTGTAGCACTGGCGTCTGAGTAACCGTAGTTACCGGCAAGGTCAATTGCTTTAGCTTGGAAGTCGACAATGTGATCAGGATTGGTCACAGCAGCACTTGGAAGAACAGTAGTCTCTGTGTACGCGAACGGAAGGCTCTTTATGCCATCTGTTTTCGCACTCATGTCAATACTAGCAATCTTACCAATGATAGTAGGTAGGACTGCAGTTCCAGGAAGTATTGATGATCGGTTCGCACCAGCACTAATGACCATGTTGTTGTTGGTGTTTGCTGCTTCAGGTACGTTGTCAATGTGCAACGCGAACGTGCTGACATCAATACCAGACCCCTGATCGGTTACGGTACCCGCAAAGGATGGTAATCGACTCTGAGACTCGGTTGCTGTGGTAGGGCTACTTATAGTTACCGTAGGCACAGTTGTGTCTAAGGAATAAGTAGCAGTTCTGCTCGTGTTAGTGGCCGTACCTGCAGTTGCAACGTCGTTGTAAGCGATTGTAATCGGCCCAGCGATTGCCGGGATGATTGCAGGTGATTCGGTAGATCCACCATGTGAACCAGCAGTAAGAGCTACAGTTCGTTCGCTAACAAGTACTTCACCTTCAAATCGACCGGTGTTTCGACCAGTCTCAGTTAGAGTGACAACAGCAAGAGCACCAGTGTAAACAACACTCTTAACAGAGGCGGTTGTTACGTCTACAGCAGAGCTTGGGTAGAGAAGGTCTATCGCCAAGTTGTTCGCGAAAGCGCCAAAGTTAACCTGAATTGTAATTAGTGGTTTCTGCGTACCATCACCAACATAATCAATAGAAGTGACACTAACACCCGTCACGAGCTGTGACGAATCTGCTACAACTACTTTGATGTCTGAAACCGACCCAATAATAGGACTGGCTACAGTATCTGTGATAGTGAGCTGTACTTTGTCACCTGCCGAGTCGAACCCGGTACCTGTTACCTGGGTGACATCAACGTCAGTGTGGTGGTCAGGAACATAACCTGCACCCGACGCACTAGTGACCGTGCTCGTGGTGTTCAAGTCAGCATCTAAAATCGTAACTATGAATCGGTCGGAATTTGCGACGATATCTCGCGCAGTTGTTCCTGTCGATGCATATGAGGCATAAGTCCCATACACCGTAGCAGCAGTTGTTCTAGTAGAAGGCTTTCCTGAGCCTTCAGTAGTTAACGTAGACGCTTTATTGGTGACATACACCTTGCCGTCTACTGCCGCACTGGCGGAGTGAGAGAGGCCTATAACAGCTACCGCAACAAACGCAATAAGCGTAAGTCCGGAAAGCAATTTAACTGATAGCTTCACAGCTTCAGTCCCCCTTGCATCCGCGTTTTCACCCACAACAACGGCAGAAGGTAGAAAGAAAATTCTTCAACCATTGCCAGGCGGTATGAAACCCGGAGATCTCCATACATTTATCCTCCCGCAAGTGCGGAAGGTTTGCCGATTACATTAATTCTGTCCTGCCCGAATGTTGGCCAATCGGCACGCGCAACATCGGACTTAGGGACAAACCAAAGCGATTTAATCATCGCAATGAATACGATGTCAACCCTTTCAGCATGAACCCTGCACTGATTTGTACCTTTGATTAGTATTTACATACATCCGTTTCAGGATGTGCAAATACCTAAGTACTCATCTGTTCCAACGAACTATAGAGAGCCCTCTGAACGGGAGTCAACGAATCCCATACCAATATAAAGCGATTTTGCGTTACCGGATAATTACATCGTTAGAACATATTCTGATGATGAATCGGAAACTCGCTTGTTTGGATCTAAACCTTTTCGGGTTTTGTGATCGACCCAAGGAACTCCTCGTTCGTTTGGGTTCGAGTCATTCGTTCGAGTATTCGTTCGGCAGCTTCGGTTGGGGAATTGGAGTCTTGTCCAATAATTCCCATCATTCTCCGTAGCAGCCACACCTGCTTCAACGTGGCGTCGTCTTGAAGTAGTTCTTCATGACGTGTTCCACTTCGTTCGATGTCGATTGCTGGCCACAGGCGACGTTCTGCCATTCTGCGATCAAGATGCAGTTCCATGTTTCCGGTGCCTTTGAACTCTTCATAAATGAGATCGTCCAAACGAGAACCAGTGTCGATCAGCGCCGTGGCTATGATCGTAAGGCTGCCGGCCTCTTCACAGTTGCGGGCAGCACCAAAGAAGTGCTTCGGTGGGTACAGGGCGTTAGGGTCCATACCACCCGATAGAGTCTTGCCGCTGCTTGGAACCGAAAGGTTGTATGCACGAGCAAGTCGAGTGAGGCTGTCGAGAAGGACTACGACGTTTTCGCCGCTTTCAACTAGTCTGCGCGCACGTTCAAGTGCAACCTCAGCTGTTCTGCAGTGACCTTCGATAGGTTCATCGAATGTCGAACTAAACACCTCACCTTTGATGGTGCGGCGCATGTCGGTGACTTCTTCAGGTCGTTCGCCGATGAGGGCAACGATGATGTAAATCTCAGGGTGGTTCTCTGTGATCCCGGCAGCTATCTGCTTAAGCAGTACAGTTTTACCTGCCTTAGGCGGTGCAACGATAAGTGCTCGCTGCCCTTTACCGACGGGAGCGACCATGTCGATCATGCGAGTCGCCATCTGCTTAGGAGTGGTCTCAAGCTTGATCTGGTCGTTCGGGTAGATCGAAGTGAACTGGTCGAACTTAGGTCGCTTCGATGCAGATTCTGGGTCGAAGCCGTTTACCAGTTCGACACGAATTATGCCGAAGTACTTGTCACCTTCTACTGGTGGTCGAACCTGACCTGCAACCATGTCGCCCTGCCGAAGTCCGAATCGTCGAACCTGGCTTTGCGAAACATAAATGTCTTCGGTGCCACCACGTTTGCCTTGACTGCGGAGGAAGCCAGATCCATCTCCCAAAAGGTCTAGAACGCCTGCGCCAACGAGTTGGTTGGCGGATTCGGCGACAGATGCAAGAACTTCGAGAACCAATTCGGTTCGCTGTGCCGGAACTCGCGTGATGCCTTTATCGATGGCCATCTGGCGGAGTTCGTCGTTCGTTTTCGCACCGAGGTTTCCCAAATCGGGTAGCGTGTTCTCATCTACCTCGAAATTATCTTGTGGCAGCCCTGCTGGACGTTGCCCTCCGCCGCCGCCTCTTGGGCGTCGCCGGCCTGATCGTCGGCGATTGCCGCCGCGGGATTGGGATGATCGGGTATCGGTAGTCAGCGTAGGTTCCTCCTGCTGGTATCCGGACAAATCTGAAATAGAGATTTGGCTTGTCGACCAAAGTTGATCAACATTCGTTGCTCTCGATTCAGCGAAAGTTCTATAGAAAAATTAGTGAGTGGTTTAGACCGTCATTACATGGGAGCGTCTGTGCAAATAAATAGCCAGATGCCGACGATTCTAAAATTTGATTTGCGCTAAGAGCGGTGGGTCGTTCAGGCTAAAGTGAAGCTGACGAGGTCGTTCTAATGAGCGGGTATCTAGGTTCCTGTGAAGGGAAAGCCCGTTGCCGGTAACCTTAGTTACAAAGCCAGGCGGATCGGATGGTGCGGCGAATATCCAAAAGAGGATTATTCACACGCTTAATTGAATCTTATCAAAATATTGGGCAACAATTCCACTTCTAGAAATTATTGGCTGATTTCTCCTCCCAACATTAACATGCTGCAGGGTGGCTACTCTTCCTCTTCAAAAAGGTCATGCTGGCTGCCCTCACGAAGAGTATTTCGAGCTACCCGTATGAACTCTCTGAATAGCGGGTGAGGTCGTTCTGGTCTTGATCCGAATTCAGGATGGAACTGACTGCCCACCATGAATGGGTGACCATAAACTTCCGTAACTTCAACAAGCGATCCGTCGGGCGAAGTGCCTGAAGCGATGAGGCCTCCTTCTTCGAGCGGAATTCGATACTCGTTGTTAAATTCGTAACGGTGCCTGTGGCGTTCATTCACTGTTTCCGATTCGTAAGCAGCTCGAACCTGTGTCCCTTCCTTAAGTACGCAGGGATATACGCCGAGCCTCATTGTACCGCCGGTGGCTGAAAGTTCTTCCTGGCCTTCCATGAAAGCGATAACAGGATTTGCTGCGTTTGGATCGATCTCTAACGATGTGGCGTCGACGATTCCCAGCTCGTTTCGAGCGTATTCGACAACCATGATCTGCATTCCAAGACACAAGCCGAGATACGGTATCCGTTCCGTTCTAGCGTAATTAGCTGCGGCAATCATGCCTTCAAGCCCGCGTTCGCCAAAGCCACCGGGAACGATAATTCCAAGGGCTGTTCCAAGAAGCTGCTCGGCACCGTGTTTTTCGATATCTTCAGCGGCGACCCACTTGATATTTACTTTTCGCTCATTGCGTAACCCTGCGTGATGAAGCGCTTCAACGACCGAGAGATAGGAGTCTTGTAGCTCAACGTACTTACCTACAAGCGCTATTTCGATTGCGGGGTGGTCTTCTTCGTCGACTCTGACCATAGCCCGCCATGATTCGAGATTCGCCGGGGTGTCGGGAAGGTTCAGGCTCGAAGTAATAATATCGCCAAGACCCTCATTTTCGAGGTGGAGCGGAACTTCATACACGCTCGATAATGTCGGCAGTGAAATAACTGCTTCTGCCGTTACGTCGCAATAAAGCGCGATCTTGCGTCGCTCATCTTCGCCGGTTTCCTGGTCTGCCCGGCAGAGGATAGCGTCTGGCTGAACTCCCATACCGCGTAATGTGTTCACGCTGTGCTGGGTTGGCTTGGTTTTTAGCTCACCAGTTGCGCCTAGGTAAGGAAGCAGGGTGACATGCACATAAAAGGTGTCATCTTGACCGACAGTATTTCGAACCTGCCTGATCGCTTCGATAAATGGTTGCCCTTCGATGTCACCAACAGTTCCACCGACTTCAACAACTACCACATCGGCCTGCGATACCTCGGCGAGCCGGAGTATGCGTTCCTTAATTAGATTGGTTACGTGCGGAACCGTCTGGATCGTTCCACCGAGATATTTGCCTGCACGCTCGTTGGCGATGACTTCTGAATAGATCTGGCCCGCTGTGACGTTCGATAGCTCTGTTAGTTCAACGTCGATAAATCGCTCGTAGTGACCCAGGTCGAGGTCGGTCTCACTGCCGTCGACAGTTACGAAGACCTCACCGTGCTGGTAGGGAGACATCGTTCCGGGGTCGACGTTCAGGTAGGGATCGAGCTTAAGCACCGAAACCGTCATTCCCCGGCTTTTCAGCATCCTACCTATTGAGGCAACCGCGATTCCTTTGCCGAGTGAACTGACGACTCCGCCTGTAACGAAAATAAACTTACTCATGTGCCGGCTCCGCCGCGTTGATGATTAGGGTTTCGCGTCCAGCCAACGTGCCAGCCGATAAGAGAGAACTATTTGAGGGGAAATGCAACCGCCTGTCGATGCAGGTAAAAATAGATATCAGTATTGATATCTGGTTGAAGCAGCTCGTAGCGGAGATTGCACACATCCTCGGGTAGGGACACAAGCTTAAGGTGTTGCCCGTTAAAAATAACCCTACACGGAGTTCGATTCTAGGTAACGAGAATGAGAGGTGTCAAACATCACAGGCCCACATTTTCGACGATTCACAAGACCCTCACTCTTTTTAGCGCTGCTACACTCGATCTTTCGTAACAACAATTTCTTCTATTGTGCCCCCGGATTCAACCGATGGATCGTACGCACAAATCATGAACTAAGAGCAGACAGGTTCACTCGGGAAACAATGGATCCACTAACTCCTAAAGACGTAGACCACATCGCTCAGTTGGCGTACATAAAACTGTCCGAGGAAGAGTCGGAAGACATGCGCGTCCAGTTGACAAATATTCTAGGGCATTTCGCTTCTCTCTCTTCCGTCGATACCGACGGAGTTGAGGCGACCGGTCACACAACTGACTCAAACACAGTCCTGCGCAAGGACGAACCGCAGCCGCCGATGGATCAAGACGATGTACTCAGTAATGCTCCCGACCGCGATGGCGAATTCATACGAGTTCGCCCCGTTCTGGAATAGCCAAACCCGTCTGTCAGATATTTACTTAATTACGAATTCCTATTACGACCTTTTGGACCCAGACATAACGAATGACGACACATTCAACTAACTCTGATATTTACTTTTCGACGGCACGAGAGCTTCGAGCTAAATTCGACGCACGTGAAATTTCATCTGTCGAGGCGACTCGACAGATGCTCGACCGAATAACTGCGCTTGAACCGAAGTTGAATTCGTTCATCACGGTCACAGCAGAGCAGGCAATCGCCGATGCCGAAATGGCGGATCAACGGTTGCAAGGGACCGGGCAAGAGCCGACAGCACTAACCGGCGTGCCGATCATGCTCAAAGATAATTTCTCAACCAAAGATGTCGAAACAACTGCCGCATCAAATATTTTGAAAGGCTATATTCCGCCATACGATGGAACGGCAGTTCGAAATCTTAAAGATGCCGGCGCTGTAATTCTCGGAAAAGGGAACCTCGACGAATTCGCCATGGGTTCGTCGAACGAAACCTCAGCGTTTGGTCCGGTTCACAATCCTTGGGACACCGACCGTGTTCCTGGTGGTAGCTCCGGGGGGGCAAGTGCAGCCGTTGCAGCCGGAGAGTGCTTTATTGCATTCGGTTCAGACACTGGCGGAAGTATTCGACAACCAGCGTCGCTTTGCGGCGTTGTTGGTATGAAGCCAACATATGGTCTTGTGAGTCGATTTGGACTACTGGCATTCGGATCATCGCTCGACCAAATTGGACCTCTCACTCGAAGCGTTGCCGATTGCGCCGATGCGCTAAATATCGTTTCCAGCCATGACCGACGAGACTCTACTTCAGTTGCTGCACCTTTTACCGATTTCGGGGAGGACATTGATCGTGGTGTCGAAGGAATGAACATCGGTGTTCCTAAGGAATATCTCGTCGACGGTATGGAGTCAGGAGTACGCTATGCATTTGAAACGTCGCTCAAAACTCTCGAAGACCTTGGTGCCAATATCAGCGAAACATCGCTCCCACTCACCGATCATGCTCTCGCCGTTTACTACATAATCGCCCCATCCGAAGCTTCTGCAAACCTCTCTAGATACGATGGTGTGAAGTATGGACTTGGTTCGCTCAACGCAAGGAATTCTGCTCGCTCGACTGAAGCAGCTCGCGGTGAAGGTTTCGGTGAAGAGGTGAAGCGACGTATATTCCTTGGAACATACGCTCTCTCAGCCGGTTACTACGATGCCTACTACAAGAAGGCGCAACAGGTCCGAACTCTTATTCGTCGAGAATTCACCGACGCTTTTCTGAAGTTTGATGCTCTCGTCACACCGACGTCTCCAGCTACTGCATTCAAGATCGGTGCCAAGATAGACGATCCGTTTCAAATGTACATGAACGACGTGTGCACGATTCCTGTGAACATCGCTGGGCTACCATCGATCTCTATCCCTTGTGGTATGTCCGAAGATCTTCCGGTTGGACTCCAGTTCATCGGCCCTCAATTCGGTGACACTGCGGTAATACGGGCAGCAGCAGCATACGAAAGTGCAACTGCTTGGCACAAAAATCACCCACTAATTTGATCCTTCGATACGTGAATATAATCAACAACTTTTCGCGCCTAGGACTGATCACAATTGTGTTGTCAGTACTAACGGTTCTCGCGGTAGTCGGCTGTTCTTCGACGGAAGCCGAACCGACTCCTTACGATCGTACAGACTTCACTCCGGTCGCCGGTCCACCGCCGTTTCCAATTATCTTTGAAGGTAAGTTCACTGTAGATGGTGAGCCGGGGCCTGCTGACTCAACGATCTACGCTGAGTTCATTCACGGTGGTTCGCCAATCTCAACTACATATGAAGGCGAGTACATCCAAGTAATTTTGGGACCAGTGAGTGAATCGGATATCGAACACGGTGTTATCAGCTTCTACTTGGGTACTCGTGCTGGCGATCACGTTAAAGCCGAAGAAACGTGGGAATGGAATACGATTGGCGGCATAACAAATCAGATTCTAGACCTAACCTTTTCCAGAAATCCCGTAGAGTAATTCGCTAGCTGACGGTCTCGATCAAATAAACGGCAAAAGGGATAATTCCTATGATTCGATCGCTCGACGGCAAAACTCCTGTGATTCACCCCACCGCTTTCGTATCCGAAACCGCCTACTTAGTTGGGGATGTAGAAATCGGTCCCCGATCAAGCATCTGGCCGGGCGTAGTTATTAGAGCAGATTCTGGCAAGATCAAGATCGGATCAGGAACGAATATTCAAGACAACTCTGTGTTACATGCCGATCACGATGCTGAAATTGGCGACGATGTAACCATCGGGCACGGAGTCATCTGTCACGCCGGTAAGATCGGAAACGGCAGCCTGCTTGGAAATAATTGCACTCTGAACGACGGTGTAGTTATTGGTGCTAACTCACTCGTAGCCGCCGGAAGCGTGCTCAACGAAAACAAAGTCTACGAAGACAACGCACTGATTCGTGGAACGCCTGGCAAAGCCCTGGGCACGGTAAAAGAGCGACACACGGAACTCATGAAGCGGGCTGCTGCTTCGTACGTAAATAGAATTCAGCGATACACCGATGCGGGGCTTGGCCATATAGGGCAAGCGGTTACGTAGAGTTTCGGATCTCTGCTTGTGCTCAAACGCCCTACATGCGATCTGGCGAGCTCATGCCCATCAGAGTCAGTGTCCGGCTAAGCGCAATCTTGGCTGCTTCGACCAACTGCAAACGAGCCCGAGAAATCTCAAGATCGCTCTTTTCTGACGAAACCACACGGCAATCTTCATAGAATCTCTGGAGAGATCGTGACAACTCCATCGCGTAGTGCGGCAGGTGGTGTGGTTCCTTTCTTTCAGCAGAACGTTCGACGATGGCTGGTAGTTCGATGATCTTTCTGATCAGTTCGAGTTCACGGTCGTGGACTAGTAGGGATAGATCGGCTGTTTCGTAAGTGATCTCACGCTCAGCGGCGTTTCTCAAGACGGCCGCCATTCGAGCGTGACCATACTGAACGTAGTAAACCGGGTTCTCGGAAGATTGCTTCTTGGCTAACCCGAGGTCGAACTCCATGTGAGATTCGGGTGACCTGCTCAGGAACGTGAATCGGCAGGCGTCGGCACCTACTTCTTCAAGAAGTTCTTCGATAGTAACCATCACGTTATTTCTCTTGCTGAACTTGAGCGATTCGCCTTCGTTTTTGAAATTGACGATCTGGTTCAGGATGATTGTTAGTCGGTCTGGATCAAGGTCGAACGCCTTCAAAATCGCATGCATCCGAGCGACGTGGCCATGGTGGTCGGCGCCCCATACATTAATGACTCGATCAAATCTTCGTTCTAGGAATTTTTCATGATGATAGGCGATATCGGTTCCGAAGTAGGTCGGGCCACCCTCTCCACTTCGAATGACGACAGTGTCTTCTTCGAGCCCTAGCTTCGTCGCAGCGAACCACTTCGCACCGTCTCGTTCAACAATTAGATCGGCGTCTTCTAATAAATTAAGCACTTCGTCGAATCTACCAGTCGACAGTAGCGTGCTTTCGTGGAACCACTGGTCGTACGAAACACCGAGCAGGTCCAACACTCCACGAATTTGCTCAAGCGTTCGCTTAAACGATTCAGGGGCAAGTTCGGCAATTGCTTCAGATTTTTCTTTAGAAACAGCGCCATCACCAAGGTCTTTGAGCAGATCGGCAGCTAGGTTTTTTAGATACTCTCCCGGGTATGCAGGGTCAGGGAGAGGGACATCGTGCCCAGCCGCCTGCATGTATCGAGCGTAGAGAGTGTCGTAGAACACCCGCATTTGGTTACCGGCATCGTTGACGTAGTACTCGCGTTGAACTTCGTATCCGGATGCTTCTAGGACGTTCGCGAGGCTGCTACCGATGACTGCGCCACGGGCGTGTCCAACGTGGAGTGGCCCTGTGGGATTTACGCTTACAAATTCAACCTGAACGCTTTTGCCTGCGCCGACATCAATAGAACCAAAGGTGTCACCGGCTGAACGAACTGCGTCGATCTGCGACTGTAGCCATTCCGTCGACAAAGTGAAGTTCACGAATCCCGGAGCAGCGTGTGTTACAGCGCCGACCATATGGTGCTCAGGAATCGCAGCAGCAATTGCTTCAGCGATTTGCATTGGTGCCAAGCGCATTGTTCTTGCAAGGGCTAACGGGAGGCTCGTGCTGAAATCACCATGTTCGGGACGCGTTGGCCGTTCGATCTTGATTTCGACGTCTCCACCCACTGGCAATGAGCCTGAAGATTGGGTCGAATCGAGAGCTTCTGAAACGAGTTTTGCGAGTTTGTCGGTGATTTGCATAGACCCTCCAGATTAGCACGATACGGTTATTGCGGGTCTATACTGCCGTGCAACTGAAAAAAATGATTTTGAAAGTCTTGAAAATGAACCAGTCCGACGACCCGCAACATTTCTCTGACCGTGCCCAAGAACACGACCTGGTGATTTCAGCAGAAGACGCTGGAAACATTGGCAGAGTTGGAGCGGACGTTACTAGAACTTATTCAGCCATTCGCCAAATCGTCACAACAGGCTATGAGCCGGTTGTTATATTTGTGCCGACTCCTTCGAAACGGAAGGGTGAGTAGGATTGGTAGGACAAGAGTCGGATCTGACTTATAAATCCGTCGCCGAGCTGGCTCCACTGATAGCCAGAGGCGAACTTTCTCCTCGGGATCTGGTTCAGGCGTCGCTTGATCGAATATCACAGCTAGATTCTTCGTTGAATGCGTTTATTGATGTTTGGGAAGAGTCGTCGTTGTCAATTGCGAGGATCGCTGAGAAGGATATCGCTGACGGGCGGTATCTCGGACCGCTGCATGGAATTCCGGTTGGGATCAAAGACCTAATCGACTTTGAAGGGACTCCGACCACAGGTGGATCTAAAGTTCTCGCCGATAACGTAGCTAGCTCAGACGCCACGGTTACCACCAACCTCAAAGCTGCCGGGGCGATTATTATCGGAAAGCTTAATCTTGTCGAGTTCGCGTTTGGTACCACTGGGCTTAACCCAACTACAGGCGATGTAAAGAATCCTTGGGACACAACGCGAATAACGGCCGGGTCAAGCTCTGGATCGGGTGCGGCGGTAGCTTCTGGGATGATTCCGGCTGCTCTAGGAACCGACACCGGCGGATCGGTTCGTATGCCGGCGTCGCTGTGTGGAATAGCGGGGCTGAAACCGACGTACGGTCGGGTTTCGAGAGCCGGGGTACTCGATCTTTCGTGGAGCATGGATCATGTTGGCCCAATGGCCCGTACGACCGAAGACTGTGCGCTGATGATGAACGTACTAGCTGGGCATGATCCACGCGATGGGGCATCTTCTTCCAATATGGTTCCAGATTTCACTTCAGAAATTGCCAGAGGGCTAGACGGACTAAAAATTGGAATACCAAGCCACTATTTCTACGACGAATTTGTCGATTATGAAGTACTGGAATCAGTGCGATCGGGAATCAACCTGCTCGCAGCAAATGGTGCTGAGGTCGTCGAACTCTCAATGCCGTGGGTTGAAAAAGGACGTCCGATCAACTTAGGAATAATCCTGCCTGAGTCAGTGTCCATTCACGAGAAAATGATTTCTGAACACGCCCATCTGTACACCCCGGCGGTTCGTGCACGAATTCAGTCCGGTTTCAACGTTGCTGCTATCGACTATGTTCGTGCTCAGAGTGCCCGGCAATGGTTTAATCATCAGATGGCGGAATCGATGAGCAACGTAGATGTGCTAATCACCCCAACCGTTCCGATTAAGGCTCCAACGATCGCTGATTGCACCCCGTCGCCCGGAAATCTAGGTGCTGGAATTGAACTTGCGATGTTTACAGGGGTGTTTGACGTAACTGGGCAACCCTCACACTCAGTACCGTGTGGCTTCACCTCAGACGGAACGCCTATTGGCATGATGATTACAGGGCACCCATTCGACGAACCAATGGTTCTGAGAATAGGTCACGCATTCGAACAACTTACTAATTGGCATCAACGGCCACCGACGGACATTCCTGTACCAAATTGACTTCCGGATACACACCGCGCCCGAAGAGAAACCTAGATCGTCGCATCAAACGCAAATCGACGCTAACTCAACGCGGATTCGCATGTATAGCGCTCGATCGCCCGAAGGACGGCGTGAATGTGGGGCATACGTTGCGGGCTGCTCTCGGTTTCACTGCTCGAATGGTGATACTCGGAAATAAAGACGAATCCATCAACGTCCGCAAGCTTTCGACCGATCCCGGTAGGGCGTATCGTCATATTCCAGTGCTAGAAGTCCCCGATATTTTTGAGGCTATGCCACAAGATTGCGTACCTATAGCGGTGGAACTCACCGACGATGCTGTCGATCTGACAACGTTCGCTCATCCTGAACGTGCCTGTTACATATTTGGGCCTGAGAACGGTTCGGTTAGTCCGGAAATTCTCGCTAAGTGTGCTCACGTCGTGAAGATCCCTACGTTGATGTCACTGAATCTAGGCATGACTGTGAATATCGTAATGTACGACCGTTTGGCGAAGATGACGAGGAAAAGCAATTCATGAGTTCGTCTGAGGCAGAGCCATCCGTTCCTGAAAGTAAACCCCTAAAGAAAAAGCGGTTTTACGGATGGAACATTGTCATCGCCTCAGCGCTCACCAACGGATTCGGTGGATCGGTTCACTGGCAGGGTTTCACCGTATTTTTCATACCGATCTCGCAAACCCTCGGCCTTTCTGCCGCGCAGACCGCGATCCCTTTCGCTTTATCTAGAGCCGAAAGCGGGCTTATGGGTCCTATAACGGGTTGGCTATTCGACAAATACGGTGTGAAACGGCTGATGATAATCGGCACGATCATGTCGGGTGTCGGGTACATCCTGCTGGCGCAAACAAGTACGTTTTTCGCGTTCGTGTTCGTCTATCTGTTTGTGATTTCCATCGGCTCGTCGACGAGCTTTATGCAGGCCTCTACGACAGCTCTCAACACCTGGTTCTCGCGCCGCCGTGGAATGGTTATGTCGATCAACAGCGCAGCATTTAGACTCGGTGGATCGTTCATGGTCCCGGTGCTTTCGGTAGTGGTACTGCGGTGGGGCTGGCAGACCGCTGCTATGTGGGTCGGCATCGGCATGCTCATCTTCATCACGCCACTTGCTTTCGTATACAAGCGATCTCCAGAATCGATGGGAGTTGGTCCCGACGGTGACGCATTAAAGCACACCCATAGTGAATCTGGTCTGCAAAGAGGTGAACTAGAAGAAAGCGACGACGACTGGACCGTGAAGGACGCTATACGTACCCGGGCGTTTTGGACTCTCGTCGCGGGCACCGTGCTCAGAATGTCGGTTCACGGTACGATTTTTGTTCACTTCGTCCCGATCCTTGTATGGAAAGGTGAATCCCAACAGACGGCAGCCAACCTGATCGGTGCGCTGGCTCTTTGCTCGGTTCCGCTGATAGTGTTCTTCGGTTGGTTCAGCGATCGAGTCGGTAGACCACCACTACTGGCTGGCTGTTATCTAGCGGCTGCTAGCTCTTTGTTGTTGCTCACCGTTGTCGACGGAACATGGCCAATATTCGTGGCTATGCTGTTATTCACAGGTACTGAAATCGGCTCGGGGCTCAACTGGGCTCTCGTTGGTGATCTATTTGGTCGAAAGCGCTACGCTACAATTCGCGGACTAATGGCACCGATATACAACACACCGTTGTTCATCATGCCTATTGCAGCTGGCTGGGTGTTTGACGAAACCGGCTCCTACAAGATCGTAATGTGGGTCGGCTCGGGACTACTGGTCGCTGCGGCACTAACATTCTTGACGATTAAGAAACCAGTGCATCAATCAAAATCTGCCTGATCGGCTGATTCCGCGACCCCAAAAAAAGACTCACCACAATAACGATGAGTCTTTTCTTATCTCAATATGTGGTCGGGGCGACAGGATTTGAACCTGTGACCTCTGCACCCCCAGTGCAACGCGCTACCGAGCTGCGCCACGCCCCGATGACCCAAAGATAACATTCAG
>Ga0209403_10004680_pt1 | contig 14732 bp, 7 predicted proteins | sample ArcticOcean_MG_C_8_FD_187440 | JGI IMG/M metagenome (GOLD analysis project Ga0209403, IMG submission 187440) | Marine microbial communities from western Arctic Ocean - ArcticOcean_MG_CB11_86 (SPAdes) (version 2) | ecosystem: Environmental > Aquatic > Marine > Oceanic | place: Arctic Ocean... | reverse complement strand
GGCCGCGAGCTGGTGTGGCCATGCTGACTTGTGTGATCGTGTCGAGCCTGGCTGTTTTGGCAGGGTGTGGCGGAGCCGATTCTGACGCGGCCGCTGATCCCAATTACGGGGGTACCGACGTGGGTCAGAAGGCGGCCGCAGTGACGACGCTCCAAGCGGTCGAGTGGATCGTCTACCAGGAGGCGGTCGTCGACTTGCCTGGTGCCAGCGTGATCGGTTTCGAATCGACGGTGCTGGTGGCCAAGCAGGCGGGTTACGTCAAGGCGATCGGGCGGCAGGGGGACCTGGAAATCGATATTGGTGTGATTGTGGCCCAGGGCAGCGTTTTGGCGGAACTGCACATACCGGAATTGGAGGAGGAGTTGCGTGAAAAGCAGGCCGAGGGTCGTCGGGCGTTGGCTGAGGTGGCTCAATCGAAGGCGGCGGCCGAGATAGCCCGCGCGATGAAGGAACAGGTCAAGCAGAGCCTGGTTGAGAAGCAGGCATTGCGGGCGTTGCAAGAGGTCGGGCTGCAGAGAATCTCGCGGCTGGTCAAGATGGGTGCCGCCGATCTCGACAAGCAGGACGAGGCTCGCTTTCGTCACACCGCGGCAATCGCGGCGGTGAAGTCGACCGAATCCGAAGTGGTGACGGCGGATGCAAACATCCGCAAGGCCGATGCCGACGTGGCCCAGGCAGAAGCCCAAACCCAGGTCGCAGCCGCGGTCGTCAAGCGACTCGAAGCGCTCAATTCCTATCGCCAGATCAAGGCCCCTTTCGCCGGAGTCGTCGTGGCTCGACACGTCGACCCCGGAGCCTTTGTGCGGCCAGCCGGCAGCAACGCCGATGGGAGCCCAATGTTTGAAGTGGCTCGGATCGACCGACTCAGAATCGTCGCGTTTGTATCGCCGTCGTTGATCGGCGAGGTGCACAAGGGGATGAAGGCTCGATTTCATAACGTCGGCGGCGTCCGGGACGGGCTGGCGATCGGCGGACAGGTCGATCGAACTGCCATGGCGCTCGATCCCTCGTCACGAAAAATGCGGATCGAAATGCACGTCGACAACCACACAATGGATGCCTCGAACTGGTTAGCGATCGGGCAGTTCGGCACGTTGAGTGTCTTGGCAAAGGAATGGACCGAGACGGACAAGCTTGCGGTTGTTCCGCCCACTGCCGTGGCCACGGACAAGCAGGGACGGAGTTTTGTGGTGCTCGTCGACGAGTCGGATGGCAGTCGACGTGTGCTGGTGGAAACTATTGACGTGGATGCGGAGCGAGTCGGGGTCATTGGCGATTTCAGCCCCGGTGACCGGGTCCGCGTCGGTGATCTCACGGAATACTGACAACGGAAACGCCGAAAATCTCCGTGTGATCGGACCGTGATCCCCGAAAACCGTCAAACTCTGCCGAAACTCTCCAGTCGAACCAACCGATACAATCCAATGGGGCGTCGAGCGTCCTGGATCGTCAAAGCCACCACCTTTTCGTTTCCTGAACCCAGACCACTCGAGCTGTCACATGGTCGGGGAACCACAAGCCGTGACTAAACAAACTGTCGCCCACCAATGCCAAGTGGCTGTTGCGAGGCTGCTGATCTGCAGTTTTGCGTTCAGTTGTGGATGCGTGGTGCACGTGGCAATGGGCATCGACGAAGACGAGCCGTCTGGTTCGACGGCTGGTTTGCGTGGCCATCGACTGAAGCTGATCGTCGACCGGTCGCGTCGAGCGTCTGCTGTGGCAGCCAATGAAGCCGAATCAGAGAGCAATCCGGAGACACGTTCGGCGAAGCGGGTTGCAATGGAGGCGACGTTCGAGTTGCCCAAATTGTCGGGTTCATCGTCGGGTTCATCGTCGGGTTCATCGTCGGCCGAGTTGGAAGGCGATCAGATTCGTCGGGTATCCGAATGGCGTGCTGGCGGCCAACGGGTCTCCGATGTCGAGACGACTCCGTCGGTCTTGGATGAGGCCCGTTTCGCGATCGATTTAACGACGGCGTTGCGTTTGGCTGGCGCTCGGAATTGGAACACCGAATTGGCTGCCGAGCGAGTTCTCGAGGCTCGAGCGGCGGTGGATGCCGCCGAAGCGATGTGGATGCCATCGCTGATCGGTGGCTTGGGTTTCACTCATCACTCGGGCCAGTTACAGGCAATTTCGGGCGAGATCCAAGACGTCCGTCGCAGTTCGCTGTTTGTCGGCGGCGGAGCCCGCACTGGCAAGTCGTCATTGGCTGGAGGCGGTGGTGGTCCGATGCGGCTGAGTGTCGACTTGTCTGTGGCCGACGCGATTTTTTTACCACTGGTTGCCCGTCAGCAACTTGGAGTCGAGCAGGCTCGCGAGTCGGTCACGTTCAACGACACGTTACGAAACGCGGCGTTGGCCTATCTGGATTTGGTCGAAGCCCAGGGTCAACTTGCAAATCTGAAAGCCGACCTGAGCGATTCCGAGGCCTTGTTGCGGCAGACTCGTGCTTTCGTGATTGCCGGCAAGGGTTCGAATGCCGACACGACGCGGATCGCGGCGGATGTGGAGCGGCGTCGACAGCGGCTGGTGTCTGCCGAGGGTGCTGTCGCGGTGGCGTCGGCCAGCCTGGCACGTCAGTTGCGCATGAACCCGGCGACCACGCTGTTTGCTCTCGAGGAGCAGGCGGTGCCGGTGGAACTGTTGGACGAGTCGGAGACGTTGACCGAATTGATCGCCACGGCCATGTCCAGTCGTCCGGAGCTGGAAGCAGGTCGAGCGTCGCTCGATGCCACAGCATCGGCAAGCCAGGCTGAAGACTGGCGGCCCTGGTTGCCTCATCTCTCGCTGGGTGTCTCGGCTGGCGGTTTCGGTGGTGGAGCGGGCGGAGGCATTGGCAGCATGGACGGTCGTTCCGATTTCGACTTGTTGGCCGTTTGGGAACTCGAAAATCTGGGACTGGGAACCCAGGCCTCTCGCGATGCAGCATCTAGCCGAGAGCGGCAGGCCCGGTTGCGGTTGTCGAAGGCACGCGACGACGTGGCGACGGAAGTGACTGCGGCCTGGCATCGTCTGAGTGCGGGTCGACGTCGCTTGGAGATTTCCCGTGAGCGTTTGAAGCAGGCGGGCGAATCGTTGCGATTGCACCGGTTGCGGATTCGCAGTCTCGTCGGCCTGCCGCTGGAGGCTCAGCAGGCCGTTAGCGCCATTTCACAGGCACGCCAGGACCGGCTCGAAGCGATCGTCGACTTCAATCGCCAGCAGGTTGGTCTGTTGCGAGCGATCGGGCGCCCGGCGGGCAGCAACGACGAGTAGGCTTCGCAGCCTCTAGAGAGGGCTGGTTCGTGGAGATGCTGGGTTACCGGCGTCCTTCGTTCCGCCACCATCTGAGTTCGTAGCTCCCGTGTTCGGCGCACGCTGCAATGTCGGGTCTGCCGTCGCCGTTGAAGTCGGCAATGATCACCTGGTTGGCACTCCGCCAATTGTTCTTCAGCAGATGCATGGTCCATTGCCGCTTGGGAGTTCCGTGGTTTTCGAACCAGACGACACGACCGGGGTTTCGCCAGGATGTGGCGGCAACGTCGACGTCGCCGTCGCCATCGAGATCTGCGGCGATGGCTTCGAAGGCATCGTCGAAACGCGGGCCAATCACGTGTTTGTGCCAGGTTCCTTTGGCCGGGCGTCCGTTGTTTTCGTACCAAACAACCTGGTTGTGCTGTTGTTGATGCGAGGCATTCGGGTCGTCGGAGCCGGGTCGATAGTAGAATCCCAGTGCCATAACCACATCCATGTCGCCGTCGCCGTCCATGTCCGCCGGGTTGCCGTGTGCCGGGTATGGTGATGTGCGGTCGATCAGGTGCTTGGTCCACTTGAGAGCCGCTTTGGGTTGAGCGGTGTGGTTTTCGTACCAGATCACCTGGTGGGCTTTTCGTCCTGTACCGAGCAGGTCCCAATCCCCATCGCCGTCAAAGTCGGCCGCTCGAATCGTGCGAGTTTCCGCGACATCCTTCTCGATCATGTGTTTCTTCCAATGGCCGTCAGCGGGGGTTCCGTCGTTTTCGAACCAGGCGAACTGGTTTCCCAGGATCCAACTGGACGCTGCCACATCGAGGTCGCCGTCAGAATCGAAGTCGGCGAGTGCGACATCATAGGCACCGGGCAGGTCGGTAGTGACCAGATGTCGTTTCCAGAGTGCTCCGTCTGACGGTCGACCGTTGTTTTCGAACCAGAGCAGATGTCCTCTGAGGTTCTTGACGATCAGTACATCCAGATCGCCGTCTCCATCGACATCACCCACAGCGTGGCGTTCAAGTCGTTCAGGGTCGTCCTTTTGAATGATGTGGCGTTTGAAAGTCCCGCGGCTGTCGTTTTCGAAAAGATACAGCATGTTGTGCGGAGTGTAGTCGGCGCTGGTCAGATCCAGGTCTCCGTCGTCGTCGAGGTCGGCGGCGGCAATTCCATAGGCGTAGGCGTACTTGTCGGCGATCAGGTGTTCTGAGAACTGGATCGCTTTGGTCGGTTTGGGATCGTCATCGCGGTCGACGCTGTCGTGAACGACGAGCACTGTCGGCTGCACGGGCTCACCCGCACGTGGAGACGCGTGTAAACCGACGAAGAGCAACGACAACAGCAGAGGACAACACCCAGATAAAACGAGGCGTGGCGATGGGCGGCGATCTGACATGGGGCGTCCTTTAGAATGGCCGGTTACGGCTGAGATGGGCAGCTTGCCGCCGAAAGCAACAGGATGAGTCAAGTTTCAAGAGTTGACCCCATGAGTTGTTCGATGAGGGAGATCAGGAGGTCGATGTCGTGGGGTGTCGAGTAGGCGTGGGGGCTGGCACGGAGGCGGCCGTCTCGTGAATTGATGACAATCTCGTGGTCCCGACAGGCTCGCTGCACTTCGGTGGGTGACTGGCCGGGTAGTGAGAATGATACGATCCCCGAGGCATGCTCGATGCTGCGGTCGCTGGCCAGTGTGGCTCCGATCGATTTCAGCCGGTCGCACAGTTCGGCAGTCAGATCAAGAATCCGACGGCTGATGGTCTCGATTCCGAATCCAATTATCCAGTCGATACTGGCCGCGAGGCCGACGATACCGGGCATGTTGTAGGTGCCTCCTTCGTACCGCCCGGCGTGTGGCTTGAGATCCAGAGCGGTATTAGTGAAGTCGCCTGCGTGTCTGACGCTGTTCCAGCCGACGCCGAGTGGTCGAAGTTGATCCAGCAGCTCGGGTCGGACATAAAAGACGCCGGCTCCCTCGGGACCCAGCAGCCACTTGTGTCCGTCTGCAGCCAAGGCGTCGATTTCCATGGCCTCGACATCGATCGGAAACGCTCCCAGTCCCTGGATCGCATCGAGGAACAGCCACGCGTCGTATCGATGAGCGATCCGGGCCACTCGAGCGGGGTCGATCCGGAATCCCGAGCGAAACCCGATCCAGCTGATCGCCACCAATCGCGTCCGGTTGTCGACGGCGGCTTCGATGTCGGCGTAGTCGATGTGGTCGCATTCCACCGGAACCACTCGGACCTCGACTCCGCGTTGTCCGAGTTGCAGCCAAGCATAGAGGTTCGAAGGGAATTCACAGGCGGGGACGACGATGTTGTCGCCGGGCTTCCAGTCCAGTCCTTCGGCGACCAACCCAACGCCTTCGGTGGTGTTGTGGATCACGGCAACGTCATCGGTGGCGGCTCGCAGCAACCTGGCGGCGGCAGTCCGCAGCTGTTCGACTCGTTTGCGCCAGCGGTTCCAATCGGTGGCTCCGTTGGCGAGGGAGTCGGCGACCCAATCATTGATCGCAGCGGCCGCCACATCAGGCAACGGCGCGACAGCGGCGTGGTCCAGATACGCCCAGCGAGTCGCCGAGGGCATCCCCGCTCGCATCGTCGCGGCCCAATCGGCCTGGGCCGCTGATTCCAATGTCTCGTCGCTCACCACTGTCTCCGATGTGTCGCGTCACCTGTGACAACGGCCTATCATGACCCCCGCCGTTTCGCCCGGCAAGAACGTTCACCCTCACTCCTTCTCTTGCCAAGGATTCCGTCGTGACGACTGTGCCAAGCCGGGACGAGTTGATATCGAGTTATCTCGATCAACTGCCGTTCGAGCCCTACCCGGTGCAGGAGGAGGCGTTGCTGGCGTGGTTCGAGTCGTCGGAGGGCGTTCTGGTGTGCACTCCGACAGGCACCGGCAAGACTCTGATTGCCGAGGCGGCGGTGTTCGAGGCCTTGGCGACCGGTCGGAGAGTCTACTACACGACACCACTGATCGCCTTGTGCGAGCAGAAACTCCGAGACTTGCAGGATTCGGCTCAGAGATGGGGTTACCCGCGAGACTCGGTTGGATTGATCACCGGCAACCGGCGGGTGAACCCCGACGCACGGGTGTTGGTGGTGGTGGCCGAGGTGTTGTTGAACCGGTTGATGGATCCTGTAGTGGACGGGGGAGCGTCGGACCTGAGCGACATTGACGCGGTGGTGATGGACGAGTTTCACAGTTTCAACGATCCCGAGCGTGGGATGGTCTGGGAGCTGTCGTTGGGTTTGCTGCCTTCGACGACCCGGCTGCTGTTGCTTTCGGCCACGGTCGGCAACGCCTCGACGTTTCTCGGCTGGTTGCGTTCCAGTCACAATCGTCGTCTGAAGCTGGTGACGTCCGACGAGCGTCGAGTGCCGTTGGAGCATCACTGGGTGGGCGAGGAGTTGTTGGTTGACCACATCGAAGACATGGTGAAGGCCGAACGGACTCCGGCCCTGGTTTTCAGTTTTCATCGCGAGGGGTGTTGGAGTACGGCGGAGTTATTGAAGGGAAAGCGGTTGATCGATGGCGAGCAGAAGCAGGCGTTGGAGTTGGCGGTCAACAGTTACGACTGGGGTCCGGGAGGTGGCCGCAAGCTGAAGACACTATTGATGCGAGGTGTTGGCGTGCACCATGCAGGGATCTTGCCGAAGTACAAGCGGGCGGTCGAGGAGTTGTTTTGTCAGAAACTTCTGTCGGTGGTTGTCTGCACCGAGACATTGGCCGCCGGAGTCAACCTGCCGGCCCGCTCGGTCGTGCTCACTGAACTACTCAAAGGGCCACCCGGCAGGAAGACGGTGATCGAGCCGAGCCGGGCCCAGCAGATGTTCGGCCGTGCCGGTCGGCCTCAGTTCGACGACCGTGGCGATGTCTACGTGTTGGCTCACGAGGACGACGTCAAGATCGCTCGATTCAACGACAAGCTGGCGACAATCCCCGAGAAGACGGGTGACCCAAAACTGATCCGGGCCCGAAAGAAGTTGCTGAAGAAGAGGCCGAAGCGGAGTCCCAACCGGCAGTACTGGAACCAGAAGCAGTTCCAGCGTCTGATCGAGTCGCCTGCCGGAGACCTGGCCAGCCGCGGCGACATACCCTGGCGTCTGTTGGCCTACCTGCTGTCGGCGTCGCCGGAGGTCGATCGTCTGCACAGTTTCATCAAGGGTCGGCTTCTGAGTCCCAAGGCGTGCGAGGCGGCTCGCGGACGACTCGACGACATGCTGATGACCTTGTGGGCTGGCGGATTTGTGGAATTGGACCCCGAGCCTCCGAAGCCGGGCGAGACAACAGCGACCGAGGATTCTGCGTCGGCGGCCGGGACCTTGGGGGCCATATTGGCCGAAGCCGTGGCCGTTTCGGGTCAGTCATCGAGCGGTGTCGATGATTCGGCCGAGCAGCCCGAGGAGGTTGGTTACCGGGCCCGCTGGGCACGTCCCACCGAGCGACTCGAGATGCTGTTGAACTTTCGCAGCATTCACCCGATTTACGGGGCGTTCTTGAGAGACCAGTTGGGGAGGGCGAGTCGAATCGAGTGGATTCAGGCGTTGGAGAGCACACTGGAGTTCCCCGGTTCGGCTTTGCGGAATGTCCGTGTCCCCGGTCCCGAGCGAGTGGCTCAGGGGCCGTTGGCGATCGAGCATTTGCATAGCGAGCTGTTGCAGCGGGGTTTGGCGACGGCGGCCGAGTTGGGTAGTGAGCCGGAGGAAGACGAATTTGGCGAGCGGATCTGGCCGTTGCGATTGGCGGACAAACTGAAATTGCTGTTCGATTCGAAGTATCCGGGTGCGGGTCGCGTGCGAATTTCCGCGATCTGGGCAGCCGGTGCGATCGACGAATTCGGTGGTGACTTCGAAAAGGTGGTCGGTTTTTGCGACTTGGCTCGTCAGGAAGGTGTGTTGTTTCGGCACCTGTTGCGTTTCATCCTGTTGCTGCAGGAATTCGCTGCCGCGCCACCGTTCGACGCCGACCCGCACAGTTGGGGTGACGAGTTGAACGAGTTGGCTGAGCGGTTGACTCGATCGTGCCAGGCGGTCGACCCGCAGAGCACCGACCAGTTCCTTGATGACTCGCCGAAACACGATCCAATCGGAGACGTCTGGCGTGCGGCACGCGGCTAGTGGCCCGCCAGTGAATTGGATCCAGCGATCCGGTTCGCCCGCTTACTGATCACGGTCTTCGGCCGCGTCTTGATCGCGGCTGCTGTCGGCCGAACGGACAGTTCCGGCGGTGGTTGTGGGAGAACCGAAGCGGATCGTCTGGAAACGTCCCTGTCGTTCGACCTGGAGGGTCATCGTGGCGGCCGTTCGGTTGAGGCGTTTTCGGAGGTCCGGGACCGAAGCGATCGAACGGCCGTCGAGTGCGAGTATGCGGTCGGCGTCCTTGAGTCCGGCTCGGTCGGCTGGCGACGTGGGGACGACACCTCGGACGATCACCGTCTTGGGTTCGGCTTCGTCGGTGTACCATTCGAAACCCAGTCGTCGGCCATCGCCGGGCAGCGAAAGTGTTGTTCGATTTGGTTGTTTCTTTTTCTTGCGTCGTTGAGTGACGACAGCGATGTCCGAGTCTGCTGCAAGCAGTCGTTTGGATAATTCGTCGACATCGTTGATTTTCCAACCTGCCAGTTCCAGTAGCCGGTCGCCCTTCTTGAGTTTGGCGTGGTCGGCGGCCGTGTTTCGATCGACTCGGGTCAAGCGAATGATCCCCTGTTTGGCCAGATCCTCGTCCCAGGTGGCTCCGAGTCGTTGTTGAGCGGTCAGAGCGGCTGATTCGAGTTGGTGGCGGTAGGATTCGGATTCCGTCCCCGCGGCCTGTCGGTATTCAGGCAGGTTAGTTTGACAAGCGGCGTCGACGGTCAGACGGACCATCAGTCGAGTGATGGTTTCGAGTCCGTCGTAGGCGATCAGGTTGGCATCGTCGCTGGGCCGGTGGTAGTTCTCGTGGAGACCGGTGTGCAGGAACAGCACGGGCACGCCCTTGGCGAAGAAGGGGTGGTGGTCGCTGTTGGCTTTCAGATCCCAGTCGAACTGGATGGCCAGAGGGTGTTTCAGCAGAGTATTGGGTTGTGCGGCGAGTTGTCTGAGTCCGGCACCCGAGCGTGATCCGTAGACAAAGAGCTTACTGTTTCGCAGCCGCCCGACCATGTCGACATTCAGTGCCATGTCGATCGATGAGACGGGGATGGTGGGGTGATTGGTCCAGTGTTTGGAACCGAGCAGCCCCAGTTCTTCGGCGTCCCAAAAGACGAACAGGATGGATCGTCCACAAGCCAGTTCGCGTGTTTGTGCGAGGGCCTGTGCGACTTCGAGTACGGCGGCGGTACCACTGGCGTTGTCGTCGGCTCCGTTGTGGATTTGTCCCAGAGCCCCGAGGCTGGTCGTCTTGGTACCCAGTCCGACGTGATCGTAATGGGCTCCGACGACGATGTATCGGTGCTTGAGTTTGGGGTCTTTGCCGGGGAGGACGGCGAGGACGTTGCGGAACCCTTTTTCGGAGAATTCCTGATAGAAGTCCTTGTCGACACCGGCTCCTTCGAGTCCGTTGCTACGGAGTTGGTGGACGAGGTATGAGCCAGCTGCGCGACCTCCGTCGGTGCCCGCGAAACGGCCTTGCAGCGAGTCGCTGGCGAGGGTGTTGATATGACGGGCGAGGTCGCCTTGTGTGACCGAATCGAGTGCCAGTTCGAGAGGTGTTTCGGCCGGGGCTGATGTGGCGGCTGTCAGTGTCGCCAGGACAATCGTCAGGATCGTTCGAATCGGCCGGCCGAGTGGCCGTTGGTGGCGGCGAATTGGAGTGTGTGAGTGGTTCATGGGCAGGTCGAACTCCTGAGCCAGAGAATCTGGTTCAGTTTCACTGTGCGGTCTATTGTGGGTGTGGGCAAATGGTCTTGCGGTTGATTCGGGCCTTGGGATACAAGTCGGATCCCGGTTGCGACCGGTTACGACGAATCTCGCGATCGACACCCGTGGCACGGACGCCTATGCGACTGCTTTTTCCCGCAAAGCACCGCCTATTTCAGGCATATCAGTCTGGTCTGGTCTCTCTTGGAGGGCGACTGGATATCGGTCTGCTGGATGGCTTGGTGGTGTCGTTGTTTCTGGTTGCGATGTGGCACCAGTTGTCGGCGAGTTTCGGCGGGTCGTTGGCGACCGAGTTCTCGGTTGGCTGGGCGTTGTCGATAGGTGTGGTTTTGGGCTTGGGTTGGCGTAGCCGTCGCGGTTGGCTGTTGCTGGGTCTTGCGGGTTGGTCGGCCGGATTCGGTATCCTGCTGTCGTTGATCGGTTGGGTCTTGACCTGGTTTTCTGGTGACCAGTTGGCGGCGGCCGGCGGGTTGCCCGCAACGCTGCCTCTGGCCACTCTGGCACTCTCGATTCCAGTGGCCTGTTCGGTGCGGCTGGGCCTGATGTCCGGTCGTCAGCGGGCTCGGGGATTTCTGATCGGAGCGGCAGCGGGCGTGTTGCTGGCGGTTCACCTGTTGATTGGTTGGATGGGAGTCGATGCCACGCTGTTGGTGGCGGCGGTTCTTGGCGGGATCCTATTCCTGTCGGAACTGCATCGGGGCGAGTTGACTCGAGCGGTTGTCGAGACCCGACGCAAGTCGTCGTGGCGAATTGACTGGCCGTCGGCTGTGTGGCTGTCGAGTCTTGGCGTTGTTCTGGCAGCGATGGACCGAATGCTGGTGCAGTTGGTTCCGGCCTCCGAGTGGTACGTGTTGACGGTCGTGGCGGGACTGTGCCTGGGAGCAGCCGTTTTCAGGCCCCGGGCGTCTCAGGCGATTGCGGCAGGAGTTGCGGCGACGATTCTGTTGGTGCCGGTGCTGTTCCCGTCATTGGTTGGTGGGTTGCTGCATCTGAAGGTCGTTGGTGGGGATCCGGGCGTGTTGATCGTCGCCTGGTCTGTGGTCATCCTGCTGGCGGTGACGCCGGTCGGTTGGTTGTTGGCCAGGGGTGTGAAGGTGGGGGCGGAGAGCGAGTCTCGACCGATCTCATCAGTCGCTCCGCTGCTGGTTCTGGCCGGGCTGTTTGTGTGTCGTGGCGTGTGGATTCCTGCAGTCGGTCCGGTTGTCTGTGCTGTAGTCGGCGTGTGGTGTTTGGCGGTCGTGGCTGGGCTTGTGGCTTGGTCGTGTCCGGTTCGGCGTGTTGGGTTGTTTCGCACAGGTCGGCTGGTACTGCCGTTGGCGGGTTTGGTTGTGTTGACGGTCATGAGCGGCCGCTATGATCCCGAACAATCTGCGAGGCTGTTGTTTTCTGGTCGAGTGATTTCTGCGGCCAAGCACGATTGGCCGGCCCGCCTGCACGAGTCTCTTGACGAAACGCGTTTGATCGAGCTTCGCGAGACGGGTGACGCGACGCTGACGGTGTGGTCACAACGGGGTGCGGGTCGTCTGTTGCGTGTGGATGGTGTACCGACGTCGGTCTGGAGCGACGATGTGGTGATCAGTCCACGTCACCGACCCGAGGTGCTGGGGGTGGTATTGCCTTTGGTGCTCCACGAGCGTCCGGAGCGTGTGTTGATGTTGGGCCTCGGTGGTGGCGAAGGGTTGCGGGCCGGGTTGGGGTTCCCGCTGGATCGAGTCGATTGTGTCGAGCCCGATCGCAGTCTACGAGAACTGGTGGCCAGTGACCTGGAGTTCGGTGATGCTCGCTTGCACTGGAGGTATTTGCCGAGTGCGTTGGCCGTGTCTGTCGCAAGCGACGACTACGACGTGGTGATCGCGACGTCGACTGCTGGGGCGTTGTGGCGGTCCGAGTCGACGCGGACACTCGAGTTTTACCGCAATGCCGCTCGACAATTGACGACACAAGGGATCTTCTGCCAGTCGATCTCACAGCGTGACGTCGGACCTTCGGCAGTGATGGTCGCGATGGCGACGGTGCAAGCGGTGTTTCGCAGCTCCGTTCAGGTGGCAGTGGGTGGAGGTCGAGTCTTGATCCTGGCGACGAACGGCGCGGACCTGGTCGATCGGCCAGGTCTGATCGGCCGCCTTCAAGGGCCTCATGTCCGAACCGCTCTGGCGGAAATCGGGTGGGACTGGGCCAACCTACTACAGTTACCGGCCCGGCTTCCGGCGTCGACGGTCGACAGCCCGGCGTTGAATCACGTTGGCAACGGATGGCTGGCCGCTCGGCTTCCGGCGGCATCATTGTCCGGCGGCCTGGTCCAAGACGCGAGCGTCAAAGGGGCGATGCAGCCGGTTCGAACGCTGTTGAGCCTGGCTCGGATCGAAAACGAGTGGGTGGCCGAGGTGCGTGAGCGGTTGGCCGACGTGTTGAAGGGGCGCAAGTTGCTGGGCCGGGGTGCTGATGGTATTCGGGCCTACCGAAAGTCGATCGACAAGCAGATCGTCAACCGGTCGCGGTTTGTGTTCCGATCAGATTCGGAACAGGGGATCAAGCGATTGCGTCATCCGGTGGACCGACGGAGGCAGCAGTTCCTGAAGGTACTGGCGAGTGTCGAAGCGGCGAAGAGGCCGTCAGCCGAACAGATTCAGCGGGTGGTAGCTTTTAGCAGTCCATTTGATCCGCTGTTGAGCGAGTTCATCCACCGTGAGGCGGCAGCATTATGGGCCAGGCAGTCGGGCGATTCGCGACGCGAGGAGTTGCGGCATCGGTTACATGCGGTCTACTTCGGGACTCAGGCCGTCAGCGGTGTTGATGACGTGCACCTGGCGATCGAAGTTTTGTTGACAGTGAGGCCAAGTGGTGGCGAAGCGGCCGTGGATTGGGATCACTGCAATGCTCTGCTTGAAGTACTCAAGGAACGTTGGTCATCCCGTTCGTCAAATCGACTCGGGACCGATGAGGCCAGGTTGACCATCGAGCTGGTGGGACGTCTCATGGATCGAATGGACAGTCTGATCGAGCTGGATTCAAGTCTCGGGCGTCACTGGGCGGAACGCCGCGAGGTGGTCGATCGGGGGTTGATTGACCCGCTTCGCATGAGTCGCTCTCGCCGTTCCCATCGCGTTCTGGCAAACTAGGCGCCGAGTACGATACACAACGGTGGTTGTCGCGATCCGAGCCGAAGGGGGAGTGTAGCGATGTCGAGTTTCGCGGTGATCTTGCCGGCTGCTGGGCAAAGTAGCCGGTTTCAGAGCGGCCAGAAGAAGCCGTTTGTGGATCTCAACGGACGAGCTGTCTGGATCCGATCGCTCGAGGCGTTCGTGAGTCGTGAAGAGGTGGTGCAGGCTCTGGTCGTCGTCGCGGCCGAAGATCTTGACGAGTTCAGGGACCGCTTCAAGGCCAACCTGCCGTTTTTGGAGGTCGAGGTGGTGGTTGGTGGAGAGAGCCGAATGGAGTCGGTGAGCAACGGCCTGGCGGCGGTGCGTCCGGAGATCGAGTATGTGGCGATTCACGATGCGGCTCGGCCGCTGATCGCTTCGAAGTGGATCGACGACGTGTTCGCTGCGGCGATGGTCGACGGGGCTGCGATCCCGGCCGTGCGGGTGGCCAGTACTCTGAAACGCGAGGCGGCCGATGGGACGATCGCTTCGACCGTCGCCCGAGAAGGACTTTGGGCCGCTCAGACGCCTCAGGTGTTTCGTCGCGACCTGCTGGTCGAGGCGTATGCGAAACGGGGCGACCTGGTGGCGACCGACGAGGCTCAACTGGTCGAACAACTCGGGCACGGCGTGCGGTTGGTTCTCGGTTCGCCGATGAATATCAAGATCACGACTCAGGAAGATCTCAACATGGCGAGATCGCTGCTCAAGTCCGTGCCTCAGGACGACATGCTCGACCGGCTGCATCCGTTCTCGGAAGTGGATCCGAAGTCGATTCGTGATAAGCCGTTGGATTTCGATCAGCTGATGGAGTGATCTGGACCGAGTCGAGTTGCCACGATCGAATTGGTACGCGGTGATTCGGATGATTGGGAAGAGGGTGGAGTCGTCGAGTTTGGCAGGCGTGGAAACAGACGGCAGGCTGGCAGATTGGCCGCCCGCATCGAATCCGGACTTGGCAGTCGAGCCGCGTGGTCCGTAGGATGATCGAGGAGGGCGTAAGAGCGATTATGCCTTTGACGTGGTAGTTAGTGGGTGAACAATGGAGTCGATGCAGATACCGTGTCCCGAGTGCGGCAGTAGTCTCAAACTGCCGGATCGCTCATTGCTAGGTAAGACCGGGCGTTGTCCGAGTTGCCGGCACCAGTTCGTTCTGGCCGAACCCGAAGAAGTGCAGTTGGAGTTGGCCGACGGGCCTGCCGACGGATTGCCAAAGCCGGGTACGTCGGCTCGATGGGTGCCCGATCAGCCGAGTGCTTCGATCGGTTCCCCTGGTGATGTCGCTCGGGCAGTAGAGTCTGCAGAGGCCGCAACGGCCGAGGTACAGCAGGCGGATTCTGGTGGGTTTCCGGTTTTTGATGACGCGGATACACCGAGTCGGTCTCGAGGTAAGAGCCGCAAACGACGCGGGTCCAAGCGAGAAAAAAAACTGGACAATCGTGATTCGAGAGGGACGTCAGCGGAGAGACGACGACGCAGACGCGGTCCGGCTCCGGCG
>Ga0209403_10004677_pt1 | contig 14743 bp, 14 predicted proteins | sample ArcticOcean_MG_C_8_FD_187440 | JGI IMG/M metagenome (GOLD analysis project Ga0209403, IMG submission 187440) | Marine microbial communities from western Arctic Ocean - ArcticOcean_MG_CB11_86 (SPAdes) (version 2) | ecosystem: Environmental > Aquatic > Marine > Oceanic | place: Arctic Ocean... | reverse complement strand
GGTCTCGTTATCATGGTCGTGTTGGGAGCCGGGTTTGCTGGCGTCATGATCGGCGGGTCCCTCCTTTTAGGGCCGAAAAATCCGACGCCTGAAAAGCTTGCCCCGTACGAGTGCGGCATGCCGGCGGTGGGCGACGCGCGAGAGCGCCACTCTGTCAAGTTTTACCTGGTTGCGATGATTTTCCTCCTCTTCGACATCGAGATTGCGTTTCTCTACCCGTGGGCCGTCGCCCTGCGCGACCTTGGCTGGGTTGGCTTCGCGCAGGTGGTCACTTTTTTCATGATCCTGTCGGTCGGCTATGTGTATGTCTGGCGCAAGGGTGTCCTTGATTGGGGCCCGGTCGCACGTGTGCGTCGCCCCGTGGATCGGAAGGCGGCGTAGCAGATGGCCCATCCCGAGACCCACGATCACGGACTCGATCCGGAGCTTCCCATTCTCACCACCACCGTGGAGCGCGTGGTGCAGTGGGCGCGCAAGTCAGCGATTTGGCCCGCGCAATTCGGGCTGGCGTGTTGTGCGATTGAAATGATGGCGATGGCAGCCAGCCGCTACGACATCGCGCGCTTTGGCGCCGAAGTGTTTCGAGGGTCTCCGCGGCAGTCTGATCTGATGATCGTGGCCGGTCGGCTCTCGCGAAAGATGGCGCCGGCGATGCGGCGGGTCTACGACCAGATGCCGGAGCCGAAGTGGGTCATTTCGATGGGTGCTTGCGCGTCGGTCGGCGGGGTCTTCGACAACTACGCGATCGTTCAGGGCGTGGATCAGGTCGTGCCGGTGGACGTGTACGTACCTGGTTGTCCCCCTCGTCCCGAGTCGCTTATTTACGGCATCGTGCAGCTTCAACAGAAGATTTCGCGGTCACGGGCGTAGCGGAACACAATCGGATGGACACGCCGGGGATTATTGACGTACTGAGTCCGCTCGTCTCGGGCGCGGCCTACGAGGCTGGTACCAGTGTCGATACTGCAACGATCTACGTGCCCGTGGATCGTCTTGTGGAGACGTGTATCGCGCTTCGTGACACTCCTTCGCTCCGTTTCAATGTGCTCATCGAGGTCACCGCCGCCGACTATCTCCCGCGGGATCCGCGCTTCGAGGTGGTGTACCACCTGCTGTCGGTGTCGGGCCGCCACAGGCTGCGCCTGAAGGTGCGCGTGGCTGAGGCAGCGTATGTGCCGACGGTGCAGACCGTGTGGCCATCCGCGGGGTGGCTTGAGCGGGAGGTTTGGGACATGTTCGGCATCGTGTTCGACGGACATCCCGACCTGCGGCGCCTGCTGATGCCCGAGGACTGGGAAGGTCATCCGCAACGGAAGGACTTCCCGGTGCAGATTCAGAAGGCCGTGCAGACGTATCAGCCGCTGGAAATCAGTCAGGCGGAATTCGAGGCGAATCTCGTGCGCGATCGCGTGAAGCGTACGCAGTGAGGCTGTCTCGCGCGGCGACGCCTGCAGGGACGAGAGACTAAGAGATCGATGGCCGAGCTTCGTACCGAAACGATGACGGTAAACATGGGGCCGCAGCACCCCAGCACGCATGGGGTCCTGCGACTGGTGCTGGAACTCGATGGCGAGCTGATCCAGTCGGCGACACCGACCATCGGCTACCTGCACACGGGCATCGAAAAGACAGCCGAGCAAAAGAAGTGGCAGCAGGTCATCCCGCTGGTGGAGCGCATGGACTACCTGGGCGCGCAGTCGAACAGTCTGGCCTACGCGTTGTGCGTGGAGAAACTGCTCGGACTCGAGATGCCGCAGCGGGTCAGAGACATCCGGGTGCTCATCGCTGAGTTGCAGCGCCTGTCCAGTCACCTCATCTGGCTCGGAACGCATTCGATGGAAATCGGTGCCGTGTCGATGCTCTTTTACGCGATCCGCGAGCGAGAGCTGCTGCTCAACATCAACGAGCTTCTCGCCGGTTTCCGGTTCTTCCCGAGCTATATCCGTATCGGAGGTCTCCGTGAGGACCTTCCGCGGGGATTCCACGAGGCGGTGAATGCGTTCCTCAGCCGGTTCCCCAAGAAGATCGATGAGTATGAGGGGCTGCTGACGAAGAACGACATATATCTGCGTCGGACGGAAGGCGTCGGCGTGGTCTCCCAGGAGGACGCGCTGGCCTGGGGTTTGGTGGGACCGATCGCTCGCGCTGCTGGCTCCGACTATGACGTGCGGAAGTATTTTCCGTATACCGGCTACGAGACCTACGACTTCGACGTGCCGAGGGCGACCGAGGGTGACGTGTTCGCGCGATACCGCGTGCGCATGCAGGAAATGCGCGAGAGCGTGAAGATTTGTCTGCAGGCCATCGAGCGGATCACGCCATCTGGTGCGTGGGCGTGCGACGACACGCGTGTCGTGCCACCGCCGAAAGACAAGGTCTATACCGAAATGGAAGCGCTGATTCAGCACTTTCTCATTTACTCGCAGGGGTTCACGGTGCCGGCTGGCGACGCGTACGTCCCGGTGGAGGGCCCCCGCGGGGAGCATGGCACCTACGTTGTCTCGGACGGCACGAATCGGCCGTGGCGCGTCAAGATGCGGGCGCCGTCGCTGATGGCGATTCAGGCGCTACCGACGTTGGTGGAGGGTGGGCTGATCGCGGATGTGGTGGCCGTCATTGGTTCTAACGACGTCGTGATGGGAGACTGCGACCGGTGAGCTTTCATCCATCGATGGAATACACGCCGGCGAAGTTCCACAAATCGGAACGGCAGCTGGCGGAGCAGGGTGACGACTTCGTGTACACGCCGGAGCATCAGGTGAAGTTCGACGCGAACGTGAAGTGCTATCCGGCCGATCAGCGGAAGTCGGCCATTCTGTACGCCCTGTACCTCGCGCAGCGCCAGCAGGGTTATCTCACAGCGGCGGCGATGAGCCACGTGGCCGAGCAGATCGGCTGCACCGCAGCGGAAGTGGAGGATGTCGTGTCGTACTACACGATGTTCTTTACGAGGCCAGTCGGTACCTATGTCGTGAACGTCTGTCGCACGCTGTCCTGCGCGCTGCGAGGCGCGGAGCGCGTGACGGTGGAGTTGAGCGCCGCGCTTGGGATCAAGCCGGGAGAGACGGACCCGACGGGCACGTTCACGCTCATCGAGGTCGAGTGCCTGGGCGCGTGCGACCGCGCGCCCGTCGTGATGGTGAATGACGACTGGCATGAGTGTCTTGCGCCCGAGGACGTGCGGCGGTTCGTCGAGGATATTCGTGCCCGAGGGCCGGAGGCATTTAGCGGCTGCCACCTACACAGGGAGAAGGCTAGGGGGGCGACATCGTGAGCCCTTACGCACCAGTGCTGACGCAACACGTTGGCGAGCCGCACTCGTACACGCTCGACTCCTACATCAAGCATCAGCGAGGCTACGACGGACTGCGCAAGGCGCTGACGCTCACGCCGGGGGAGATCATCGATCAGGTGAAGGCCTCGGGATTACGCGGCCGTGGTGGTGCCGGGTTTCCGACTGGCCTGAAGTGGCAGTTCGTGCTCAAGGACTCTCCCAAGCCTAAGTACATCTGTTGTAACGCGGACGAGAGTGAGCCCGGCACGTTCAAGGATCACGTGTTGATGGAGCGCAATCCGCACCTGCTCATCGAGGGATGCGCGATCGCCGCGTACGCCATCGGGGCCAAGGTGGCATACATCTACATTCGGGGCGAGTTCTACCACGTCCAGGAGATTCTGGAAGCCGAGATCGCCAAGGCCTACGCGGCGGGTGTGCTCGGTAAGAACATCTTCGGGACGGGGTTCGATTGCGACGTCTACGTGCACCGGGGCGCGGGTGCCTATGAAGCGGGCGAGGAGACGGCGCTCATCGAATCACTTGAGGGCAAACGCGCGCAACCGCGAATCAAGCCACCATTTCCGGCGGTGGCCGGTCTCTATCAGTGCCCAACAGCAGTCAACAACGTTGAGACCTTGTGCAACGTGCCGCTCATCGTGCTCGACGGCCCAGAATGGTTCTCCGGAATCGGGCCAGCGAAAAACGGCGGACCGAAACTCTTCTGCGTCAGTGGGCACGTGAAGAATCCTGGCGTGTACGAGGCGTCGATGCACACCACCCTGCGCGAGTTGATTTACGACCACGCGGGCGGCATGCTTGATGATCGTCCGTTTAAGGCCATCATTCCAGGTGGTTCGTCCGTGCCGCTGTTACTGCCTGAGCACCTCGACACTCCAGCCAGTTTTGATGACATCCAGAAGGCGGGCTCCATGCTGGGGTCGGCGGGCCTGATCGTGCTCAACGATTCGGTCTGTATGGTCTGGTTGGCGATGAACCTGCTCCACTTCTATCGTCACGAATCGTGCGGCAAGTGCACGCCGTGCCGTGAGGGGTGCGATTGGCTCTACAGGCTTTTGGCGCGCATCGAGGCAGGGGAGGGGCAGTCCAAGGATCTGGATCTGCTGTTCGGAGTATCGAGCAATATCGTGGGCAAGACGCTCTGCGCCTTCGGGGACGCGGCAGCCACCCCCGTGCTGTCGACCATGAAGCTGTTTCGCTCGGAGTATGAGGCGCACGTGCGAGAGGGTCGCTGCACACTGACGGCCGATTGGCGTGCGGCACACCCAGTGCTGGCGGCACATTAGTGGTCGGTCCTTGTTATGGGTGAAGTGGATGTTGGAGCGCGGCGCCTCGTGCGGATTCTGCTGGTGGCCCTCGCAGAATCCGCGCTGGCAGGCCAGCGCGGATTTCACGAGCGCGCCTCAGGCGTACAGCGAAATCCGCGCCAGGCGCGACGACCGAGCATATTGGCCATATTCGAGGGAGGAGCAACGCCGTCGGCCGGGATGCCCTGCTCGACAGGCGCTTTAGCCATGCCCAGGACAGGCCACTAGGCATGAATCTCACGCTGATCGTCCAACTCGGGGTCATCGGACTGACGTTCTTCATGCTGATCAACGCGTCGGCGATCCTGGTGCTCGCCGAGCGAAAGATCATGGGATTCATGCAGCAGCGGTACGGTCCCTACCTCGTCGGGCCGCACGGGATGCTGCAGCCGTTTGCCGACATCATCAAACTCTTGATGAAGGAAGAGCTTCGTCCCAAGGGGGCCGACAAGTGGCTCTTCACGCTCGCTCCAATCTTGTCGATCACCGCTGCGTTCGCCGCGTTTGCCGCCGTACCGTGGGGCGCCGAAACGACGTTGTTCGGTCTGCTCGACGAACCGGTCAAACTCGGGGTTGCCGATATCAACGTCGGCATTCTCGTGGTGTTCGCGATCACCTCGATGGGCGTGTACGGCATCGTGCTGGCTGGCTGGGCCTCTAACAGCAAGTACTCACTATTTGGCGGGCTGCGCGCGTCAGCGCAGATGATCAGCTACGAATTGTCGTATGCCACCTCGTTGGCGGCGGTGATCCTGCTCGCCGGATCGTTGTCGCTTCGAGAGGTCGTCGACGGTCAGAGCGGGGTGTGGCTGGGATTTATCCCGAGCTGGTATGTCTTCCTCCAGCCGGTCGGCTTCATCATTTACATGATTGCCGGAGTCGCCGAAACCAACCGTGCGCCGTTCGACTTCCCAGAGGCAGAGCAGGAACTCGTCGCCGGGTACAACACCGAGTACAGCTCGGTGCGGTTCGCCATGTTTCCACAGGCGGAATACATCAACATGACGACGATGGCGGCAGTGGCGACCGACGTGTATCTGGGTGGATGGCACGGCCCATTTCTGCCGCCCGAGTACGGGTGGATCTGGTTTTTGCTGAAGGTTGGCGCGATTCTGTTCGCCTACATTTGGCTGCGCTGGACGGTGCCGCGCTACCGGTACGACCAGCTGATGCGGTTCGGATGGAAGTGGCTGTTCCCGGCGTCGGTCATCAACCTTGTCGTCACCGCTGCCTTGGTGCTGTATTTCGATGCCTGAGACCCTCGTCTTCTACGCGTTTTCGGGGTTGGCCATTGGGGCGTCGGCCTTGGTGATCGGTCAGCGCAACCCGATGTACAGCGTCATGATGCTCATCGCATCGTTCGGCGCACTTGCGGGGCTGTACGTGCAGTTGGATGCCCCCTTTGTCGCCGTGGCGCAGATCATCATTTACGCCGGCGCCATCATGGTGCTCTTCCTCTTCGTTGTGATGCTCCTGAACGCGCCCAAGGAAGATGGTGCCGAGTGGGATCGCTCGCATCCACTCCGCCAGCCTGCGGTGGTCAGATTCGGCGGGCTCCTGGCGCTACTGCTTGTCGTGCAGCTCGGATGGGCGCTGTTGAGCGCGCGCGGACTCGGAGGGCCGGTTGGAGCCATTGGGGACGCCGAGACGGTTGCCTCGGTACGGGTGCTTGGACGCGTGCTCTTCACCGAATACGTCTTCGCATTCGAGGCGACGTCGATCCTGATTCTGGTGGCGATGGTTGGCGCTGTGGTACTCGCACGGAGGGAAGGCGAGGGGTCATGATTCCGCTAAATCATTACCTGATCGTGTCGGCGATGTTGTTTGCCATCGGTACGACGGGCGTGCTGCTGCGGCGCAATCTGATTACGATTCTGTTGTCGATTGAGATCATGTTGAACGCAGTAAATCTAACTTTTATTGCGTTCGGCCGGCAGTTGGGCAGCGTTGACGGGCAAATCATCGTGTTCTTCGTGATGACGGTGGCCGCGGCTGAGGCCGCCGTTGGCCTGGCGATCGTGATCGGGCTCTTCCGGCACCGCGAGTCGCTCAACCCCGACGCCTTTGCGGCCCTCAAATGGTGATGAACTCCTCGTGCTCGCGCTAATTCCACTTTTTCCGCTGCTCGGCTTCCTGGTGAACGCGTCGTTCGGGCGTCGCCTGCCGAAGATGATCTCTGGCGGCGTGGCGTCGGCCGTTATGGTGGCGTCCTTTGTCGTATCGGCGGTGACAGTGTGGGGGCTCGCAGGCCTCCCCGCGGAGGAGCGCGCGATCGAGCAGACCGTGTACACGTGGATTGCCTCAGGCGACTTCGTGCTCGACCTGGCGTTACGCGTGGATCCGCTGTCGGCCGTGATGATTCTCGTGATCACCGGCATCGGATCGCTCATCCACATCTACTCAACGGCCTACATGCACGACGAAGTAGACAGTGAGTATGCCCGCTACTTTTCATATCTGAATCTCTTCGCTGCCTTCATGCTCGTGCTGGTGCTCGGTGCGAACTTCCTGGTGCTCTTCGTTGGCTGGGAAGGTGTCGGGCTGTGTTCGTACCTGCTCATCGGGTTCTGGTTCAAGAAGCCGTCAGCCATCGACGCGGGCAAGAAGGCGTTTGTGGTGAACAGGATCGGCGACTACGCCTTCATCCTTGGCATGCTGGTGTTGTTTGCGCGCTTCGGCACGCTGGACTTCCAGCAGCTCGCGGCGATGGTTGGCGCAGTGCCTCCAGAAGTCGGCGTGTTTGGTGTCCTGTCGATCGCGTCGCTGCTGTTGTTTATCGGGGCGACGGGGAAGTCCGCGCAGATCCCGCTGTATGTCTGGCTACCGGATGCCATGGAGGGGCCGACGCCGGTGTCGGCGCTCATCCACGCTGCGACGATGGTGACTGCTGGCGTGTACATGATTGGCCGGAATGCGGTGCTCTTCAGCCATGCGCCCGGGACGCTGATGATTGTTGCGGTAGTGGGGGCGTTAACCGCCTTGATGGCGGCGACGATTGGCCTCGTGCAGAACGACATGAAACGCGTGCTGGCGTACTCCACGGTGTCGCAGCTCGGCCTCATGTTCCTGGCGATGGGTGTTGGGGCGTTCGGTGCCGGCATCTTTCACCTGTATACGCACGCATTCTTCAAGGCGTTGCTATTCCTTGGTTCGGGCGCGGTGATTCACGCGCTACACGGCGAGCAAGATATTCGTAACATGGGCGGGCTGAAGAAGGACCTGCCGATCACCTACTGGACGTTTCTCATCGGTGCGTTGGCGATCGCCGGTGTTCCGCTACTCTCGGGGTTCTTCAGTAAAGACGAACTCCTCTTCGAGGCGTTTCGCGAGGGCCACACGGTGCTGTGGCTGATGGGCGCGGTCGCGTCGCTGATGACGGCCGCGTACATGTTTCGGCTCGTCTTCCTGACGTTCCACGGCGAGCGACGCCACGACGCGCCGGCGCCGGCGCACCAGCTGGAAGACGAGTCCGCGGCGCAGGCGCACCACGATTCCCTCGGTGATTCCCACGGCGGCGGCGCACACCCGCACGACGCGCCGCCCGCAATGGCGTTCGCGCTGATCGTGTTGGCGCTAGGTTCGGTACTTGCTGGTTACGTCGGTGTGCCACATGCGCTGGGTGGGCATAACCAGCTCGCCGCGTGGCTGGCGCCGTCCTTTGCCGTGCCCGGCGCGGTCGCCGAGGGCCTGCACGTTGTCGCCGAGAGTGAAGTGGCGCTGGAGTTCACGTTGATGGGCGTTTCGACGGCCATCGCTCTTGGAGGTATCGCCATCGCTGTCCTGATCTGGCTCAGACGGCCGGAGATCGCGGCGTCGATGGCGAGGCGTTACCCCGGCCTACACCGGTTGTTGCTGAACAAGTATTACGTTGACGAGGCATATGACGCCGCCGTAGTCCAGCCGATTCGCATGGGCTCAGAGCAGGCGCTCTGGCGCGGATTCGACATCCGGGTGATTGACGGCGCGGTGAATGGAGCTGGAGCCATCGTGGCAGGAAGCGCCAGCGTCCTGCGTCGGCTCCAGACCGGTTTGGTGCGCACGTATGCGGGTTCAATGCTGATCGGTGTGGTCGTCATCCTGGGCTACTACCTGTGGAGATAGGCCGTGGGAGTGTGGAGTTGACGTGTTGCTGACCCTGTCCTGGCTGGTGCCGCTTGCTGGGGCGTTGTTGCTACTGCTGGTTGGCAACGCGGACGGGCGCCGGGACGCCATGATCCGCTGGATCGCACTTGGCGTGTCCCTGGCGACGTTCGTCGTGACGCTCGGGGTTTGGGTTGGATTCGATGCCTCGTCGGCTGACTTTCAGTTTGTCGAGCGGTACCCGTGGATTCCTCAATTCGGCATCGACTATTTCGTGGGCATCGATGGCATCAGCCTCCTGCTCGTGGTACTGACCGGATTTCTGACGCCGATCGCGCTGCTATCTTCCTGGGGATCGATTGAGCGGAAGGTGAAGGAGTTCTCCATTTTTATCCTCGCCCTCGAGGCGGCGATGATTGGCGTGTTCATCTCACTCGACCTGTTCCTGTTCTACGTGTTTTGGGACGCGATGCTCATCCCGATGTATTTTCTCATCGGGATCTGGGGCTACGACCGTCGGGTGTACGCGGCGATCAAGTTCATGCTCTACACGATGGCGGGCAGCGTCCTGATGCTCGTCGCGATTCTTGGCCTGGCGTACCTCCATAGCGCTGCCACGGGCAGCTACACATTCGATCTTCTCAAGCTGTACAGCCTCGACGTGGCGCCGCAGACGCAGATGTGGTTTTTTCTGGCGTTCACGATCGCGTTTGCGATCAAGGTGCCCTTGTTCCCGTTCCATACGTGGCTGCCCGACGCGCATGTGCAGGCGCCGACGGCGGGTTCCGTGATCCTGGCCGGCGTGCTGCTGAAGATGGGCACGTACGGCCTTCTGCGCTTCTCGTTCCCGCTATTTCCGCAGGCGGCCGCGTATTTCGCGCCGTGGCTGGCACTGCTGGCGGTGATCGGCATCATTTACGGTGCGCTGGTTGCGATGGTGCAGCCGGATATGAAGAAGTTGGTTGCCTACTCCTCTGTGAGCCACCTCGGTTTCGTGGTCTTGGGTATCTGCGCGATGAATACGCAGGGCATGCAGGGTGCGGTCTATCAGATGCTCGCGCACGGTGTCAGCACGGGCGGGTTGTTCCTGATGGTGGGCATGTTGTCGGACCGCCGTCACACGCGCCTGATCGCTGACTTCGGGGGGTTGAAGGCGGTGATGCCGCGCTTTACCGCAGCGTTTCTGATCATGACGCTTGCCTCCATAGGGCTCCCGGGCTTGAATGGGTTCGTCGGTGAGTTCCTGATCATGCTCGGTGCCTTCCGCTGGGCTCCCGCGTTCGCGATCGCCGCGGGTCTGGGCGTCATTCTTTCGGCCGTCTATATGCTGTGGATGTTTCAGCGCGTGTTTTACGGTCCGGTCACGCATGACGCAAATGCAGCGCTGCCGGATCTTCAGCCCCGTGAGTGGGCTGGAGTACTGCCGCTGTGCGCCATGGCACTTGTGATGGGTGTGTTCCCGACGCTCTTCCTCAAGCCGATGGAGGTGTCGGTCGATGCACTGGTGTCGCGGATGCAGGCCACGCAGACGCTACGAGTGGAGAACCCGGTGGATCGTCGGTCTGAGATAGACACTCGGACGGCGACCGTGACAGAGCGGGCCGCACGTCAATGATCGGCAACCCCTTTAACGCGGTTGTCCCGATTCTGTGCGTCGTACTGGCGGCCCTCGCCGTGATGGCCGCGGAGGCCTTCCGTGCTCGCGACGAAGAGATGGCCCTGGGAGGTCTCGGCATTGTCGGCCTCGTTGGCGCCGCCGTGTCAACGGTGCTGCTCTGGAATGGGGGCGCCACGAGCTTCGGTGTGATCGTCGCCGATAACTTCGGACTGTTCGTCACGATGACGCTGGTGGTCGTTGGCATCCTGACGGTCATGTTTTCATCGGTCGTGGTTCGCCGAGATGCATTGCCTGCAGGTGAGTACTACGCGCTGGTGCTATTCGCCGTGGCCGGCATGATCATGATGGCGACGGCGAATGACTTGCTCGTGATATTTATCGCGCTCGAGATTCTGTCGCTGGCGGTGTACGTGTTGACCGGTATCCGACGCGACGATCCGCGTGCCACGGAGGCGGCGTTCAAGTATTTTCTGCTCGGGGCATTTTCCAGCGCATTCTTTCTCTACGGCATCGCATTCACCTACGGGTTGAGCGGCAGCACGCGTCTCGATCAAATTGGCGCGTTCCTCGCCGCGCAGTCGATGAGTGGCAATCCGCTGATTCTCGTGGCGGTCGGCCTGCTGCTGGTTGGGTTCGCGTTCAAGATCTCGGCGGTTCCGTTTCACATGTGGACACCAGACACTTACGAGGGCGCGCCGGCGGTGGTGACCGGCTTCATGTCTACCGGTGTCAAGGCTGCCGCGTTTGCCGCGTTCACGCGTGTGTTTCTCTCCGCCTTCGAACCCTTCAGCGTGGACTGGGCACCAGCGATCTGGGTTATGGCAGTCGCCACGATGATCCTCGGCACGGTCGTTGGCGTGGCGCAGACCAACGTCAAGCGGATGCTGGCGTACTCAAGCATCGCTCATGGCGGCTATCTGCTCGTGGGATTGATTGCAGCCAATCAGGTGGGCAAGGCCGCCATCCTGTTTTACCTGCTGGCGTATGCCGTGACTAACGTTGCGGCGTTCGGCGTGATCGCGCTGCTTGGTGCGCGCGACGCTGCCAACGACGAGTTGCGCGATTTCAGTGGCCTCTGGCATTCGCGACCGGCGCTCGCCGCGCTGATGACAGTGTGCCTGCTGTCGTTGGGTGGTCTTCCACCGACAGCCGGATTCATCGGCAAGTGGTACATCTTCAGCGCGGCCGTCAGTTCCGGCTACTACGGACTGGCAATCATCGGCGTGCTCACAAGTGTCGTGTCGGTCTTCTTCTATCTGCGCGTGGTCGTGATGATGTATATGTCGGACCGAGATCCCGCTCTGGCGCCGCCAGCGCCCGTCGGGGGAGTTGGCATGGCGGCGCTAGTAGTGTCGATTGTCGTGATTTTCTACTTGGGCGTTCTGCCCGCGCGTGTGCTCGACCTGGCGGCCGCGTCGATCGCCACGATTTTCTAAGTGAGCCCGTTGTCGGCGGTGGAGACCGTGTGGGTCTCGCGGCAAGAGCGGTATGACAGAATGATCCGCGTGGCGGATTCCGAAGCCGACGCTCCGCACGACATCGATCTGCTCGAGGCGGGGTTGAAGCGGCTCGAAGCGGAGTACCAGATGTTCTTTGCTGGTCGTTTGGCGCGGCCACCATGGGAGACCCGCAATCGGGTGGAGACCCTGATTACTCGGCTTGACCGCACGCCGCCCTCAAATTATGGCGAGCGATTCCGCTTCTCGTCGCTGCAGTCGCGCTTTCGGGCATTTATCGATCTCTGGGACCGCGGACTCAGGGCACGGGAAGAGGGACGGGCAGGGCCGTTCGCAGCGCGACCGAACGTGATCGTCGACGAGGCCCGGTCGGCACGCTCGCAGGATCGGGTACTCGCGGTGGCCACCCTCAGCGATCCAACCCTCGAGCTGGATAAACTCCACAGCCTGTTCGACGGAGTGGTCAGCGCGCGGCGCGCAGTTGGACAGGACGTCATCCCCTTTGAGCGGTTCGCGGCGCTCATCGGCAAGCAAGTGGGGGCGTTCAGAGCAAAGGGCTGCGACGAAGTGGCATTTCGTGTCGGAGTGAAAGACGGGAAGGTGTCGCTGACCGCGCGGGCAGCACACGGCGACAAGGAACCGCGGGAGTGAGCGACGGGAGCGGCAGGGAAAGCGCGCCCGGCACCGCCGGGCGGCACCGGGCAGGTCGTGTCGGGGTTCTAGGGTTTGTTGACGTTTCCGGCCTGGGGCCCCTTGGGGCCATCGACGATCTCAAATTCGACAGCCTCGCCCTCCTCAAGGGAACGAAAGCCCGCGCCACCGATGGCCGAATAGTGGACGAATACGTCGCTGCCTCCCTCGCGCTCAATGAACCCGTAGCCCTTGGCATTGTTGAACCACTTGACCTTGCCTGTAATGCGCATCGTTCTTCTTCCCCGCTTGCTCTGCACGTGTGCGTCGACAAACAAAAAAAGACCGCAGGTGCTTGCGCGGTCTCGACTACAAATTTAAGGGGGCACCCTCAAACGCAGAGCTATCCTAGGCGCCCCTCCGAAGAGGTGTCAAGAGGAGCAAAACCTGTGAACCCATCAACCTGTTTGATTTCCGTGAGCCTTCATCTGTATGCCCCGAGCCCTGCTGAGCGTCTCCGATAAAACTGGCCTGGTCGACTTCGCGCGAGCACTCGCCGAGCGCGGCATTGATCTTGTCTCCACTGGTGGAACGGCGCGCGTGCTGCAGGAGGCCGGTCTTGCTGTGATCGGAATCTCGGACGTCACTGGTGTTCCCGAAATGATGGACGGCCGCGTCAAGACGCTCCATCCGCTAGTCCACGGTGGCATTCTCGCGCGCCGCGACAAGCCGGACGACATTGCGGCAGTCGCGGCGCATCGGATTTCCCTGATCGATCTCGTTGTGGTGAATCTCTATCCGTTCGTCAGGGCCGCGTCCAATCCTGACACGCCGTTTGATGCGCTCATCGAGGAGATCGACATTGGCGGTCCCAGCCTCGTCCGCGCGGCCGCCAAGAACTTCAAGGACGTGCTGGTCGTGGTGTCGCCGGCCGACTACACCGCGGTGATTGAGCAGCTGGATCGGGGCGGGGGGCCGTCCCGCGAGTTTCGTTTCGGCCTCGCGCGAGCGGCCTTTAAACACACCGGTCGCTACGACACCGCAATCGCTGCCACGCTTGGGACAGTCACCGTGGGGGCAGAAGGTTTCACTCGGGCCGCGCCATCGCTGCTGCCCGACGCGCTGTCGGTGAACCTGCGGAAGGTGCGGGACCTGCGGTACGGAGAAAATCCACACCAGTCTGCTGCGCTGTACCAGGGATTCGGCAGCCATCCTGGATTTGCGGTGCTGCAGGGTAAGGCGTTGTCGTACACGAACCTGCTGGATCTGGACGCGGCGGCGCGCATCGCGGCGGAGTTTCGCGAGCCTTCCGCCGTGGTGATCAAACACACCAACCCCTGCGGCGCAGCGACCGGCGGGGGACCAGCGGATGCGTACGTACGCGCGCGCGAGGCAGATGCGGTGGCGGCGTTTGGGGGGATTGTCGGACTCAATCGGCCGATAGACGCTGAGACGGCGCGCGCGATTGTCTCCACGTTCATCGAAGCAGTGACGGCGCCGTCGGTCACTGAGGACGCTCGTGCCATCCTGGGCACGAAGGTCAACCTGCGAGTGGTGGTGCCGGCCGCCGGCGATGCGCTCGATCACGGCGGAGCCGTCGAGGATCTCGAACTGCGTTCGATCGTTGGGGGTGTGCTCGTCCAGGCGCGCGACATCGTGCGCGAGGCGCACACGGTGTGGCCGGGTGATGCCGATCTACGCGTTGTGACGCAGCGACAGCCGACCGAGGGCGAGTGGCAGGCGCTGCGCTTCGGCTGGCGCATTTGTGCGCACGTGAAGTCAAATGCCGTCATGTTCGCTTCCGCCGATCGCACGCTCGCAATCGGTGCTGGACAGATGAGCCGCGTCGACGCGGTGCAGGTTGCGCGCATGAAGGCAGAAAGTCTCGGGCCGCTTGGCCTGACGGGGTCGGTTGCCGCGTCGGACGCATTCTTTCCATTCCGCGACGGCCTTGACGCCGTGGCTGAGGCAGGGGCGACCGCCGTGGTTCAGCCTGGGGGGTCGGTGCGCGACGCGGAAGTCATTGAGGCAGCCGATGCACATGGCTTGGCGATGGTGTTCACGGGCCAGCGGCACTTTCGACACTGAGTCAACGCCACGTGACCAGCGCGAGTGTCAAGGGCGCGTAGCACCCGCGTCACCGCAATGCCAGAAATAGTTTCGGCACGCGGTCGTCTCCGGCGGCAGGAGTGCCACGACCGAATACTCGGGACACGGGAGATCCGCGCTAGGCACCGAGCGCACGCAGCAATTCGTTCGGGGCGACGACGGCGGGGCCAAACTTGGCGACGGAGATGCCAGCAGCCTCGTTCGCCAGCGCAGCGGCTTCCGCGAGCGTGGCTCCGGCAGCAAGCGC